>Ga0209624_10000466_pt1 | contig 35721 bp, 31 predicted proteins | sample JacPinW_OM2H0_O1_FD_188565 | JGI IMG/M metagenome (GOLD analysis project Ga0209624, IMG submission 188565) | Forest soil microbial communities from Algoma, Ontario, Canada - Jack Pine, Ontario site 1_JW_OM2H0_O1 (SPAdes) (version 2) | ecosystem: Environmental > Terrestrial > Soil > Boreal...
CGGTTTCTTGCGCTAGGCGTGGGCGACCACGCGATTGCGCAACACCCCGATCCGCTCGACCTCAAGTTCGATCACGTCGCCCGGCTTGATGAAGCGCATATGCTCCAGACCGCAGCCATTCCCAACAGTGCCCGAGCCGAGAAACTCGCCCGGATAAAGCGTCTCCGAGCGCGAGATATAAGAAATGAGATCCTCGAACTTCCAATACATCGTGCTCGAGCTTCCCCGGCCCCATTCCTCTCCGTTGACGCGCGCGATCATGGTTAGATTGTAGGGGTCCGGGATCTCATCCGCGGTGACGAGACAAGGGCCCATCGGGTTTCCCGTGTCGAAGTCCTTGCCCTTGGCCGGGCCGAGGCGGCCTTCCATTTCAAGCGCCTGCGTGTCGCGGGCGGACATATCGTTGAAGATCGTGTACCCGAACACGTGCTTCAGCGCGCCCTCCTTCGGCGCGTCCGTGACTTTGTCTTTTATGAAGACGCCGAACTCGAGCTCGAAGTCGAGGAATTTCGAATAGTCGGGCCACACGACCTCGTCGTCGGTCCCGATCACGGCGAAGCGGTTCGCTTTGTAATAGATCGGCTGTTTGTAGAAAATCGCTGGCACGGTCGGCGGGCCGCCCCGTTCGATCTCGGCGAGAGCCTTCTCCGGGTCAGGCCCCTGCATTGCCGTAAGCTTACGAACCGACGCGAAAGCCTGCTTCAGATGCAGCTCGAAGCACAGGCAGTCGCGCATCTGCGGCGGCGGCTGCATTGGCGCGCGCAGGCGTACGTCCGCGCGGGCGACCGAAGCGTCGGCGGGCGCCTTCTTCACTGCTTCGCGCGCACGCTCAAGCGCCGCGTCGCCGCCTTCGGCAATCGATAGCACGCTTTCGAGGCCCGGACCGCCGAAGGCCGCCCGATGCGCCTCAGCGAGATCGATAATCCGGGTGTCCCCATCAACGAGGGCGCCGGCGCGCGGCGATCCGCTCTCCTTTTGGAACGTCACGAGTCGCATTGCTCTTTCCTCCTGTCACCTTTGTTGGTTCGGCGTTCCTATTCCCTTCGTTCACCCGTGGCGGCATGCCATAGCGCACACCGGCGGTAAGGAAGGCGACCATGTGTGGAACGGACGCGGCTTCGTCATCCGGCCGGCAGAGGCCGTCAGTGAGGCGCTCTAGCCTTCCGGCGTCCCCCATGACGTAGACCATCGCGCCCAGCATGAACTCGTACGCCCACCAGATCTCGGCCTCTGTTCTCGTAGGAAGCGCGGATCGCAGCGCTTCCGCCACAGCGCGCGCGATCGGATCGAACATGTCGCGAATGAAACCCCTCTGCTCCGAATTCGGATCCATCGTCTCATGCGCCAGGAGCCGGCCGAAGCTCGGGTCTCGGTCACGCGCCCTGAGGTGAAGCATGGGAAAGACGAGCGCCTTCACTACGAGTTCGAGCCTGCGGTCGAGATCCTGCTCACTCATGGCGATCGCGAGGCCCGAGAGGCGCTGTTCGACGACAGTCGGAACCCGGCGCTCGAAGACGGCGCGATAGAGCCCTTCCTTCGATCCGAAATGATAGCTGATCAGCGCGGCCGGAACATCGGCGGCCTCAGCGAGCTGTCGCATGGAGGCCCCGTCAAACCCGTGCGCTCCGAAGACCCGCTCGGCTTCCGCCAGAATGCGCTCGCGCGACGAACCTCCGACTTCCGCGGCGGTTCGGGCGCTCCTCGCGGTCTTGGCCGGCATGGTCTGAAGGGGCTCCTCCCTGCGATCCGCATATTGGCAGGTCTTAAACGATCGATCAAGATACTTGTCAGTTTGATCAGGATAATGTATTTCCCGTTCAATAGAGCCCGTCGTGGTTGGTGCAAGCAGCAAGGGAGGAAGACGCCGATGTCGAAATGGCGTTTCACGAAGGGTCTGAAGGACATCGGCAACGGGGTGTGGGCCTATCTCCAGCCCGACGGCTCATGGGGATGGAGCAACGCCGGGCTCATTGTCGATGGAGATCAGACGCTGCTGGTCGACACGTTGTTCGACCTGAAGCTTACCGCCGAGATGCTCTCGGACATGCGCCGCTCAGTGCCCGCGGCGGCGCACATCAACACGCTCTTCAACACGCATCATAACGGCGATCATACGTTCGGAAACCAGCTCGTCGAAGGCGCGGAGATCGTCGCGACGGCCGCCGCCTATGACGAGATGGACCCGTCCCACCCGGCCCTCTACCACTCGATGATGGTCAACGCGCATCAGCTCGGACGCGGCGCCGAATTCCTCGCCGAGCTGTTCAAGCCCTTCGATTTCAGCAACGTCAAGCTGAAGAAGCCGGACCGCACTTTTAGTGGCGAGCTCGAACTTAAAGTGGGCAGCAAGACTGTGCGGCTGATCGAGCTCGGCCCGGCGCATACGCGTGGTGACACGGTTGCGCTGCTGCCCGAGGATCGTGTCGTTTTCACAGGCGACCTCCTGTTCAACGAGGGAACACCCATCGCCTGGGCCGGTCCGGTCTCGAATTGGGTACGCGCTTGCGACCGCATTCTTGCGATGGACGTGGACGTGATCGTGCCCGGGCACGGCCCGATTGCCGAGAAGCAGGCGGTTCGCGAGATGAAGGGCTACCTCGAGTTCGTGGAGCACGAGGCGCGCAAACGCTTCGACAAGGGCATGAACGTTCGCGATGCAGCTTTCGACATTCCGCTCGGGCGCTACGCGGACTGGGGCGACGCCGAACGCGTCGTTGTGACGGTCAATAACCTATTCGAGGAATTCTCCGGCGAACACAAGGAACCGAACATCATGATGCTGTTCGAGCAGATGGCGGATTTCCGCGACAAGCTGCGCGCTGAGGGACATGGCCACGCGCATCATCATCACGATCACTAGCTGAAGGCGCCCAAGACAAGGACGCGGCGACCGACGGGTCGGGAGGAACACATGGGACAGGGAAAAACAAGCTTCGGGCGGATCGTCGGCCTCCTGGTTGGTACGTTTGCGGCCGGCCTGCTTGCTGCGTCATCAGCTCTTGCAGCCGACCCGCTCAAGATCGGGTTCAGCATGGCTCAGTCCGGCCCGCTCGCCGGCAGCGGGAAGTCGGCGCTGCTCGCAATGAAGATCTGGGCGGAGGATCAGAACGCCAAGGGAGGGCTGCTCGGCCGGCCCGTGCAGCTCGTCTACTACGACGACCAGAGCAGTCCGGCGAACGTGCCGCCGATCTACACCAAGCTTCTCGACGTCGACAAGGTCGATCTGATCGTCAGCGGTTACGCCACCCCGATCATCGCCGCCGCACTGCCAATCGCCATGCAACACGACATGGTGCTGATGGGACTGTTTGGTCTGGCGAACAACGCCAAGCTCAAATACGACAAGTATTTCGGCGTGGCGCCGATCGGGGAGGACCCGGTCAACGTTTTGGCAAAACCCTTCTTCGACGTCGCCGACACGCTCAACCCGAAGCCTTCGACCATCGCCGTCATCACGCCCGACATCCAGTTCGGCCATGCTGCCCTTGAGGGCGTCCGCAACGCCGCCAAGGGTAGAAATATGAAGGTTGTTTACGACCGAACATTTCCGCCAAGCATGACGGACTTCTCGACAGTCGTGCGCGAGGTGCAAGCGGCGAACCCTGATCTTGTGTTCGTCGCGACCCAGCCCGCGCAGTCCATCAACGTTGCGCGCGCGATCGCCGAAGTCGGACTGAACGCACAGATGATCGGCGGGGGCATGACCGGACTGCAGACGACCGACTCGGAAACGATCCTCGGCCCCCAGATCAACGGTCTCGTCAATTTTGCCTATTGGCTGCCCGCAGCCAAGCTGCAGTCTCCCGGCGCGATGGACTTTCTCTCGAAATATCAAGCGCGAGCGAAAGCCGAGGGGGTCGACCCGATCGGCTATTATGTAGCGCCCTGGGCCTATGCGGATCTGCAGATGCTTGCCTCGGCGGTCGAGGAAACGAAGAGCCTGGAGGGCGACAAGCTCGCGGCCTATCTGCACGAGAACTCGCTGAGCACGATCATTGGCGAGGTGAAATATGGACCTGGCGGCGAATGGGCCAATCCGCGTCAGTTCCTGATCCAGTTTCAGAACATCAAGACCAAGGAGCCCAGCGAATTCACGGGCACAGATCATCTGGTCGTCGTTGGGCCGCCGGAGCTGAAGTCCGGCGATCTCATCTCGCCATTCGACAAGGCGGCCCACTGAACAGCAGCGCAGCTTCTGCTACCGCTGACCGCCCGGGACCACATCAACCGTGCTTTCCTTTAGCCTTCTTTCCAACGCGATCGTCTCCGGGCTTCTGCTGGGGGGGTTCTACGCCGGCGTCGCTGCCGGCGCGACGATCTCCTTCGGCCTGCTCGACATCGCGAACATCGCGCATCCCGCCTTCGTGGTGTTCGGAGCTTATTGCGCCTTCGCCCTGAACCAGCGTTTCCATCTCGATCCGCTTCTCGCCGCGGTCTTTGTGACGCCGGTTTTTTATGCCGTGGGTTGGTTCGCCTATCAGCTGTATCATCACGCCTTCGAGCGGCGCGGCGATGATTCGATGCGCGGCCTCGCTTTCTTCTTCGGACTCATGTTCGTCGGCGAAGTCGTCCTTATCCTGACCTTCGGCGTCGACTATCGCTATTCATCCGCCGAATATACCTCGACCACCTTCAAGCTCGGACCGGTGGCGTTTCCCCTAAGAGAGGTGATCCCGTTCGTCGGCTCGCTCGTGATCCTCGTCGCGGCGCAGGCGTTTTTGAAGCGCACCTTCACCGGGCGCGCGATACTCGGGGTGTCACAGGACCCGATCGCACTGAGGCTCATGGGTGCGGATCCGGTCCGCCTTAAACGCATCGCGTTCGCCCTCTCCATCGCGCTGGCAGGCGCGGCGGGCGCACTGTTGCTCGTCCTGGAGCCGATCGAGCCTGCTATCGGCCGCGATTTCATCGGCCGCGTCTTCGCGATCGCCGTGCTCGGCGGTATGGGCAGCCTGCCTGGAACCTGGGTCGCAGCGGTGATGCTCGGCGTCATCGAGAACTTGACGTCGATTTTCGCCGGCGCGTCCTGGGCTCCGGCGGTGGCCTTCGGCTTTCTCCTGGTGACGCTCACCGTCCGCCCCTCCGGCCTATTCGGGCGCTAGATGCTCGCCTCTCTTCGGTTTTTTGGATTCGCGCTCGTGGTCGCGGTGGCGGTCTTTGCGGCGATGCACGCGGTCGGCAACGACTATGTGTTCTACGCGGGCTATACGGTGCTGCAATATGTCGTGCTGGCCGTCGCTTGGAACATCCTCGGAGGCTATGTCGGCTACGTCAATTTTGGCGTCGCGGCGTTTCTCGCGCTCGGCGCTTATACCGGCGTCGCGCTTGGCAATTTCGCGCCGTTTCCTCTGCCCGTCATGATGCTGGCGGGTGGCCTCGTCGCCGGGCTTGTCGGTCTCGGCGCGGGTTATCTGACGCTGCGCTTGCGCGGCATTTTCTTCGCCATCGCCACGCTCGCGCTGGCGGTGGTGCTGCAGACGCTCATTACCAACTGGGATTTCGTCGGTGGGTCGGCCGGCGTCTACGCCATCCGCCCGAAGCACATTCCGGTGTTCGGCAGCTATATCGAATACATGGTGTTCCTGATGCTGCTTGTCGCCGCCGGCGTCGTCGCGGTGAGCCGCGCGATCGAGCGGTCAAGCTACGGTCTCGGTTTCACCGCCATACGCGACGACGAGGTTGCGGCGGAGGCTACCGGCGTGCCGACGTTGAGGCTGAAGCTGATCGCAACGACGCTTAGCGCCGCCTTCATGGGCATGGCCGGCGCGCCGCTCCCGTATTATGTCACGTTCCTCGAACCGTCATCAGCCTTTAACCTGTCTTATGCGGTCAATTCGATCGCGATGCCGTTGATCGGCGGAACGACGGCGTGGTTCGGTCCGCTGCTTGGCGCGTTGCTGCTCGGTGTCGCGCAGCAGGTTGCGACTGTCACCATCTCATCGGAGATCAATCTCCTGATCGTCGGCCTACTTCTGATCGGCTTCGTGATCCTCGCGCCCCAAGGGCTCATTGGACTTCTCGGCCTCACAGGAAAGCGCCGAAGCGTATGACTGGGCCGCTTCTCTTCCGCGCCGAGCGCATCGCCAAGCGGTTCGGCGGCTTCACTGCGCTCGACAGCGTCGATTTCGAGGTTAGCGCCGGCGAGCGGGTCGGGCTCATCGGACCCAATGGCTCGGGCAAGAGCACCCTCGTCGGATGCGCCTCAGGCTCGCTCCGCAACAACGAGGGCGCGATCTGGTTCGAGGGTCGGCGGATCGACCGGCTTTCGCCGCATAAGCGCGTTCGCGCTGGCCTCGTGCGCAGTTTCCAGTTGCCGCGCCCCTTTCGCGGGCTGACGATCGCTGAGAACCTGCGCGTGCCGCTCTTCTTCGCCGGACGGGCCGGGCGGGACTCCCGCGCGATCGACGAGGCGCTTGACTTCGTCGGCCTTTCGGCGCGCCGCGACACAATGCCCGCGGACCTGACCCAGGTCGACCTGCGCAAGCTCGATCTCGCTCGCGCGACTGTCGCCGAGCCGCGCCTGCTCTTCGTCGACGAGGCGATGGCGGGGCTTTCGCAATCCGAGGTCGACGAGATCCTGGCGCTGCTCATGCGGATGAACGCGCGCGGCGTGGCGATCGTCATGATCGAGCACATCATGCGCGCGGTGACAAGCTTCTCGCAGCGGCTGGTGGTGCTGGTCGCGGGGCGCAAGATCGCCGACGGCGATCCTACGAAGGTCCTCGCCGACGCCGATGTGCAGAGAGCCTATCTTGGGGAATAGCCTCGCGATATCCGATCTTTCGGCCGCTTACGGACATGTGCGCGCGCTTGACGACGTGTCGTTGATCGTCGGTGAGGGCGAGACAGTTGCTCTGCTCGGCACGAACGGCAACGGCAAGAGTTCGCTGATGAAATGCGTGATGGGCCTGCTTCGCCCTTCGGCTGGCGCTATCGTCGCGCGGATCGATGGTGAATCCATCAATCTCGTCGGCCTGGCGACCGAGGAAATCGTCGCGAGAGGCGTGATTCTCGTGCCTGAAGGGCGGCATCTTCTGCCAAAGCTGACGGTCGAGGAGAACCTCTATCTCGGGGCGCTTCGTCAACAGGCGCGGCCGCATATCCGCCGCAACCTCGAGGCGAGCTACGATCTGTTTCCACGCCTGGCCGAGCGGCGACGCCAGCCGGCCGGGAGCATGAGCGGCGGCGAGCAACAGATGGTGGCCCTTGCCCGCGCGTTGATGGCAGAACCGAAGATCCTGCTCGTCGACGAGCCTTCGGTCGGCCTCGCGCCGATCGTGGTCCGCGTTGTGATCGACGCAATCGCCCAGCTCAAGGCGCGGCTGGGGCTAACCGTACTTATGGCCGAGCAGAATTTCCAACAGGCCCTGCGCGTGGCTGATCGCGGCTACGTGATCGTGCATGGGTCAATCGCCTTCGAAGGCCGATCGCCCAAGGAGTTGCGTGAGAACGATCTCGTTCGCAAGCTCTATCTCGGCCGGTGACCCCGGTCGGCCCGATGGGCTCAGCATCTATCTTCGACAAATCCGAGCGCGCGGACGGCGCGCTTTCGCGTAGCGAGCTCGATGGTCGTATTCGGTCGCCGGGCTGAATCCGTCGACCTCGGTGCAAATGGCAGCCTCGTCAATATCCGCGTGCAGGGCGGTCTGGGGAGCGAAACGGGTAAGAGGTTCCGCGGACGTTCAAGAAGACTGCGAAGACACTCCTCACGGCATTCAAGCTCGTTGAGCGGGCTGCCGCCACGATTTCAGCGAAAACAGGACGAGCGACGCGGCGATCAAGCCTGAGCCGAGAAAAAAGGCGAGGTCGATGACGAAGTGCAGATCGGGCACCCAATGTGAAAGCGCAAGCGATATGAACGCGGTGAGCGCCGGGACCAGGTTCAGGAACATCGTGACGAAGCCGTTGTCGCCGCCTGTAATGGTCAGCGCGATCTGATACATGACCCGGCCAAGCGACGCGGCGACGATCGTGCCGAAGATCATCAGCAGGATCGGCCCCAGCTGATCGAAATTCAGCTCGTTTCGCCAGTAGAGTAGAGCGAGGCAGCCCGGAATCAGGATGACGTTCGCGGTGAGGAAATTGGCCGCGATCGCCGCGGATTCGTCATAAGCGCCGAACCATTTGCCGACCAGAGTTCCGCCTAAGGCCGAGGCCAATGGCACGGGAATCGCATAAAGCCAGCTGCCGTGGAAAAAACTGTCCGCCAGTGCGCTCATGTTTGACGTCCCGGAATCGCCGAGCTGGCTCCAGGCGACCGCCATGGCGCCGATGAACGCGCCGGCAAAACAGCCAAAAAATGTCGCCCGCGAAATCGGGATTGGAACGCCGGCGAGCACCAGCGCCACCAACGCCGCCCAGAATGGCGAAAGATTGAGGATTGCGGAGATAATGATCGGATGAGCGTTGCTGAGGCCGAAATTATAGAGCAGGAGGCCGGTCAGCCCGATGGCGAATATGATTGCCAGATAGCCGTAGTTGATGGGCTTTCGGATCAAGGCGACGAAATCGCGTCGGCTTTTTGACCGGCTCATCAACAGCGGAATGGAGACGAGCAGGGAGACCTGGGTCAGGGCCACAAACTGCAAAGTGTTGAGATGCTTGGCCGCCGGGAAGGAGAATGGCTCCTGCGTCGCGTAGAGGAAGGCGGTGATGACCGAATAGAGGCTTCCGAGCCGGTAATTGATCGAGGTTGCATTTTGAGACATACCCCGGCCCCATTAGCCTGCGAACGGATAATACCCGCGGCCCTCGCTTCAGCCGCGGATCGGCGCGTGGACGCCGTTGACAGCGCCCTGAGAACCGATCCTATCGAAGCCGATGGCGATCGTCAGGATTCTCTCACTCTCACTCGCGGCAATCGCTATACCTATTCTCGGCTTCAGCATGGACCTTGAAAGGACCGATCAGGGCCCGCTCTGCGGCGGGCGCCCCTATGCGAGGGTGAGCGTTCCGAACGGCGCATCCCCCTACGTCGAACTCACCGCCGACGGGGTGACCGGCCCATTCTTGCTGGACTATGGCGCAACGCGAAGTTCTTTATCGGCGGCTTCGTTTTCGGGCCCGGACGGATCAATGAGAACGGCGGCAATCTCGCTTCCAGGGATCGAACGAGCCGATTTTCACCTCGCTCGGTACTACCTTCTGCTTCAACCGGGGAAAGGACAGCTCGGAGTCATCGGCGACGACCTCCTGTCCCAGTTTACTGTCCAACTGACGGATAGCACTGCATTCCTGAGCGCCGAGACCTGTCAACCCGAGGAGCTTCTCGCGCGGGGTTTCACCCCTGTCGCCCAGAACGGCTTTTTCTCTTCGGACCCTGCCAAGGGCGGCGCTCGCCTTCCCAACGTTCCGGTCGTTTTCTTGCGGCTCGGGGACGTTCGCGTCTGGGCGCAAATCGACACCGGCTACGAGGATTTCGTCTACTCCCGCTCGATCGACATCAACCAGGCTTTGTTCGACCGGCTCGTCGGAAATGGCGCCAAGCTCGACCGGGTCCAAGACATCGACATCTGGACATGCGACGGACGCGAGCACTGGCCTGTCTACCGCGTCAAGGACCGCCTGCTCAGCATTGAAAACGAACAGGGGCGGCAAATCGTCGAAACCAACGATTTCCATCTGATCGTGAAGTCCGCCAACACTTGCGGAGGGATCGCGGACATGCCTGAGCCCGCGGCGCAACTGGGCGCCTCGTTTCTCGACCTGTTCGGAGACGTTATTTTCGACCCGAGAAACACGATTGTCTGGCTCGGCGGCGGCCCGCGGGGAGACCCGGCGGGGAATGGTGGCGACGGTCAGTAAGCCGTTTGCCATGCGATGGTTACGAGCCGCGCGCCAACGGCCTCCAGAAGCAGCTCGTGCGCCCTTGCGGCGATATCCTCCATCGAGGGCGAGTTCGCCAGCAGCGCGCGAGCGCGACCCACAATCTCGGCTTTCGTCGGAATGTGCGGCAAGTTGAACTCGCTGAACACTTCCCTGGCGACGAGCGGCTGCGCCTGGGAAAGGCGCGCGCGGAGATCCGCCAAGCCGCTGTTCCCCAGCGCGGCGGCGACCGCGGCCGCGATACGGTCGGGATAATAGCTGTCCGCGACCAGCGCGGCGGCGCGGCTGATGACGCGGCTGCCGAGCTTGTGCTGGTTTTGCATGACCTCAGCCGTCGGGCGTTTCAAATTCCACACGAGCCCAAGGCGTTCGAGCAGCGTCAGGAGATAGAAGGTCGGGTCATATTCCCACCAGTAGAATCCCTGGCGCGCGCTGCTCTGGTAGGCATGATGATTGTTATGCCAGCCCTCGCCCATGGTGATGATGGCGAGCAGCCAATTGTTGCGGGAATCGTCGCCGGTGACGTAGCGCCGCTTCCCGACGAGATGGGCAAGCGAGTTGATGCAGAAGGTTCCGTGATAGACGGCGACTGTGCTCCAGAAGAAGCCGACGATGAGGCCCGGCCAGCCGGCGACGGCCAAGCAGATGACGGCGAGCACGAAAGCCGGGAGCTGTTCGTAGCGGTGAAGCCACATCAACTCGGGATATTTGGCGAAATCCGCCATCCGGTTGACGTTCATCGTCTCCTGGCCGCGGGAGAAGATCCAGCCGACATGACTGTAGATAAAGCCCGTGCGGCGGGGCGAATGAACGTCAAGCTCGGTGTCGGAATGGAGGTGGTGGTCGCGATGGTTGGCGGCCCACCACAAGACGCTTTTCTGTGACGTCGATTGCGCCACCACCGCGAGAATGAACTGGAAGACCCGGCTGGTCTCATAAGCGCGGTGAGAAAAATAGCGATGGTAGCCAGCCCCGATGGCGAAGATCCTCAGCCAATAAAGGCCAATGCCGAGCGCAACCGCCTCCACGGTGACGCCGGTCCAGATCGCGGCGAAGCATACCAGATGCACAACGATGAACGGTATGGTCGACGGATAAACAATATCGGTCGCCGAATCGCGGTTGATGGAGGGCTCCAAGCTTGAAGGGGTGTCCTGGCTCATGGAAACGAACTATCCGATACTGCGCGAACGGTCGACGTCCCGCTTATAGATTCGAACACTATCATAGGATCGGTCGGACCGACAAAATATGCGACGAGCTGCGGACGCGCGCGCTGCCTGCAATCCCGCGTCCCCGCGCCGCTAATTGATAACCCGCAGGATGCGATTCGAGGGATCGACGAGCACGCGGTGACCGTCGATGAAAGCCGAGCCCATCCCCCCCGGCCGAGGCGTGATCTGCACATTATCCGGCACGACCTGCCCGGGCGTGACCGCGCCCGCAAAGCCAGCGGAATGGCCGATGGCAGAGGGAGCGCCATAGGGACCCCTTCCGACGGACGGACCTGGCGGGGTGGTCGTTGTGCTCAAATCTGATCCGACCCTGCCGCCAACCGGTCCATCCTGCTGCGCCAAAGCGACAGAAGGGATCGCCAGCAGGGCGGCGATGAAGGCGATGTATGAAGCGCGCATGGAAAACCTCCTCGTCGAGTTACGAGCGTGACGATAAGAACACAAACGTTGGCCAACCGTTCCGATTAGGGCCGGGATCATGTTGCGTGGGTTCGATTAATCCTCGGCTGCGGTCGAATTGAGGCTAAGCAGACGGCCTCGCCGAAAAGCGGAACACACCGGTCCGTTTGATCTCGGAATCCTCCAGTTCGCGCGTCACCGGCACGGAATATTCGATCACGCAGTCCAGGCGGTCAAGCGGCAGATAGGAGCGGCGCGGATCGCCGATCAGGACGGTCGCCCCGCGGCGCGCAAGCGACGCGAGCCAATCCATCGCCGCGCCCGTGAAGTCCTTTTCGTACGCGATATCGCCGGCCAGCACGAGCTCCCACCCGTCATCGGCGCCGATCAGGTCTTCGAGGCGCGGCCCGATGCGGACGTCGTTCTCGACGGCGTTGGCCTCAATCGCGGCAATGGCGAAGGCGTCGATGTCGGAGGCCGTCACCTCGGCCGCGCCGGCCTTGGCCGTCGCGATTGCGATGAGCCCCGAGCCGGAAGCGAAATCGAGGACCCGCTTGCCCTTGACCAGATCGGCATGGTCGAGCGCGTAGCGGGCGAGCGCCTGACCGCCCGCCCAGGCGAAGGCCCAGAACGGCGGCGGCAGCCCCATCGCACCGAGCTCGTCCTCGGTCTTCTTCCAGATCGGCACGGCTTCATCTGCGAGCCAAAGCCGGATCTCGGGCGTCAGCGGCGGCGCGGTGAGCCTGGTATTGGCGAGCACGAAGTCGCGTTTCCCGTTCGAGGACGCTTCAGCCGGCATAGCATTGGGCGTCCATGGATCGTGGAACTCGCGCGCCAAACCGGCCTGCCGGCGCGGATGCAACTTAGCGGCGAAACATGTGCAAGAAAAAGCAAGAAAATGAAAGCAAAAAGGCTTGCATTTCCTTTCTTTTATTTTTCCGAATCGTTAGTTTTCAATGGTTTATGAGCAAAAAAATAAAAAAATCTGCCTCGGTCCCAACTCGCGCCTGGCGTTGTGCGCAAACGTCTCAGGCACCCGTTCTCGTCTCACCTCACGCGCTTCGCTCCCTCGATCCGGCGGACAGAAAAGGTTATACCATAGGATTCCGCTTTAGAAAAGGATTTGCGCAGATTTCGGACTCTCGCCAAGCGACCGCCATTGACCCGGCGATTCTTTCCCTCGGGTTTGGCGCCGATACTGATCGCGCTCTCAGGCTGGCGTTCGCCTATCGGCGCACGCGGAAGGCTACGGCGATCGGCTGAGCGCAACAGGATAAGCGCGGCTTCCCGGCCGCCCGGCCCTTCCGAATCACACCCGCCAGCGCAAAGCCGAAACCAGCGCGAACAGGCGCCGGGCCGTGCCCTGGTCGATGTCGATCGTGCCGGTCAGCCGCTGGGCCATGAGTTCGGCGCCTTCGTTGTGCAGCTTCGTGCGTTCGCGGTCGATCGCCTCGATCTGGCGCGGGCTCGAGGTCCTGATCGCCGAATAATAGGTCTCGCAGACAAGAAAATAGTCCTTGAGCAGCGGCCGGAACGGGGTCATCGACACCACGATCGTGGCCGCGCTCTCGCCTTTCGCGGTTTGGACCTCGAAGGTCAGCTTCGATTCCTCCTGCGAGATCTTGAGCACGTAGGGGCCATCGTCGCGACCCGGAACGCCGAAGGAATTTTCCTCGATCAGGTCGAAGATCGCGACCGTCCGCTCGTGATCGACATCGGCTGAGCTGCGCGGGATCGTCGCTTCGTCCAGAACGACTTCAGCGAGCCGATTGCGGCTCTTGGCCGGTTTTGCGCTCATGGGCTGTTCGCGCGAAGCCGCAACGCGACCGAGCGTGCGTGCGCCTCGAGCCCCTCGGCTTGCCCAAACGCAATCGCCGCCGGGCCGAGCACTGCGAGCGAACGAGCGTCGCATTTGAGCAGCGACGTGCGCTTCATGAAGTCGAGCACACCCAAGCCTGACGAGAAGCGCGCCGAGCGCGCGGTTGGCAGGACGTGGTTCGATCCGCCGACATAATCGCCGATCGCCTCGGGCGTATCGGGCCCAAGGAAGATCGCGCCGGCATTCGCGATTTTGTCGCTGAGCGCCTCGGAATCATCCGCCATGATCTCGAGATGCTCCGGCGCCAGCCGATCGACGAGCGGAAGCGCGGCTTCGAGCGAAGGGCAGAGGATGACGGCGCCGTTGTCGCGCCAGCTCGCGCCGGCGATCTTGGCCCGCGGCAGGGTCTCAAGCTGACGCTCCACTTCCGCTTCCACCGCGCGCGCGAGGCCTCGATCGTCGGTGATGAGGATCGATTGCGCCGCCTCGTCGTGCTCGGCCTGCGCCAGAAGATCCGCGGCGACAAAACGCGGATCGGCGCTGCGGTCGGCGAGCACCACCACTTCGCTCGGGCCCGCGATCATATCGATGCCGACGACGCCGAACACCCGCCGCTTGGCCGCCGCGACATAGGCGTTGCCGGGGCCGACGATCTTGTCGACCGGGGGGATCGTTTCCGTTCCGTAGGCCAGCGCGGCGATCGCCTGCGCGCCACCGACCCGGTAGATCTCGTCCACGCCAGCGATGCGCGCCGCCGCAAGGACGAGCGGATTGATCTGGCCGTCCGGCGTCGGCATCACCATCGCGAGGCGGCGGCAGCCCGCGACCTTGGCCGGCACGGCGTTCATGATGACCGAGGACGGATAGGTCGCTGCGCCGCCCGGAACATAAAGCCCAACGGAGTCGATCGGGCGCCACCGCCAGCCGAGCTTAACCCCAAGCGGGTCGGTGAAGAAAAGGTCGGCGGGCTTCTGGCGCAGGTGAAAATCCATCACCCGGGCGTGCGCAAGCTTGAGCGCTTCGAGCGCGGTTTTCTCGCAGGCGCCGATCGCGGCCTCGATGTCGGCGGCGGCGATCTTCAGCCCAATTCTTCCAATTTCGATACGCTCGAAACGTAGCGACAATTCGGCCAGCGCCACGTCGCCGCGGTGACGCACGTCGTCGATGATGTCGGCGACCGTCAGGTCGACGTCGGCTGATGTCTCGCGCTTGGCGGCGACGAGCGACGCAAAGCGCTCTTCAAAATCCGCCGCCTGCATGTCGAGCGCCATGGGCATCAGGAAAAGGAACTCTCCACGTCAGCTTGTCCGGCGCAGGCCCTCATCCGGCGAGCCGTAGCCTGTCGAAAGACGGGCGTCTCTCGACGCCCTATGGCGCCACCTTCTCCCCGGGGGAGAAGGGTTGCCGGCGCGCTCCCTCTCCCTCGGTGCGAGGGTCCGGCGGGGTGAGGCCCGTCATACGCGAACTCACCTCACCGCGCCACGCGCTAGACATCCGACGCGTCGGTCAGGGCGTGGCCGGGGCAGGCCCGGGCGGGAACGCGGTGGCCCATGTCGCGCAGCTCGACCTCGACGCATTCGACGTCGAGACGCACCAGCGCGCCATCGGCGAAGGCGAGAATGATGATGCCGGCCGGCGGATCCGTCTTCTCGAACGTCACCGCCAGCAGATTGAGCGTCGCATCCGAACTGGTCTCCGAAAGTCCGAGATGCGAGACCTTCAACACGCGGTCGAACCTCAGCACACTGGAGACGCGCTCCTCGGGGCCGGTCTTCGCGCCGACCCAGTCGTAGCGCATGCCGGCAACGACGAATCGACGTTGCCCCGGCAGCCAGGTCATATCGACGCGTTTGACGCAGGTGTCCTGAATATGCGCGGAAATGACGCCCAGGCCCTCCCGGTCGAGCGCGATCAGCTTGAGCGCCTGCGCGAGACCCGCCATGGACTAGCTCGCGAGCCGCGTGATGTCGGCGCCGCAGGCGCCAAGCTTCTCTTCCAGCCGCTCGAAGCCGCGGTCGAGGTGATAGACGCGATTGACGATCGTCTCCCCTTCCGCCGCAAGGCCGGCAATGACGAGCGAAACCGAGGCGCGCAGGTCGGTCGCCATCACTGGCGCGCCGCGCAGGCGCTTGACGCCGCTGACCACGGCGGTGTCGCCGTCGAGCTTGATGTGCGCGCCGAAGCGGGCGAGCTCCTGCACGTGCATGAAGCGGTTCTCGAAGATGGTCTCCTTGATGCGCGAGACGCCTTTCGCGCGCGTCATCAACGCCATGAATTGCGCCTGCAGGTCGGTCGGGAACCCCGGGAACGGCGCCGTTGAGATGTCGACCGCGCTGATGCCAGCGCCGTTGCGCTTCACGCGCACGCCTCGATTGTCGCTGCTCACCGTCGCCCCGGCCTGGGTCAGCGCGTCGAGGGCCTCCTCCAACAGATCCTCGCTCACGCCTTCGAGCACAACGTCGCCGCCGGTCATCGCCACCGCGGTCGCGTAGGTTCCCGCTTCGATCCGGTCGGGCAAGACGCGATGATGCGCGCCATTGAGCCGGGCGACGCCGTCAATTTCGATTGTCGGCGTGCCCGCGCCGCGGATGCGCGCGCCCATTTTGTTGAGACAGGCGGCGAGATCGACGACCTCGGGTTCGCACGCGGCGTTGCGGATCAGCGTGGCCCCACGCGCGGTGACCGCCGCCATGATCGCGATATGCGTTCCCCCGACGGTGACCTTGGGAAACTCGATCTCCGCTCCCGTAAGACCCTTCGGCGCCTTGGCGACGGCGTAGCCCGCGTCGATCTCGATCTGGGCGCCGAGCTTTTCGAGCGCCATCAGCAACAAGTCGACCGGCCGGGTGCCGATCGCGCAGCCGCCCGGCAGCGAGACGCGCGCCGCGCCCATGCGCGCCAGCAGCGGCGCGATTACCCAGAAGCTCGCGCGCATCTTAGCCACCATTTCATAGGGTGCGGTCGTGTCGACGATGGTGCGGGCGCGCAGATGCGCCGTCTGGCCCGTGCCGGCCTCCTCGCCGACGCGCTTGCCGTCGACCGAATAGTCGACGCCCTGATTGCCAAGGATGTAGGCGAGTTGAGCGACGTCGGCGAGACGCGGCAAATTTTCCAGGGTCAGCGTCTGATCGGTGAGAAGTGACGCGATCATCAACGGCAGCGCGGCATTCTTCGCCCCGGAAATCGGGATCGAGCCGTTCAGCGTCGCGCCGCCGTGAATTTGTATACGATCCATCCCCGATCCCTCTTGCTCAAACCCACCCGTCAAAGAGGTCGCCGCCCGCGACCCCGCGTCATTCCCGAGGCGCGCGAGACTGCGCCGTTGGCTCCCCCGCGAGCTGAGCCTCGACTTGCCGCGCCCGGCTTTGCGCCTTGCGCCGCTTCAAATTCTCCCTGAGCGATGCAGCGAGGCGGACCCGCCGGAGGTCCTCGCGTTTCGCTCGGGATTCATCCGGACTCATGCCGGGTCCTTTGTCGTTTGACGCCGCGACTCGCGACGCTTGGGCCGGGTCTTGATAGGGCCAAGGCCAACGGCGAAGCAAGCGTCGATGTCCTGATTGTCCTGCTGTCGTTCGGCCTTTTCGATCAGGCTCAGGGCGGCGGCGCGAGCCTCGTGGGTGATTTCTGCGCCAGCCAGCATGCGGGCGATTTCCTCCCGCCGCTCGGCCGCGCCAAGCCGCGAAACGCCGGTCGCGACCCGCTCGCCCGCGCCAATATCGCTTTTGGCGATCCGATAGTGGTTCTGCGCCCGCGCGGCGACCTGCGGCGCATGCGTCACCGCCAGCACCTGAGCCCCCGCCGAGAGCCGCGCCAGGCGCTGCCCCATCGCGTCGGCGACGGCGCCGCCAACCCCGGTGTCGATCTCGTCGAAGACCAAGGTCGGCGCGGTGCCGCGCTCAGCCAATCGCACCTTGATCGCGAGCAGGAACCTGGCGAGCTCACCGCCCGAAGCCACTTTCATCAACGGTCCCGGCCGTGACCCGGGATTGGTGCGAACGAAGAATTCCGCCCGGTCGTACCCGCTCGGCGAAACGACCGCCTCGTCGCGCGTCAAGTCGACGCTGAACTCGGCCCGCTCGAGCTTGAGCGGCGCCAATTCCTCGCCGACCGCCGCCTCCAGTTCGCGCGCGCTCGTCTCGCGTGCGGCGCTCAGCGCGCTTGCCGCAGCGGCATAGGCCTCAGCGGCGCTCTTCACGCTGGCCTCGAGGCGGCCGACCTCGCTGCGGCCGGCGGCAAGAGCCGCAAGGTCGTCGGCGAATTTCTGCGCCAGCGCCGGCAGGTTTTCGATCGGAACATTGTGCTTGCGGCCCATCGCCCGGAGCGCGAACAGGCGCTCCTCGCAACGCTCGAGCTCGTGAGGGTCGAAGGCGCTCGCCTCGAGCGCGTCCTCGACCTCGCGCGTGGCCCGCTCAATTGCGTCGATCGCTTCATCCAGCGCCTTCACGCTCGGCTCGAGCAGCGCCGGCGCCTGCGGCAGGCGACGCTGCAGCCGGCGCGAGAGGGAAAGCAAAAGCGGCAGGATGGCGGTTTCGCCGGTCAGATGATCGCGCGCGTCGCGGATATCGGCTGCGACTTTCTCGCCCTGCATCATCGCTTGCCGGCGCGCAGCAAGCGTCTCTTCCTCGTTAGGCTGGACGGCGAGTTTGCTGAGCTCCTCGTGCGCATGAGCGGCGAATTCCGCCTCGGCCTCCGCGGCCTTAACCCTGGCGCGCTCGGCCACGAGCGTCCGCTCGGCCTCGCGCAAGGCGCCATGAGCGCGCTCGGTCGCGGCGCCCAGCGGCTCGAGCCCGCCATAGGCGTCGACCAGCGCGCGATGAGTCGACGGATCGGTCAGCGCGCGCTCGTCATGCTGGCCGTGGATCTCGACCAGCGCCGACGCCAGCCCTCGCAGCGCTTGGGCGCTGACGCTTCGATCATTGACATAGGCGCGAGTGCGTCCGTCGGCGAGTTGCACTCGCCTCAGGATCAGCTCGTCCCCGATCTCAATGTCCTGCCCTTCGAGGAGCGCATGGACAGCGTGTCCCTCAGCCAATTCGAATGTCGCCGTCACCTGGCCTTGCGTCTGGCCGTGGCGCACCAGGCCCCCGTCGCCGCGCGCGCCAAGCGCCAGCGACAGCGCGTCCAGAAGAATGGATTTCCCCGCCCCGGTCTCGCCGGTAAGGATGGTCAGCCCAGGCGAGAACTCAAGATCCAACTGATCGATCAACACCACATCGCGAATGGAGAGGCGCGAAAGCATCAATCAGCCCGATGAGGACGGGACGACCGTGTGCCAGATCGACGAAATCCACGAGCCGCCAAAAACGTGGGGCGAGAGTCCCTTGCCCTTCAGCTGGTCATAGGCGTCATGGTACCAATCGCTGTCCGGGAAATTGTGCCCGAGCACGGCGGCCGCAGTTTGCGCTTCCTCAGTGATTCCAAGCCCTAGGTAAGCCTCAACCAGACGGTACAGCGCTTCCGGCGCGTGGCGCGTCGTCTGGTAGTACTGGAGCACGTTCCGAAATCGATTGATCGCGGCAGTGTAGTTCCGGCGGTTGAGGTAGAACCGTCCGATCGACATTTCCTTGCCGGCCAGCTGATCCTGGGTGACCTGGATCTTGTATTTCGCGTCGTCGGCATAGTCCGACTTCGGGTATTTCTGCACGACGGACTGGAATGTTTCCAGAGCTTTCGCCGTCTTCTCCTGGTCGCGCGAGATATCCGGTATCTGCATATAATAGGAATTCGCCTGCAGGTACAAAACGTAGTCTGCTTCTGGCGAGTTGGGGTAGTCCTTGAGGTAGCGTTCGGCAGACGTCTGGGCGGTGGTGTAGTCACCGGCCTGATAGTTCGCATAGGTCGTCATCAATAGACCCTTGCGCGCCCAATCCGAGGTCGGATACTGCTTGCCGAGATCGGTGAATTTCTTCGCGGCCTCGGCCGGCGCACCATTGGCCAATTTCTCGAGACCCTGGTCGTAGGTCTTGCTCGCCGGAACGTCCGGCGTGACCTCCATCTTATATTTTTCGCCGCCGAAGGGATTGAACTGGTCGAACATCGAGCAGCCTGAGCCGGACAGCGCGATGGCGATGAACGCCGCCCCGACGAATGAACGGCGCATCAGGCGCTTCCAATCGTTCGACAAAGGAGCGCCAGATTCGACGTCAGCCATGCTTCAAGGTCTCGGGTTGCGGGCGGGGGAGCGCCGGTTCCCCCGTTCGGGGACGAAGCGGCTCATTAGCGCACTCGCGGCGCGCGCGCCAGATTTTCGGCTAAACGAAGATGGCCGTTGTGGCGTATTGAGGCGAGAATATCGGCAAGAGCGCGGCCGCCGCCGGGCCGCGGCGCGGTCAGTCGGCGGCGGCGAACGCCGCGGCTCCGGCGGGCACATGCGCGCCGCCGACCCGAGCGCGGACTGCGGCTGGCGCCGATTGCGCTTCGAGGAGCTCATAGGCTGAGCGATGCGCGAACAGCGCATCGAGCGCCATTGCGTTGAGCTTATGTCCGGGGCGATAGGTCCGGTAGAGGCCGACGATGGGCGAGCCCGCGAGCGACAGATCGCCGACCGCATCGAGCGCCTTGTGGCGCACGAACTCATCGGCGTAGCGGAGCCCTTCCGGGTTGAGGATCGCGTCGCCATCGATGGCGACCGAATTCTCGAGCGACGAGCCCAGCGCGTAGCCCGCCCGCCACAAGGCCTGAACGTCGCTGACGAATCCGAACGTGCGCGCGCGGGCGATATCGCGCCGGAAAGTCGCCGGATCAAGATCGAACACCCGGCGTTGGCGGCCAATCGCAGGCGATTTGAAGTCGATCTCGACGTCGAGGCGGAAGCCGCTTTCGGCGGGGAGGAATTCGGCAAAGCCGCCCTCATGATCCACGCGCACCGGCTTGACGATCTTGAGATAGCGGCGCGACCGGCCCTGCTGGACGACGCCAACCGAATCGATCGCCCGGACAAAGTCGACGGCGGAGCCGTCCATGATCGGCGTCTCCGGCCCATCGATCTCGACCAGGACGTTGTCAATCCGAAGCCCCGAAAGCGCCGCCAAGAGATGTTCGACGGTCGAGATGCTGGCGCCCGCGGCGTCGCCGATCGTAGTGCAAAGCGAGGTCTGCGTCACGTTGGCGCTCTTGGCCTCGAGCAGGCGCTCGCGTCCGCCGGGCAATCCCGTGCGGAGGAAAGTAACGCCGGTGTCGACATGGGCAGGATGAAGGACAAGTTGAGCGGGCGCCGCGGAGTGTACGCCGACGCCCTGGATGACCACCCGATCGCGCAGCGTTGTCTGAGACCCAAACCGCATCAACCGCACCCGGACTGTCGCCCGGCCCTGATTTGCGCCGTCGGCTGCGGTGTGAGGCGTTTAAGCTTCCCACCGCGTTGCTACTTAAAGCTGCCGAACGTCGTCCGCCCGCTGCCGCCAAAAAGCCTGACGTCAGCTCCTGAAAAGCCAGACTAGGGGCGGGGCGCCCCCGGGACAAATCACCTTTAGTGAACAAAAGTTACAACGCCTGTGCAAATATTGTCTGAGATTTTTCAACACTTTAGAAAGTTTACCGAGCGTTAACTGTATACGAAGATGACGCCCTCTGACCAACCCCGGCCGCATAGCCGGGGCGCCTCGATTACCGAATCAGTTCTGCTGCCGGCGCAAAAAAGCCGGGATGTCGAGATGATCGTCCTCGGATACCGGAGGACGAGCAACAGCCCTGCCCTGCGGTTCGTACGCGCTGGGGGCGCGCGCCGGCTGCGAGCGCGGCTGAGCGCGGGCAGGCTCGGCCGGAGCCAAAACCTGGGGCCGCTGAAGCTGCGTCACGGGCGCCGGAGGGGCCGCGGCTGCAGGCGCGGGAGCGGCCTCGCCATCGTGACGGGTGATGCCGAATGCGGCCAGCTTCTCCAGCAGCGACCGGCGGCGCGTTTCCGGCGCGGGGATGCCGTTTTGCGCATCGCGCAACGCGCGCAGCTGGTTCTGGGCCAGCTGCGGCAGGTCCTCGATCTGCGGCATGCGGGGCGAACGAAGGACCGGCTGCTCCGGGGCGGGCGGAATGAATTCCTCGTGCTCCGGTTCGTCCGCTTCAAGGCGGGCTTCGATTGGATCGGGGAAGGCGGCGACGGGCGCGAGGGAGTCCTCCTGGCCTACGAACGCGGCAGGCGCGTCAGCCTGGGTTAGAGCCGTGCGAGCCGAGCGGGGCGTGAAGGCCCGCGCGCGCGAGAAGGCGTCGACCCTCGGCTGGGCGTTGACCGGCTCGATCTGTCCGATCGCCTCCTGATCGATGCCGGTGGCGACGACCGAAACGCGCACCACGCCGTCGAGCGCCGAATCGAAAGTGGCGCCGAGGATGATGTTGGCCTCCTCGTCGACCTCCTGGCGAATGCGGCTCGCCGCTTCGTCGACTTCGTACAGCGTGAGGTCGTTGCCGCCGGTGATCGAGATCAAAAGGCCGCGCGCGCCCCGCATCGAGGTCTCGTCGAGCAGCGGATTGGCGATCGCCGCTTCGGCAGCCTGCACCGCCCGCTTGTCGCCCGCCGCTTCGCCGGTGCCCATCATCGCCTTGCCCATTTCGCTCATGATCGAGCGGACGTCGGCGAAATCGAGGTTAATAAGTCCTTCCTTCACCATCAGGTCCGTGATGCAGGCGACGCCGGAATAGAGAACCTGGTCGGCCATGGCGAAGGCGTCGGCGAAGGTCGTCTTCTCGTTGGCGACGCGGAACAGGTTCTGGTTCGGAATGATGATCAGCGTGTCGACCGCCTTCTGGAGATCATTGATCCCGGTCTCGGCGATCTTCATCCGCCGGCCGCCCTCGAAATGGAACGGCTTGGTGACCACGCCGACGGTGAGAATGCCCATTTCGCGCGCGGCCCTAGCGATGACCGGTGCGGCGCCGGTGCCCGTGCCGCCACCCATGCCGGCGGTGACGAACACCATGTGGGCGCCGGCGAGGTGATCGCGGATCTCCTCGGACGCTTCCTCCGCGGCCGCCTTTCCGACTTCGGGCTTTGACCCGGCGCCGAGGCCCTCGGTCACCTGAAGGCCCATCTGGATGATGCGCTCGGCCCGCGAGGAGGTCAGCGCCTGCGCATCAGTGTTGGCGACGATGAAATCGACGCCCGACAGGCCCGACACGATCATGTTGTTGACCGCGTTGCCGCCGGCGCCGCCAACGCCGCAGACCATGATTCGGGGCTTCAATTCCCTGAGTTCAGGCGCCTTCAGATTGATCGACATGCTAGCCTCATTGGTTGGACGCCCGCCGGCGCCGATTGGAATGCGTGTTTTCCCTTCAGCCACGCGCTTGCCTTTCGGCGAGCGCCTATTACGCGCCTTAAAAACTGTCCTTGAGCCATCGTCCGACCCGCGTCGCATAGCCAGCTTCGCCATGATGATGAGCGTGCGAGTGCGTGCTTCCGAAATATTCGAGGCCGGCCATCTGCGGATAAACCATGAGGCCGACCGCGGCGGCGAAGGACGGGCTCTTGCCGGATTCCGGTAAGCCTTCGATTCCGAGCGGGCGGCCGACCCGGGCCTGGCTCGAGAGCATCGTGCGCGCGAGCTCCGGCAGTCCGGTCAGCTGGCAGGCGCCTCCGGTCATCACCAGTCGGCGGCCAGCCTGGGCGGCGTAGCCCGACGCCTTGAGCCGGTCGCGCACCAGTTCCAGTGTCTCCTCCACCCGCGGACGAATAATTCGCACCAGCTCGGACTTCGGCAGATGGCTTGGATGATCCTGGTCGTCGCCAAGCCTTTGTACGGTGATGGTTTCCCGGTCGTCGGAGGGCGAAGCGATACAAGCGCCGTACAAAGTCTTGAGGCGTTCCGCGTCGCTGACCGAAACGTTGAGACCGCGCGCGAGGTCCCTCGTCACGTGAGAGCCCCCGAGGGCCACCGCGTCGACGTGGATGAGCCGGCCGCCGGAAAAGACCCCGACCGTCGTCGAGCCGCCACCGAAATCGACCACCGCGGCGCCAAGCTCCGCTTCGTCGTCGACGAGCGTCGAGAGGCCCGCGGCGTAGGGCGTCGCCACCATTGCCTCGACCCGTAAATGGCAGCGTTCGATGACCAGCATCAGATTGCGGGCGGCCGCCGAATCACAGGTGGCGAGATGAAGATCGAGGCCGAGTTCGTGGCCGACCATGCCCTTCGGATCGCGCACGTCCTTAGTCGAGTCGAGCCGGAAGGCGGTCGGAAGCGCGTGCAGGATCGTCCGCCCGGGCTCGGCATTCAACGCGGCGGCGGCTTCGAGCACGTGATGGATGTCATGTTCGGCTACGGTCTTGCCGCGCAACTTCGCGTCCGCGCCGTGGCGGCGCGAAGCGAGCCGCCCGCCGGACATGTTGATGATGACGCCGCCGACCTCGACGCCCGCCATGCGCTCAGCCGCGTCGATAGCGAGGCGCGCGGCATGCTCCGCCGCATGAAGATCGACCACCGCGCCGCCCTTGACGCCGTTCGAGCGCTGATGGCCGATGCCGAGCACCTTGCAGCGGTGGGTACGACCGCGCAACGCCTCGGACGGCTCCATCGGCGTCAGTCGGGCGATCAGGCAGACAATCTTGGAAGCGCCGATGTCGAGCACCGAGAGAATGGCGCTCTTGCGCGCCGGGATCTGACGCATGCGCGGAGCGAGCGATCTCAGGCTCATGGCTGGGCGCCCTTCTTGGCCGTGTGGGCTTCTGCCCAGGTGGTGGCCGCATCGTCGGTCAACCGCACAAACACCCGGCCCGGAACGCGGAAGTCGAGCGCCATCGCGTCCTTCTCCAGAATCCGGGATTGTCGCTGAAGAGCGAGAAGCTCGGCGATCGCGGCTTCAGGATTCTCTTCGGGAAGCTTGACGTCGACGCCTGACTTGAGCCGAAGATTCCAGCGCCGCTGGCCGACGAGGACGCCCGCCTCGACGCGCGGCTTCAATTCGTCCATCGCGTCCAAAAGCTCGACATATTCGTGCACGCGCCCGTTCGCGCCTTCGCCGGCGACGAATGGGAGATCGGCGTAGCGGCTGTCGGTGACCTCGTCGATTGGCGCCCCGTCGGCGGCGATTGCGCTGACGTCTCCGTCCTTTTGCCAGACGGCGTAGGGCGTGCGCTCGACAATCTCGATCACGACCTGGTTGGGATAAAGCTTGCGCACGCTCGCCTGCTTGACGAGCGGATCAGCCTCGAGCCGCGCCTTCGCCTGGGCGACGTCGAACAACGGCAAAGATCGGCTCGCATCGATGCCTGCGATCGCGAGAATCCTGGCCTCGCTCATATGCGTCGCGCCCGAGACCGTGACCACTGCGACGCCAAGGCCGAGCGACCGGGCGAGCCAATCGCCGGCATGGCTCGTTTGCTCCATGACCCCATCGAGCTGGCCGCCTCGCTCCGCGCCGAGTAGCGCCGCGCCGAGAAGAACGAAGGCCGTCAGCGCGATATCGAGCTTATGCGGCGTGGGACGGTCCAGCCGCACGCGCCATCGGAGCGACGCCCTCGCAGCCCGTTCTGCGCGGAGCAGCACCTTGGGCGTGGACACATCGTGCGCACCCGCGGCCAGCGATGGCCGCGACGCCTGTCCCCATCCGAGCATTTCGCTCAACCTTCGCACGACCCGTCCTCCGCCATCCCGGAGCCCGGCATATTCAACGAAAAGACCGGGATGGGCTGTCCACTTCGGCAAGAGCGACGTCGCCCGTCGGCCCGGCCGGGTGTTGACTGAGAGATCGACGAGTTCGCCTTCATCGCCCGCCGTCCTGCCGATAAAAGTCGTCGGGCTTCTTGCCGCGACAATTCGGGGCGAGTAGGCCCCGGGACGAAGTTGTGGGCGTTATGGTAAATATTCGGTTTAAGAATCCTCGACGGGATGGCGTACGAGTCGTCCCCTGAGTCTTTTGCGTCATTTTGGGCGAACGTTTGGGAAGCTGGAGCGCGATAGTTTGCAGCCGGGGGCGTCTTGACCCACGCGAACGGCAGTGATTCGCACCGAGGAGCGCCGCCCGCTCGGTCCGCCGGTCTATGTCCATGACCGCGAGTGGCTTCATCGCCCGCCGATTCCTCAAAATTGCGCACCGACGCAAAGTTAAAGCACCATTAAGTCCAAGGGCTTAACGATGCGTTAACCTCAGCGAATCGGGAGGCGGAAAAGGGGGCGGTGCGGGCCCGATTGTCCACAGAAATTAAGTTTTTCCCGCTAGCGTCCGCCTGCGCCGGCTTGTGGCTCGCACGACGCTATCGACGGGAAATCGATGTCCGAACAACGCGACTTTGCGCTGAAGCCCGGCGCCCAACGGGGCGACGCCGCCTTTCTCCTCAATACAGGGCGCCATCGATTGGCCTTCGATCCCTTTCCCGGCCGCACTATCGTGCTCGCCTTCCTCGGATCGGCCATGGACCCGGCGGCGGAAGCCGCGCTTGCGGCGCTCTCCGCCAAAAGATGGCTGGTCGACGATGGCAAGGCCGCATTCTTCGCCGTCGTCGCCGAATCTGGCGTGAGGGCGAAGATCGCGCTGGAAGCCCGATTTCCCTCTATCGTGTTCCTGTGGGACGGCGGCGAGATGGCGCGCGCTTTCGGCGCCGACCGGTCCTGGGTCATCCTCGACCCGATGCTGCGCGTCGTCGATGCCGCGCCTCTGGATCAGGTCGATCGGGTGCTCGGCGATTTGGGTCGATCGCCGCAACCGAACCCAGCTTCCGCCCCCTGCCCGCCTGCGCCAATTCTCACCCTGGCGCATGTCTTCGAGGCTGAACTCTGCGCCCATCTCGTCGCCAGCTTCGAGCAGAGCGGCGGCAAGGACAGCGGCTTCATGCAGGATCAAGGCGGGCGGTCAGTCGAGAATTTCGACAACAGCTGGAAACGTCGACGCGATTTCCATCTGACCGATGCTGGGCTCATCGCCAATCTCAGAGCGCGCATCGGACGAAGGGTCTGCCCGGAGATCAAGAAGGCGTTCCAGATGCGCCCGACCCGGATCGAACGCGACCTGGTCGCGCGCTACGATTCCGAGACCGGCGGCCATTTCGGTCCCCATCGCGACGACACCGGGATAGCGATCGCGCATCGCCGGTTCGCAGTCTCGATCAATCTCAACGCAGATTTCGAGGGCGGCGAGATTTCGTTTCCCGAATACAGCCCGCGAACCTTCAAGGCCGCGCCAGGAACTGCGGTCGTCTTCTCCGCTTCGATTCTCCATGAGGTGTCGCGCGTGACACGCGGACGCCGTTATGTGTTCCTGACCTTCCTGTTCGACGAGGAGGCGGAGCGGGTGAGGCAGGCGAATCTGCGAGTCGTGCAGAACGCGCAACGCCAGCCGCAACTGACGAGCGCCTAGGTGGCGCCCAGACGCGCTACCCGACGCTCGCCTTGGGCCGCGGGCCGCCCGTCGCCCAATCGAGAAGTTCCACCGTGTGGACGACGGGCACTTTGGTTCCGCTGGCGATCTGAGTGAGGCAGCCGATGTTGCCGGCGGCGATAAGATCGGGTGAGGTCGCGTTGATATTCGCGACCTTACGGTCGCGCAGCGCGCGGGCGATCTCCGGCTGCAGCAGGTTGTAGGTGCCGGCCGAGCCGCAGCACAGGTGTCCCTCAGGCGGGTCGAGCACGATGAACCCCGCTTCCTTCAACAGCCGCTTCGGCTGATCGCGCACCTGCTGCCCGTGTTGCAGCGAGCAGGCGCTATGGTAGGCGACGCGCTGCCCGGTCGGATTGATGTGAGCCTGCAGCCCGATCTCGCTCATGAGCTCCGTAACGTCGCGCGTCAGCGAGGCAACGATCCGGGCGGGCTCCGCGAGTTCGGGATCGTTGCGGAACATGAAGCCATAGTCCTTGACCGTCGTCCCGCATCCCGATGCGTTGATGACGATCGCATCGAGTCCGCCGCCGGCGATCTCTTTCGCCCAGGAAAGAATGTTGCCGCGCGCATATTCGTGCGCGTCCTGGCCGAGATGATGGGTAAGCGCGCCGCAGCATCCCGCGCCTGCGGCGACGACGACCTCGCAGCCATGGCGCGTGAGAAGCCTGATCGTCGCCTCGTTGATCTGCGGCGCGAGGACCTGTTGGGCGCAGCCGTTGAGGAGCGCAACGCGACGGGTCCGCTGCCCCTCGCTCTTGAACACCTGCGGCTTGTCGGCGACCGAAGCGCTCGGCAGCCTCGAGGGAACGAGCGCGAGCGCGGCTTTCAGCTGCGCGGGCAGAAGCCCGGCGAACGGCGCGCCCAAGCGCGCCAGCCACATCGATGCGCGAAACAGCTTAGGGTTCGGCAGGACGATCCCGAAGGCGCGCCGCAACAGCCGATCGAACCACGGCCGCTTGTACGTCTTCTCGATATGTTGCCGGGCATGATCGACAAGGTGCATGTAGTTTACGCCCGACGGGCAGGTCGTCATGCAGGAGAGGCAGGATAGGCAGCGGTCGATATGCTTGACGACCTCGGGCGTGGCCGGACGGTCGTTCTCCAGCATGTCCTTGATCAGGTAGATGCGCCCCCTCGGGCTGTCGAGCTCGTCGCCAAGCAGCACGTAAGTCGGACAGGTCGCGGTGCAGAACCCGCAATGCACGCAGGCGCGCAAGATCTTTTCGGAGGCGTTGGTGTCTGGGTCGGCGAGTTGAGCGACGCTGAAATTCGTCTGCATCAGGGACCTTCCTGCATGCGTCCCGGATTGAGAACGCCGCGAGGATCAAACCCGCTTTTCACGCGCGCGGTCAGCTGAGCGAGGCCCGCGCTCAAGGGCTCGAATACCGGCACCGACGCGCGAATGGCTTCCGGCGCCACGACCAGGGTGGCGTGTCCACCCGCCGTTTTAACCACGGGACGAACGATGCCGGCGCCGGCGTCTGGTCCCGCCTCTTCGGAATCAAGGCTCAACCAAATCAGGCCTCCGCCCCAATCGAAGTAAAATTCCGCCGATTGCAGCGCGGACAAAATCGAATGAACGACGGACGGCGCCTGGCTTGGCGTCGGACAGAGCCGCCAAACGATGCGCGATCCTTGTGCAAGAAAGGGCTGAACGGCGCCGACCTCGGACCAGAAGGCCTCAGTCTCTGCCTCGTTAAGACGCGCGCCTCGCCCGACCAACGATTCGAGGGCCGTGGTCCGGTAGACGACCGACGGCCGCGGGCCTTCCAAGCGCATAACGGTCGCGGCGCCGAGGCCAGCCGCCACAACGCTCACCTTCGAACGGCGCGCTGCGGTGGCCGGCAAATGCGCAGCGCCGGAAACCTCGAAGGGCGAATTCAGTGCATTCGCCAACACGGGGATCGCGACCTCATCGGCGAGACCGTGCAGGACGACGGTGCACGCTGTCTCCGGTTTCGGCATGACTTTAATGGTGACCTCGGTCAGCGCCGACAACGTGCCATAAGCGCCCGCCTGCAGTTTGCACATGTCGTAGCCAGTGACGTTCTTGACGACCTTGCCGCCGGCCTTCCAGATTTCACCGAAGCCGTTCACAGCGGAAAAGCCGAGGATATAGTCCCGCGCCGATCCTGCGCGCACACGGCGCGATCCGGCGAGATTGCATGCGATCACGCCGCCAAGCGTCTGCTCGCCCTCGGCGCCAAGAAGAGCGCGCCAGTCAGGCGGCTCGAAAGCCAGTATCTGGCGCTTCTTCGCAAGCTCGGCATTGATCAAGGCAAGCGGCTCGCCCGGCTGCGCGGTCAAGACAAGTTCGGCGGCCTCGTATTCAACAACTCCTGCGAGCCGCGAAACATCGAGGACGTGATCGGTTTTCATCGGTCGGCCGAGCGCGCGCTTCGTGCCGCCTGCGACAATTTCGAGCGTATCCCCCTCGGCGACGACCCAGGAAACCATCTCCGCTATTTGCTTGGCGTCAGACGGTTCAAGCAGCGACACTATCGTCCTCAGAAGCGCGGCAGGTCGGGAAACGCGACCTTGCCCGCATGCACATGCATGCGGCCGAGTTCCGCGCAACGGCAGAGCTGGGGAAACACCTTGCCCGGATTGAGCAGGCTGTCCGAATCGAAGGCGCATTTCAGCCGCTGTTGCTGATTGAGGTCGATCTCGTTGAACATCGTGTCCATGAGATCGCGCTTCTCAATGCCGACGCCATGCTCGCCCGTAAGAACGCCGCCAACGCGAACACAGAGCCGGAGGATCTCCGAGCCAAACTCCTCTGCCCGGTCGAGCTCGCCAGGCTTGTTGGCGTCATAAAGGATCAGCGGATGAAGGTTGCCGTCACCGGCGTGGAAGACGTTGGCCACGCGCAACCCGAAGCGCGCCTCCATCTGTTTCATCTGCTGAAGAACGCGGCCGATCTCTCTGCGCGGGATTGTCCCGTCCATGCAGTAATAGTCCGGGGAGATTCGGCCGACCGCCGGGAAAGCCGCCTTTCGTCCCGCCCAGAACAACAGGCGCTCCGCCTCGGATTGGCTCGTTCGACAGCTCGTCGCTCCGTGACGCTCGGCGATCGTCTCGACTTCCGCCGTTAGATGATCGACTTCCGCCTCGCAGCCGTCGAGTTCGACGATCAGCAACGCTTCACAGTCGAGCGGATAGCCGGCGTGGACGAAGGCTTCGGCCGCGGCGACCGCTGGCCGATCCATGATTTCCATTCCGCCGGGAATGATGCCTCCGCCGATCACATCGGCGACACAATCGCCTGCGCCCTCGACAGTGGAAAAGCCGATAAGAAGCGCGCGCGCCCCCGGCGGTTTCGGCAGGATACGGACGGTGACTTCGGTGACGACGCCCAGCATGCCTTCGGAGCCGACCATGACGCCGAGAAGGTCATAGCCTGCGGCGTCGAAATGCTTGCCGCCGAGGCGCACGATCTCGCCTTCGATCGTCACCATTTCGATACCGATGACGTTGTTGGTCGTGAGCCCGTATTTCAGACAATGAACCCCGCCCGAATTCTCGGCGACATTCCCGCCGATCGTACAGGCGATCTGGCTCGATGGGTCGGGCGCATAGTAAAGGCCCAGACCCTGTACGGCGTGGGTGATGCCAAGATTGGTCACGCCGGGCTGGGCGACGACACAGCGGTTCGCGACATCGACGTCGAGGATCTTGTTGAACTTCCCCATGGCGAGAAGAACGCCGTCAGCAAGCGGCAAAGCGCCTCCCGAGAGCGACGTTCCCGCGCCGCGCGGCACGACCTTGACCTTGTTCGCGGCGCAATAGCGCATCACTTCGACCACCTGCGCCGTCGTTTCCGGAAGCACGGCGACCATCGGCGGCTGGCGATAAGCGGTAAGTCCGTCGCTTTCGAAAGCGCGCAATTCCCTCTCATGATCGATGACGCCCTCGCCCGGGACGATGCGCCGCAGCGCCTTGACGATCTCAGCGCGGCGGCCCAGGACGGCGCGATCGGGTTCAGGCATGGCGATCAAGGCGCGTCTCCAACGGCAAAGACCATTATAGGAACAGATACTGTCGCGCGGCGGCTAAGCAAGTGCTCATTCAGCGCTGATGAGCACGGCGCGGAAGTCATTGACATTGGTCAGCGTTGGCCCGGTGACCACCTGATCGCCGAGTGCGCGGAAGAACCCATGGGCGTCGTTGTCGGCAAGCAAGGTCCGAGCGTTGAGGCCAAGCTGCCTTGCGCGTTCGAGGCTGTCAGGGGTCACGATCGCGCCTGCGACCTCCTCGGCCCCGTCCGTGCCGTCGGTGTCGCCGGCGATGGCAAAGATGCGAGGCCGGCCATCGAGTTCGACCGCCATCGACAGCAGGAATTCCACGTTCCGTCCTCCCCTACCTGCGCCCGCGACCGTCACTGTCGTTTCTCCGCCGGAAATGAGGACGCATGGAGGGGGAGCCGGTTGGCCGTGCACCGCGACCTGACGCGCAATTCCGGCCATCACTTTCCCGACCTCCTTCGCCTCGCCCTCGAGCGCGTCGCCGAGGATGAGCGGGCGATAGCCGGCCCGGCCCGCCACCTCAGCCGCAGCCATGAGGGAAGCTTGCGGAGCAGCGATGATGCGCGTTTCGCTGCGAACGAAGGCCGGATCGCCGGGCTTGGGAGTTTCGGACTCTCCGTCATCGAGAAGCGCCTGCACCGAGGGAGACGCGGCGATCCCGTAGCGCCGCAACACGGCCTTGGCGTCGGCGAGCGTCGTCGTATCGGGCGTCGTCGGACCCGAGGCGATCACCGACGGGTCGTCGCCCGGGACATCGGAAATGATCAAAGACACGATCCTGGCAGGAGCCGCAGCGACCGCCAGCCGGCCGCCCTTGATCGCTGACAGATGCTTGCGGACGCAGTTGATCTCATTGATGTTGGCGCCGCTCCTCAGCAGCGCTTTGTTCAAGGCCTGCTTGTCGTCGAGCGTGATCCCCGGCGCCGGCAACGAGAGCAAAGCAGAGCCCCCGCCCGATATCAGACACAGCGCAAGATCGTCCGGGCCGAGGCTCTTGACGAGATCCAGGATCCTACGGGCCGCGTTCTGCCCTGCGGCGTCGGGAATGGGATGGGCGGCCTCGACCACCTCGATCCGCTTCAAAGGACCGACACCGTGGCCATAACGCGTGACGACCAGGCCTGAGAGAGGCTTGTCAGCCGGCCAATGCCCCTCAACCGCGCGAGCCATCGAGGCGCCGGCCTTGCCGGCGCCAATGACGACCGTCCGCCCCGCGGGCGGCTCGGGGAGATTTGCGGGCACGGCTTTATCGGGCGAGGCGGTCGCGATCGCGGCCTCGAACATCTCGCGGAGCAACTGCCGCTCCCTCATTGGGCCCGCTTTCCCGAGACTCGAGGGGGCTTCAGGCCGACGCCTTCCCCTGGCCGATTTCGTGGTGGGCGAGCCCCTCGAGCACGCGAGCCATGCCTGAATGGTCCCACGCCGCGCCGCCTGCGGCTACGGCGGCGTTGAACAGCTCCTGGCAGGTGGCCGTATTGGGCAGGCTGACACCGAGCGAACGCGCTCCCTGCAGCGCGAGGTTCAGGTCCTTCTGATGCAGCGCTATGCGGAAGCCCGGCTCGAAATTGCGCTTGATCATGCGTTCGCCGTGGACCTCCAGAATGCGGGACGCGGCGAATCCGCCCATCAGCGCCTGGCGCACTCGGGCCGGATCGGCGCCGGCTTTGGAGGCGAAGACGAGCGCCTCACCGACGGCCTCGATTGTCAGGGCGACGATGATCTGGTTCGCGACCTTGGTCGTCTGTCCGTCGCCATTGCCGCCGACAAGCGTGATGTTCTTGCCCATGAGCGCGAAGATCGGCTTGACCTTCTCGAACGCGCTCTCGGGGCCGCCGACCATGATCGTGAGGCTCGCCGCCTTCGCGCCGACCTCGCCGCCGGAAACCGGCGCATCGAGATATTCGCAGCCGAGCTCGTTCACTTTCTTGGCGAAGTCCTTGGTTGCGATCGGCGAGATCGAGCTCATGTCGACGACGATCTTGCCCTTTGAAAGCCCTTCCGCGACGCCTCCGGCGCCAAAGAGAACCGCCTCGACGTCGGGCGTGTCCGGAACCATAGCGATGATCACCTCGGCCTTTTCACCGACTTCCTTGCCGTTGGCGCAGGCGACAGCGCCCTTATCGATCAGCTCCTTCGGCGGGGCGCGACGGGTGTGAACGAGAAGCTGGTGGCCGCCTTCCAGAAGGTGGCCGGCCATCGGACGCCCCATGATGCCGAGTCCGATGAAACCGATCTTTGCCATGTCTTACGTCTCCAGCGTGGGTGAAATCATGGGTTCAGCTATGACGTCTACCACGCACAGGTCATGGAGGGCGATCTCGCCAACAGGCTTCAAGTGGCCATGTCCATAAGAGTGTGATTAGAATGACCGCCGCGCAGCGAGCCGACGTCAACGACGATCGACCGAACTCCCAATTGGAATGCCGCAGGAGGTGAGATGGAGGCCGCCCAGTCCGATGCTTTGGTGTTTTTTGGCGCGTCCGGCGATCTCGCGTTCAAGCAGATCTTTCCTGCGCTTCTGGGTCTCGTCAACGATGAAGGCGTCAATGTGCCTATCGTCGGCGTCGCCAAGGCGAGCTGGACAGTCGAACAGCTGCGGGGGCGAGCCAAGGACAGCATCAAGCAGCACGGGGGCGCCGACGCGGCGAAGCTTGATAAGCTCTTGGGACTTTTGCGGTATGTCGACGGCGATTACAACGATCCGCAGACGTTTGCGCAGTTGAAGCAGGCGCTCGGCGGCGCCAAGCGGCCGCTGCACTATCTGGCGATCCCCCCGAGCCTTTTTGGCGTTGTCGTTTCCGCGCTCGCTCAGAGCGGTCTCAACGTCAACGCCCGCCTCGTCGTTGAAAAACCGTTCGGCCGCGATCGCGAATCGGCGCAGGCGCTCAACCGCACATTGCTGGAGCACTTCCCCGAAGAGGCGATCTTTCGCATCGACCATTATCTGGGCAAGGAGCCGGTTCAGAACATCCTCTACACGCGGTTTGCCAATACGATGTTCGAGCCGCTCTGGAACCGCCACTATGTTCGCTGCATCCAGATCACCATGGCCGAAGCTTTCGACGTTCAGGACCGTGGGAGCTTCTACGACGCTGTTGGCGCTCTTCTCGACGTGGTCCAGAATCACATGTTGCAAGTCCTAGCGAACGTCATGATGGACGCCCCTACCGGCGAAGAGCACGAGGCGCAGCGAGACCAGAAAGCCGCGCTGTTGAAGGCTGTTCGTCCCCTGGACGCCACGAGCTTGGTGCGGGGGCAATATAAAGGCTATCGCTCCGTTAAAGGCGTGCGTCCGGATTCAACAACCGAAACCTATGTCGCGGTGAAACTGTTCGTGGACAGCTGGCGATGGGCGGGCGTGCCCATCTACATCCGAGCTGGCAAATCCTTGCCGCTGACTGCCGCTGAGGTCACGGTCGAGTTCAAGTCGCCGCCCCGATCGACATTCGGTGAGAAAATCGACCCGTCGGCAGATTACGTGCGCGCGCGGCTGAGCCCGGACGTTGGCGTTGCGATGGGACTACGGATGAAGCATCCCGGAGAGCGCATGACCGGCGACAATGTCGAGCTGAGCCTTATGCAACGCGCTGGATCGGACATGCCGCCATACCAACGCCTGCTCGGCGACGCCATGCGCGGCAACAATGAGCTATTCGGGCGGGAGGACGTCGTCGACGCGCAATGGCGCATTGTCGAGCCGATCCTAAAGAACCCCCCAGCGGTCCAACAATATGAGCCCGGAAGTTGGGGACCGGAGGGCGCCAACGCGCTTATCGGCCCCGACGGCCCGTGGCGGAATCCCACGGTCCCCGCCAAGGCCTAAAATCCGGATCGAAAACAAAATCTTCCGGCGCCCAGCGCTCTTCGGTCATCGCTCCACGCGCTGCAATGCCTCGGGCTTGAGGTCGGCGCGGGTCGGATATCCATTGACCGCCATGAGGAGATCGGCCTCTGCCAACAGAGACCGCAGCACGTGAACGATTCCTTCGGTGCCGCCCAGCGCCAATCCGTAGGCATAGGGTCGGCCGACCCCGACGGCCGCCGCCCCCATCGCCAGAGCCTTGATGACATGGGTCCCCGAGCGGATTCCGGAATCGAACATGACCGGAACACTTCCGGCGGCCTTCACCACCGCGGCCAACATGTCGAGCGCGGGAATGCCGCCGTTGGCCTGGCGGCCGCCATGATTGGAGCAGTAGATTCCGTCGACGCCGCCGTCGACAGCGCGCCGCGCGTCATCGGGATGACAAATACCCTTGATGATCAGCGGCAGTTTGGTCAGCGATCGTAGCCAGGGCAGATCGTCCCAGGTCAGCGGATTGCCGAAGATCGCAGCCCATGTCGCAACGGCAGCGCGCAGATCCTTCTCGGGTGCCCCGCCCATCAATGTCGCGAAGCGCGGATCGGAAAAATAATTGGCGAGGCAATGGCCACGGAGTTGCGGGAAGTTGGCAGCGGCGAGATCGCGCGGGCGCCAGCCAGTCACCCATGTGTCGAGCGTCATCACGATTGCCTTGAAGCCGGCTCGTTCGGCCCGTCCGACAAGGTTCGCCGCCAGCTCGCGATCCGTTGGGGTGTAGAGCTGGAAGAATCCGGGCGTCGTTTTGAACTCGGCGGCGACCGCCTCGAGCGGATCGACTGACAGCGTCGAGGCGACCATCGGCACGTTGGTCAGCGCGGCGGCGCGTGCGGTCGCGAGATCGCCATGGCCGTCCTGGGCGCAGAGCCCGATGACCCCGATCGGACTCATGAACAAGGGCGACGGCAGCCGCATGCCGAAGAGCTCGATCGACATGTCGCGCTGCTTTGCGCCGACGAACATCCGAGGCCAGAGGCCCCATTTGTCGAACGCCTCGACGTTAGCCTCCTGCGTGCGCTCGTCGCCGCATCCCCCCGCGACGTAAGAGACGAGGCTTGCTGGCAGCGCTGCGTGGGCCTTCGCCTCCAGCGCGTCAAAGCGCGTCGGGAACGACGGCAGCCGACCGCTCAGCCCGCCAAGGTAGATTTCGTTCTGATAGGCGCCGAAGTCGGGTATCAATCCAAATCCTTGTTCATGGCAAGCGGCGAGAGGATCTACAGCGCTTGTTTCAATGGGCCGGATTGCTTTCCGTTCAGGCCA
>Ga0209624_10000467_pt1 | contig 35673 bp, 30 predicted proteins | sample JacPinW_OM2H0_O1_FD_188565 | JGI IMG/M metagenome (GOLD analysis project Ga0209624, IMG submission 188565) | Forest soil microbial communities from Algoma, Ontario, Canada - Jack Pine, Ontario site 1_JW_OM2H0_O1 (SPAdes) (version 2) | ecosystem: Environmental > Terrestrial > Soil > Boreal...
AATCAATTGTCCGGAAGGGAAGGCGCCATGGGGACCTGTGCGAGACGGCAAGCGAGCCCATTCGACGAGCGCGTTCCTGAAAGAGGCTTTCGATCGTGGCGCGGAACAGTTCCAATGGAAAGAGCGAATCGCGCGTCCGAAACGAAGCGGGAGCAAGGTGCGTGGAGTGGGTGTTTCGACCAGCGGCTTCTTCGCCGGATCGACCGGTTACGACGGGTTGTTTATTATTCGGCCCGACGGCCGAATCTCCATTCAGTCCGGCATTGGCAATCTCGGAACAGAGTCCATCAGCGACGTTCACCGGGTTGTCGCCGAAGTGCTGGGTGTGCCGTGGGAAAAGTGTGATGTTACGTGGGGCAACACGTCGAAGAACTTGCCTTGGACCTGCGTCTCTGGGGGAAGCCAGACCACTCATGCGATGACTCGGGCTGCGCACGCCGCGGCCACCGACGGGAAAAAGAAACTCCAGGAAATCGCAGCCAAAACATACGGCGGTACGCCGGAACAATACGAAGTGGGAAACGAGCGCGTCTATCGCAAGAGCGGCGGCAAGGGCATGACGCTCGCACAAGCCGCGCAGCACGCGATTCAACTGGGCGGCATTTACGACGGCCACGAGGCGCCCGAAGACGTCAACAAGTACACCAAGGCATCCATCGCGGCGCTCGCGGGTCAGGGTTTGATTGCTGCGGCGAAGGACAAATATTCCCACGATGGCCAAACATTTTCTTACGTTGCCAGCTTTGCCGAAGTGGAAGTGGATCTGGAGACCGGCAAATACTACATCACGGATTTTCTCGCCGTGGCCGATGTTGGGACGGTTATCCATCCCAAAGCTCTTGGCGGACAGGTGCTCGGCAGGTCAACCCTAGGGATTGGGCACGCGATCGGCCAGAAGTGGGTATTCGACCCGCAGTATGGGCACATGATGTCTAGGCGCTTCTACTACACGAAGCCCCCGTCAATTCTCGACACGCCCGTCAACATGCAGTGGGCGGCTCTCGACATTCCTGATCCCGAAACACCGGTGGGGGCCCGCGGCATCGGCGAGCCTCCGGTGGGTGGGGGTTGCGGAGCGATTCTAAATGCTCTTTCGGATGCCCTCGGCGATGAAATTTATCGCCGTGCGCCTGTGAACCTTGACACGATTCTGACATCGCTCGAAGCAGGCCGCCCGATGCAGGATCCGTTGACCGCATTTATATAGCGGCGGTGGACAGACGTTCGCAAACTAATCGTGCGGATCGAGCAGGTGAAAGCAACGCGGTGAAAGGGAGAGAACCATGGCGGTAATCCGGGACATCATGCCGGCCTTTCAATTGTTCCAGCCAAGTTCTGTCGTGGACGCGCGGAAGCTTCTTGAAGAGCATTGGGGCGACGCGTGGGTGATGGCGGGCGGCCTCGACAGCTTCGATTGGCTTAAAGATCGCATTAAGAAGCCGAAGGTTCTGGTCGACCTGAGCGGCATCGAAGAACTTCGCGGTATCCGCACGACGGCGGACGGAATCGAGATCGGCGCCATGACGACCTTGACTCAAGTTGTGCAGCATCCCGTGATCCGGGAAAAATATAGCCTGCTTTCGCAGGCCGCCGAAGTCGTGGCATCGCCGCAGATTCGCAATCAGGGAACTCTTGGCGGCAACGTGTCGCAGGACGCACGCTGCTGGTACTATCGCGCCGGTTGGCCGTGCTATCGCGCGGGCGGAAACATCTGTTATGCAGACACGCCCGTAGGCCGGAATCGCGAGCACGCGATCTTGCATGCGGAGCGCTGCGTCGCGGTGAATCCATCCGATACTGCGCCGGCTTTGATCGCGCTCGACGCCAAATTTGTCGTGCAGACTCCCAAAGGCCAGCAAGTCATCGACGCAGAAGACTATTTCCTCGGTCCCGAGATTGACATCACTCACATGAATATTCTCCGGCCTGGATACCTGCTTACCTCGATCCGAATTCCGAGCACGTGGGCCGGTGCGCAGTTCTACTTCGAGAAGGTGCGCGACCGCAACGTGTGGGATTTTCCGCTCATGAACGTGGCATCGGCAATGAAGATCACTGGCGACTCCATTCAGGATATCCGCCTCGCGGTGAATGCAGTCGCGGCGCGACCGCTTAGGCTCAAAGCGGTGGAAGACTCCGTCCGCGGCAAACAACGCAGCGCTTCGACCGGCGAAACGGCCGGGAAACTCGCGATTCAGGGAGCGATCCCGCTGCAATTCAATGCCTACAAAATTCCTCTAATGAGAAATCTTGTGAAACGTGCGATCGGCGGCGTGCAGGAGGCAGCATGGGCATCGTAGAGTGGGCGACAAGTCCGCTGGGGCAGAGCGTCCCCATCCACATTGCTTGGGTCTTGATCTGGGTGGCGTTGATGGCAGGGATGCTGTTTCTGGTAGTCCACGCGATTTATGTCCGGTACTTTGCGAAGGAAAAGGAATTTGCCGCTGTCCCACTTCCACCATCCGCCGCACATTTACCCGTTCGAATCCCGCGGCATTCGCTGGCCGCTCGGCTTTTTCACTGGATCATGGCCGCGTCCATGCTCGTTTTATTGTTTACCGCGTTCCTGCCGAAAGTTGGCGTTCAATTTAACTGGGTGGTCTACCACTGGATCGCCGGCACAGTTCTCACCGTCTCGATCCTTTTTCACATTGTCCATGCCAGCTTCTTTATGGACTTCTGGTCGATCTGGCCGGATCGCGCGGATCTCGAAGACGCGCGGAACCGACTCCTGAGTTTCTTCGGAAAGCCCGCCCCACTCCCGCGCAAATTTGCCAAGTATCCTCTTGAGAACAAGCTCTATCATGGTGTCGTTATGCTGACCGGGCTCGCCGTGATTATCACTGGAGTCTTCATGATGTCGCGGGTGCGCACCATCTTCTTCCCGCGCAATCCTTATCTGTTCAGCGACATGACCTGGGGCCTGATGTATGTGTTGCACGGACTGGCTGGCGTCGGCTTCATCACCCTGGTGATTGTTCACATCTACTTTGCTGTTCGCCCGGAGAAGTTGCCGATCACCGCCTCGATGATCGTAGGATCGATGAGCCGCGAATTCTATCTGAAGGAGCACGACCCGAGGAGATGGGTTGTGAAACCTCTAGGCAGCGCTCAGGGAGGGATGTCCGATGGCGATTGAATTTCTCGAGCGCTGTGATGTCATCGAAGAGTGCTACGAGTTCATGCTGGCTTATGCCGGCCAGGGATTGCCGACCGACGAGGGAAGCCAGGCAGGGAGCCAGATACGCGGGTACTTGCAGCGAGCGGCTGACTCGCTCACCGGACTTGCCCAGAGCTGCACGGTCGCGTTGACGGAGCAACGATTGGAGGCCGCACAACGATATCAGGCTTTTGTCTCGGTCCTGTATCGCGACGCGCAGGATTCTCTCGCTGCCGTCGAGTTGGTCCTCGCCCAGCCCACCATCAGTTCTCAGTTAATCGATAACCTCAATGCATCGATCCACCTGCGAGCATTGCTGACTGATCTCTTTCTCATCGGAGAAGTTCTACGAGTACGAAGCGGAGTGCCAGTCGAGTCCGCAGGCTGAACGATACAACTTGCGAATTCCGCGCCTCCGCATACTCCAACATCAGAAATCGGTTAGTTCTTCCCATGGATTCCGTCGCAGGTAAACTTGCTTCGGGTAACGCTCGCGATTTGGCTTCTCTCCGTGAGAGGCCGATAGCATCGGCCGCTGGCTGGCTGTGCTAGCATGACTTTCCATGAACACGTGGATGGCGGACATTCGATTCGCTCTTCGCTCTTTCGCAAAGAACCGCTGGTTCACTCTGGTAGCAGTGTTGTCTCTAGCGATCGGCATTGGAGCGAACACCTCCATCTTCAGTGTTGCTAACGCGCTGCTGTTCCGACCTCTGCCGTACGACAGTCCCGACCGATTAGTAATCCTGTGGAATGGTTCACCCGGCCTAGGCATTACCCAAGATTGGTTTTCCACCGCGCAGTATTTCGACATAAAGACAGGGCACCACGGGTTCGAGCAGGTCGCGATTGCGATTGGCGGCAATTACAACTTGACCGGGCAAGGCGATCCGGAACGAGTGGGCGTCATGCGGGTCTCATCGAATCTTCTTCAAATGCTCGGCGCTCGTCCAGCGTTCGGCCGATTGCTGACGCCGGATGAAGATTCGCCGGGGCGTCCGTCTACCGCTGTTCTGACCGACGGAATGTGGGCGCGACGTTTCGGCCGTGATCCGCACACGATCGGCCAGTCCGTCATCATCAATGGACAATCTTATGAAATCGTCGGCATCCTTCCTCAGAGCTTTTCTTTGCCTCAGGAAGTTCTGCCACTGCTCGACGGAACGGAGCAGGCCGAAATCTTTCTGCCGTTGCCACTGACTCCGGCCGCGGCCTCGCTGGTTCGGGACCACGAAGATTACAACATCGTCGGTAAGCTGAAGCCGGACGTCTCACTGCCGCAAGCTCAAGCCGAGATGGATACCATCACGGCCGGGTTACGCCGCGAATTTCCGGAGAACTACCCTCCCAACGGCGGGTTGACGTTCAGCATTGTGCCGCTTCTTGAACAGGTCGTTGGCAATGTGCGTCGCTCATTGTGGGTGCTGCTTGGGGCAGTCGGTTTTGTGCTGCTGATCGCATGTGCCAATGTTGCCAACCTCATGTTGGCGCGGGCCGTGGCGCGCCAGCAGGAAATTGCCGTGCGGACAGCCATGGGGGCAACCCGATGGCACATTCTTCGCCAATTATTGACGGAGAGCCTGCTGCTCTCGCTCAGCGGTGGCGCGCTGGGCATCTTCATCTGCCTTTTCAGCATGAGGTGGATACACGTCTTGGGAATAAAAAGCATCCCGCGACTGCAGGGCGTGGGAATCGATGGACGCGTGCTCCTGTTTACGCTGCTGCTCTCGGTCTGCTCCGCCGTTCTCTTCGGTCTTGTCCCGGCTTGGCGCGTTTCCAGGCTGGATGTGAATTCGACACTGAAAGATACGATCCGCGGTTCGGCAGGAGCGAGTGCGGTCTGGGGTCGCGGCAATAATTTCCGGCGGTTGCTCATCGTGTCGGAGCTTTCACTTTGCGTAGTCCTGTTAATCGGTGCGGGACTTCTGATTCGAAGCTTCACACGCCTGCAGAATGTATCGCCTGGATTCAACCCGCAGGGTGTGCTTACGTTTGACCTAACGATGACCGGTCAAAGATACGACGACAAGAAAGCGGTGCTGAATACCTATCGCCAACTTTGGGACCGGCTCGAACATTCGCCAGGGGCGATCGCGGCGGGTGGAGTTACGTCAATGCCCTTGAGCGAGGCCTTTGCTTGGACGCCGATTACCGTCGAGGGGAGGATGCCACTTCCCGGGGAGAAATTTCTCAACGCAGATGAGCGGCTTGTTGGCGGACACTATTTTGAAGCGATGGAAATACCCCTACGTCGTGGACGATTCTTCAGCGAACAAGACGACATGACAAAGCCGATTGCGGTTATCGTCGATGAATACATGGCCGATCAACTCTGGCCGGGACAGGACCCGATTGGTAAGCGAATTCATATCGTCCAACTCGAGTCGAAAGATCCATGGCAGACGGTTGTTGGCGTGGTCGGACGCGTGAAGCAGGATTCTCTTGACTCTAACCCGAGGATCGCTTTCTACCTGGCCCATACGCAATTCCCCACGAGGGCCATGACGGTAGCCTTCCGCGGCCGCACAGATCCAGCCGCTATGCTCGAGGCCTGCAAGAAGGAGCTGCGGAACCTCGATCCGGATCTTCCGATGTACTCTGTTCGAACGATGGAGCAGCGGGTGAACGAATCGCTGGCCCAGCGGCGTTTTTCTATGTTGCTCCTGGGAGTATTCGCGAGCGTCGCTCTCGCCCTCGCTACGATCGGCATCTACGGAGTGATGGCATACCTGGTCAATCAGGGAACTCGCGAGTTGGGGATCAGAATCGCGCTTGGTGCTTCACCGCGCAACATTCTGACTCTTGTCGTCCGGCAGGGGATGGTGCTCGCTTTCGCCGGCGTAATGCTTGGTTTAGCCGCGGCTTTCCTGCTCACGCGGCTGATCCGAAGCCTCCTATTCGGCGTGGAAGCCTTTGACCCGATCACTTTTGCCGGAACCTCTTTCCTGCTGGCGATAGTCACGCTGCTCGCCTGTTACATTCCAGCGCAACGCGCCGCTCGAATTGACCCTTTAATCTCGCTGCGTTGTGATTAGCCCGGCTTTTTCTCGTCGACAGCGAGGCGAGCGGGATCCGAGGTGAGGTCGGGGCACTCATAGCAACGATGCGCCAGCATTAGTCCTAGTTAAAGTCAATCTTCTCGAATCCCAAACCTTGCAGCAGACTGTCGATCGTAGAAACTGCATTTTGCTGGGCGGTTCGCAAAATGCCATCGGACAATGCAGCCTCTTGCAGCTGACGTTCTGCCTCTTGTCGCACCTGCGTTTCCAGATTCGGGTCGGTAGGTACCAGCAGCCCGGTTTGCCTGGAATACACTCGTGTCTTCGCGCTGTCGATCCGAGTCCGAAATATTTGCGGTGCCGGAAGATGCAACTGAATCCGCTTGCCATTGACTCTGACGTCGCCGGGCTTCACGTCTGTGAAATCGATTCCGGCAACCACTTCGCCATGCACCAACATCAGCAGGCGATCTCCTGCCAGAAAATTAGGGAGGATGGGGTTTTCTTTCACGCCGGTCACCACCTTGTCCATGGTGTACACCACGGTTTCCAGTCGCTGCAATCGTTGAATACGATCGACGACGGTAGGCTGGCTCACGTCGATAGTGAGAGCTCTACCAGTCACTGTTGACCATGCATGTCTCAACAGCTCGCGGCCCGAACTGCGCGACAGCATCACCCACCCAACCGAGCCGACGGATAGTACCCCGAGGAAGATCCCGACGATCAGAGCGAGCGCGGCGAACCGATAGGATCGAACCGGTCTTAAAAGGCGAGCGGCCGGATCAGGAAAGCTAGGCATTTTGAAAGGCTATCACTACGACAAGATGGACTACTGGGCGTGGAAGGGAAGAACCGAGCTCTGATGCAACCCACTCTCTCATTGTCCATCAGAAGGCGCTACCTGCGATGCCTGAGTTTTTGGGAGGGTATATTTCCAAAGATCATTGAACTTTCCGCCGCCTGCGACGGACAGATAATCGCCGCCGCCGAAAAGCCAAAGGTTTCCGGCTGTATCGATCCAACCAGTTAAGCTGTCACGGGCTCCGGGAACATTTCTCGGCGTACCCGTTCCTTTTGTTCCATAGTGCCCCGGTTGGTCCGTCGAACTGGCTCCGCTCATCCAAGTCCACTCGCCGCCACTAAACTTCCACAAATCGTTAAGATCACCGAAGGTGGTAGAGACCGAGGCAAACCCAAATCCACCGAAGAGCCAGAAAGCCCCCGACGAATCCGTCCAACTCAGAGCATTTGTACGCGCTCCGGGAACGTTATTTGGACTCGGCTTGCCCAACGTGCCGTAGATTCCTGGTTGGGCGATGACCTTGGCACCCCCCATCCATGTCCATTGCCCGGCATTGAACTTCCAGAGGTCATTGAGACTGCAAGGCAGTGCTCCTCCAGATTGACGGCAAAGCGCTCCGTTCGAATCATTACCTTGTCCGCCGAAGAGCCACAGATTTCCGGAGCCGTCGACCCATGCGACTGAGTCGCTTCGGGCTCCCGGAACGTTGTGAGTGTTGGCCTCTCCCAGGGTTCCGTATCTGCCGAACGCGTTGAAAACCTTCGAACCGCTGATCCAAATCCATTCTCCGCCACTGTACTCCCAGAGATCATTGAGAATTCCAAGGTTTCCATTTGAGTCGTAACCGAACCCGCCGAAGAGCCATAGATCACCCGCGGCATCGGTCCACGTGGAACCGCTAACGCGTGCCCCCGGAACATTGGACCCCGCCGCGGCACCCTTCGTGCCGTACTCGCCTTTTTGATCTGCCGTTGCCGCTCCGCTCATCCACGTCCATTCGCCTGCACTATATTTCCAGAGGTCATTGAGTCTTCCACGAGCCCCGGTCGAATCGATTCCAAGTCCGCCGAATATCCAAAGGTTACCGGACGTGTCGATCCAACTGAGGGCTTGATAGCGCGCTCCTGGAACGTTGCCGGGCGCGGCAATCCCGCGACTTCCGTAAGTTCCTGATTGCTCCGTCAAGTTCGAACCGCTGACCCACGTCCATTCTCCATCGCTATATTCCCAGAGGTCATTCAAATCCCCTCCCTGCGCATTGGCTGAGTCGTTGCCGTACCCACCGAAGAGCCAGAAGTTGCCCGACAAGTCGACGGCGCTCACGGGGCTCACGCGCGCACCGGGAGTGTTATCTGGGGACGCCACACCTTCGGTACCATACACTCCCAACTGATTGATGCTGTTGGAACCGCTCAGCCATGTCCAACCAGTGAACGAAGAGCGAGAAGGCGCTGAAGCGGCTTCCGTGGCGCCAGCGCAGGCAGCAAGGCTCAGCAACAAGGTTCCCGCGATCAAAAATGGACGCAACCTCAACCTGATTTCCATACGACAGCTCCGATTTGAATCTGAAAACCCAGGTCGGCCCTAATTGTTCCGCCGATAACTTAGATGCAATCGCCCACAGCGTTGCCGTCTGGAAGACGGGGGGAGAGGTTTCTGCGGGTTCAGTTCAACCAAATATGCGCTCAGGTGCTCAGAAAGCTTACTCGAAAACGGTCGCGCACGGTGGGATTAAAAAGCGCCTGAAGACGCTCGCATTCTGGAGAGCCACAGGTGCAAAAATTTTCATCTTCTGAATTCCGAGTAGCTTGATGAAGGCCTCCCCCATCGGCGTTGGAAATCTTTGAAATAAGAGGTGGGAATGTGCAGAAGATGTGGATGAAAATGATGCCATTGAGAAGGCTAGGCGGGTAAAGAACGCTTCTATTCCAAATGCCTCCTTTCTTACGTGTTTTGAAACTTCATATCCTAAGCAGGCAGGCTTGGAGGCGGTGAGTTTTCAAAATTGGACGAGTTGACTGACAGGCTGGCTAGTCTCCTATTTATGGTCCTGCTCATTCAGCCCTGAATCGTTTGGGAGAGGCCTGTCCCGGAATCGGGTCCGCGAGTTGCCCTCCTGAATGCTCTCCGAAAGCTCATTCCGTAGGATATTCAGACCCGACAAGGCGTCACGAATTGCCATTCGCTCCTCTTCCATCCCACCGTGATCTCTGTTGAGCTCTTGTATGCGGGACGTGATCGCCTGTTCTGCCGCTTTAACGTGTTTGGGCAACTTGGAGCGATCCGTCTCCAAAATGGCCGCCTCGTAAGACGGCAGCCAGGGATAATCGGCTGTCATAAAGGCTCCTGGGCACCACACGATGCGAATGGCACCGTTACTCTTGATTTCTAGAGCTACAATTGTTGCCTGATGGCCGCAAATCGCGAAGCAGGAATTCTGTCCAATTACGCTTGTTGGGTAGGGAAATCCCTGACAGGCGAGAACTCACTCTCCGTCGACAAAATACGGTTCCCCCAATGTGAGGTCATACTCGAGCCCGAACGAAATTCTTCCTTCTCATGAACAGTCCAACTCATCCAGAACCAAATCAAGGGCGGACCGGGCCCACAATTCTTCACGTCGATGACACGGATGCGCAACGGTACGCGATATCCCGCATGCTGCTACATGCCGGATTTGAGGTGCTTGAAGCGAGAACGGGGAGAGAAGCGTTGGAGATGGTCGGGGACCTTCCCGACCTCGTGATTCTGGACGTGAACCTACCCGATATCTCCGGCTTTACCGTCTGCAAACAGATCAAGGGGAATGAATCGACGTCGCGAATTCCGGTCCTGCATCTTTCTGCGACCATGGTGTCGACGGATGCCAGAGTAGCGGGTCTCGAAGGCGGGGCCGATGCGTATCTGGTTCAGCCCGTGGAGCCGAATGAGCTGATCGCTACGATTCGAGCGCTCTTGCGTGTCAGGCGAGCCGAAGAAGCATTGTGGAAATCGGAACAGCAATATCGTCTTTTCTTTGAAACCAACCCTCTTGCCTGCTGGGTTTTCAGCACATTGGATCTCAAGATTCTTGCTGTGAATGAAGCGGCGGTAAAACAATACGGGTATTCGCGAGAAGAATTCATGACGCTAAGTTTCGGGGACATAAGTCCACAGGAGTGGGCGAAACGGATCGGGTCCGAAGTGCCCCCGTTTCGCTCTGCCACCGCGCTTCAACACAAGACGAAAACCGGCGAATTGATCGACGTGGAGGAAGTATGGGCCCCGCTACACCTTAGCGGGAGCGACGCCCGACTTGCCATCGTCCAAAACGTATCTGAGAAGTTGAAACAAGAGGAAACACGAAGGCGGGAAGAGATGCGGCGCCTACTGCTGGAGCGCGTTCTGCAGGCTCAAGAAGAGGAGCGGCAACGAATCGCACGCGAGCTGCATGACGAGGCCGGTCAACTGATGACATCTCTCCTGGTGGGGTTAAGGGGAGTCAGCGACGCTCGGCAATTGAAAGACGCGAAGACTCAAGCCAAAGCGCTGCGAAAGATTGCGTCGCAGGCAATCGAAGAAGTGAGCCGTCTGGCGCGGGGGTTGCACTCCAGTGTTCTCGACGAACTTGGTCTAAGAGATGCATTGCAGAGGTTCATCCGCGACTATGCCGCAGCGCATCGCGTTCGGGTGAATTTGGATTTCGGTCAGACTCCATTTCCACGACTGGATAAACCCGCTCAAATCGGTCTCTATCGCATCATCCAGGAAGCGTTGACGAACGTTGCTCGTCATTCACACGCGGGAACAGTTTCAGTCGTCTTCGATTGGCAGGAACCGGCTCTCCGTTTGCGGATCCTCGACGATGGCGCAGGCTTCAGGTCGCGGGAAGTACGAGACCGTCCGTCGAATCATCTGGGCATCGAAGGCATGCGACAACGAGCATCCATGCTGGGAGGAACGTTTCACATCAATTCTGAGCCTAACAAAGGTACGCAGATCGAAGTGCAGTTGGCTCTTCCGCAATTCGAGAAGCAATCTCAAGAATGGAAAGTCTCTCAATAACTGATGCCTAGAACTGGGAAAATTCGACTGGTGGTGGCCGATGATCATGCCATTCTACGAACTGGTTTGAGGATGCTGATCAACGCCCAGCCAGACATGGAAGTCGTGGGAGAGGCAGAGGACGGGATCGAGGCCGTGCAAGCGGTACAGAAAGTAAATCCTGACGTCGTTATACTCGACGTGACCATGCCGAGATCGGGCGGATTAGATGCGATTAAGCACATTGCAGCGCGAAATCGCTCGACCCGGGTTCTGCTTCTCACGATGCACGAGGAGCCTGCTTATCTGAGGACCGCTTTGGCCGCAGGAGCATCAGGTTATGTGTTGAAGAAGAGTGTGGACGCTGACTTGTTGTCCGCTATTCGGGCCGTTTCCAAAGGGCGAACCTATGTTGACTCTGAACTTGCAGAAATTCTGGTTCGCGATGCGTTTAGCAAAGACGACATCGCCGGCTCCGCAGCGAATAGCGTGTTGAGCGATCGCGAATTGCAAGTGCTGAAGCTTGTCGCCGAAGGTTTCAGTAGCCGCGAAATCGCCGAGCAAATCTACATCAGCACAAAAACGGTGGAAACCTATCGCGCCCGTTTCGCGGAGAAGTTGGGCCTGAAATCACGGGCACAGATCGTGCGGTATGCGCTAAATCTGGGCCTCCTGTCTTCTGAGAAATTCACGATTGGCAAGAAGCGCACAAAACTCCAACCATAGTTTGTTCGATACCTTACAGAAATTAGGAAAATCCCCGACACTTTCTTTCCCCTTCCACTGGCAACATACGAAGTTGCGCTCACAAGCGTCGACCGAGGGATAGAGGCAGTGGGTCCAGGGGCGAAGACTATTCTCTGTGTGGAACGTGAAGGCGCTCAAAGAGAAGAGCGTGCAGCCGCCCTGGCAGAAGCGGGGTTCGCTGTCGTCCTAACAAATGACGTACGAGAAGCTTTGAGGATCTTTATCTCCCATGAGTTGGACGCAGTTTTATTGGAGCTGCGTTTAGGGAACGGAAAGAAAAACTCCTTGCGTGCGGAGATGAATTCAATTCGTCCACGTGTGCCGATCGTAGCGCTCTGCTCGGAAGATTCCAGAAGGAGCACAGCGGCTCGCTTCTTTGACCACACTTTTCGAGACGGGAAAGGGAACGGTCCCTTGATTGCGATTCTTCGGCAATTATTGGAGCAAGACGACGGCCCAACAAAATAATGGGTAGGCTTATCCTATGCCACGATTTCGGCGGCTCTCTCAGCGGGTGCGCAAGGGAAGGTAACGAGAATTGTTGTGCCGCCGCTGTCGGATTCGATAGTCAGTCCCCCGCCCATTTGCGTGACCCGTTCTCGCATGCCTCGCAATCCGACGCCGGTGCGGATTCCCAGTTTTATCTGCTGTTGCTTTTCTTTAGGGATTCCGCGCCCGGCATCTCGGATTTCGAGATTCAAGCAATCGGAGTCCGCTGTTAGTCGGATGGTGGCGGTGGGGCTTTGCGAGTGTCGATGAATATTTCCCAACCCCTCTTGCACAATTCTGAATACGGCCGTCTCCAGTTCGGGTGTAAATCGTTCGAAGCCTGGCGAAACGTCAAGACTGACCTGGATGCCGCTTCTTTGGCTGAACTCCTCGACATACCAACGAAGAGCGGAAGGAAGTCCCCTTTCATCGAGTAGAGGCGGATGCAACAAGTGTGAAATTGTCCGAATGCCCTGAAGAATCTGTTGGACGAAGGCCCGATTTTCAAGGAACGCTTTGTTTGCTTGCGGACTTAGCGACGACAATTCCGACTCGAGGACAGCCATATTCATACTAATGGCGGCAAGCAATTGCCCTACACTGTCGTGCAGTTCCCGCGCGATCCGTCTTCGTTCCTCGTCCTGCAACTGCAAAATACGGCCTGAAAGTTCTCGAAGACCTTCGTTCGCGATGTTGAGTTCGGCCGTGCGTTCACTTACCCGCATCTCCAAGGTGGTGTTTAGTTGTGACAGTTCGCGACGAGCTATTTCCGCGGCTTCAGCCTGCTGGCGCGCGGTTGTTTCGGCCCGTTTCAGTCGAAGCAGCGCGCCGACGGTGGCCACCAATTCTGCGCGATCGATGGGCTCCGCCAGGTAAGCGTCCGCCCCACCTTCAAGACCCTGAACTCGCGATTGGGGATCGACGAACGTAGAGGAAACATGCAGTACCGGAATGTGGGTGGTGAAGGGATCCGCTTTTATTTTTCGGCAAACCTGAAAGCCGTTCATGTCAGGCAGGTTGATGTCGAGAGTGATCAGGTCGGGAAGTTCTGCGGCACGGGCAAGTGCTTCCGCACCGGTTCTCGCTTCGATTACCTGATACCCGGCGTCGCGCAGCGAACGAACAACCGAATAGCGGAGCGCATCATTGTCGTCGACCGTAAGAATCCGGATGGTTTCGTTGCCAGGCGGGTCGACCCGAAATGCTTCCCAGCGGGCGGAGTCTTTCAACTCGATGGAGTCAGACATTACCGGCCACTCTCCCCGATACCAGATTGAGAGGAAATCCTGCTTTGCTGAAAGCATCGGCAAAATGTGCCAGAGACAGCTCCCGAGACCGAGATTCCTTGGAGACAATTGCTACCGCGTCTGAGAGCAACATCCGCTCCCGCGCATCCAGTACCTTCGAAGTGTGAATAATGACCGGGATCTTCGCAGTCCGCGGATTTTCCTTGAGCTTGCTGAGCACTTCAAACCCTGATAGATCCGGCATCGCCAGATCAAGGATCACCAAATCCGGGCTACCCTCGCTGGCCCGCCGTAGACCCTCTTGGCCTCCATTTGCTTCGGAGAACCTCAGTTCCGCCTGCCCCAATACAGACTTGACCAAGTATCGGGAAACCTCATCGTCATCAATGATTAGGACTTGCCGCTGTGTCAGGCGCTTCGCAATTGTGTCGAGCTGATGAATCAGCCAGCCCCGATCGACCGGTTTGGGATGAAATCCGTCCGCACCCAGCGCGAGAGCTTTTTCTTGATTGTCCACGACGGTGACGACGAATATCGGAATGCCGGCGGTTGCGGGAGTTTGTTTAAGCTCCTGCAGCAACTCCCACGAGTGTTCTCCTTGAAGCAGTACATCCAATACCACTGCCAATGGACGGAACTCTCGCAAGGTTTGGCGAGCTTCTTTGAGATCCTTGGCAGGGATAACCTGAAATTGCGTCCCTTTTAAGTATTTTTCATAGATGAAGAGCGCCTCGCGATTATCCTCCACAACGAGCACTGGCAATTTATCGGCGTCTAGTTCGCGTTTGACGTCGGGAACATAAGAGACCTCCACTTCTCCCGCGAAGCGAATCGGAATGGCAGCAAAAAAGGTTGATCCAATCCCCACCTGGCTCTTGACGTAAACATTCCCGCCGAGCAACTGGGCGAGTTTACGAGATAAAGGCAATCCCAACCCGGTTCCTTTAACCGCCCTTTGCCGCTGGCCTTCGACTTGCACCCACTCCTGAAAAATTCGTTCGCGATCCTCTTCTGCGATTCCGATTCCAGTGTCCGCGACAGCGAATACCACGGTCTCATCATGACCACGCTCTACGGAAACCCGGACTTCGCCACGCTCTGTAAATTTCAATGCATTTGATATGAAGTTTCTCAGGATCTGCGACACTTTGGCTTCATCGGTGTAGAGTTCAGGCAGGTCGGACGGTTCATCGAACACCAAATTCACAGAAGAGTTTTGACTCAATAAGGGTCTCAACATACCGCGCAATGCCGCGAAGACGCCATCAACCCTGAAGCTCGAGGCACGGATGCTTACCTTGCCGGCCTCTACTTTTGCCAGATCAAGCAAATCATTTACGAGGTCGGTTAAGTCTTGTGCCGAGCCGCGAATGAATTTAACTTGTTTTTCCTGTTCGACGGTCAGATCACCGTCCAAACGATCCAACAGAATTTGGCTCAGCGCCGTGATGGAATTCAGGGGTGTCCTGAATTCGTGGCTCATATTGGACAGAAAGTGACTCTTCAATTCAGAGGCCCGCTGTAGGAAATCGGCTTTGTCGTTGAGTTCGGCGTACAGAGCGACGACGCCCCGATTGGTTTCGTCGAGTTCGCGGTTGAGGTTTGCTAACTCTTCTTGGCGCGCACGAAGTTCCTGGAGCGTGTTTAGGAGTTCCTGATTTTGCTGCTTCAGTTCTTCGTAAGGATCCTGCGATGCTCGTTCGATGCTGGAAAGTACGCTGTCCAGTTCTCCGGGCTTGAAGCGCGAAAAGCGCCGAGGAACTTTTTTCCCCAGTACAACCGTTGTTCCTTGGCGAGCATTCGTTTCAATCTTGAAGTGGTCCATCAGTCGCTTGGCGCCAACGATGCCCAAACCCATGCCCGTTTGGGATACGTATTTGCCGCCCATGATCTCTTCCAGATTTGCGATGCCACGCCCCTGATCGCGCAGAGTGATGACGAGCATTTTGTCTGGGTGATCTTGTATGGCGAACTCGGCTCGACCTCCGCCCGCGTATTGAAATGTATTTCGTGCGATTTCGGATACGGCTGTGGCGATACGGGTCTGATCCTGAGGCTCGAACTTCAGGGCCGCGGCAATCGTGCGCGCCTTTTGCCGCGCGAGCACTACGTCATTTTCAAGCCGGATATCGATGCTGAACAGATTCAGAGTCATGGAACACACGTGAACTAAAGCGTCTTGGCAACCAAAACCGTAACGTCATCCCGGCCGCGGGAAAAGTCCCGGTGTAGCATCGCTGAGATAAGGCTGGGGTGCTTGCCCCAGATACCCGGATAGCGCTCTAAATCCCAACGAGAACCCAACCCATCAGAGTGCATGACCACAATGCTGTCCGCATTCCAGGGATACGTGAACTCCTGAACTCTTGGCATGTGGTGGCCTACGGTACCGTTGTGAGAAGCCATGCTGCGACTTACTCCTGGCGAGACGATCGATGCCGAGATATTGCCAACACCGGAAAAGGTAATTAATCCTTTCGCTTCTTGAATTCGAGCAACTGCCACTGCGGCTCCCCTCGTCTTCTTCAACGCGTCGTGCACATCTTGCAGAATACCGAGTAGCGAATCAGATTGCGCCCGCGCCAGAACCTGTTCTGCTTCTCTGGCTGCTTCAGACGCATGTATGCCATGACCAAGCCCATCGACTACCATCAGAACTAACGAATCTGCGAAAGTGCGAAGTCCCCAACCGTCTCCACATTCCTCTTCGCCGTGAATGGGCTCGGAAATCGCAGCTGTACGCAAAGTCCCAGTTACCGGGGGATGGTGGTGATTGCCCTCCCAAAATTCGGAACGGATCAGCGTTCCGACTCCAGTTGCTGAGTACACCTCAAAAATGTCTGACGCACGGCGTACAGCACCCAGGCCGCTTCCCATTGATCCCGCCGTGGAGTGCCCGTCTTGCAGAGCTCTTGCCACGTCGGCAATTCCAGGTCCTTTATCGATTGCGATGAGACGCAATCCGGAGTTCCCATTCTCGTGAACTCGTTGCAAAAGCAAGGTCCCATTTCCCGCATGCTTCACCAAATTGGTCGCCATCTCCGTAGCGGCCAACGCTGCAGCGCCAGAGCGCACTTCGCCCAACTGCAGATCATGGGCGAATTCAGCCACCTTTCGGCGTGCTTCTCCCGCCTGGCTCGACTCTCTAACCTCGATGATCATGCTTTTATTTCCAGCGGGTAATCGTGATTCGCGTTCCTTCACCGGGTCGGGAAACAATGTCAAACTCATTCACCAGGCGTTTAGATCCTCCGAGCCCGAGTCCCAGTCCGGAACCCGTCGTGAATCCGTCACGCAGTGCCAATTCGACGTCGGGAATGCCTGGGCCTTGATCTTCGAAAGTCAGACGCAGTCCTACTCGCGGTCCATTCAACGTCTGTATCTGCATGGACCCGCCGCCCCCATAAATAATGGTATTGCGCGCTAGCTCACTGGCTGCCGTAATGATCTTGGTTTGATCTACCAAACTTAGACCAAGCTGGCCGGACACTTCACGCACGCGCCGCCTCACCGTCACCACATCCGGCTCAGATTTAATGGGTACGTTCTCAGAGGATACGACTGCCATAAAGTTCCTTGTTGGCGCTGACAGAAGCTCTTAGCAGTTCCATGCCGGCGTCTACATTCAGCGCCGTGCGCACCCCAGGAAGCGATAATCCCAACTCCACCAAAGTGATTGCTACGGCGGGCTGCATACCGACCACGACGGTTTCCGCGTCAAGCACGCGAGACATAGCCGCGATATTGCTGAGCATTCGGCCAATGAAGGAGTCGACGATCTCAAGGGTTGAGATATCGATTAAAACCCCTCGTGCGTCTGTCTGGCTGATGGTCCGGGTCAGGTCATCCTGCAGTGCCATCGCCAAGCGATCATGCATATCTACCTGGATGGTGACCAGCAAGAATTCCCCCATCTTCAAAATAGGAATCTTTTCCAATGATGCTCCTAACCCTTCGCGGTTTCGCGAACGAAACTGATACCTAATCTTTGCAGGGCCACAGAGAACGCGGACGCGAGCGTCGACTTGGTGGTGACATCCAGAAGGTTGATACCTAGATGGACGATCGTCTGGGCAATCTGGGGCCGCACTCCACTGATAATGCAATCCGCTCCCATCAAACGGGCCGCCGTCACGGTCTTCAATAAATGCTGCGCGACCACTGTGTCCACAGTCGGCACGCCGGTGATGTCGATAATGGCGACTCGCGAATTGGTCTGCACAATAGCTTGCAACAGGGATTCCATGACAATTTGAGTTCTGGCGCTATCCAGGGTGCCGATGATTGGCAGCGCCAGGATTCCATCCCAGAGCTTCACGACAGGAGTCGAGAGTTCGAGGAGTTCTTCCTGCTGGCGCCGGACCACTTCCTCCCTCGTCTTTAAAAAGATTTCCATCGTGTAGAGTCCCATCGCGTCCAGCAGTTCATTTAACGACCAAATCTCCGCCGCCATCGCGTCGGCGTCACCTCGGTGTTGACTTTGGATCGCATTGAACAGAGGACGCTTAAGGGAAAATACGAAGGTGGCGGTTTCTGACGGCTTGAATCCCTTCTGAGACCGGCTCCGAGAGATTTCGCTCAACATATCTCTCACTGCGTCAAACGCTGGCGACTGAAAGTTAACTGAATCCGATTCAGTTGCCTGTTTCATGAGTTGAAGGAACCGTGAGCACTCAGCTCGCAAATCCGACTCTCGAATGAGGTCACCGCGTCTGGTGGAACCGCTCATTTCATTGAGCCACTCAGTGACGATCTTGTCTGAGTCCCGCCCGAAGACTCCGGCAAGATTCTTGTGGTTTCGATTCGATTGGATCTCGCTCATATCAGAAATTGCCCTCCGACCGTGCATCTACCGGCACGGTAAGAACCGCTCAAGAGTTTCAAATTCTATGCCTTGGCAAACGAAAGACTGAATTCGCAAATGAATGAAAGACGAGCGTTGAATTATAGCGCAGCTATAAATCTTATTCCGTCGCTTGGCAAACGCTCCGCACTTGAGCGGTTTCGATTTGGCGCACGCACACCCATGGCCTAATCAGGAAAGCATGCAGAGGCGTGGGCCGCCATACATGGTTCTTGGTAGGAAGCGCTTGGCAACCGCATCGCGAGCGGTTGCTCCGGAGCGTTTTTCCTGGAAAGTGCCGGGGAGGAGAACCAATGTGAACCATAGTTTAGGAGTTTCCCCGACTGTGGGCGCCACATTCACTTGCTATGGTTTCACAATGAAGGGACGTAAGATTCCCCACCTTCGTCTAGCCAAACCGTACCCTCCGACCTTCGGATGCTCGGTATGTCCTGCAACTTTTGAGGGTCCAAAGACTCGCAAGGGATTGGCGAAGGAGTTCGCCGACCACATTCGACGTCAGCATCCCCGGACGGAGCAGTCCATTGTCGAGGAAAGGGGTGAGCCCAGCAATAGCGATTTGATCAGATCCCGCTCTGCAAAACAGAGCTAGAGTCGCGTGGCAAAGGGACAACGCTTGCCATCGTGACCCGAGGCGTCGTGCTCCTTCAGCAGCGTAATGGCGAAACGTTCTGCCCGAACAGCGGCATCCTTTTCTGGGGGCCCGAGGGTAGGAAGTGCAGCAAGTCTACGAATGTCCGACAGGTGTTGCTCGAGCTCTTCTTTGGTCCGGCATTCCATTCAATTATTCTCCGCCACAAGTCGTGGTTCGCACCTTGCGAGATCCCGGCGCATTATACAAATATTGTGAATCACGGAGAATCGGAATGGCACGAACGTGCTGAGGGACGGGGGGTATGCGCTCGTTGAAGTTACGATTTTGGTTCTTCTACAGCTCAATCCTGATATACAGTTAGCTCGAATTTCTGCTATGAATACGCCTCATCAAAATTGAGAGCTGTCATTCTCTGCCCGAGGGCTCACTTTGCATCAGTGGACAACCAGGCCATCCAAACCCAGCACCATCCGCTGCCCGTATTGCGTAGAAAGCGACAACTTCCTGGCAATGTCGCAGCAGAAAGGCGACGATTGGTTTTTCTGCGACCACTGCGGTCATCTGGTTCTACCTGGGAATCCTCTTTTCAAATGTACCTGCAGGAATTGCGTCAGGATATATCGGATGGATCGTAAACCTAAACGAACGGCGATTCGCTCGCTTGAGCTTCGGGTTCGACACTATCTGCGGCGCTTTCGTTAGTCCCTTATTTCTCGCACGCCGGATGTCCACAATCGCATGCAATCTCTTCTTCTTCAGCCCCGGCGTCTTTGCAGAACTGGCTGCAATACTTCTCTCCCTCGGGAGGAATGCAAACACAAGGCATGTGGGCGCATTTCTTACTTTGAGTGGCCATTGATTTCAATCCTCTTTTCGAAGGCAAAAAACGAGGGCAGTCGTGAAGGTCCGAATGTTGGGAATTTGGACACCAACGCTAACCTATGACTGCCCTGACGATCTAGGAACATTGTGATCTGTCGGAGGAAGACTTGCTATCGGTATAAAACTGTAGCCGTTGATTCTCGCAGAGCAACGGAGTGGCGGATCGCACTTCCGATCCCGACTGCACCTAACGCAATCGAATCTTCGAAAAGTTTCTTGGCTTCGCTCCAAGCGCAACGGTCGCATCCTGTCTGCAGTCCAGCCCCTTAGATGCCGGTTCCTGAGATGCGCGGACTACATAAGCCCGGCGTCGTTAAGCCTTTCGTTTACTTCGCGCGGATCGAGTCCAATGGATGATGGACAGGGCGATAATCGGAACCGCTACTAGCAGGAACTCGAACACGCCTGAGCCTCCGTCGGGTGAAAATCCAAAGAGCTGTTCAACAAAATTCATAGTCTTCTCCTCTGCGATATCGCGGTCTTAGTAACAGAATGCTTACGCTATAGCCGGGCCTCATACCTCGCTCTTTTCATCGTGATCCTCGTCCGGACAACAATCGTCAGCACATCCTTCGCAACAACATTCGTCGTGCCCACACTTACAGCAATCTTTCTTACAATCATCACAACCGCACTTGCAGCCACCTTTATTCCAGATCGTGTAAGCCATCAAATCCATGGTTTTGACGGGAGTGATGGGATCGTCACTCGTGATGACTAGTTCGCTAGCGACCGGACACCTCTCCTCGGCCTTGTACCGAACGACAACTCCGAGGGACGATCCAGGGTGCAGTGTCGCGGGGAACGGGTTATTAATCAATTTCCAGAAACAGCTCTTACGCTTCAAGCCAACGCTCTTCACGTGTAGAGCGCAGTCACCCACGTTGCAGATGGTTACAGTGCGCTCCGCACGGCAGCAAGCCTTCACTCCACCGAAACACAGCGACCCGGTGACGGCGAGCTTGCCGGACGGTGCGTCTCCTGAGACACGAACCGCAAGAGGGCTCGACGGATCATTGCTTGTAACCGTGATCGTTGCACTCGTTGGCCCGATTGCAGTTGGCTCAAAGCGAATCGGAACGGCCAGAGAGTCGCCCGCCGCGATGGTCACAGGGTACGACAGCACTTCGGGCACGTGGAATTCTCCAGGACCGACGGCGATGTTGGTGACTGAAAGCGTGCACTTGCCGCTGTTGTTCAGAATCAACGGTTCATCCGCGAAAGATCCACGACAAACTTTGCCAAAGCGTCCTTTATTAGCCAGAATCAGGCTCAGCCGCGGCGGTGGACAGTTGCCCGAAACTGCGATTTTGTGTGGGCCAGACGGGTCGTTGCTGAACACCGTGATCGTGCCGCTCGCCACGCCAAAACTTCCTGGCTGAAAGCGGATGACCACGTCTGCCGATTCGCCTTTGTCGATCTTCATCGGGTACGAAATGACATCGGGCACCAGGAATGGTGACGACGCGGTGATATTCGTAATGAAAAGCGGACCTGATCCAGCGTTGTTGAGAGTCAGGATTTCGTCCGCGAATGATCCCTGGCAAGCGTTTCCAAAAGCGCCAGCGCTCGCAATTGCCGTCACTAGACGCGGCGGTTCATTCATCAACTTGAAGAAGAAGGGATCGATCGAAATCGGGACCGGCGTAACGTCGTCAAGTTCCAGCAAAGTGTGCGTCGTAAAGTTGGCGTTCCTTTGATAGACGACGCCGCTGGGAAAATTCTTGTGATCCGGCGTGTTGTTTGCGCAGAACACGCCGTAGAACGTCCGGTCGACTGCCAAGAGTCGAACATAGTCTCCGAGATAAGGAAAGAAGGTTCGGGCGGGCGCATTTGATGGAGTCGACGAAAGGACATGGGTCGACCACGAACCGGTAAAGCCATTGTGCGATACCTCGACGCGTGTCTCCCAGGTGCTGCCAGAATTCGTCAACGTCTGATAAAGAAATCCCACGCGTCCTTCTTCATCGATCGCAAGAGCGGGATTGATGCAGTTGTCAATCGTCCGCAGATCGCTCGACCATGACGTTCCACGCGTGGTCGAACGCTGCAGGTGCACCGTCAGTGGAGGATTACCGCCTGGGAAATCGGCCCATGCCAGGTAGACAGTCGAACTGTCCTTCGGATCGACTGCAATGGCGACATGATTTCCACCACGCTCTTGACCGATAAAGTTCACGCCGTTGGCCCATGGCAGCGTAACGTTGGACCCTACGCGAAAGCCGGCTTTGAGGTCGCCCGGGTCCACCAGCGCAGTAAATGGCGTGCCCCCCTGGCCCCAGTTGTCATCGCGGCAAACAATAACATCACTCGGATAATTGCCATTTCCAAAAAATGCCGGATGCCAATCGACGTAGGCGGCATAAATTGTGCCATCCGGATGCGAGGCCGGGCGAGTCGGCGGTCCATTCTGCGACCCGGGCGTTCGACTGCAGATGCCCTTCGGAGCCACGCCGGCGGGCGGTGGAGCGGTGGCAGCATCCTGCGAAAGATCGATCGTCGCCGACTTTGGCGTTGTGTTGAAGTTATTGTTGCCGACATAGAGCTTGTCCGGCCGTCCAGGCACACTCTTCGCCGTGATCGCATCCACCCATGGCTGATCTTCGTTAGTGCGGTCCTCGAGAATCGTCATCGTGGCCGAACTCTTGAAGTCGGGCGTCCGAAGAATATTCAGATCCAGGTCGTCCTGACGGAGGATGCCACAGTAGAGCACGTGAGAGGTCGATCCGAAGTGCAGCGTGATGTCACTCGTCGAACTGCCACCTGGCACAATGGAATTCAGCGCCCATGTGTGGCCGCCGTCGGAAGATACATAGATCGGCGCGAGCGAGCCGCCGCCTGGATCAGACGTGAACGCGGTGGCTGCAATGTGCCGCGGTTCCAATGGATCCACCGCAACATTCGGTTCGCTGTCCTGATTCGTCTCTGCGCTCAGAGACTTTGGAACCATATTAACGACAAAGATTTTCATGGAGATACCCTCGCTTGAACTACTGCGCGATGCGCTTGAGTAGTGTGCGGACGCGCTCGGCCTCGGAGGCTGGCTGGAAATCGAGCGGGTGAACCATGGCAGGACCGGGCGTTTGACGGGAGCGCACTACGCCCTCATGCAGGATGAAGATGCCTGCATCGCCGACTTGAGCTTTCGGAGACTTGTACCAGGCAACGTCGGTGCTGTGGGCGAAGAATGCCGTTATGTGAAGTTTGCCGGTCTTGTTCTTTTCGTGCTTGGTTGATCCCTTCTCGATGGCCTCGACCTCGATGACACACTCCCACCATTCCGGATCGTGCTCGCTGCCTACGCGCTCGCGATGTTCGCTAGGTGCGACCTTGGTCACGATACCGCGAACCACCAGACGCGCGTTGCGCAGTTGCCGCAGAAGATTTTCGTCGTCAGATTCCTTCATAGCCTCGTGTACCTCGCGCTCCACATCAGCCCCAGTTGCATCGGAGCGTCCCACTTCGCGTACCGCCAAGCCCTCACCGTAATGAAATGCGTTCGTAAAGAATACCGCGCGCTTTCTCGAGGATGCGTCCGAGTGCTCGCCAGATAAGACAGTGATCTCCCGGCCAGAGAATCGTGTTAGCACCGGAGGCCCCTTAAGTACCTTCTCGACGTGCACGACCGCAGTCGACGGCGTCGCTTGAACTCCTGGTGACGTTACATCACCGATGCGCCGGACGGTACCCTCGAACACAAAGCCAGATTGTTTCGTAAGATCTCGGACAGAAGCGACCATCTTCCACCTCCCGCAATACCGCTAACCTGTGTTCAGAGTTGCTGCCGTGACCCGCAGCGCGTGACCGATGCGTGCTCCAGTCTTAAAGAGCCATCAGAGTAGGCACTCGAGGCAAGGTCGCGAATGGTCATCTCAATTCTGCATCGGAACATTCCGAACTGCGCTCGATTAAATAGTGGTCGATGCGAGGGAATCGTTTCACACGTGGATGCACGAAAGTTTTGCCGGACGCGACAGGTGAGAACTCCCAACCGACGGGACATCCCACCAGTATGGGAAGTTGGCTTTCGTAACGTGTAAATCAGAGCGTCGCGCGGTCGGCTCGACCAGAACATTTACAAGTTGTTGACAAGATCATGACAAGGCTTCGGAGTGGTTTGACGAAGATTAATTGATTCGAACGTCAGTTCTGTCGATTCTCGCGAAAATCCTGTCGATATGGGCTCTCCAGATTTCTTGCGCACGCATGCAGAGACACCGCTGTGCGAACGCTACACGGTAGGTGGACTCGTCTGCAGCCTGGCAACTAATTCTGAACGGTTGCTTGCGGCGGCGCGCGAAAGTTTCCCACCCCTGAAAGGCCCTTCATCGCCGGCTGATCTCGCTCTCCGATTTTGGGTGGACGACGACGATGCTGCGCGGCCGCCCTGGCCAAAGCCTTACGTCCGAGGACTAGATGAATTGGTATTTATCGGACTCGACTCCCGGAGTTCGGTCCTTGCCGATCTCCGCAAGCGGCGAATAATCGGGCGAATCTCTCCCGCCTTGGCCGGCGACTCTCGCTACTGGAGAACGGTGGTTTTTCCGATCCTGTTTTCTATCGTAGCGGGGTCGATTGGTCTTGTGGAACTGCATGCATCTTGCGTCGCGAGAGATCAGAAGGGTGTCATATTAGTTGGACCTTCGCGTTCGGGCAAGTCAACCCTTGCTATGGCTTTCGTTGAGGCGGGATTCCGGTTGCTGTCAGACGATCGCGTATTCGCTTCTGTACAGCGGGATGGGTTACTCGCCTTTGGTTTGTCAAGACCGTTGAAATTACGACGAGATGCGGTTTCGTGGTTTCAACAAGCTCGCGCGGTGAAACACATGGACCGTCAAGGCGAGGAGAGCGTCTACTACATCGAATCAAAGGAACCCGCTACACAACAGACATCGCCGCCCTGCGAACCCCGGGCCGTTCTGTTTCTTGAACGGCAAGAGGCGCCTGGTTTTCGCGCAATACCGATGGATCCTGCCGACGCGAGGCATTGTATCGAGATGGATGTGATGGCGGAATCTACGCGGGCAATCAAAAGCCAAGAACGCGTGATCGATGCTCTTTTGGCGCTCCCATGCTGGCGGCTGCAATACGGGGGAACCCGGCCTCAGGTTATTGCCGAGCAGATTCTCCGCTCCTTGTTGGAGCCGGCCGCATTCGGGCGGTGATTCAGGAGCGAAATGGACGCAGACGTGGAAACGTTCCCAAAATATGTTGAGCCGGCTTCGAACGAGGTTCAGCCTCGGTTCGCTCATGGCGCTGGTGATTCACAAAATCGCCAGGACTTGCTGCGCCGCTTTACCGCAACTCCATATGCTGTCGATCTGCGGCTTATGCAGAGGACGCTTCGACTGGAGACCAACAACCGCTCAATGGTGGACTTGGCGTTGAAATACTTTGAACGCCATCAATATGGAAATTCCACAGCTCCCGAATTTCGTTGGCGCGTCGTGACCGAACCAGATTCGAAAACGCAGTCTGACGGTCTGCCTTTGTCCGCTTTTTCGGAAGGCGGGATTCGATATGTCAACATCGGTCAAAGAAGTTTTCTCGCGGTGGATTTGGAAAAGCGAGAGGGAATTGCTTTTCTTGCGGAGTCGTTCGTGGAAGCGGATGCCCGTCTGAGGCATCGACCTCCGTTGGACATATTGTTCTCGATGACTGCGTCGAGTCTGGGATTGACGCCCCTATCAGGCGGTTGCGTGGGCACGCGCGAAAAGGGAGTGTTGGTGTTTGGGCCACCGAACTCAGGCAAGACCACAGCCTCCTACCTCGCGTCGAAACACGGCTTTGAGTTTCACGCGGATCAAGTTGTCTTCCTTGATGCGCGGGGCGACAACCTCCGCGCCTGGGGCGATCCCTTTCCCGCCGTGTTCCGTCCGGAGACGCTCGACTTCTTGCCGGAACTGCGTCAGACGGCGCGTCAGTCCACCTATGGTGATCTTTCGTTCTATTACTACGATAAGTCTGGGATGCAATCGCGATGGGCAAGTCCCGTGACACCGGTGTGCAGCGTCTTTCTGGATCGGACAGGCACCGGGGAGCCAGAGCTACGGGAATTTGCGGCCGAAGAGGCCATTTTGCGCCTGCAGGACTGTACGCTTTTCGAGGAAGGCCCGAAATTCTACGGTCAAATTCTGACCGCGCTGACGGCTGTCGTCCAAAGCCCGGTTTACCACCTACGGTATGCGAGTGACCCCAAGATCGCCGCTGCTTGTATCGAGAAGATGCTACTGTGAAAAAAATATTCTGGAAGACCCTCGCCGGATCTTTTGGTTATCTCGCCGTCGCGATCGCATGCGTCGTGCAGTGGAAGGGGTCTCGCCATTGGATTCGCTTGGACTGGATTGCGGGTAGCTACTTTGCCCTGCGGTTCATTGGTTCCGTTCATTCGATCGTTTCGAGTCTTGATGCTTTCCGTTCAAGGCCGTTGCGAACGGAGTGGTGGGCCTTAGATTCGGATCCCGAAGGTCCCCAATGGGTAATGCTGCTTATGGCGTTCGATTTGGTTGTGTTCCTCGACTATGGACACTGGCGGCTGACTCCCTGGCTCTTGCAGCCTCGATTACAGACGATCGGAATCGCGCTTTACGTGGCCGTTACACTTTGGCAGATATGGACTGACGCCTACCTCGCCCATTACTTCGACAAGCACCATGCGCCTCTCGTGCCGATGAACCGCGGACCCTACCGATACGTGCGGCATCCGAGGTATGGGGCAGCAATCCTCGGAAAGATCGCGATGGCGCTGACCTTCGGCAGCGTGTTCGGTTGGCTTCTGGTCATTGCGTGGGGCTTCTTGCTTCTGAACAAGATAGAAGTGGAAGAAAAACATCTGCGCAAGACGTTTGGTCATCCGTACGAGGCGTACGCCGAAACCACAGCAAAAGTGCTTCCCGGCATCTACTGAAAATTCAAGGGCTGGCGAATGAGCGAGCGCGTTCCGTGGACCAAATCTGCTTTTTCTTTGCGGCCACCCACAGACACAGTGAAGGGTGTTGCACCTCCTTCCGGTGGGCGGGGATTGATCTCCCGCGGAGCTCCTCCCCGGAGACTCCAATGGAACTCCGCACTGAGGAGATGGGCTGAACGTCTTATCCTCCTGATCCTGATCGCTACTTTCTCAGTGAAAGCGTTCTTGCCGGCGTGGCAGCATCTGAATTCCGATTTCCCTAACTACTACTTGATCGCGCGCCTGTATCGCGCCGGATATCCGCTCGAACGTGTCTACGACTGGACATGGTTGCAGAGGCAGAAGGATCACGAGGGAATAGAACGGAACCACGTCAGTTTCATTCCGTCTACTTTGCCATCGGCGCTGGCTGTGCTGCCGGTGAGTTCGCTTCCGCCGCTTCAAGCGAAACGCTGGTGGTTAGTGGCAAACCTTGCCTTTCTGCTGCTATCGCTTTTGCTGCTTAGCCGCATGACCCGCATGGGGTGGATACGCGTTGCACTCTTGGCGTTTCTGGCTTTCGTGCCGCTGCGCGAAAATTTCCTTCTGGGGCAGATGCATATTCTCGTGCTCCTTTTGATTACGATCGCCGCGTGGTTCTATTTTCGCGAGTCACCGATTCTTTCCGGGATGAGCCTGGCGCTCGCTGCCGCATTGAAGATCTATCCCGGTGTGTTCCTGATCTACTTTCTTTGGAGAAGGCAGTGGCGTGCGGCTATTGGTCTAACGTCGGGCTTACTGGGTGTCGCAGCTGCCTGTCTCTATCTTTTCGGGAGCAGCGCGTGTCTACTCTACGTGCGGCAGGTACTGCCTGCCGGTCTCCGAGGGGAAACAATCGATCCGTACAACACTGCTTGGAATTCGTGGACCGCTTTGCTTCGACGCCTCTTTATTGCAGAGCCCGAATTAAATCCGTTTCCAGTGGCGCACTTGCCGTGGCTCTACGCGCTGCTTCAACCTATGGTTCACGTTTTCCTGCTGGTGATATTTCTCTGGGCGATGGGGTGGCAGGCGCGCAAAGAAAATCGGAAGGTCGAGTGGTCCGTTTTCCTCTTCCTGCTGTTGTTCTTGTCATCGCAGCCAGGCTCCTATCATTTCGTGGCACTGATACCGACTGCGGTTTTTGTCATTGATGACCTTCTTGCGCGTGGGAAGAACATTTCAGCCGGCATCGTTATTGCCGTCTACGCTCTCGTGTGCGGCCCCGTTATTCACATTCCGGGCGCGACTCCGATTGGTTGGGGAAATTTGTTGTTCTTTTCGCGGCTCGCATTCATGACATCGCTGGGAATTGCGTTGCTCTGGGTGATTCTGCAGCGGGATCGGGAAAAACTCAGGGAACGGTTCGGTCTCCGAGATATGGCCGTCACTTGCGCAGCCTTCGTAGCGCTGACGATAGTGGGTTTCATCTCGACCCAGCGACACCTCCGCGACCAGTTCGATAATTATGCGCATCGGGTTGTGACGATCCCCGACAATCTGTTCGCGTCTGATCCCGCGTTGAGTGCAGACGGCGTTCAATTCGTGAAGATGATCCCACGAGGTTACACAGTCGAACGGCTACGCAGCGGGATGCCTGTTGAGTTTCCGAGCCAGGCCGGTGATCTTTTTCATCCGACGTCTGCGGCCGGCCTTGTATGGGCCGAAGAGGCCTTACGCCAGGGGTCACGCATAGTTCAGTTGCCAACGGACAATTTTGCTCACTCTGCCGCCTTTACGGTCGAGGCCGAGAATGCCCAAGAGCCATCGGTCTCTCGCGATGGTCACTCGCTCGCTTTCTTGCGGAACGGAAATGGTAGGAACAGTCTATGGGTGAAGGAAATTGGTCCTGCCGTCGCTGAACGGAGTACAGGCAACGAAAAAGAAATTGCGGGACAGGAATACGACGTTCGAGAAGTTACCTGGCTCGATGATCAACGGCTGATATTCAGCTCGAGGCGGAAGGAAAACTTTTCCCTATACCAGGCAACGCTGCAGGGCAATGTGGAAGAGTTGAGCATGCCTTCCTGCTCGGCTCGATATCCCGCCGTCTCTCCGGACAGGCGATGGCTCGCTTTCAGCTGCGAACAAGCAGGCAGTTGGCAGCTTCATGTCATGACACTGGAGGGGACGCAGGAACGACAGTTGACCGACGCCGATTGCAACTCTTTCGCTCCAGCGTGGACTACTGACTCGAAGCGCATTGTCTACGCCACCGACTGCGGACGGGGGCTCGGATTAACTGCCCTGGCGGAAGTGCGGCTGATTCAATAATTCGGAATGCCCCGCCTGCGAGGGGGTCTTAGCAGCTCGGCGCCGTCTCCGGTTGCAATCGCTTCGCATCGATGCTTGGTTTGGGCAATTTCACGATGTTCTTCAGTTGACGGTTGATCCATAGCTCGACGGGGAAACTGTAGAAATCGTAATTCAGTCGGACGCGGGCTGGATACGCTGTCAGATGTTGCACAGCCTTGGCAAATCGGCCATGCCCGGTAGTTGCGATTGGCTCGCGATCGAACGCGATGCGCAAGTAATCCCGCATCGTCTGAACGCGCTGATGATCGCTGCCTTTCAACCATGGGAGCACCGTATAGCGCGGGAAGTAGTCCGCCCAGCCTTCCAGGGATTTCGGTACTTCAATTCCAAGCTTCGCGGCCTGGCTGAAGATCGGTGATCCCGGGTATGGCGTGAAGATGTTCGTCCAGAACTCAGCACCAGGGAATTTGCGGCAAATATCCATCATGAAGTTGACGGTTTCGCGGCGTTCCTTAGGGCCTTCGCCCGGAAATCCAAAAATAATGTTGAACGATGGGATCACGCCGGCTCCGATGCAACGCTCCGTGGACTGGTAGATGTCGCCGAGAACCTGAAAATCTTTGTTCATCAGCTTCATCACGGTAGGGGACGCCGTTTCGATACCTTGGCAGATCTGATGCAGGCCCGAGCGGCGCAGCAGGGTCAACTCATCGATGCTGAGCCGCGCGGTCAAATTCGTTGTGGCTTGTACGCTCCACTTGAAATTCGCCCCACGGCGGATCAGTCCCTCGGCAATCTTGAGCGATCGATCGAGGTCCACCAGAAAGTTGTCGTCTGCCATCCACAACAGTTCAAGGTTATAACGTCGGGTAAGAGCAATCGTCTCTTCGACCACCTGCTCGACCGGCAAAGCATTCCACTTACGCCCGTACACTCCGGCATTTGTGCAGTAGGCACAATTAAACGGGCAAGCAAGACTGGATACGTACATCGCCCAGCGGCGCCCGCAGATCTTCTCATACGCATCGAAGTCGGCAAGCTGATAAGCTTTGGCCGGCATCTCCTCGAGTCTCCTGAGCGGTCGCTCGGGAGTGAAGATTAGCTTGCCATCGCGCTTGAATCCGATCCCAAGAACATCATCGAGTGCGGCGTCGTCCCGCAGTCGGTCTGCAACGGCGAGCATACTTTCTTCGCCTTGAGCCCGAATCACAATGTCAACGTATTCCGCCTCAAGCGTCTGTGTAGGCAGCAAAGATGGGTGCCAACCGCCCAAGATAATAGGAAAGTCAGGGTCCCACTTTTTGATCGCCTTGGCGACGTCGACGGTCTCGCGAATCATCGGTCCGGTCACCAGAGAAATACCCAGGCACAGGGCGTCCTTCACCTCTTCGAGAATTCGCTTTTTGTAGTCAGGCGCGATCGAAGCGTCGATGATGCGGATGTCATATCCGGCGTCGAGGAGGGGAGTGGAGATTGCGAGTATGCCGAGGGGAGCGGTGGCCTCGATGCTCGAGAACGAGGCTACAAAGAACACTATTTTCTTGGACGATTTCACGGAAGTGCCTTTCGCTTCAACTCCTGATCAACGATGGCCAGTTGTGATCTCTCGAAATTTTCGTGGCTTCCTAAGACTCGAAACTATCAACGCGACGTAGGAGGTTTGTCTCTAAATTGTTAAAACTGTGCAAAATTGGCCGTGCAGTAAGTTGAAATATCTTGTGTGAATCTGTGGCGAAATTGTGACAATCGCGGGAGACTTTGCCCGTCTCTCTCCACTTTTCATTTGGGCTCGAGCAATTGAGCAAATGCGTGTAACGTCCTCGTCTGTGGCAGTCCGCCTTTGAGTAGTGCAATTCCCAATCCCAAGGCATAGACCGATCCTCCGAACGCGATCTGCAGCAATAATCGAGGGAAGTTGTCGGCTGGAAATTGTCTCCCGACAAACCAGAGAGCTCCCGCCATGGGCACACAGAGAACGAGGGGCAACACATATGCTCGCCTCAAATAACTGAACAGAGGCACGTTCAGAACTCGGCACAAATGCTGCGGCAGAAAGAACAGGCTGGTGCAAATCAGAGGAACTGCCGTGCCCGCCGCGACACCTAGAATGCCGAAAGGGTGCGCGAGAAAAATGCTTAGCACAAGGTTCGCGATCCCCTCGAGTACGAGAACAGTCGCCAGGGTGCGATGCCGTCCCATTCCCATCAGGATTCGGGTTGAAGTGGATTGGGCGAGATACAGGCTTCGAGGGACCATAAGTAGAACCAGAACGTAGTAGCTCGATAAATAGCGGACGCCCACCCACGCGACGATGATCGGCTTCCCGAGGATTACCAAAATGACGCAAAGAGGAAACGTAATCAAGGCGCAGACTCGATTCCCCGTAGTGAACGTTCGCCGCAAACGATCCAAGTCTCCAGCGGCATGGAAATGGCTCGACATGGGTGTAAAGACTTGCGACATGCCACGGACCGCATAACTGGAATACTCGACGAGCTTCGACCCGATAGAAAACATCGTGATCGCCGATGCTGAAAGCAGAGCCCCGATGACGGCCGCGTCGCATTGAAAGCGCAACTTCTCAGCGGCCAGAATTGCGAACGCGAACAGTCCATAGCCGACCATTGTCCGAAAAGTTCGGAGGTCAACGTTCGCCCACTGAAGGCGAGTCGGTAATACCCTCATCGCCATCCACATAAAGATCAAATAGCTGAGCAGACTTGTAGCGACCGTGATGATTCCAATCGTCAGCAGGCCGCCGCCACACATCAACGCGATGACGATGACCACGGCCCGAAGCAGCGAGACGCCAATCTGGCTTAGCTGAAGTGACGAGAACTTTTGCAGCCCTTCGAGAACGCCTGCGAAAACCGTGAGAGGAAAAGCGAAGGCGACGCTGACGCCGGAGAGTAAGAAGAGGATGCGCGCGGTATGGATCAACCCCGGGGGGATTTTGAAAAAGAGATGCAGATAGGCCGCGCCTATCGCAGTCATCAGTATGACGACAATGGCAATGAACCCGTAGAACGCCAGGCTGGTGCTCAGGTTGCGCGAGAGTTGATCGGAATCATGCAGTGCGCTGAGTTTGGCCGTGTATTTGACGACTGCGGAGCGAATACCAAAATCGAGCAGCCCAAAATAACCAGTCAGAGCGAACACCAGGATCCACACACTGAAAGCATTATCTCCGAGTCGGTGGAGGATGAAGGGCGACAGGAAAAAACCCACAAGCGCGTGAACCGCAAGGCCCAGCCACGTCGCCGTAACGTTCTTGATTGCTAGGCTGGGAATGCTCATGAGATTTCAGGATCCTTAGCTGTCTGACCTGCCTCGAACGCTTTCGTTCGGTGCTGCGAAACTGTCGGTCCCAACAATCGGTGTCCTGTACGTCGAAGGTGCGGCATTCATTCACCAAATCGAAGCGACCGGTTGGCCGCGCGATTCAGCCAGTGCCAGCGAGGAATTTCGCAGAAATATCGAATTCCCGAAAGGATGTGAAAGAGGCTTCTCCGCAGGGGAAGGTGACGTTTCCACCATGATCTCTTCAGGATTAGGAAAGGTTCTGCTTTGATCGACGACGCCATGCGAGAGAAACGCGAGAACTTCATGAGCCGATTCCGCACGGCGTTTTTCGGGACGCTGGCGCAGTCATACTGCTGCTGTAGAAACAAAACGAGTTTGGCCCTTGGTAATAAGGACAACTCGTAAGAGGGCACCTCGTAAAATGCGCACTGCTGCGCGTAATTTTCAATCCAAACACGTGTGGCCGGGCGAATTTGCTCGCCCCAAACGCGAATCCGCTGCGGAATCGGCGCCGTGAAAAGGCCGGCTGCCAGCTCCGTTATCAGTACGGCGAATTCCTTCAGCATCAGGTTATCGCCGATCCTCTGTTCAACTTTGTTCCATAAGGAAGTGTCGGAGGCTCGATGATTCAGGAAGAACGCAATTTCAAACAGGCATGACATTCGCAACCAGTAGGTGAACAGGTGGTGCGACGCATGTAGAACTTGAATGAGAAATGCGTCCTCATTGCTGAGGACGGGGAAACTCAGCCCGTTCCACCGCTGAGTTCTGGTTCGATCTACAGAAAAGAGTTTCGGTATCGACGGAAGGCCGAACTGATCGGCGTCCCATATATCCAGATGCAGCTCGACCGCATGACCAGCTCGAACCGAGTATTGATCGGGGTTCCGAGACTTGTTCTCGGTTTCTGGCGTCAGGAAAATATATTCCTGGCTGGATTCCGACGCCCACGGTTTTGGACTGTATCCAGCTTCCACTACCACTTCCTTCGCTCGCTGCAGCGAAGTCTCCTCAACCAGATAGTCGAAGTCCGCTTGATACCGGAGGCAAGCATCCGGGCAGAAGTCAGGAACAAGTGAATGGCCCTTCAATACTGCATATCGAATTCCAGCGTCATCGAATCGGCGGTTCAGCGAATCGAATCGTTGCGTCATGTAACCAACGCGTTCGCGGTTGGCTGCGAAATTCCGTTCGAGACGAGACAACACCCAAGGTGGAAGTGAATCGGTAACATGCAAGTCTGTGATTTTCTGAAGGAAGTAGAATGCAAGGCCTGTATCGTCCAGCCATGTTAGGGCTTGCTTCCACTCGCGCTGGCGAAACCCGCTAAGTCTGGTGAGGCCATCCTCGTGGGCGCTCGAAAAGCTCAAGAACTCAATTATGTCGTGTGCTGGAGTTTTCCTCACCGCGCGGCCTCCGCCGGATGTCTTAGTCGGGTTTCAATCGACGGACTGGCAGTCGTTTGAAATGGCAAATCAGGATCGCCGGCAACCTGCAAGCGTCCGCAAACAAATGAGCTTTTTCCGCTCGGGCGAAAATCGGCTCCTCGGCGCGTCCCAGGCACAACGGAATGTAGGTCAAACACTCGAACCCGTTCGCATAGAACGTCCGGACAATTTCTTCTGCCGTCCGAGGCTGCATCTCGATTTGGATTGCGCTTTGCTCATCCCGAAATCCAACTCGCCAGCCTTTCCCGAATGCCTCTGAATGCAGGTCGCTGACGAAGACGTTACCCCCAGGCTTAACCACGCGCGCTAGTTCGCGGACCATCGACGGCAGATCTCGGATGTGACCTACGGCAAACGAGCAGATTGCCAGATCAAAGGCGGCGGAGCGAAACGGGAGATTCTCGCACGCAGCTTGACTCAGTCGTCCGTGAATTGCACGCTTCTCGTTCGCGACTTGCAGCATCGCGGTTGATCGATCAATTCCTACTGAACGAACTCCTCCGTTCGCGGCGAGTTTTTCGAGCCACCGACCAGTTCCGCATGCCATGTCCAGAACCGGTTTACCGCGCAACTCCGCAAGCAACGGCCGGAGGTAGCGCTCTTCGCGGGCCAGGAGAGGATTCGGCACGTCATCGTAGGTTCGAGCCCAACGCTCATAGCCCTCCTCCGTAGACACGAGTAGAGATGACTCGCGTGCGTCTGGGGTCAACTCATGCTGCGAGGCGTGCGCCGGACTGCTCACAAGCTTTCAGCCTTGGGTTTTCGTAGCTCGATGACTTGCTGCAGCCATCTCAACTCCAACGGCGATCCGTACACGCCCAGCTTGTAGCGCCAGCTGCTTAACGCCTTCAACGCCAGTCGCCCCCAGTTGGGTAATCGAATATCCTGGACTGTTGGCCAGCGAGACGACACAACGAGCTCGAAGTTGTCAATCAACTGTTTGGTCGTGGGCCGCAGCCATGGCGTCTGGGGATCTTTCTGTGTCGCGAAACGCTGCCAATGGTCGGTCGCCCACTCATCCGGAGTCGTTGGAAAGTGAACCTGATCTTCCACGTCGCCATACATGCGCGCGCGCTGCGGCACCGGGGTATAGTGCTCGACGATGATTTCTGCGTCCGGATTGAGCTGTTTCAGTTGCCGAATGAAGTCGATACATTCATGCGTATCGCCTTCCGGATCTTTCGGGTTTCCAAAGATGATTGAGAACTCGGGAATGATTCCAAAGTGGCGAATCCGCGAAGCGAGAGCAAGTGTATCTTCGGCGCGAAGATCTTTATTCATCTCCTTCAGCCGCTCGTTCGATCCCGATTCGGCGCCAAAGAAAATCATGGTGCAACCCGCGCGGCGCAAGGCCTCGAAAGTTTCGTCCGAGTACTTCATCATGATGTCGGCTCGCCCTTCACACCACCACCGCAGATTCAGGGGCGCAAGGCGGTCGGCAAGTTCGCGCGTGTGACCTTCGCGGAGAAAGAAATTGTTGTCGTAGAACTGGACAGCATCGACTCCATACGTATGGACAAGGTGCCGCAGCATTGCTTCGGTCCGGGCCGGGGATTCCATCTTTTCCCGGCTGCCGGAAAAAGTAACCACTCCACAGAAATTGCAGCGGTAGGGGCAGCCGATACTTGCCTGGTGAACAGCGGTGCGTCGGCCGAGAAATGTCGGAAGAAAATATTCCCCGGCTGGCAGGCGATGGTATGGATACCACGGAAAATCGTCGAGACCTCTCATCGGCCGCTCGGGGTTGTGGCGTTGCGTTCCCTCCGAAGTCTTGAACGACAAACCGGCGATGTCCTTGAGGTCGCGATGCCCGCGAAGCGCTTCCAGTAGCTCTAGAAACGTTTGCTCCCCTTGGCCGCGGACCGCGTAGTCCACGTAATCTGCGTTCAGAACCGCTTGAGTGTAGTTCGAAGCGAAATATCCACCC
>Ga0209624_10000468_pt1 | contig 35670 bp, 30 predicted proteins | sample JacPinW_OM2H0_O1_FD_188565 | JGI IMG/M metagenome (GOLD analysis project Ga0209624, IMG submission 188565) | Forest soil microbial communities from Algoma, Ontario, Canada - Jack Pine, Ontario site 1_JW_OM2H0_O1 (SPAdes) (version 2) | ecosystem: Environmental > Terrestrial > Soil > Boreal...
CGAACGTCGAGCTAGCGCTATAAGTATGGCTCGCGCCGCCGCCGTCGGTGGCGTAATTCGCCCCCAGAATTGCGGTCCCGAACACCATGTCGCGCGGCCCCAACAGGGCGCCGGCGACATTGCGCGCGCCATCGATCAAGGTTGCGGAATAGGCCTTGTCGGGGAGAGCGGTCGAGAAGGCGTTTGCCGTCTGGTCAGGATTGGCGAAGGCTTGACCCGCGCCGCCCTGCGCGATCGCGTTCGTCGTCGCGGTGCTGTCGGTTGACGCCATAGCAGTTGACTGGACCTTACAGTCGCACCCCCCAGAACAAGGACGACAACGCCGCGCCGGTCATCAGCGACCGCGCCAAAATTGAACGATAAATTGAGTTCATCGCAGCCCTCCCCGTCGCATCGCGCCCGCGAAGCGGCTTGCTCGAAATGAAGTCAACATCCGCCTCCGATATGGACATTGCAAGAACGAAATTACCGGCCGGGATCACATCCGCGTGCGCCTTCGTCCCTAGATCGCTTTCCCCCGGCTTGACCCGGTGGCCGCGAGGGCGAGCTGCGCCCGCGGCAGCTGATTTTCCTCATTCGCTTGCCTATCAGGCCGCCGGTTCGCTACTAACCCGGCCGAATGCCGCCAGCCCGAGCGGCGGACGCCCGTTGGACGCTCTTGGAGGAAACATGGAAACGCGACGCATAAAGGCTCGGAACGGCGAAGGGCTGAATTTCTCTGTCGTCGGCGAGGGGACCGGCCCGCTTGGCGACTTCTATGAGCTGCTCGACGAAAAAACGTCGATCGCGACGATCGAGCAGGCGCTCGCGAGCGGGATCAAGGTGTTCGACTCCTCGCCTCACTACGGCAACGGACTGGCGGAGGCCCGGATGGGCGCGGGGCTCAGGCGCGCCAAGCGTGACGAGATCCTGGTCTCGACCAAGATCGGCCGCATCATGGACCCGTTCACCAAGCCGCCCAAGCCGCGCAGCGACGTGGTGTCGCCAGGCTTCGCCGGCGGACATCCGCACGCGCCGCGCTTCGATTATTCCTATGACGGCGCGATGCGCTCGATCGAGCATTCGCTCTTGCGCATGGGGCTCGACCGGCTCGACATCGTTCTCATTCACGATTGCGACGTCTGGACGCACGGCAAGGAAGAGGCGCCGGGGCGCTTCAAGGAAGCGATGGAGGGCTCCTATCGCGCGCTCGACAAGCTGCGCAACGAGAAGGTCATCAAGGCCATCGGCTTTGGCATCAACGAGGCCGACACCTGCGTCAAATTCGCACGAGCTGGCGATTTCGATGTGGCGATGATGGCCGGACGCTATACGCTGATCGATCAGACGGGCCTGCCGGAATTCCTGCCGCTCGCGCTCGAGAAGAAGATGGGCGTGATGCTCGCCGGCGTGTTCAATTCCGGCATTCTGGCGACCGGATCGGGTCCGGGCGCCAAATTCGACTATACGGCCGCTCCGAAGGCGGTCGTCGACAAGGTGAAGGCGATCGAGGCGACCTGCGCCAAGCACAAGGTCACGCTGCGCCAGGCGGCGATCCAATTCGCGCTCGGCCATCCGGCTGTCGTGTCGGTCGTGCTGGGCGCGGTGAAGCCGGAGGAAGTCAAGTCGAACGTGCATGACGCGACGGTCGAAATCCCGGCGAGCCTGTGGTCGGACCTCAAATCGGCCAGGCTTCTGGACGCGGCCGCGCCGACGAAGGGATAGGCGGCGGGCGCCTTTGGAGGGTGCGGCGCTTGTGAAAGCGGGGGACAACGCGCGCCCCGCCTTGCCAAAGCCGTGACGCAGGCCAATCTGGCTCCCATGAAGTTCCCGCCCGAATTTCTCGATGAGATTCGCGCTCGCCTGCCGGTGTCGGAGGTGGCGGGGACGCGCGTCAAATTGCGCAAGGAAGGGCGCGAGTGGCGGGGCTTGTCGCCGTTCAGCGCAGAGAAGACGCCGTCGTTCTTTGTCAACGACCAGAAGGGCTTCTTCCACGACTTCTCGTCCGGCAAGCACGGCGACGCCTTCGCGTTTCTGATGGAGACCGAGGGGCTTACCTTCCCCGAGGCGGTCGAGCGGCTCGCCGGCATGGCCGGCCTGCCCATGCCGCGCCTCAGCCAAGCCGGCGCCGCGCAAGACAAGAAGCGCGTAAGCCTTCTTGAAGTCGTGGCGATGGCGGCGCGCCTGTTCGAAGCCAACCTGCAGCAGTCGATCGGAGCGCGAGCGCGCGGCTATCTCGCCGACCGCGGCGTTGGGACTCCCGTGCAGCAGCGCTTTGGGCTTGGCTATGCTTCGCCCGAGCGCTTCGCGCTGCGTGACGCGCTGGCCGCACAAGGCGCGGGCGTCGAGGCGATGGTCGAAGCGGGCTTGCTTGTCCACGGGGAAGACATCGCCGTTCCTTATGACCGGTTCCGCGACCGGGTGATGTTTCCGATTCACGACCGCTCCGGCCGGGTCATCGCCTTTGGCGGGCGGGCGATGGAGGCGGGCGCCAAGGCGAAATACTTGAATTCCCCGGAGACTGCGCTCTTCCACAAGGGCGCGCTGCTGTTCAATCATCACCGCGCCCGTAAAAGCGCGCATGACGCAAGCGCGATCATCGTGGTTGAGGGCTATATCGACGCGATCGCGGTGAGCGAGGCCGGCTTCCCCAACGTGGTCGCGCCGCTCGGCACCGCGCTGACCCCCGATCAATGCGCGCTCCTGTGGGCGATGGCGAGCGAGCCGATCCTGTGCTTCGACGGCGACGGCGCCGGGCGCCGCGCTGCGTTCCGCGCCATCGAGACGGCGCTGCCGCTGATCGGCGCGGGCAAGAGCCTGCGCTTCGCGCTTCTGCCCGAGGGCCAGGATCCCGACGACCTGATCCGGCTCAGCGGCCCGGCGGCGATGGCCGAACATCTCAGGGACGCGAGGCCGCTCGCCGATATGCTGTTCCTGCGCGAAACCGACGAGCAAAGCTTCGACACGCCTGAACGGCGTGCGGCGCTCGAGCGCCGCCTTGGCGAGGCGGTCGGAAGAATCGCCGACGAGCCGCTGCGCCGCCACTACCAGGCGGATATGAAGCGGCGCCTTTCGACGTTCTTCGGCGACGAACGCGAGCGGCCGGCGCGAGGCTACGCCAACGCGAAACAGGCCTTCGTCCCAAGGCGGGGCGGGCCGTTCCTCCCGCGCGGGCCACGCATGGGCGTCGCTGAAGCACCCTTGGCGCCGCAAAGCAAGCTTGGGCGCAAGCCGCGCCTGCCGGCGCGCGAGGCGATGATCCTCTCGATTGCGCTGAACCACCCGACGCTGATGGAGAGCCACTGCGAAGAGCTGGCGGCGACCGAATTCATCGGCGCCGGACTGAGCGCATTGCGGGACGCGCTGCTCGGCGCTCCGCCCGAGGCGCTCATCTCGTCCGCAGCGCTGGTCGAATGGCTGAATGGCGCGGGGCGCGGCCCAGATTGCGGACGCATTCTGGCGCTGGCCGCAAAGATGCCGAATTGGTGGTGCATGCGGCCCGACGCCGCGCCTTCGGACGCCGATCTGGTGTTGAGGCAAAGCTTAGCCTTGCATCGGCGCGCGGGCGCGTTACATAGGGATTTGAAGCTCGCGGAGCGGTTACTCGCAACGGAGCCGAGCGAGCTGAATCTGGCCCGGCTGCTTGATATCAAAGCGAATTTGGCTGACCTTGGCGATTCGGAGGCGGCCATCGACGGTTTTGGCGATCAATCCGGACGTACGCCGGCTGCGATCTGATCCCTACGATCCGCCGCAAGAGATCGGATCGGGAGGGTTGTCGGGGACGTTGCGGAGAACAAAGCGTTAGCTTTGCCTGCGTAAGACGTGGCGGCCCCCGCCCGGCGAGACGGTTGAAGATTTTGGACACCCGGCGCCCTGGCCGCGGAATGACGGAGAGACGCCGCGATGGCAAAAAAAGATGAGGCGAAGGGCGAAGGCGAAGCGGTCGTAGTCGAGACCCCGGACAGCCCACTGCTTGATCTTAGCGACGCCGCCGTCAAGCGGATGCTCAAGATCGCCAAGAAGCGCGGCTGGGTGACGCAGGAAGAACTGAACGCGGTCCTGCCGTCGGAAGAAATATCATCCGACCAGATCGAAGACATGAACGCGATGCTCAGCGAGATGGGCATCAATGTCGTCGAAAGCGAGGACGCGGAAGAGGCCGACAAGGAAAGCGGCGAAACCGCCGACGAGGAAGAGGCCGAAGGCGGCGAAATCGTCGAGGCGGTCCGCCCGACCGCGGTCGCCACCCGCAGTTCCGAGCCGGCCGAGCGCACCGACGATCCCGTGCGCATGTACCTGCGCGAGATGGGCTCGGTCGAGCTCTTGTCGCGCGAGGGCGAAATCGCCATCGCCAAGCGGATCGAGGCCGGGCGCGAGGCCATGATCGCAGGTTTGTGCGAAAGCCCGCTCACCTTCCAGGCGATCATCATCTGGCGCGACGAGCTCAACGACGCCAAGATTCTGCTGCGCGACATCATCGACCTTGAGGCGACCTACGCCGGCCCCGACGGCAAGAAGGCGCCGAAGACCGATTATTCCGCCCCCGGCGCGCCGCCGCCGCCCAATCCGGCGCGCGACCGCATGGCGCCGGCGACTGCGCCTCAAGCGCCGCCGGAAGGGTTCGAGGGCGAGGTTGCGCCCCCGTCCGACGGCTTCGACGACGAGGACGATCTCGAGAATTCCGTGTCGCTGTCAGCGATGGAAGCCGATCTCAAGCCGAAGGTGCTCGAGACGTTCGACCGCATCGCGGACGCTTACAAGAAGCTGCGCCGCCTGCAGGATCAGAACGTCGAGAACAAGCTCAAAAGCGAGTCGCTCTCGCCGGCTCAGGAGCGCAAATATAAGGCGCTGAAGAAGGACATCGTTGGCGACGTGAAGTCGCTCTCCTTGAACCAGAACCGGATCGACGCCCTGGTCGAGCAGCTCTACGACATCAACAAACGCCTGATCGGCCTAGACGTGCGGCTCATGCGTTTGGCCGAAACCCATCGCGTCGGCCGCGAGGATTTCCTCAAGAACTACCAGAATTCGGAATTGGATCCGAAATGGCTGCTCAGGGTCTCCAAGCTGTCGACGCGCGGATGGAAGGAATTCATCGCCGCCGACAAGACCGGGATCAAGGAAATCCGCTCGGAGATCCAGTCCCTGGCAACCGAGACCGGGCTCGAAATCCAGGAGTTCCGTCGGCTGGTGCAGATGGTGCAGAAGGGCGAGCGGGAGGCGCGACAGGCGAAGAAGGAAATGGTCGAGGCCAACCTGCGCCTCGTCATCTCGATCGCCAAGAAATACACCAATCGCGGCCTGCAGTTTCTGGACCTCATCCAGGAAGGCAACATCGGGCTCATGAAGGCGGTCGACAAGTTCGAATACCGCCGCGGCTACAAGTTCTCGACTTACGCCACGTGGTGGATTCGCCAGGCGATCACGCGCAGCATTGCCGATCAGGCAAGAACCATCCGCATCCCCGTGCACATGATCGAGACGATCAACAAGATCGTGCGCACCTCGCGCCAGATGCTGCATGAGATCGGCCGCGAGCCGACGCCCGAGGAGCTGTCGGAAAAGCTCGCCATGCCGCTCGAGAAAGTGCGCAAGGTGCTCAAGATCGCCAAGGAGCCAATCAGCCTCGAGACGCCGATCGGCGACGAGGAGGACAGTCACCTCGGCGACTTCATCGAGGACAAGAACGCGGTGCTGCCGATCGACGCGGCGATCCAGTCGAACTTGCGCGAGACGACGACACGCGTCTTGGCTTCCCTGACGCCCCGCGAAGAGCGGGTTTTGCGTATGCGCTTCGGCATCGGCATGAATACCGACCACACGCTGGAAGAGGTTGGCCAGCAGTTTTCGGTCACGCGCGAGCGCATCCGGCAGATCGAGGCCAAGGCGCTGCGCAAGTTGAAACATCCTTCGCGCTCGAGAAAACTGCGCAGTTTTCTCGACAATTAACGCCTTTAGTCCCCGGCTTGACCCTGGGATCAAGCACCCGGGCCGAAGCCGCAAGCTGAATTGCTGCACAAAAAAAGGCCGCCCGAAGGCGGCCTTTTAACTGACGGCGCTGCGATTCAGGCGATCGAGATTGTCGACCGGGCCCGCGCCTTGCGAAACCCGGCGTAGCCAAGCCCCACGAAGCCAAGCAGCAGCATCGCCCAGGTCGAAGGCTCCGGAACCGCCGTCACCTTGACCTCCGTCTGACCGCGGTTCACCAGTTGCGCAAACGGGGTCAACGTGAAGACCGCCTGCTCTGTCATCGAAAACAGTCCTGGATCGGAGATTGCTCCAATTCCATTATGGGCGAAGCTGTCAACAAAGAGAGTTGCGAGGTGGGTGAAGGAGTCGATCACATTTCCGGGAGTGTCGGTCGGATTGTCGGCTCCCTGACGGTTCGCCGGATCGTCAAACCACTTCATAGTGATCGACGAGCCAATTGCGCTCTGCCACACGCCGGAGCCGGCGGTCAGGAAGGAAACGACCGGACCGGTGAAGTCGGTGTCGCTCACCACAACGGTGACGATCTTCGTTGTACCGGTCGTGTTGATGATCGACAGTGAGGAAGTGTTGAGGGTATCGATTCCAGAGTTGGCCGGAGTCCCTGTCGACGTCTGAATCGAGCCGTTAATCTGGACACCATTTAGAGTGCCGTTGGCGGTCTGAATGATGCCGACAGCCAAATTTGAGTCGCAAGCCGCGTTGTCGACGCAAGCAAAAACGCTCCCGCTCACGTCTGCAAAGACCTGCAAAGTAGCTTGCGCCGGGGCCGGGATGAACCCTAGCAATCCGGCGGTCGCCACTCCGCACAATGATAAGCGAACTGCTGTATTCATTAGAAAACCCCCTGCAAACAACCGAAGTCAGATGTTTGGAACCCGCAACTTCCTGTTACGGAACCCCGCGACTTCCTGATGGGGAACTTTACGCGCTAAATTCGGCTCGACAATTCGTAGAACTACCTAGTGTTTGACTGGACCAACCGGAAGCAAGCTCGTGCGCCTCCGACCGGCGCGCGGCCGGAAATGCCGCGGCGCAGCATTTGGACGCAACATTTGCGGCGGCAGACACAATATTGACGGCCGCAAACCGGCCGTACTCTCGATGGCGAACCTCGGCGCTGAAAATGCTACAGCCCCTCGGCGAGCACAGCTGACGGCCAAGTTTCCGAGCTTCTCGGTTCCCGTGGTCAGGGACGATCTCGATGGCCCGCAAGGCGCTGAGTTAATTGTCGTTTTTTACCCGCGTGGATCTCTTCCCGGACCGCGCGGGAACTCCGGATGTCATTCTCTTGTCATCCGCCATTGCTAGGGAGACTTGCGGTCGGTGCGGGCCGGGTTAACATTCTCCAACTCTTTTTCGAAATAACTTAGCGAAAAGGGCTTGACTGATCCTCCCGCACCTGCTTTGTTGACGCAGCGGTGCTCCCGTAGCCCACTTGATGATGCTTTCTTAGCGGTTCTCTCTTAGGGGGATGGTATGAAAAAAGTAGTTCCGGCTTTAGCGGTTGCCTTGATTGCGGGGCTTGGTGCGAGTTCCGCTGCGCAGGCGGCTGTGCATATAATCGACTTTAGCGCTGACATCTCCTCCAGCGGAGGCGGGACGCTGTCCTACGTACCCGGGGGTGCGTCAACCTTGGATAAGTCCTCGGAGTTTGACTTTGATGGGACGTCGCTCGTCGTCTCGGGGGTTGGCGCTGATGACAATGCCTCCTTTCTGGTTGCGGGTAACCCAGTCACTCTTACCCCGTCGCTCATCGACTATGGAACTGGGATGGGTGGTACGGCGATTTTGAACGGCCCCATCACAAAGTCTTGGACGGGGTCCGACGGCGACGTGTTCACCGAAAAGTTGACCGACGTGGTATCGATTAATCGCGGCACAACAGATGATATCACGGTGAAGTTACTGGGAGAGGTCACCGACAGCCTCGGCTTTTTTAATATGACACCGGCCACAATGACGTTGGCCGCCACCCAAGACGGTGGGCCCGGCGCGTCTATCAGCGTTTCGTTGACCAATTTTGCAAAGACGAGCACTGTTCCCGAGCCTTCGACTTGGGCGATGATGCTTCTTGGCTTCGTCAGTCTCGGCTACGCGGCAGTTCGCCGAGGCTCGAAGAATCGGTCGACCCTCGCCATCTGAGCCACCGATCCACCGCACGAATTAAAAAGGCCGTCCTTCGGGGCGGCCTTTTTGTGTGCCTATTCCGGCGCCACTGTCGGATCGGGTAGTTGGGCGAGGACTTGGCGACAGGCCAAGCCGTGAGGGCGCCATGGTCATCGGCGCGCGCCGGCGGGGCGCATCGTCGAGACGCATTGCCTCCTGCTTATGCGCATATCACCTTGAGACGATCTGGCGCGCCGACGCCCGACAGGACAACTTCCCGCCCGGGCCGCGCCTCGCGGCTGACGCCATGCCGGCTGTAGTGTAGCGCAAACCTGCGGCGCGGCGACCCTTGAACAGGACATTCCACATCCGCGCCATGGCGTTCACCTCGATTCCTTTTCGCTGACCGTTTCGGCGATCACCGCGGACGACTCGGGACTGGCTGTGGGCGACCCGGTCAGTGTTACGCCGACTCTGAGCATATTTCCGACTGACCAACCCTGGCGATCTGACCGCGGTCGAGGCCCTGTTCGCCAGCCTTGACACGCAGAACGATCTCATCGTCGCCGGCGCCTTTGGACACCCGCGGATTTACGACGATTTGTTCGGCGGAGTGACGCTCAATCGAGTGTATTAAGGCCCGGATCTCATGGACAGGCAATCCCTGCGGCGCTGACGTCGCATTAGCCGGAATTAAACGCGCCCACGGCCGGATATGCGGCGCCGCAACATTTTACCGGGTTCGACCCCGCCACTAACTCGAGGGCGAATATCCGCGCTCCGATGCAGCCAGCGATACCGCCTTTCGAGGCTCCTCACTCCCCCACGCCAGGGCGATCCATCTTGGCAAGGCACGGATCAAATTGAATTTCCTGCCTGACATCACCCTTTCCGCACCCGCGGCGGGGCCGCGGCATGTCACTCTCCTGTCATTACCATTGGTAACGGTCAGGTTGTACCGGTGCGAAACATTCTTCGACCCTGTTCCGCAGAAGTGAGCGAAAAGGCTTGACTAGTCATCCCGCACCTGCTTTGTTGACGCAGCGGTACTCGGGGTTGGTTGTGCTCTCCTAAGAGCGATGACTTGTAGGGGGTTATGCCATGAGAAAGATTTTACTTTTGTCGGCGGTCGGAGCGCTTTCCGCAGCAGTTTCGATCCCGGTTGCCAATGCTACAGTCCTTGCGGTGGTCGGTCAGGTGAGTGATGTCGACCAGGTCACTGCGACGGTGTCGGGTGGCGTTACCACAATCACGAGCGACTCGACGGTCGACATCACCGCGATCGACGCGCCTATCGCGGTCCCAATTATAGCCACCTTGGATCTCACTGCCAGTAGCGTTGGACCAGCCATTACAGTGGGTGGTAACGTCGTCCAAGCCTACAGCGGCTCGTTCAGCATCACGGGCGGCGGCAACAACTACCTGAGCGGAACGTTCGAGGACTCGGTCTTCGGCGGCGGTACTTCGCTGGTGCTCACCGCTTCCAGTGACGCAGCAGGCGAGACCGTCACGTTCACCTCTAGCGTCATACCGTCTAGTGCGCTCGGTTTTGGCCGTGGCATCAGCTTCAGCTTCACCGACGTCGCCCCGATTGTCAGCACCGTCGGGACCGGGGCTTCGAGGACGCTCGCCGCGTTCAAATCGGATATCGGCGGCGATTTCAGCGCTACGCCGGTTCCCGAGCCCTCGACCTGGGTGATGATGGCGCTCGGTTTTGTGGGTCTCGGCTATGCGGCAGTTCGCCGGAGCTCAAAGGATCGATCGGCGCTCGCCATCTGAGCCGCCGGTCCAACGGATCAATAAAAAGGGCCGCCGCTAGGGCGGCCTTTTCTTTGCGCGCCCTTTTTGTCGCCAACCACTATTCCGGCGTCCCTACCGGATCGGCCAGACGGTGCAGCCGGTCGGCGGCGGCCTGGGCGAAGCGCAGCAAGAGCGCGCGGCGGCTCGCGGGGGCCATGGGCCGCAGTTCGGCCTCCCGCACGATTTCCGCGCCATAAGAGTCCGCCAGAATGAGCCCCGCCTCCAAGGGCATCAAGTCGGCTGGCGTGTGCTCCGAGATGGCGAAATAGAGCCGGTCGCAACAGGCGGCATAGTCGCGCCACTTGCGGTCGGCGCGAAAGTCGGCGGCGCATGACTTGACCTCGACGATCAGCACCTCGCCGTCGCGATTGACCGCCGCGATGTCCGCCCGGCGCCCGGCGGTCAGCGCGAGCTCGGTCACGCTCGAAAAGCCACGTGCCCGAAGCAGTCGCCGCACGCCAGGTGCGATCATCAGCGCCGTTTCCGATTGGCGCTCGTCCGGCGGAACCGTCTGGATTTCCTTCCACATCAGGCGGCTCTGGCGTCGGCAAGGATCATTTCAGCCGCCTTCTCGGCAATCATCATCGTCGGTGAACCGGTGTTGCCGGAGGTGATGCGCGGCATCACCGACGCGTCAGCGACACGCAAGCCCTTGAGGCCGTGAACTCTGAGCCGTTCGTCGACCACCGCGAATGGATCCTGCGCCAATCCCATCTTCGCGGTCCCGACGGGATGAAAGATCGTCGTGCCGATCTCGCCCGCCGCCCGCAGAAGCTCATCGTCCGACTGAAAGTTTGCGCCGGGCTTGAGTTCTTTGGGCGCGTAACGCGCGAGCGCGGGAGCTGCGGCAAGGCGGCGGGTCAGCCTAATCGAGTCCACCGCAACGCGTTGATCGGAGAAAGCCGACAGATAGTGCGGTTGGATGACCGGCGCTGCGCGCGGGTCGGCGCTCGAAGCGTGGCTGGAGCCGCGGCTCTCCGGCCGCAGATTGCAGACGCTGATCGTTATCGCCGGATAGGGGTGCATCGGCTCGCCGAAGCGGTCCAGCGACAAAGGTTGAACATGGAATTCGATGTTGGCGGTGGCGTAGTCGGGCGAGGACTTGGCGAACAGGCCAAGTTGCGACGGCGCCATGGTCAGGGGCCCGCGCCGGCGAAGGCCATAGTCGAGCCCCATCACGCCGCGCTTGAGGAGCGATTGGTAGTCGACATTGAGCGTGCGCGCGCCGGTGACGCCAAAAATGGCTCTCAGCTGCAGATGGTCCTGCAGATTTTCGCCGACTCCCGGCAGGGCGTGGATGACCGGCGCGCCGATCGCCTTGAGGCGATCCGGGTCGCCCACACCCGAAAGCTCCAAGAGCTGGGGCGAGCCGATCGCGCCCGCGGTCAGAATGACTTCCCGCCCGGCCCGCGCCTCGTGGGTTGCGCCGTGCTGGCTGTAGCGGAAGCCCGTAGCGCGGCGACCCTCGAACAGGATACGCTCGACATGCGCGCCGGTCGCGAGATTCAGGTTCGGCCGTTTGAAAATCGGCTTCAAAAACGCCGTCGCCGCGCTCCAGCGGCGTCCGCTCCGCTGGTTGACCTCGAAATAGCCCGAACCTTCGTTGTCGCCCTGATTGAAGTCGGCGACCTTCGGAATGCCGATCTCGACTCCCGCCTCACGCACCGCATCGAGGATTGGCCAGGAGACGCGCGGACGCTCGACCCTCCATTCACCGCCCGCTCCATGCAGGTCGGTCAGGCCGCCATGATGGTCCTCCTGCCGGAGGAAATAAGGCAGCACGTCGTCCCAGCCCCAGCCGGCAAGACCAAGCTGGCGCCAGCCGTCATAGTCGGCCGCCTGGCCGCGCATATAGATCATGGCGTTGATAGCCGACGAGCCGCCGACCACGCGGCCGCGTGGATAGGCGATCGAGCGTCCGCCCAAATTCGGCTCCGGCGCCGTCTTGAACATCCAGTCGGCGCGCGGATTGCCGATCGCATAGAGATAGCCAACGGGGATATGGAACCAGATCCAGTTGTCGCGGCCACCCGCCTCGACGATGAGCACGCGGTTCTTGGGATCGCGGCTCAGCCGATTGGCGAGCACGCAGCCGGCCGAGCCGGCGCCGACCACGATGAAATCGTAGGTCTCGGCGCTCATGCCGCGACCGCCCAGCAGGCGACGTCCCGTCCCTGCTTGCGTTCGAGCGGCGGCTTCTCGACGCGGCAGCGATCGAAGGCGAGCGGACAGCGCGGATGAAACGCGCAGCCCGGCGGGGGCGCGAAAGGCGACGGAGGCTCGCCGGAAAGCAGGATGCGCTGGCGCTTGGCGGTCGGATCGGCGACTGGCGTCGCGGAGAGGAGCGCCTGCGTGTAGGGATGCTGCGGGTTGTCGAAGATGGCGGCGCGCTCGCCGAGCTCGACCGCATTGCCGAGGTAGATCACCATCACTTCGTCAGCGATGTGGCGCACGACCGAAAGATCGTGCGAGACGAACACATAGGCGAGAGCGAATTCCTCCTGCAAGCTGGCGAGGAGGTTAAGCGCCTGGGCGCGGATCGAAACATCCAGCGCCGACACAGGCTCGTCGAGCACCAGGATCTTCGGCTTCAGCATGAGGGCGCGCGCAATCGCAATGCGCTGGCGCTGGCCGCCCGAGAACATGTGCGGGTAGCGATGATAATATTCGGGCCTCAAGCCGACCTTGGCCATGATCGACAGAGCCTCGGCCTTGCGCTCGGCGGAACTGAGGCTCGTGTTGACGAGCAGCGGCTCCTCGAGCGCCTTGCCGATCATCTGGCGCGGATTGAGCGAGCCATAGGGGTTCTGGAACACGATCTGGATTTCCCGCCTGAGGCGCTGCCTCGTCGCCGCGCTCGCGTGCGCAACATCTTCGCCGTCGATCAGGAGCGAGCCCGCGGTCGGGTTTTCGATCAAGGTGAGCAGCCGCGCCAGCGTCGACTTGCCCGAGCCGGATTCGCCGACCACCGCCAGCGTGCGCCCGGCTTGAAGCGAGAAGGATACGCCCGCGAGCGCCTTGATCGTGGCGTGTGAGCGGAACGCGCCGCGCGAGACCGTGTAATCCCGCGTCAGATCCCTGGCCTCGAGGATGGCGCTCACGAGGCCGCCTCTTGCAGTGCGAGCGCCGTTGGAATTCCTGCGACCAGCGGCGTTAGGCAGCGCGCGCGGCCCAGCGCGGGTTCAGCCGGCGGCGGTTCGGCATCATGGCAGGCGTCGAAAACATAGGCGCAGCGAGGCGAGAACACACAGCCCCGCGGGCGGTCGAACGGACCCGGCACGACGCCCGGGATGGCGGGCAGTCGCCGTCCGTTCGCCCGCTCCGGCAGCGCCGCCAGAAGCGCTGCTGTATAGGGGTGATGGGGATCGGCGAACATTGCGCGCGTGGCGTTCATCTCCATCTGCTGGCCGGCATATTGGACAACGACCCGGTCGGCGGTCTCGGCGACCACCCCCATGTCATGAGTGATCAGCACAAGCCCCATCCCGTTGTCGCGCCGCTCCCGCATCAGAAGATCGAGGATTTGCGCCTGGATGGTGACATCGAGCGCGGTGGTCGGCTCATCGGCGATCAGGAGCTTAGGCCGGCAGGCGAGCGCCATCGCGATCATGACGCGCTGGCTCATGCCCCCGGAAAGCTGGTGCGGGTAGGCGCGGGCGCGGCGTTCGGGATCGGGAATGCCGACCTCGGCCAGAAGCTCGACGATGCGGCTATCGCGCTCGCCCCGTTTAAGATTGAGATGCGTTTTCAGTGCTTCGCCAATCTGAAAGCCGACATTGAAGCAGGGATTGAGCGACGACATCGGCTCCTGAAAAATCATAGCCATGTCTTTGCCCGCGATGCGGCGCCGCTCACTCGGGGTCATTGACAGGAGATCCACGCCGTCGAAAGCCATGCGATCCGCGGACACGGTCGCGGTTGGGGGCAAGAGGCCCATGGCGGCCAGCATCGCCACCGACTTGCCGGAGCCAGATTCGCCGACGATCGCCAGCACTTCGTTGCGATCGAGCGTCAGGTCGAACCCGTCCACAGCCGCGAACGGGCCGTGCCGTGTCGCAAAGGAGACGGAGAGGTTGCGGATTTCAAGCAGAGACGGCGCCATCAGCCTCTCCGCATCTTCGGATCGAGCGCGTCGCGTAGGCCATCGCCGGTGAGATTGATGGCGAGGACCGTGATGAGAATTGCCAAGCCTGGGAGGGTGACGATCCAGGGATCGGAGCGGATGAACTCGCGCGAGTCGGCCAGCATCGAGCCCCATTCGGGCGTCGGCGGCTGGGCGCCAAGGCCAAGGAAGCCGAGCGCCGCAGCTTCGAGAATGGCGCTCGACACGCCGAGCGCCGCCTGCACGATAAGGGGAGCAAGGCAGTTGGGCAGGACAGTTGAAGCAGCGAGCCGGAGCGGACCGACGCCGACCACGCGTGCGGCGGTCACATAGTCCTTGTTCAGTTCGCCGAGCGCCGACGCGCGCGCCAATCGCACAAAGTTCGGAAGGTACACGATCGTCACGGCGATGATGGTGTTGGCGAGGCTTGGCCCCAGCACCGCAACGACAAGCACGGCGAGCACCAGACTCGGCACCGCCATGATCAGATCCATCAACCGCGTAATGGCGACATCGGCAACTGAGCCGGTCATCGCAGCCGCAAGCCCAAGCGTGACGCCGGCGATGAACGAGACGCACATGACCGAAAGGCCGATGAACAGCGACACCCGGGCGCCGAAGATGAGGCGCGACAGCATATCGTGGCCGTCGCCGTCGGTTCCGAGCACGAAGCGCCAGGAGCCGCCTTTCTCCCATACGGGCGGCGCCCGCACCGCGTCGCGGAATTGGTCGATCGGCGAGTGGGGCGCAACGACATTCGCCGTCAGCGCCAGGAGAACAATGATGGCGAAGACGGCGAGGCCAAACACCGCGCCGCGATTTTCGCGGAACGCGGCCCAGAACGACGCGAGGGGCGAAGGCTGCGCAAGAACGGCCGCCGCCTCGTCGCCAATCGGTCTTGTCAACGCGGCGACGTCAGTGGCCATGGCTGATCCTGGGATCGATGATCCCGTAGACGAGGTCGACGATCAGATTGACGAAGACGACGACGGCGGAGATGAGCAGAACGCCACCCTGCAGCGCCGGATAATCGCGCCGGCCGATTGAATCGATGAGCCAATGACCAACCCCTGGCCAGGAGAAGATCGTCTCCGTCAGCACTGCGCCGGCCATCAGGCTGGAAATCGAGAGGCCGATGACCGTCACCACCGGCAAGAGCGCATTGCGCAAAGCATGAACGCCGATGACCCGTGAGGGCGACAGCCCCTTGGCGCGCGCGGTGCGCACGTAGTCTTCGCTTAAAACTTCGAGCATCGAGGAGCGAGTCATGCGAGCGATGACGGCGAGCGGCACGGTGCCGAGCACGATCGCCGGCAGGATGAGGTGCCGCAAGGCGTCGAGAAAAGCGCCCGGCTCATCAGACAATAGTGCGTCGATGGTCATGAATCCGGTCGGCTGATCGAACGAATAGTTGATGAGATCGATCCGGCCCGAGACGGGGAGGAGTCCCAGTCGCACGGATACGAACATGATGAGGAGAAGGCCCCACCAGAAAATCGGCATCGAATAGCCGAACAGCGACACCGTCATCAGCGCCTGGTCATAGAAGCCCCCGCGCTTGACCGCCGCAAGCGCGCCCGCTGGAACGCCGATCGCAATCGCAAACAGCATGGCGAAGAACGAGAGTTCGAGCGTCGCCGGAAACAGGGTGAGAAACTCGGTCAGAACTTTATCCTGGGACGACAGCGACACGCCGAAGTCGCCATGCGCGAGGCGCCAGACATAGGCGAGAAACTGCCGCCACACCGGCTGGTCGAGGCCGAGCTCATGGCGAAAATACGCCAGCCGCTCCGGCGACATGCCGTGCTCGCCGGTCCTGACCTCGACCGGATCCCCTGGCACGAGACGGATCGCCGCGAAGGTCAGGAACATCAGCGCGAGGAAAGTCGGGATGGTGAGCGCGATGCGGCGAAGGAAGTAGGCGACCATGGCCTATCCAAAACAACGGGCCCCGCCATGCATCGTAGCTGGCGAGGCCCCTAACGGCCTTACTGAATGTCGACGCCTTCAAACGCGTGCGTTCCGAGCGGGCTCTGCTTATAGCCCGTCACATTCGAGCGCATAGCTTCGAACACAATGGAATGGGCGAGAAGAAGCTCCGGCGCCTCGTCGTGTTCGATCTCCTGCATGCGCGAATAGAGCTTCGCACGGCCGGCCTGATCCGAGATCACGCGCGCCTTGACGAGCAGATCGTCGAACTCAGCGTTGCACCATTTCGTCGGGTTGCTATCGCCCGGTTTGCCTCCCGGGCAACCTCTAAGGAAGAAGAAATTGTCCGGATCGCCGTTGTCCCCGGTCCAACCGTACTGTCCGGTGGTCTCCTCGCCATTCGCGAGGCGCTTGCGATACTCGCCCCACTCGTAGGTGACGAGTTTGGCGTTGACGCCGACCTTGGCGAGATCGGCCTGCATCATCTCGCCAATGCGCTTGCCGTTGGGATTGTAGGGTCGCGATACTGGCATGTACCAGAGATCGATGTCGAGCGGCGTCTTGACGCCGGCCGCAGCCAACATTGCCTTGGCTTTCTCCTGATCGAAGGGCACGTCCGGAATCTTGTCGTTGAAGGACCACAGAGTCGGAGGGATCAGCGTCGTCGCCTTCGACCCCGCGCCGAGATAGACGTCCTTGATGATCGCGTCGCGATCGATCGCCATCGACAAGGCCTGACGAACCTCTTTCTTGTCGAACGGCGGCTTGGTCGCGTTGAAGGCCCAATAGGCGACGTTGAGACCCGGCATGTTGATTACTTTGAGAGTGGAATCCTTCTCCATCTCCTCGAGGTCGGCAGGCCTTGGATATGCATTGACGTGGCACTCGCCCGCTTTGAGCTTGGCGTAGCGGGCCGTGGCGTCGGGGGTGATCGCGAACACAAGGTCGTCGACCAGCGGCTTCTCGCCGTAAAAGTCCTTGTTCGCCTTGTAGCGAATGACGGAATCCTTCTGGTACGCGACGAACGAGAAAGGACCCGTGCCGACCGGCGCCTGATCGAATTGCTCGGGCGTTCCTTTCTTGAGCAGGAAGTCGGCGTATTCCTTCGAGCCGATCGCCATGAAGTCCATCGCCAGATTAGCAAGGATGGCCACGTTCGGCGTCTTGAGCTTCATGACGACGGTGCTGTCGTCCGTCTTCTCCAGGGAGTCGAGCAGCTTCGGCATGTCCATGTCGTTGAAATAGTCATACTTGCCGCCCGAGACCTTGTAATACGGATTGTCGGGCTTCCACTGCCGGTCGAACGAAAACAAGACGTCATCGGCGTTGAAGTCGCGCGTCGGCTTGAAGTCCTTCAACGCATGGAACTTGACGCCCTTGCGGAGATGAAAGGTGATCGTCTTGCCGCCGTCGGTGACTTCCCAGCTTTCGGCGAGGCCGGGGACGATGTCGGTCGTGCCGCGGTTGAATTCGGTCAGGCGATTGTAGACGGGCCGCGCCGCATCGAAGCTGGTTCCCGTTGTGTTGATCGCCGGCGTGAAATTCTCCGGACTGCCTTCCGAGCAATAGACGAGGGTCTTTGCCGAAGCGACGCCTGCGCCTGCTAACAACGCGGCCAGCGCGACTCCGGCAAAGGTGGGCGCTTTCATGGGCTTTCTCCTGAGCGACTGGCTCGCGACCACGAGCTTTGCGCCATCGAAGCCCTTTTTCGCTTTCAGCGCAATGGCGCGGACGAGCCGGCCTAGGCTGGCGATAGCTCGCGCTCGGGCGTCACTCGGGCTCGTTCGCGTCGTTCATGGGATGCAAATCGCGCACCATCGCCTTGGCGCGCTCGTCGAGAACATGGGTATAGATCTGCGTCGTCGCGATGTCGGCGTGGCCGAGCAGATCCTGAACAACGCGCAGGTCCGCGCCATTCTGCAACAGATGACTGGCGAAGGCGTGACGAAGCACGTGAGGGCTCACGCGCGCGGACGCAATGCCCGCCGCTGCGGCGACGCCCTTGAGATCGCGCGCGAAAGCCTGACGCGTCATGTAGCCGCTCGCGCTCGCGGCGGGAAAGAGCCAAGGGCTCGTCGCCAAGCCCGGGGAGACTTGGTCGAGCAGGGCGCGAAACCCGCCGAGAGCGGCGCGGGCGGGACCCGAGAGCGGCGCTAGGCGCTCCTTGTCGCCCTTGCCGCGCACGGGAATGAGCGGGGACTTGGCTGTGGCAATCGACCTCTTAAGACTCAAGGCTTCGGACACGCGCAGGCCCGACCCGTAGATAAGTTCGATCAGGCAGGCTATGCGCGCCGCGTCCAAGCGCTCGCGCAACGGCCGCTCCTTAGCATCAAGCCCTTCGCGCGCGGTCGCGATCAAGCGCTCGACCTCGGCCATGCTCATGAGCTTGGGCAGTGGGCGCGATCGGCGCGGACCTTCGACCGCCAGTGTCGGATTGTCGCGCCGCCAACCTTCGGCATAAAGGAACTTGTGAAACTGACGGATCGCCGACAGGCGGCGAGCCAGGGACGCGGCGCTCAGATTCTGCGCGCTGCGAGCCGCCAAGAATCCACGCACGCAAACTGCGTCGGCCTTTAATGAATCTAAGCCTTTGGCTTTCAAATAGCCTTCGTAGTCGGCGAGATCGCGCCGATAAGCATCAATCGTATTCACGCTCGCGCCGCGCTCGGCGGCGAGCGCCTCGAGGAAGCTGACGATGTGCGAGACCGTCCCCGTCTTCATATGGCCAGGCTACTCCTCCTCCTCGAACAGAGTCGGCTGTCCCTCGCGGCGCGGCTCGGCGAGGCCGAGATGGCGGAAGGCGTGCGAGGTCAACAATCTCCCGCGAGGGGTCCGCTGCACAAAGCCAAGCTGGATGAGATAAGGCTCGATGATGTCCTCGATCGCGTCGCGAGGCTCAGAGAGCGCGGCGGCGATGGTCTCGACTCCGACCGGGCCGCCGCCGAACTTGAGGGCGATGGTGTCCAGATAACGCCGATCCATCTCGTCGAGCCCAATGACGTCGACGTCGAGGAGCTTGAGCGCGCTGTCGGCGAGCGCGCGCGTCACGCGCTTTGCGCCTTCGACCACGGCGAAGTCGCGCACGCGCCTAAGCAGGCGCCCGGCGATGCGCGGCGTGCCACGCGAGCGCCGGGCGATCTCGTTCGCCCCATCATCGGCAAGGGCGAGGCCGATCACCCTTGCGCCGCGCGCGACGATGCCCTGCAATTCTTCGGTGGTGTAGAAATTGAGCCGGATCGGAATGCCGAAACGGTCGCGCAACGGGGTGGTGAGAAGCCCGGCGCGGGTCGTCGCGCCGATCAGGGTAAACCGGGCGAGATCGATCTTCACCGAGCGCGCCGCAGGCCCCGCGCCGATGATGAGATCGAGCTGGAAGTCCTCCATCGCCGGATAGAGAATCTCCTCGATCGCAGGGTTGAGACGGTGAATCTCGTCGATGAACAGCACATCCCGCGGCTCGAGATTGGTGAGCTGCCCCGCGAGATCGCCTGCCTTGCCGATGACGGGCCCTGAGGTCGAATGGAAATTGACGCCAAGCTCGCGCGCCACGATCTGCGCCAAAGTCGTCTTGCCGAGGCCAGGCGGACCGACGAACAGCACGTGATCGAGCGCCTCGCCGCGCGATTTGGCGGATTGGATGAAGACACTGAGATTCTTGCGCGCCGCTTCCTGGCCGGCGAAATCGGCAAGGAGCTGCGGGCGGACCGGCGTCTCGTCCTCGGGACGTTTTTCGGCCGAGATGAGGCGGCGGGGAGCCTCGACCACCTTAGTCGTCCTCGCCCGGAGGATGCAGGCGATCCGCCAAGGTCAACTCCGGTCGCATGGTGAGCCCAATGAGGTTTGCAGCGAAGGCTGAGACAAGGCCTGCGATCGCGGCGCAAGCGACAAAAGCATGGCCAAGCGTGACGCCGAACCGGCTTGAAAAGGCCCAGTCGCCGGCCTCAGGGCTCAAGACGTTGGTCCTGATCGTCATCTCGAACGACGCCCAAATCGGGTTGAGGCGTAAGAGGAGGCCATAGACGATCAGGCCGCCAATGAGGGCGGCGACAAGCGCGCGCGGCGCGCGCTCGGGCGCGGCCGCGTCCCACAGCGCATAAAGAAACCCGGTCGCGGCGGCCGGCCCGACGCCGACAACGTAGGCTGCGATCAGTCCGACGGCGTGGCCAAAAAACGTGCTGATCAAAACCATAAGCCCGATCGCCTCGAGATCGGTCGGCGTTTTGAAAACGATGGACAAGGGAATGAACAGCGCGCCGCCGACGGCCGGACCCAGCGCGGCGAACAAGAGCACGATGCCGATCATGGGGACAAAGAACGGCCGCCCGCTCATTGCGCCAGTTCCTTCAACCCAGCGCGGATGAGTGCGGCGGTTTCGGCCGCCGGACCAAGCTGGGCGGAAATCCTGGCCACCGCGGCGGCCGCCTGTGGCTGGCCGTAACCCAGGCCAACGAGAGCGAGGACCGCGTCCTCGGCGGCCTTGGCGAGCTTGGGCGCGCGCTCGAAGCCTGCTTCTGGATGGCCGAAATCGGCAACACCAAGCGCCGGCAACTTGTCCTTGAGCTCAAGCACGAGGCGCGCGGCGAGCTTCGGGCCCACCCCCGGCGCACGCGCCATCATCGCCTTGTCCTGGCGCGCAACCGCCGCGCTCAATGCATCCGCCGAGAGCGCGCCGAGAATCCCCAGCGCAACCTTGGCGCCCACGCCCTGCACGCTTTGCAGCAAGCGAAACCACTCGCGCTCACCTGCGGTGAGAAAGCCGTAAAGCCTGATCGCGTCTTCGCGGACATGCGTCTCGATGAGCAGCTCCGCGGGCTCACCCACAGCGGGGATTGCGCGCAGGGTGCGAGCCGAAGCGGAGACGAGATAGCCCACGCCGTTGACGTCGAGGATGATGGTTTCCTCGTCTAGGCTGTCGATGACGCCCTTGAGTTTGCCGATCATGCTGCGCCTCGCGCGCGCGCCGCGCGATGCTGGGCGTGACAAATCGCGACGGCGAGCGCGTCGGCCGCATCCGAAGTCGATGCGGTCGAGGCGGCCAACAGCATTCTCACCATCATCGCGACCTGCCGCTTTTCCGCGTGGCCGACGCCGACCACCGTCTTCTTGATGAGGTTCGCGGCATATTCCGCCACCGGCAGGCCGGTCAGAGCCAGGGTCGCGAGCGCGACGCCGCGCGCCTGCCCGAGTTTCAGCGCCGATTGCGGATCGCGGTTGATGAATGTCTCCTCGACCGCCGCCTCATGCGGCTTTTCGCGTTCAACCAGACCGGTCAGCAAGCGATGGATCGCCGCAAGGCGCTCGGCGAGCGAGCTTGCGGCGTCGGTCTCGATCGAGCCGCAACCGATGAAAATGAGCCGAGAACCCGCAGCCTCGATCACGCCCCAGCCGGTCGCGCGCAGGCCGGGATCGACGCCGAGTATGCGAATCGCGCCGATGGTCATGATGAGTCTGATAGCTGATTTCGAGCGCCAACGCATTTTGCGCATGCGGACTCAAGGCGCCGCGGCGATCAGGCCAGCCAGTTCGCGCTCGATCGACCTTAGCCCGCCGATCGCCGTATCGAACGCACGAAGTCCGATCGCTTGCCACACGCGCTCCACCCGCCCAGCTAAATTATCGACGGTCAGCGGAAGCTGTGCCGCCACTGCGAGCGCGCCCTTTTCATTGATGAGATAATGCCGGTTGAGGGCGAAGAGGACTTGGGCGGAGCAGGCGAGCGAGCGGAACGCGCATCCGGCGATGTAGGCCTGATCGCCGCGCGGGACGGCGGTGTGCGCATTCTCGATGCTGAACAGAACCTCCCATTGGAACCGGCGCATCAGCGCTTCGCGCAATTTCTTCGGATAAGGAGCGGTCAGCGCCTTTAAGGCAGCGATCGCGCTCTGGGAGTCGCTTAGCGGTTGGCAAAGCGCGACTTCGCCCATCCAGATCGCCGAACAGAAGCCATGCGGATGTCCCGGCTGATAGTCCATGCTCACGCGGCCCTCGCGGCAGTCGCGAATGACCGTCTCGACCGACTCGATCGCCCGATAAAGGAGGTCCACCTTCTTGCCCATTGTCGTGAGCCAACCGCCGCCCACGATCCACGGCCCCCAGCCGCCGACCTCGGTCACTTGCGCTGCCGCCGGGTTATCCACGAGGCCCTTCACGACTTCAAGCAGCCGGATGACGTCCAGGCCTACGCGCTCGCTGAAATACAGGCCGATGTCATAGTCCGAGGACGCATGAGCAGCGCCGGTCGCCCTCGAGCCGCCAAGCACGACGGAGACCACTCCGGGAACCGCGGCGAGGGCGGCCGAGACGCGTTCCAGGAGCGGGTCGGAGGTATCCATGCGTCCAGAATAGCTGATCCGCTTCTCGCAGGACGCCGCGGTTTCTTTCCACCGGCATTTCCATATCCCGCCTTGGCGCGCCCGCTACGGCTGCGATAGCTTGTGGCCCAACGAAAGGCGCGATTCGTGGCGACCGGCGTGAAGAGCGTAAAGAAAAAGGTCGCGCCGCCGGCGCGTCCGGTGGTGACCACGCCACATTTCGACTTCGAGCGCGAAGCGTTCGCCGACGGCCATCGATGGGTCGCCGGCGTCGATGAAGTGGGGCGTGGCCCGCTGGCCGGGCCGGTCGGCGTGGCCGCCGTCATTCTCGATCCTGACGATCTGCCCGAGGGGCTCAACGATTCAAAGGTGCTCCTGGCGCCCGCGCGCGAATCGCTCTGTGAAATCATCTTCGCCAAGGCGCTCAGCGTCTCCGTCGTCTTCGCCAGTGTCGAGGAAATCGACCTCTTCAACATCCGCGGCGCGGCGCTTCGCGCAATGGCGCGAGCTGTGGCGGCCTTGAGCGTGCGTCCGCACTATGTGCTGATCGACGGGCGTGACCTGCCGGACGGCCTCATCTGCCCGGCGCGCGCGATCATCGACGGCGATGCGCTCTCGATGTCGATCGCCGCCGCCTCGATTGTCGCCAAGACGATGCGCGACGCGCTGATGTGCAATCTAGGGCTCGAATACCCGCAATACGGTTTCGCCGAGCACGCCGGCTACGCGACCGTCGGACACCGCCGGGCGCTGGCGTCCGCGGGCCCGTGCCCCTATCACCGGCGCTCGTTCCGCCTGGAGCCGAGAGAAGAATGACCAGCGGCCCAAAAAGGTTTCAAAAGGGTTGAAATCGTATATCCGTTAGAACGACTTGCGCCGTACGAAAACGACACAGCGGAATGTGTGGCGGCATAACCGGACCTTTACTTTAAACCGAGCATAAACGACGCACCGGCTCGAAATCCGGCTCATGCGTCGAGTGTTTGCGTTGATGCGTACCGCGCGCGCCGGAGCGTTCCGCCTCCCCGCCCAGATTCAGGTTTTGCGTACTGGGGCCGGCGAGGCGAAACGCCCGGCCGCAAAGCTTGAGGCGCTCGGCGAAGCAAGCCCTGCTCCGCGCGACGCGATCCTCATCGGCGACTGCGTCGCGGAAATGATGAGGCTTGCTCCAGCCTCGATTGATCTCGTCTTCGCCGATCCTCCCTACAACCTGCAGCTCGAGGGCGCATTGTCGCGTCCCGACCAGAGCCTGGTCGAGGGGGTCGACGACGCCTGGGACAAGTTCGCCAATTTCGCCGAATACGACGCCTTCACGCGCGATTGGCTGAGCGCCGTCCGGCGACTGATGAAGCCCGCGGCCACAATCGTGGTGATCGGCTCCTATCACAACATCTTCCGCGTCGGCGCTATCCTGCAAGATCTCGGCTTCTGGATCCTGAACGACATCGTCTGGCGCAAGGCCAACCCGATGCCAAACTTCCGCGGCCGCCGGTTCACCAACGCGCACGAGACAATGATCTGGGCGGCGCGCGGCCCCGAAGCCAAGGCCTATACGTTCAACTACGAGACCTTGAAGGCCGGCAACGAGGACGTGCAAGTCCGTTCCGACTGGTTTCTGCCGATCTGCACCGGAGCGAAGCGGCTCAAGGACGAGAGCGGGAGAAAGGTTCACCCGACGCAAAAGCCCGAAGCGCTGCTCGCGCGGGTGCTACTGGCCGCCTCTAACGCGGGCGATCTGGTGCTCGATCCGTTTTTCGGCTCCGGGACCACCGGGGTCGCTGCGCGGCGCTTGGGCCGCTCGTTCATTGGTGTCGAGCGGGATCCGGCTTACGCCGAAGCGGCCCGCCAGCGGATCGACGCGGTCGAGCCGTTGCCCGAAGCGGCGATCGCGATCGCGCCAACCCGCCGCAGCGAGCCGCGTGTAGCTTTCTCGAGCGTGGTTGAAGCTAGGCTGGCGTTACCGGGCGAGCGGCTGGTCGATGCGGGACGGCGCCACAGCGCTTTGGTGCGGGCCGATGGCGCGCTGGCCGCAGGCCCTGCTGTCGGCTCCATCCATAAGATCGGCGCCCTGGTGCAGGGACTGCCTGCCTGCAACGGCTGGACCTTCTGGCATGTCGAGCGCGACGGGCAGCTGACCTCAATCGACGATCTGCGCGCCACGATGCGCGAGGCGATGCGCGAAGCAGCGGAATAACTCCAAACCCGCCGCGCCCCAGTTCCACCGACGGTTCAGTCGACGCAAGGTAATTGTGCTTGGCGCATTCGCGAAACCGGCGCAGTATGACGCCTTGGCTTCGTTTGTTACTTTGAAAGATGTTCTTTTTTGAGCGACCGCGCTTGGACCGAGGGACATGATGTCAACCTCCTCACAAAGTCGATCACTTTTCAATTGTATAGCGCTGTTGATCTCGGTGGCCTGCTGCTGCGGCGCCGCAAAGGCAAGCAAGTACGAAATTGTGTATCGTGCAACACTGAACGAAGGCGTCCCGCCGTTGGCGAGCTTTAAGGACTCGGCGCCGTTCGCAGCGGGGACGCCTTTGACGATCACCGCCCAGTTCGACTTATCGACAGCCAACCAATGGAACATCGGCGCGTATTTCTACACCGCTCCATCCTCAACGTTCCTCATAGGGTCGTCGACATACGAGGCGGAGGATCCGTTGGAGATCCTGCTGAGCGACCCATCGTGGCAATCGGTCGGCGGGACATTCCCCTATAGCGCCGGATTCGTCGTCTCCGGGCCGTCGGGCTTGGGCTCAATTAACTCCCTCTTCGGCGCCTCGACAAATGCGTTCGACGCCTCCAACCCCTCGCCGACGAAGTTCAATGAATACGAGCACAACTTCGATTTCACCGGCGGCAGCCCTCTGACTCTCTTCGTGGACGGAGCCCCAGGCCGCGGCCAGTTGACCATCTACAACGCGAGCGTTTCCGGCCTCACGGCGACTATCCTCGCGGTTCCGGAACTTTCAACCTGGGCGATAATGGCGTTCGGGGTTGCGGGGCTCGGAATGGCGGGTCGTCTGCGCGGGTGGCGACCTGAATCACGCCTGGCGACCGAGTAACGGCATCCGGAGCAGGTCTACCGCGGGTTCTTCGACCGGGCCTTGGGCCGGGGAAGATCGCGGGCGCGCAAAAGAAACACTTCGCCCGACGTGTCTTCGGTGTCGAGCCAGACGAACGGCAGATGCCGGAACTCGCGCTCAAGCAGCGGGCGCCCGCCGCCCACCTCGCAGATCAGCGCCCCGCTCGCCGTCAAATGCTTGGGCGCCTCGCTTAGGATGCGGCGCACAATATCGAGCCCGTCCGTTCCGCCGGCGTGCGCAACCATCGGCTCGGCCGCATATTCGGGCGGAAAGCGAGAGATTGTCCCTGCGTCAACATAGGGCGGGTTCGCCAGGATCAAATCGAAGCGCTCTCCCTTCAGCCGGGCGAACAGATCGCCCTGCTTCAGCGCCACGCGATCTCGAAGCCCGTGCTCCTCGAGGTTGCGCTCGGCCACTTCGAGCGCGCGCGGCGAGACGTCGACCGCCTCGATGCGCGCGGTAGAGAAGACGCGCGCGGCAAGAATAGCCAGTGAACCGCCCCCCGTGCAGAGGTCCAGCACCGCGGCTATGCGTTCCGGATCGCCGATTAGTGCGTTGTCCTCGGCGAAAGCGGTCATCACCAATTCGCCAATCAGGCTGCGTGGGACGATAACACGCTCGTCGACATAGAACGGCACGCCCTTAATGTAGGCGCGGTGGACAAGGTAGGCGGCGGGCTTGCGCGTCGTCACCCGGGCTTCGATCAGTCCGCTGAGCCTCTTCCGCTCGTGGCGCAGGAGCTTGGCGTCGAGAAACGGGTCGAACGTGTCGATCGGCAGGCCTAGACCCTCGAGTATGAGAAAGGCGGCCTCGTCGAGCGCCGTTGTCGCACCGTGGCCGAAGGCGAGGTCAGCGGAGAGAAACCGGCTGACCGCATAGCGCAGCCAGTCTCGCGGGGTGAGGAACGTTTCGACCTGCTCGTCCGGCGTTGCCTCAGGCACGGGTGGCCCTCTCAAGCGCGGCGCTCATGGGCCTCGCTTGCACTCGCGCAAGAAGTGTTTTCGGGTCTTGCCCTGCAAGCCCTGAGCGTCGGCCTTTTGCGCACATTCAGTCGACCTGGCGGATCGCGCAGCGGGGTCCCGCTTGGCGGCAGGGAGAGGCTCGGCGACCAGCCCCACCGTCGCGGGGGAACCGTCGCCGGCGGACGACGGGCCCACCATGCCCGCGGGAGTGATCTGCGCGACAGCGTCAAAGGTCAGGAGTGTTCTCAAGGCAATAAGAGAGAGAGCGCCAGCGCAAACCAGGGACGCGAATCGTATATTCAAAGGTGTTCCTGTTCAGGCAAATGGTTCATCTGACTTTCCGGCGCGCTTATAACGGCCGCGTTCGGAAATTCAACCCGAGCGATCGCACCGTGTTAACATGACTTCTGAGGAGCGCGGCCGTCGTAACGAGCGCCAATGGCGTTATTATCCATGGAGGAGTTAATCCTGCGCTTCCCCAATCTCCGCGCCTTTGGTTTCACAGAGCCGCTCGCCTACGTTGCAACGCAAAAAAGTGTTTGGGCCGCGCAAAAAAACGCCTATCTTATGTTGACACGCTAGGCGGCGTCACACCGGGAACGGCATCAACGTCATGGCTAATTCCACTCCGATTACAATCAAGAAATACGCCAATCGTCGCCTGTATAATACGGCGTCGAGCGCGTATGTGACGCTGGCTGATTTGGCCAAAATGGTGAAGGCCGGCGAAGATTTCATCGTTTACGACGCGAAGACCAACGAAGACATCACCCGTTCGGTCCTCACCCAGATTATCTTCGAACAAGAGGGAATTGAGGGGCAGTCGCTGCTGCCGACGACGTTCTTGCGCCAACTGATCCGCTTTTATGGCGACAGCATGCAGGCGATACTGCCGAGCTATCTCGAATTCTCCATCGACCGCTTTTCGGGCGAGCAGACCGCGATGCGCGAAGCTGCAAGCCGCATGTTCGGTCCGGAGGCGTTCTCCGCCGGCTCCTTTGCCGCTTTGCAGGAATTAACGAAGAAGAATTTCGCGGCGTTCAATCAAGCGCTGGCGATGTTCTCGCCGTTCGCCGGCGCGACAGCGACCACGGAATTGGCGCCCAAGAAGGCCAATTCCGAAGGCGATATCGACGAATTGCGCAATCAGCTGTCCGACATGCAAAAGCGCCTCGAATCTTTGGCCAAGAAGACTGATACGCCTTAGAATCGGTCCTTGCGCGCGCGGAGCTCTCCAAACACCGCCGCGGGCTCTGCCCCTACCATGCCGACCGCGGCCTGAATCGCCGGCTCCTCCGCGCGCAGAAACGGATTGGCGGCAAGCTCGGCTGCAATATTTGTCGGCAGGGTCGGTCGACGCGCGGCGCGTAGCTTCGCGATCTCCTCGATTCGAGCCTTCAGAACCGGATTGTCGGGTTCGACGGTGATTGCGAACCGGCCATTCGCCTGGGTGTATTCATGGCCGCAGTAGATTTGGGTCTCGCCGGGAAGGGCGGCAAGCTTGGCGAGCGAGCTCCACATCACCGCAAGCGGCGCCTCGAACACGCGACCGCACCCGAGCGAGAACAGCGTATCGCCGCAGAAGGCGACTTCGTCTTCCTCAAAATGATAGGCGATGTGCCCCAGCGTATGCCCGGGGGTTTCGATGACTTTGGCGTTCAGCGGTCCGACGCGAGCCGTGTCCCCTTCCTTCACCTTATGATCGAGGAAAGGAATTCGCGACTCGTCCTTGGCCGGACCCCACACCTTCGCGTTTGGGAATTTTGCCCTCACGTCCGGCACGCCCTGAATGTGATCGGCGTGGTGATGGGTGATTAAGATGTCGGTTAGATTCCAGCCCCGCGCCGCCAGGGCCGCGAGCGTGGGCCCGGCTTCCGGGACGTCGACGCAGGCCGTAGCCCCCGTCGTCGAATCGTGAACGAGCGCGCCGTAATTATCGGTGAGGCAAAGATACTGATGAACGCTCATCGTCATGGGGCGTGGCTCGGCAATTTCCATCTTCGGTTCTAAGGCGCTTTGCGCGTCGCTTAAGCCCGACGCGCGCTCAGACCGCACGCTCTTATATAGCCGGGCGGCCGGTCCCTGTCTCTCCTCCGCCGCTTATCCTCCACGCGTTGCGCTCACCGACGCATTGCGAAAGGTCGGGCGCTCGTTCAAAGTCGTGGTCCCGTCCGGCCGATATCGATGCCTCTCGACGTCCTCAATTTGCAGAGCTTCTACGGCTCACCCCTCGGCAGCGTCGCCCGCAGGCTCATTGGCCGCGTGATCCGTGAGCGCTGGGAGAGCAGTGCCGGCCTTTCGATCGCCGCGGTGGGTTACGGCGCGCCCTATCTCGACCGATTCCGCGACGGCGCGCGCCGATGCTTGGCCCTCATGCCCGCTGAACAAGGGGTCGCGATCTGGCCAGAAGCGGGGCGTTGCGCCGCAGCGCTCGTCGACGCGCAAATGCTGCCGCTGCCTGATGGCTGCATCGACCGGCTGTTGCTCGCTCACGCGCTCGAGGCGGCGGACCGCCCGGATGCGCTCCTCGAGGAACTCTGGCGCATTACCGCGCCGGAAGGACGAATGATCGTGATCGTGCCGTCCCGACGGGGCGTCTGGGCGCGTACGGACAGCACGCCCTACGGACAAGGCCTGCCCTATTCCAGATCCCAGCTACGCGACTTGCTTCATCGGGCGGACTTCTCGCCGATCTTCTGGGGCGAGGCGCTTCATGCGCCGCCGATCAAGAGACCCTTCATGATGCGGTCCGCGACGACAATTGAGCGGGTCGGAGGAGCGCTTGGATTGCCCTTTGCCGGCGTCCATATTGTCGAGGCTATCAAGCAGGTCCATCGCCCGGTCGGCGTCCGGACCGTCACCCGAGCGCGGCTCGCTCCCCTTAAATCTGCGCTCGCGCCGAGCGCTCGGCGAGAACGCCATTCCGAATGATGGCTTTTTCGGCTTTCGGGTTGGCGCCGCCGATGCGCCATGCTTTTAAAAGCCGCTCTTCGACCTCAACCCAAGGCCAATTCCCATGCCCGCCGATCGTCTCCTCGTCCTTTTGCGCCATGGTCAGAGCGAATGGAACCTCAAGAACCTGTTCACGGGATGGCGGGATGTCGATTTGAGCCCTGCCGGAGTCGAGGAGGCCAAACAGGCCGGGCGCCAAATGAAGGCGCATGGGATCGCCTTCGATCTCGTCTTCACCTCAGCCCTCATCCGCGCCCAGCGCACGCTGAGCTTAGCACTGGCTGAAATGGGGCAGACCGGCCTGCCGGAAAAGCGCGACCAGGCCCTCAACGAACGCGACTACGGCGATCTTGCCGGGCTCAACAAGGACGACGCGCGCAAGAAATGGGGCGAAGAGCAGGTCCACATTTGGCGGCGCAGTTACGACATCAACCCGCCAGGCGGCGAGAGCCTGAAGGATACGGTCGCCCGCGCCCTCCCTTATTATTGCCAGAACATCCTTCCCCCGGTCCTCAACGGCAAGCGCGTGCTGGTCGCGGCGCATGGCAACTCTCTGCGCGCTTTGGTCATGGTGCTCGACCGGCTGACGCCGGAGACGATTCCAACGATGGAGCTCGCGACCGGCGTGCCCCTTGTCTACCGTCTCAACGCCGACTCGACCGTCGCGAGCAAAGAGATCCTGACGGCGTGACAATCGAAGACGTTACGGCCCGATTGGTCGCGTCCAGCTCGCGAGACCGCTTCGCATTTGGATAGAGCCGGTTTGGCTCTTCCTCGGCGGCGGGCGCGACGTTCAGTCAGGTCGGCCCGATTTGGGTTTTCTTGAGCCCCCGCCGTTTTGCTGCGAAGACCCCGATTTTGGGAGTTGGAATTCCTTGGATTTCCTTGGATTCTCTCGTCCGAATCGAGACTTTTCAATGGGTTACGCGGATAAAAGCGGGAAGGTTTTTTCCTCCCGCTTTTGTCGTCAGGAAACAGCCATCAAAACGGTTAGTCCACGATTCGGCATGCGGAAGAGACGAATTGCTCATGGGGCAAGCTTAACCATTTTTCTGATTTTATGCAAGATATTGCCGTCCGAAGCCATTCCTTTCTGACCGGCGTCCGTCCAAAAGCAGCTCGCCCTAGCATGCGGCCTCTTGGGTACATATCCACAGAACTTTCATATGTTGTGCAGTGCGGCTTGCCGCGCAGCCGCCGCGCGTGCGCTAATGGCCTTGCCCGCAAGTGATTCTCAAGATGCCGTCAAGCAGGCGCGCCGTCGTCACAGGATCAAATCAAATTCAATGCCAACCGAACCAACAGATAGCCCGCCAATAGAGAGTCCTCATTCTTGGCGATCCCTCGCGCATTGGAAAAAGCGCCTGATCGCCATCGGCGCAGTGGTGGCCGTAGTCGCCACCCTCCTTGGTAATTTGGAGAAGATTATTGACACCGGGAAAAAGGCCTACTCGTTTGTTGTTCCATCGGTTGAAATTTCTCCGGGAATTATTGGCAGTGACAACAACGCGATGGCTGCTGAATTTGTGTTCATGAATACCGGCGCACTTCCTCTTTTCGGAAATGAAATCGGATGCAATATAAGTGCTGCTAAATAAGTGCTGCTAACACGCAAGTTAATAGTGATGACAATTTTATCATTAGTCCAGGTCGAGATAACACACAATTTGTAAACAGACTTGACCCCGGCAAGCCAGTGACCCGTAATTGTGGTGAGCTCTTAAGTGATTTGTTCGGAGTTGTCGCGCTATACCCAGCCACATTTACAATTAAATTGTCATCAAAATGGCCCTCCTTCTGGCAACATTTTGGCTGGACTACTCAAGCAACATTCGTCGGAATTAGAGGGGCCGACGGGCATATCAAGGTACAGCCTGACAACCCATAGGGCGCTGCCTGGGTTCCTGCCCGGCCGATTGGCTTGTCACGTCCCCGAGTTGTGAGCATACCCGTCATGCAGGGCCGCGGTCGTCCACAGAGATCACGCGGATCTGCGCATAGCCGCTATCGACTCCCGGCGGCGCCACGTGCGAAACCTGCGCTGTGTGACGGAATCACCAGCCTTGAGCGTTAACGCGCCCTGCTGCCCCCCGGGGCGTATGTCGCGCCTCAAGGCAGGTCGGGCCTTCCGATCGGTGAAACCGGAGAAGCCCTGTGCTTATCTGTCCCTCACACAAACCGGTGCGCGTCCGTGAATACATACGCGTCAGGCTCGGCAGGGCGGAGCAAATTGCCCCGCACTGCCGTCGCTGGCCTAGGACCCGAATCCTCAGCTAGCGTTTAACCTTGCCTGTCCCACGGAAGGGGTTGCCCGCAAGGGCGACCCCTTCTTTTTTGGCTCGCCTGTGAAAGCTTACCTTTCACACCTTTACGAATCCCGTTGGAAATTTCCAACATGAATTTTGCAAATCTCGCTATTTTATTTTTTGGTGTGGCTGAGCGGCGACGTTACACGGGCGATTCCGTAGTGAGCCGCTCGCCATCCTAAATCGGGCGCTCCACTGCTTCGCGCGCCCTCCAGAGGGCGCCCAGCATAAAAGAAAGCCGGTCTGTTAACCTTAACGATTTGTGAAGGCGCTCGGCGCCATGTTGACTCACGTGATTTGCGCTTCGCAGAGGTCGGCCATGTCGGGGAAAGCTTCAGGTTTTGGAATTGCGGCGATCACGGCGTGTCTCTTTACGACGGGCGTCCAAGCCGGCCAGTATGAGTTTCTCGCGGCGCCGCAAATCAACTTGTCCCTGGTCTACCGGCTCGACAAATTGTCAGGCGACGTCATCGCGTGCCAGTTTGCTCACAATCCGGGGCGAACCGATGTCGGACCGGGCGCGTTCGGCGTCACCTCATGCTATCGCAGCGGTGACGGCGCGACGAAGCAGGAGCCCGGCGACTATGGGCTCATCGCGACGCGTCACGAGCAGGAAGGCGGCGTGTTTCGCGTCGATTATCGCACCGGCGCCCTCAGCATTTGCTACTTATATTTCCAGCGCGAAAAGCAAGGCGATCACGAGGCGATTGCGGACCAATATGTCGTATGCACGCCACCCTGGAAACAGGCGACCGCCCCAGCGCATTCCGGCGGCGCGGTCAGCGAATTGCCGGCAGCCGGCCCAACGCGAGACTGACGCTCTCCAAGCGTCGTCGACACCGCTCGAATTTGCTAGCACGGTGTGCTATCAGCTAACGCTGTCGCCTGTCATGCCCGCGAAAGCGGGCATCCAGCAAGGTTTTGCCAAAACTCGGGATTCCCGCTTGCGCGGGAATGACAAGACAGGCGGCCGCGATTCAATTTGAAAGCGCGTTGCTCCAGAGCGGCCGACCTTGTTCGCCAACGATCATGATACAATCTTCGCGCTCGCCTCCGGCGCGGGCCGGGCCGCGATCGCCGTCTTGCGCCTATCCGGTCCCGGCTGCTCAAAGGCGCTTCAGACAATCGCGCCTGGGCCTGATTTCCAGGATCGACGTGCGGTCTTGCGGACACTCAGAAACCCTCAATCTCAAGAGCCGCTCGAACGGGCGTTGATTACCCGCTTTCAAGCGCCTCGTAGCTTCACCGGCGAGGACATGGCCGAAATAGGCGTCACGGGAGGGCGAGCCGTCGCCTCGGCTTGCATCAAGGCGCTGGCGCTCATTCCTGGACTGCGCCTCGCCGAGCCCGGGGAATTCGCTTGGCGCGCCTTCATGAATGGCAAGATCGATCTTTCCGAGGTGGAAGGGCTCGCCGATCTGGTCGAGGCCGAAACCGAGGCCCAGCGTCGACAGGCGCAGCGCATCGCGGGCGGCGCGCTCAGCCGCGAATGCGACGCTATCCGGATAAGCCTTCTACAAGCCATGGCGGCGGTCGAAACCCAGATCGATTTCACCGACGTTGAGGACGCTTCCGATTTCACCCTTGAGTACGTAAGGGACGCCGCGCGCGGCGCGATTGAGAGGATCGACCGAGCGCTCGCGACCGCGGATGCCGCGGCCCGTTTGCGCGATGGCTTTACTGTCGTGATCGCCGGGCCTCCCAATGTGGGCAAGTCGACGCTCATGAATGCGCTTGCGGGGCGCGATGTCGCAATCATTTCGCCGATCCCGGGAACGACGCGCGACCTGATCGAGGTGTTTCTCGATCTGCGTGGCTACCCCGTTATTCTCATCGATACGGCGGGCATTCGCGAAAGCCAGGACCCGATCGAACAGGAAGGGGTTACGAGAGCGCGCCGCCGCACTGAGAGCGCGGACCTGACCTTGTGGCTCGATCACGGCGGAGCCAGCCGGGCGCCAAGCTTCGAATCGCCAATGCTGTTTGTGCGAACCAAGACCGACCTGAAAGAAACTGACGCCTCGCCAACAGGAGCGGAAGAACTCGCTATCTCAGCCAAAACCGGGGCGGGGGTCGACCGGCTGCTTGACGTCATTGCCGATCTGGCGGAAGAGCGCATGTCTTCGCGTGAGCCGGCATTGTTGACGCTCGAGAGGCACCGGCGCGGTTTCCAGGACGCGCGCCAAGCGCTGGCCTTGGCGCTCTCGCCAGACGCAGCGGAGCCTGAACTGATCGCCGAGGATCTCCGGCGGGCGGCCTTTGCGATGGATCGCATTGTGGGCAAAATTGGCGTTGAGGACGTGCTCGGAGAGATCTTTGCACGGTTATGTGTAGGGAAGTAGATGGTCAGCGTCGCGCGTGGCAGCCTCGTGGGTATCGAAAGCCTCATCCTGAGGAGCGCCGGAGGCGCGTCTCGAAGGATGGTCCAGAAGCAACGCCGTCGTAGCGCGTTCTTTCGTTTCCCGCTGGAGCGCGCCCTTCGAGGCCGCTTCGCGGCGCCTCAGGGCGAGGTTCCGGACCTAGCGTCGAGATGTTTCACGTGAAACAGGTGGGCGCCCGCAATGAAATTTGACGTTGTTGTGATCGGCGGCGGGCATGCGGGATGCGAAGCCGCGACTGCGGCGGCGCGCTCAGGAGCCGCGACTGCGCTGGTTACCCATCGCTTCGCGACAATCGGTGAAATGTCCTGCAATCCCGCGATCGGCGGCCTGGGCAAGGGCCACTTGGTGCGCGAGATCGACGCGCTCGACGGGGTGATGGCCCGCGCAGCGGATGCTGCCGGCATTCAATTCCGCGTCCTCAACCGACGCAAGGGACCTGCCGTCCAGGGGCCGCGCGCCCAGGCCGACCGGAAGCTCTATCGGCGCGCCATGCAGGCCCTCGTCTCCGAGACGGCGAACCTGACCGTGGTTGAAGGCGAAGCGGCGCGCGTCGCGTCCGAAGCCGGCGCCGTCACGGGCGTCGAACTGGCCGACGGGCGCCCCCTCGCCTGCCGCGCCGTTGTCCTGACCACCGGCACCTTTCTTCGCGGAATGATCCATCTCGGCGACCAACGAACGCCGGCTGGGCGTTTCGGCGATCCGCCCTCAGTCGCGCTCGCCCAAAGCCTTGTCTCGGCCGGCTTCGCCCTCGGACGACTCAAGACTGGAACGCCGCCTCGGCTGGACGGCACAACAATCGCCTGGGAGCAGCTTGAGATTCAGCTCGGCGATCCGGAGCCGGAATTCTTCTCCTCGACGACCACCGGCGTCACGACGCCGCAGCTTCCGTGCCACATCACCCGCACCACCGCCGAGACCCACCGGATCATCCAAGCCGCCGCGCATCGCTCCGCCGTCTATTCCGGCGCGATCTCCGGGCGCGGCCCACGCTATTGTCCGTCGATCGAGGACAAAGTCATCCGCTTCGCCGATCGCGACAGCCATCAGATTTTTCTCGAGCCGGAGGGGGTCGACGATCCGACCGTTTACCCGAATGGCATTTCGACCTCCCTGCCCGAGGAGACGCAGCGAGCGCTCGTGGCGACGATTCCTGGTCTTGAGCGTGCGCGCATCCTGCGCCCCGGCTACGCGATCGAATACGATTACATCGACCCCCGCGGGCTCGATCCGTCACTGGAAGCGCGCCGCCTTGGGGGCCTGTTCCTGGCTGGCCAGATCAACGGCACGACCGGCTATGAAGAAGCAGCGGCCCAAGGCGTGGTTGCGGGGATCAACGCCGCACGCAAGGCCGGCGACCAAGAGCTGACGACGTTCGACCGCGCCGAGTCGTACTTGGGCGTTATGATCGATGATCTCACAACTCGTGGCGTCACCGAGCCCTATCGCATGTTCACCTCGCGGGCCGAATTTCGGCTGTCACTCAGAGCCGACAACGCCGACGAGCGCCTGACGGCGAAGGGGATCGCACTTGGCTGCGTCGGCGCCGAGCGAGCGCGCGCCTACCATCAGATCCACGCCCAGCTGGGGCAGGCCCGGGCGATGCTCCACGCCGCGACCGCAACGCCGCGCGAGCTTGAGGCGCAGGGTCTCACGGTCAATCACGATGGGGCCCGCCGCTCGGCCTTCGAGCTGGCGGCGCAGTCTCAGTTCCCGCTCGCTATTCTTGCCAGGGCATGGCCTCAACTGGAGGATATTCCGGCTC
>Ga0209624_10000469_pt1 | contig 35553 bp, 30 predicted proteins | sample JacPinW_OM2H0_O1_FD_188565 | JGI IMG/M metagenome (GOLD analysis project Ga0209624, IMG submission 188565) | Forest soil microbial communities from Algoma, Ontario, Canada - Jack Pine, Ontario site 1_JW_OM2H0_O1 (SPAdes) (version 2) | ecosystem: Environmental > Terrestrial > Soil > Boreal...
CCCGCCGCGGCCGCCGAGCGCGCCGCTGATCGGCTATGTCGGCGCGGGCGCGGTCGCGCATTTCTACGCCGATGGCCAGGGGCCTTTCGACGACGTCGACGCGCCTCTCGATTCGAAGCCAATGACGGTGGCGGTGCAGATCCGCGGCCACTCGCTCGGCGTATTGTTCGACAACTGGCTCGTCTTCTATGACGATATCCACAACCCGCCGGATGACAGTCTCGTCGGCCGGATGTGCGTCTGCGGCCTCAGCGACGGGCGGGTCCTGATCAAGTCCTTGAAGCGCAGCCCCCACACCGGCTTGTGGAATCTTCTCTCCAACACCGAGCCGCCGATCTACGACGCCGGCCTCGATTGGGCCGCGCCGGTGCGCGAAATGCGCCCGAGATAGCGGGCGCGGCGTGGGTGGCGGCGCAAGATGCGTTCGGCTGGAATCGTCATCGCGAGAAGCGAAGCGACGTGGCGATCCAGAGCCGATGCTCCGGCCCTTCATCCCTGGATCGCTTCGCTGACGCTCGCGATGACGATCGTGGTTAGACCGAATGGCTCACCGCGATAGTGCCTCGGCGCTCGAGATCGCGCGCGCGCTCATCCGCTTTCCCTCGGTGACGCCGGCCGACGGCGGCGCGTTGCCCTACTTGCGCGATCTGCTGACTGAGGGCGGTTTCGCCGCCGAACTGGTGACGTTCGAGGCGCCGGGAACGCCTGCTGTTCTCAATCTTTATGCGCGCTTCGGCGCGGCCAAGCCCAATCTCGCCTTCGCCGGCCACACCGACGTCGTGCCGCCGGGCGACAAGGCGCTCTGGCGGTTCGACCCGTTCTCGGGCGAAATCGCGGACGGTGAACTCTGGGGCCGCGGCGCCTGCGACATGAAGGGGGGCGTCGCCGCATCTGTCGCGGCGGCCTTGCGCTTCATCGCCAAGGGCGCGTTTAGGGGCTCAATCAGCTTCCTCATCACTGGCGACGAAGAAGGCCCGGCGATCAACGGCACGGTCAAGCTCGTCGACTGGGCGCTCGCCAAGCGGGAAACGTTCGACCATTGCATCCTGGGCGAATCGACGTCAGTCGAAGCAGTCGGCGACACCATCAAGCACGGCCGGCGCGGCTCGCTCAACGGACGGATCGCCATCCGCGGCCGCCAGGGCCACGCGGCTTACCCGCATATCGCCGACAATCCGATTCCTGCGCTCGCGCCTATGTTGACGGCGCTGCTCTCGCCCCCGCTCGACCAGGGAAACGCCGACTTCGAGCCGACAAACCTCGAAGTGGTCTCCGTCGACGTCGGCAATCCGGCGTTCAACGTCATTCCCGGTGAAGTGCGCCTCAAGTTCAACGTCCGCTTCAACGATCTGTGGACGCCCGATTCTCTTGCCGCCGAAATCAAGCGCCGGGTGGCGTCGGCGGACGTCGGCGGGCGTGCGACGCTGACCTTCGAGCCGACCAACGCGGTCGCGTTTCTCACCAAGCCCGGACCGTTCACCGATCTCGTCGCCGAAGCTGTGACGGATGTAACTGGGCGCAAGCCCTCGCTCTCGACCGGCGGCGGGACTTCCGACGCGCGCTTCATCAAGAACGCCTGCCCAGTGGTCGAGCTGGGTCTGGTCAACGCCACCATCCATGGCGTCGACGAGCGGGTCGCGCTCGACGATCTCGAGGCGCTGTCGCGCATCTACGAGCGCGCGCTCGAGCTTTATTTCGCTCAAGCGCCGGCATAGTCGACGAACGAGTTCGGCGCCTTTCCTCCCCCGCACTTGCGGGGGAGGGGGACCGCCCGAAGGGCGGTGGTGGGGGTTAGTCAGTAAGCGACGCCGCCATTCGCACAATTGCGTCGACGGTCTCGCCGAAATTCGTCGTGACCTCGCCTGCGGGAATTCGCATCATTGTCACGCCGCGCGCCTTGAGCCACGCGTCGCGGCGAAGGTCGCGTTCGGGCCGATCGCCGACATCGTGGCTCATCCCGTCGATCTCGATGGCAAGCCGCGCCTTTGCGCAATAGAAATCGAGCACATAGGGGCCGATTGGATGTTGCTGGCGAAAGGTCGGCAATCCAGGCGCTCGTTGACGTAGTCTACTCCACAGCCGCGCTTCCGGCGGCGACAGCGCGCGGCGAAGACGCCGAGCGTTGGCGATGGTTGTCGGTGGCGCTCTCATCGGGCGACCAAGCCCCCTCCACCGCCCTTCGGGCGGTCCCCCTCCCCCGCTTTGCGGGTGAGGATACAAGCCCACTGAGCTCCGCGCGTTCCTTCTTGGTCGTCTTATCCGACCCGCTAACCGCTCCTATCCGCTCACTTCTCGGCGTAGTCCACCCGAACCAGATAGAGGCCGTGAGGCGGGGCCACCGGTCCGCAGCGGCTGCGATCGGCGGCCTCGAACGCCGCCTTGAAGTCGCCCGCGCTCCAGCGGCCGGCGCCAACCTCGACCAGCGTGCCCACCATCGAGCGCACCTGGCGATGCAGGAATGAACGCGCGCTTGCCTCAAACAGAACGTCGTCGCCCTCCCGCCTGACGTCGAGCCGGTCGAGGGTTCGGATCGGCGAATTCGCCTGGCACTGCGAATCGCGAAAGGTGGAGAAATCGTGCCGGCCGATGAGCACGCGCGCCGCCGCGTGCATTGCCTCGGCGTCGAGGCGCGGCTTGACGCGCCAGGCGGCGCCTCGCTGGAGCGTGAGGGGCGCGCGGCGATTGACGACGCGGTAGAGATAATGACGGGCGCTCGCGCTGCGCCGGGCGTCGAACTCGTCGCCGACGCGGTCGGCGCTGACAATCGCCACAGGATGGGGATGAAGCAGCGCGTTGAGCCCCTCGCCGAGCCGGAACGGAGTCCAGTCGCGCTCAAGATGGACATGCGCGACTTGGCCCAGCGCATGCACGCCCGCATCCGTGCGCCCCGCGCCATGGGCGGTCACGCGGGCGCCGGTCATTTCGAACAGGGCGCCTTCCAGAGCTTCCTGAACCGAGAGCCCGTTCTCCTGCCGCTGCCAGCCGACAAACGGCGCGCCGTCATATTCGAGGATGAGCTTATAGCGCGGCATGCACCCCCTGGAGCGCCTCGCCGCGGGGAGCCGCGGTGATGGCTTCGTCGAGGACCTCGTAGACGCGGGGCTCGCCGCAGCGGGCGACATTGAAGCGCAGGCAACCGCGCGCCTCGTCGGAGGCGCTGAAAGCGGGCCCGGGCGCGAACATCACCTTCCGTGTCAGCGCGTATCGGGCGACGTCGGCGGCGCTGACGCCGTCGGGCAAGCGAGCCCACACATAGATGCCGGCGCGCGGCTCGATCCAGGGGATGAGGCCGTGGCGTCGGAGGTTCTGCAACGTCCGCCCCATGGAATCGGCGAGTTTTCGGCGCAAGCCGTCGAGATGGCGCCGATATCCGCTTTCCGTCAGCACTCGATGCAGAATGTGGGCTCCAGTCGCGCTGTTGCCCATCGTCGTCGCCAGCTTGAGGTCGACAAGCTGCCCGATCCAGTCCTCGCGCGCGGCGATATAGCCGCAGCGCATCGCGGCGCCGACAGCCTTGGTCGCGCTGCCAACTTGCACGACCCTGCGTAAGCCGTCGAGCGCGGCGAGCCGCGTCGAAGGCTCGGCCTCGAAGTCTGCGAACGTGTCGTCCTCGAGGATGAGAACGTCGTGCTCCTCAGCCAGTCTCAGCACCCGATGGACGGTCGCCGCGGACGGCGTCACCCCGGTTGGGTTCTGCAACCCTCCGCTGGTGAGATAGAGACGCGGACGATGCTCGGCGAACACGCGCTCGAGCTCGGCGACGTCGGGGCCGTCCGGAGTCATCGGGACCGTGACGCTCTGGGCGCGATTGGCGCGCAGGAGCGAATGGAAATTGAAATAACAGGGATCGTCGACGACCACCGTGTCGTTTGGACTGAGGAGAAAGCGGCAGACAAGATCGAGCGCCTGCGAGCAGGAATCCGTCACGACAATCTGGTCGGGATCCGCCAGCACCGCGCGCTCGGCGAGGCGCACGGAGAACAACCGCCGCAACGGCGCATAGCCAAGCGGCTCGTCATATTGGCGCCGGCGCTGAGGATCCTCGCGCGCGGCAAGGCGCAACGCGCGCTGGACGCCAAGGTCGAGCACCCAGGAATCGGGCAGCCAGCCGGCGCCCGGACAGAGGAAATCGGGCGAGCCGACCATAGCGTGCCGATTGATCCATGACGGATCGATCGCGGGCTCAGGCGGCGGATCTGAGTTCGTCAGAGTGAGCGGGCGGACCGCGCCCGCGACGAAGAATCCTGAGCCACGCCGGGCCACGACCGCGCCTTCGGCGGCGAGCCGGTCGTAGGCCTCGACGACCGTCGATTTCGAGACTTCGAGCTTGCCGGCAAGTTCGCGCACCGAGGGGAGCCGGGCACCCCGGGCGAGGGCGCGGCTCGCGATGCGGCCGCGAATGAACCCCGCAGTCGTCTCGACGCGAGAGACTGGCCGATCGTCCATGCGCGCTTTACTCCAAACCGTACTGCCGGTGGATGAGTACAGTTTGGGCATACTGTACTGAAGTGTCTCTGGCGCCGCAAGCCTTCGCGTCCGATCTTAAGCGCAAGAAAGGACCAGATCCCATGATTCCCGAGAACCGCATATGGCGAACAATCGGCGTTGGAGCGAGACGAGCGGCGTCTTGGCCGTTCCGCGTCGCCGCCGCGCGAGCGACGCTGCGGACGCTGGCCAATATGGATCGCCGCGAGCTGGCCGACATCGGCCTCAACCCGAGCGACGTGCGCGACGCCTCAGCTTTGCCGCTCGACCGCGATCCGACTGGGCTTCTGGCGGAGCGAGCCCGCGACCGGCGGCGTGACTCCGGCGCAGCGAAGGTTTCCCGAGGCGACGACGGTCGACGCCCCGGCCCGCAAGCCAGGGTGGTCGGACCCGCCTCGACTGCATTGCGCGAGACGACCGCCGCTTGAAAGGCGCGCCCGGCGTTCCTACCGGAAACGAAGGTTGTCGCGTGAGAGCTGGCTGATCGTGGCGCAACCCATGAGCCGTAAATCGCGCTCGATCTCGGTGCGCAGGAAAGAAAGCGCCCGCTCCACGGCCGGCTCGCCGCCCGCGGCAAGTGGAAAGAGATAGTAACGCCCGAGTCCGACGGCCTTCGCCCCGACCGACAGCGCCTTCAGCACATGCGATCCGCGCTGGACGCCGCCGTCCATCATGACATCGATCCGGTCGCCCGCAGCGTCGACGATTTCGGCCAGCTGATCGAATGACGCCCGCGAGCCGTCGAGCTGCCGCCCACCGTGATTCGACACAACGACGCCTGTGCAGCCGATCTCGGCCGCACGGGTCGCATCGCCAGGCGACATCAGGCCCTTCAAACAGAATTGACCGTTCCAGTTCCGGACCATGCTAGCCACGTCGTCCCAGTTCATCGTCGGGTCGAGCATCTCGGTGAAATAGCGGCTGATCGATAAGGCGTCGCCGCTCATGTCGACATACTGCTCGAGCTGCGGCAGCCGAAAACGTTCGTGCGTTAGATAGTTGAGACCCCACGCCGGCTTGATCGCGAACTGCGCCATTCCGCCGAGCTTCAGGCGAAAGGGAATCGAAAAACCAGTTCGGAGATCGCGTTCCCTGTTGCCGCCGGTGATGCTGTCGACGGTCAGCATCATGACCTGGACGCCAGCCTCCTTCGCCCGCTGCATCATGGCGCGGTTGAGTCCCCGATCCTTGTGGAAATAGAATTGGTAGATCTGCGGCGTGTCGTGCGCCTTCCGCAGCTCCTCGAGGCTGACCGTGCCGAGAGACGAGACGCCGAACATCGTTCCGAGCTTCGCCGCAGCGGCCGCGACGGCGCGCTCTCCCTGATGATGGAACAGACGCTGCAAGGCCGTAGGCGAGCAATAAAACGGCACGGCGAGCTTCTGGCCCATGACGGTGACGCTAAGGTCGACCGCATCGACGCCGCGCAGGACGCTGGGCACGAGGTCGCAGCTTTCGAAACTCGCCGTATTGCGACGGTAAGTCGACTCGTCCTCTGCGGCCCCATCGATATAGTCGAAGATGGGGCCTGGCAGGCGCGCCCTCGCGAGGCTCCGAAAATCTTGGAAATTGTAGCAATTGCTGAGACGCATGCGTCTCAGTCTACGCTAGAACAGGCTGAGCTGCGCCCCTGCGTTGCTCGCGGCAAGTGCCGGCTTGCGGAACAAGTCGGTGCGCAGCTCCCGCGACGTCTCGCGGTAGCCGAGCCGGCGCGCGGCCATCTCGAACCGGCGCCCGATCATCCAGGCGTAGGGGCCTGAGCCCGCCATGCGCCGGCCCCACTTGGCCTCATAATCCTTGCCTTCGCGCATCGATTGCATGAGCGACACAGCGCGCTTGAGCCGATCGGGGTAGTGGACCTGCAGCCACTCGCGGAACATGTCGCGCAGTTCGTTCGGCAACCGCAGCACGACATACCTTCCCTCGCGCGCTCCGGCGGAATAGGCGCGAGTCAGGATCGTCTCCAATTCCTCGTCGTTGATCGCCGGGATGACCGGCGCGGCCATCACGCCTGCGGGCACGCCCGCGTCATTGAGCGCCTCGATCGCCTCGAGCCGCTTCTGCGGCGTCGGCGCGCGCGGCTCCATCTGGCGGGCGAGCGCGCGGTCGAGCGTCGTCACCGAAACGAAGACCTTGACCAGGTTGTCGCGCGCCATCGGCGCCAGGAGGTCGAGGTCGCGCAGAATGAGGTTCGACTTGGTTACGATAGTAAGCGGGTGGCGGGCTTCAGCCAGTGTCTCGATCAGCGACCGGGTGATGCGATATTGCCGCTCGATCGGCTGATAGGGGTCGGTGTTGGCGCCGAAGGCGATCGGCGCGGGCTTGTACTTGGGCGAGGCGAGCTCGCGCTCCAGAAGCTCGGCGGCGCGCTCCTTGGCGAACAGCTTGGTTTCGAAATCGAGCCCGGGGGAAAGTCCCGTATAGGCGTGGGTCGGTCGCGCATAGCAATAAAAGCAGCCATGCTCGCAGCCGCGGTAGGGGTTGATCGACCGGTCGAATCCAATGTCAGGCGACTCGTTGCGCGTGATGATGGCCTTGGGCTTTTCCCACGTGACCTCGGTCGCCAATGGTTCGGTGGCTTCGTCGCGCGTCCAGCCGTCGTCGAAATCCTCGCGCTTCTGAAGCTCGAAGCGGCCCGTGGCGTTGGTCGCGGCGCCGCGACCGCGCCTCAGATCGGCGGGCACAATGCGTTCGGCGATCGCCTCAGGGCGATGGCGCGGGTCTGGGGTCGCGGTGCGGATCAGGGTCCGGTTCATGGGCATGTTCCGTAACGGTAGAGCGGGAACAAATCATGAACAAGCACATAGGCCGACGCCTACGCTGCGTCAAGGCCTGACCTCGCGCGGGACGAGCGCCATCAATGCCATCAACTTGGCGCGCTCGCTCTTCCCTGCTCGCCGATCAGTTCGAGAACGTGTTGCAGGAATTGATGTCGCCGCTTTTCAAGCCGGCGGTCAGCCATTTCTGGCGCTGCTCCGAGGAGCCATGGGTGAAGCTGTCGGGCACGGCGTAGCCGCGGGCTGCCGTCTGCAGCCGGTCGTCGCCGATCGCCTGGGCGGTCGCCAGCGCCCGTTCGACATCGCCCGGCTGGAGGATCTTCCATTTGTCGTTCGCGTGGTTGGCCCACACGCCGGCCAGGCAGTCGGCCTGCAGCTCGACCCTGACCGACAGCGCGTTGGCCTGGGTCTGGCTCACCCGCTGCTTCATGTTGTCGACCTTGTCGAGAATGCCGAGCTCGTCCTGGACGTGATGGCCGATCTCATGCGCCACCACATAGGAATAAGCGAATTCGCCGCCGCCGCCGTACTTGTTTTTCATATCGCGAAAGAAGGAGGTGTCGAGGTACACCTTCTTGTCGATCGGGCAGTAGAACGGCCCCATCGCCGATTGCGCTCCGCCGCAACCCGAGCGCGTCGCGCCGTCGTAGATGACGAGTGGCGCGGGCTGGTATTTGACGCCCGCCTGCGCGGGCAGCACTTCCGCCCAAACTTGTTCAGTCCCCCCTACGACCTTGGAGAGAAAAACACGCATCGGGTCGTTGGGGTCAGGCGGCGTGGTTGACTGGGGCGGCGCGCTCTGGCGCCCGACCCCGATCATTTCGGCCCCGCCCATCAGGACCTGGGGCGAAATGCCGGTGAAATAGCTGATGGCGAAAATGACGACGATCGCGCCAATGCCCAATCCGCCGGCGCCCACCGCCCCGCCCCGTTGTCCGCGCCGATCCTCGATATTCGAGGACTGAGGCATGTTTTCGTATTCCATGACCAGCTCCAAGCGGTGAACGCCGGTTAACGCCCTTTAACCATCCTATCAGAACTGACTCGGGGAAAGTAGCGCGCTGACTTGTGAGTCGCGGCTTTGAGCCCGCCCGGTTGAGCCCGGCACGGCGGCGCCTCGCGACGCCCGATAGCGGATGAAGCCGAGGAGCAACATCGCCCAAGTCGAAGGCTCTGGGACGGTCGGAGCGGTGGACGGGAGCGCGAGAAACATGTCGGCATTTTCTTCCACTCCGCCCCCGTTGAAGGCGCGGGACGTGAAGTTCAGGAGCTCAAACATATCTACCGGGGTGAACGGGCTCGCGCCGCCGCCGAGTACCAAATTGGCATCGGATAAGGCTTCGCGCACCGACATGCCGTCGAGTTCCGTGATCTCCGGGCCTACGTCTGGGCCCTCCAGCGCGTTAAACAAATCAAGGTTCTGGAACACGAGGTCGCCGAACGGGATGCCGGGCGAATGCGCCAGCAGGTCATTATCGGAGAAGGTGACGTTGAGCGTCGCCGTGACGACCTCGCCCCCTAAGACACCGGAAGCGGTGTCGACGGGATCGAGCAGATCGGCAGTGAGCGGACCGGGCGTGCCCGACGCCGGCAGGTATTTGATTATGGGGTCCGGGCCGTCGAAGATCATCGAGAAACCGGTTGGGCCGGGAATGCCCATTTCTAGCAAACCAGATAGCGCGAAGAGCGAGTCGAAGTTTTCTTCGAGGCTAAACGAGATGTTGCCCGGAGCCGGATCGCCGCCCCACGCGACCTGTGACCATGTGACGAACTCGCCAGGGATGAACGTCGTCGCACGAGCGCAAAGCGGGGCGACCGTCAGCGCGATCAGAGCCGCCAAAGTCCTGACAAGACGCATGATCTCCCTCCTCCGTGGCGCCCGATCGACAGCGGAATTGGCGGGCGACCGAGCTTACGTTCCCCTTTTTATTTACCCATCCTATCAGACAAGGCGCTGACGGAGTAGCGCTTCGACGCCTTCCCGCGCCGCAAAGCCTTTCTTTAGGCCTTTGCCAGACAGTGTCTGGACTTTGGCTCCCGGACAAGGCCGCTCGCCCATGCCGCCGACTTATTCCCTCGTCGTGCCGATCTTCAACGAGGAGGCCGTCATCCCGGTCTTGCTCAAGCGCCTCGACGCCCTGCTCGGGACTCTCGACGCGCCGGGCGAAGTGATTGTCGTCGACGATGGTTCAAAAGACACGAGCGCGATCGTGATCGAGGCCAAGGCGCGCGCCGACAAGCGTTACCGGCTGATCAAGCTGTCGCGCAATTTCGGACATCAGATCGCAATCACCGTAGGGCTTGATCACGCCGCCGGCCGCGCGGTTATCGTGATGGACGCCGATTTGCAGGACCCGCCCGAAGTCGTGCTCGAAATGATCGCCAAATGGAAGGAAGGCTACGACGTCGTCTCAGCCCAGCGCGGCTCGCGTCAAGGCGAAAGCCGGTTCAAGCGCGCGACGGCGGATCTGTTCTACCGCCTCATGGGGCGGCTCGGCGAAATCTCGACGCCCCGCAACGCCGGCGATTTCCGCCTGGTCGATCGCCGCGCGCTCGACTGCTTCCTCGCCATGCCCGAGCGCGACCGGTTCGTGCGCGGCATGTTCGCCTGGATCGGGTTCCGCCAGGGGACGGTGACCTTCGACCGCCCGCCGCGCGCCGCGGGAAAAAGCAAATATTCGCTGCGAAAAAATGGTCGCGCTGGCGGCGAACGGAATCATCTCGTTCTCCGACGCGCCGCTTCGTCTCGCACTGTGGGCCGGGGCCGCTGTGTCCGCGCTCGCGTTCGTCTATGGACTAAGCGTCATCGCGCGTTCGGCGTTCGGCGACCCGAGCCTCGAAAGAGGCTGGAGTTCGACGATCGTGGTCATCGCCGCGCTCGGCGGCGCCAACATGCTGATGACCGGCGTCATCGGGCTCTATGTCGGGCGCATTTATGCCGAGGCGAAGCGGCGACCGCTCTATATTGTCGAGCGCGCGGTAGGCTTCGAGGACGCGTCCCTGGCCGCTCGACGCCCGGCGTCGACCCTGAACTAACGCGAGTCGACCGTTCTCGCCGAGGATTTGGGTCGGCTGGACAGATCGGCGCGGGCGCGACCGGCCCATTCCTGCGAGACCGCATTGCCACCGCGCGCGTTTTGCGCTTTACCCTCGGGAGGCGCCCCGGTTGGGCCGGTAGCTCAACGGTTAGAGCCGGCCGCTCATAACGGTCTGGTTGCAGGTTCGAGTCCTGCCCGGCCCACCAATATTCTCAATGTGTTACGCTCTTTCTCGCCTCAATGACGATCGTACGCCACAGTTTACGCCAGGACTACGCTAAGGCATCGCCGCCAGCTGTATGCCGGTTATGCCGGTTCCCTCCCAAGCCCTTCCCATGCTGAGTTCGCCCGAAGACCTGTTCGCTTACCTCGCCGCCTTGTTGATTGAGGTCGAAACCGTCGAGCATCCGCCGCTTCATACGGTCGAGGATTCGAAGGCGCTGCGCGGCGACATCCGCGGGGGACACACCAAAAACCTGTTCGTGAAGGACAAGAAAGGCAGGCTGTTCCTGCTGGTCTTAGGCGAGACGACCGTCGTCGATCTCAAGCGGGTGCACGAGAAGATCGGCGCGCAGGGGCGTGTCTCCTTCGGCTCCGCTGATCTACTGGAAGAGGTATGGGGCGTGCGGCCGGGCGCCGTTACGCCGTTCGGCGCGATCAACGACCAAGCCGGCAAGGTCTCTGTGGTGCTGGATGAAGCGATGATGCGCCACGAGCGGCTCAACTTTCACCCGCTGGTCAACACCCGCACCACCGGGCTTAAGAGCGCGGATCTCATCAAATTCCTGCGCGCGACCGGACATGAGCCTCTGGTCGCAGCGCTGGGGCGGGATGAGCCGCCGGTTGAATAAAAAGCCCAAAGCCTCCATTTAAGCGGCAAAGTGGAACATGGCAGGGGCCTCGGCCGTCCGCCGGGCTGGAGAGTAACGGAATGTCGAATGTGAGTGGCGCGGTTGCGCCTCAAACCAAGCCGGGTTCGGTCAAGGATGTCACGACGGCCTCCTTTCGCGCTGACGTCCTGACGGCGTCGACGCGGCAGCCGGTGCTAGTCGATTTCTGGGCGCCGTGGTGCGGGCCATGCAAGCAGCTCGCGCCGGCGCTGGAGAAGGCCGTCGCCGATTCGGGCGGCAAGGTCACCCTGGTCAAGATGAACATCGACGACCATCCCCAGATTCCGGGACAGCTCGGCATCCAGTCGATTCCGGCCGTCATCGCGTTCGACAAGGGCCAGCCGGCGGACGGATTTGTCGGCGCGCTGCCGGAAAGCCAGATCCGCGCCTTCATCGAGCGGCTCGTGGGTCCGCTCCAGAATGAATCGGCGGCCCTGCTGACGGAGGCTGAGGAAACGGCCGCCAAGGGTGACGCGGCCGGAGCCGCGGCTATCTATTCCGAAATTCTGGCCGACGACCCGGGTGAGGCCAAGGCGATCGGCGGTCTCGCCAAGCTCCATGTCGCGGCCGGACGTATGGACGAAGCGAAGGCCCTGTTGGAGACGGCGCCGGCCGCGGCGCCCGGCAAGGAGCAGGACCCGGCGGTCGTCGCCGCTTGGGCGGCGCTGCGCCTGGCCGAGCAAGCCTCGACCGTCGGCGAACTCGCGCCCCTCGAGCAGGCCATCGCCGCCAATCCGGATGACCACCAGGCGCGCTTCGACCTTGCGGTCGCGCTGTCGGCGAAGGGTGAACGGGACGCGGCGGCTGACCATCTGCTTGAAATCATTCGACGCGACCGCAAATGGAACGATGAGGCGGCGCGCAAACAATTGTTGCAGCTGTTCGAGGCCTGGGGTCTGATGGACCCGGCGTCGGTCGCTGCGCGGCGCAAGCTGTCGGCGATTTGGTTTTGACAGCAAGTCGCAGTACAAAGCGCCCGAAGAACGAGACGAGGGCCATGAAACTCAACCGCACCTTCGCCCGACCGGCCGAGATGCCTGCGACGATCCCGCTATTTCCGTTGACCGGCGCGCTTCTCTTGCCGCGCCGGCCGATCCAGCTCACGGTGTTCGAGCCGCGCTATCTCGAGATGCTCGACGACGCGCTCTCCGGCGAACGGCTGGTCGGCGTCATTCAGCCGTCCTCGGACGAAGAGACGTCCGATACAGCGCCGGAGCTCTATCCGCTCGGCTGCGCCGGTCGCATCGTGCAATATGCGGAGATTGGCGACGGCCGCTGTTTCCTGACGCTCATGGGCGTCGCTCGTTTCCATTTGACCGCGGAGCAGCCGACCGACCGCCCCTATCGGATCGCGAAACCCGATTATTCGCCGTTCGCCGAGGATTTTCTTGAAGGCGCGGGTGAAGCGGCGGTCGATCGCGACGACCTGATCGCCGCCCTGAAACGCTTCGCCGAGGTCAATGAGATCAAGGTGGTGTGGAGCGATATCAAGAAGGCGTCCAACGAAGCCCTCGTCAATGGGCTCTCGATGATGAGCCCGTGCGGTCCGAGGGAGAAGCAGGCGCTGCTCGAGGCCCGGGATCTCAAGTCGCGCGCTGAAATGCTGGTGGCGATCACGACCATCGAGCTGGCGCGCGGCCAGGATGCGGCGACGCAGATCCACTAGAGCGTCTTGCATTTTGATGGGATCGGTTTGCTCCTTCGGCGGCTGGTCGCGATCCGTTTTGGGTTTTCTTGGGCCGTCGCCGTTTCGCCGCGAAGACCCCGTTTATGAGACTTGGATTTGCTTGGTTTTCCTTGGATTCTCTCGTCAGAATCGAGACTTTTCAATGGGTTACGCGGATTTTAGTGGGAACAAATTTTCTCTCGCGCTTGTCCTCCTGGGCGTGAGAAGTAGGTCTGGGCCATGGGGAACGGCGGGCACTTAGTCATGGAGCAAGTTTAGCCTGACTTCCGATTTTCCGCAAGAAATTGTCGCTTTCACAGCGATGCCTGTTGGTTTGCTTATACGCGGCCAGCTCCGGGTGTCTTGGCCGGGCTTGACCCGGCCATCCACGAGAACACCGTCACTCAACCTAAGGCATTGATCAAAAATAATTATCAGCGCCGATGACCGATGGCTGAGCGGGGACGGCTTGGATGGCCGGCAAAGGCCGTCGGCCATGACGGGGGAGGCGGTCCACCAACAGGTATCTATGAGAGCCAAATTGTGCCAGAAATTGTCGTCCCTGCCGTTCGCCTTTGGCCGCCTCAATCTAAAATCAACCCGCCCTGGGCCGCGTCGGCCGTCGAGCAGCCACACGCCGCGCCCTCAGGAGCGAAGTGAGGCGATTCGAGGCGATCGCCGGCCCTAACCGCGACCGGAGTCGCGAAAAAAGCTGACCGAGCGGCGCCCGTTCGTTTGCGCGTCGCTTTCGCGCTGGCCGCCGGCTAGAGGGTTCCGAACGCCCCCTTTATTTCTGCGGGCTCGGCTGGATGCGCGGCCTTGCGCGCTCCTCGCTCAGGCCTCGACTTCCTCCTTCTTGAGATGCCCGAGCGCCTTCTCTTTCGCCATCAGCGCCGCGTGGTCGCGGGCGAGGAATGTATAGACCGCTGGCGTGACGAACAGGGTGAACAGCGTGCCGATGGCCATGCCAAAGAAGATGGTGACGCCGATGTTGAAGCGCGAGACCGCTCCCGCGCCGGTCGCGAAGATGAGCGGCGCCATGCCGACCACCATCGCCGCGGTCGTCATCAGAATGGGCCTCAAGCGCACCGCGGCCGCCTCCTCGATCGCGCTGCGGCGTGAGTGGCCCCGCGTCTCTTGCAGCCGGTTGGCGAAATCGACCATCAAGATGCCGTGCTTGGAGATGAGGCCGATCAGCGTGACGAGGCCGATCTGAGAATAGATGTTGATGCTGGCAAAGCCGAGGAATCCGCCGATGTTGAGCGGTAAGAGGGCGCCGAACAGCGCGGTCGGCAGAGCGATGAGAATGATCAGCGGATCGCGGAAGCTCTCATATTGCGCCGCGAGCACAAGGTAGATGACGATGAGCGCAAACACGAACACGTAGACGAGCGCGTTACCCTCCTGCTCGTACTGGCGGGAATCGCCCTGGAAGTCATAGGTGTAGCCTTCCGGGAAGATCTCCTTCGACTTCGCCGTGAGGAAATCAAGCGCTTCGCCAAGCGTGCGGCCGGGAAACGGGACCCCCGACAGGGTCGCCGAATTGAGCTGCTGGAAGCTGGTCAGCGCATTGGGCTGCACATTCTCCGAGACCGTCGCCACCGCCGAAAGGGGCACGAGCTCGCCGTTGGTGGTGCGCACCTGATAGCGGGTGAGCCAATCGGGGGCGAAGCGAAACTCGCGCGGCGCCTGCGGAATGACCTGATAGCTGCGCCCGTAAAGGCTGAACAGATTGACGTAGTTGCCGCCCAGCATCGTCGCCAGCGCCGTGCCGACGTCGGACATGTTGACGCCGATGCGGTTGGCCTTGTCGGCGTCGACCTTGAACTCGAGTTGCGGCGTGTCGAATTTGAGGTCGACGTCGGTAAAGAGGAAAAGGCCGCTCTCTCGCGCCGCCTGCTGCATCTTGAGCGCGACGTCCGCGAGCGTCGCATAGTCGCCGGTGGTGCGGATAACGAATTGCATCGGCGCGCCGCCGGTCGAGCCGGGGAGCGCCGGAGGCGAAAACGCCTGCACCTGCGCCTGCGGAACGCTGAGGAATTTCGGGCTGAGCACGCCCAGAACCTGCTTCTGGGTCCGGCTCCTCTCGTTCCACGGTTTGAGGAGAAAACCGGCAAAGGCGTTGCGGACGCCGGCCGAGCCGTTGATGGTGAAAACATGCGAGATTTCTGGCGTCGCTCGCACTCCATCGTAAAGGCGTTGCGTCGCTTGTTCGGTGTAGTCGAGGTTGCCGACCTGGGGCGTCTTGATCAGCGAGAGCAGAATGCCCTGGTCCTCCTCAGGCGCTAGCTCGCGCGGGGTCGAGGCGTACATGACGCCGGTCAGCGCCAGCACCCCGACCAGGATCAGCATGGTGAGGGCGCGGAAGTTGAGCGAGCTGTGGAGGCGGCGCTTGTAGGCGCGGCGAAGGCTGAGGAAGGCCCTGTCCAGGTTCCGCGCGAACCAGCCTTGGTTCTTCTCCCGGGTGAGCAGCTTCGAACACATCATCGGCGACAGCGTCAGCGCGATGAAGCCGGAGACGATGACGGCGCCCGCCAGAGTGAAGGCGAATTCGCGAAAGAGAACTCCGGTCACGCCGGAAACGAAGCCGATCGGCGCATAGACCGCGGCAAGCGTGATGGTCATGGCGATGATTGGCAGCGCGATCTCGTGGGCGCCCCGGATCGCCGCATCGAACGGCGTCATGCCCTCCTCGATATGGCGGTGAATGTTCTCCACCACCACAATGGCGTCGTCGACCACGAGGCCGATACCGAGCACCAGCGCGAGCAGGGTCAGGAGATTGATCGAATAGCCGAGCGCCATCAGCGCGATCATCACGCCGATCAGCGAGAGCGGAATGGTGACGATCGGGATGAAGGTCGAACGCAGATTGCCGAGGAAAAGGAAAATCACCACGATCACGATCGCGGCCGCTTCGGCGAGCGTCTTGGCGACCTCGTATATCGAGGCGCGGATGAAGGTGGTCGAATCATAGGCGATCGTGGCTCTCAATCCCGTCGGCAACTGCTCCTGGATGCTCGGCATGATCGCGCGCACCCCGTTGATCACGGTCAGCGGATTGGCCTCAGGCGTGCCATAGATGCCGACGAACACGGCCTTCAGGCCGTCGAAGACCGACGAGGAATCGACGCTCTGGGGCCCGAGCTCGATTTTCGAGACGTCGCCCAGTCGCACCAGCGCGTCGCCGTGGGTGGCGATCACCAACTGGCCGAACGCCTTGGCGCTATCGAGAGAGGTCAGCGCGTTGACGCTGATCTGAGTATAATCGCCTTTGGCCTCGCCGGCCGCGGTGGTGAAGTTGTTGGCGGCGAGCGCCGCTCGCACGTCGTTTGGGGTCACCCCAAGCGACGCCATGCGGGTCGGGTCGAGCCAGATGCGCATGGCGAAGGTCTGCCCGCCGAGAATCTGGGCGTTCGCTACTCCATCGACAGTCTGCAGGCGCGGCTGGACGACCCGGGTCAGATAGTCGGTGATCTGGGACGGGGTCATCACGTCCGAGTTGAACGACAGATACATGAGCGCGAAGCCCTGGCCCGTCTGCTTGACCACGACTGGATCGTTGGCGTCGCGCGGGAGAACGCCCCGCACCTGGTTGACCTTGGACAGAGTGTCGGCCATCGCCCGGTCCGGATTAGCGTCGAGACGCAGATTGAGCGTGATGGTCGAGGTGTTCTGCTGCGAGGTCGAGACCAGCGTATCGATCCCCTCGGCGCTGGCCACGGCCTGCTCGATCGGGGTGGTGATGAAGCCCTTGATGACGTCGGCGGCGGCGCCGGGGTAGGTCGTGGTGATGGTGATCGTGGTGTTCGAAGTTTCGGGGAACTGCCGAACCTGAAGCCGGTAGGCGGCCATTCCGCCGACGAGCAGGATGAGCAGGCTGACCACGGTCGCCAGAACCGGCCGGCGGATGAAGAGATCGGTGAAGGCGTTCATTGGCGATCCGTCACGGCCGCGCCGTTTCGGCTGGGGCTGGAAGCGCGGCCGTTTCGTCGATCGTGACCGGCATATAGGCCTGCAGCTTGATCTGACCGGCGGTCACCACTTTCTCGCCCGCCCTCAAGCCGTCCTCGATCGCAATTCTCTCGCCGCGCGCCGGACCGACCTTCACGAAGCGCCGCACAACGATGAGGCCGCTCACGCCGCCCTTATCGCTCACGCCGCCTTGCTCACGCGCATGCGGAGCTGCAGTGACGACAAAGACATTGTCGCCGTAGAGACTGTAAACGATTGCAGTGCGGGGGACCGTCAACACCGAGGCGGGTTCTCCCGTCGTGACCGTCAGATTGGCGAACATGCCTGGCAAAAGCTTGCGATCCGGGTTCGCGAACACGGCGCGAGCGGTGACATTGCGCGATTCGGCGCTGACGCGTGCGTCGATCGCCTCGATCTTGCCCTCGAAACTGCGGCCAGGGATAGCGTCGACTGTCATGCTGACGAGCTGACCGACGGCGAGCGAGCGCAGCGCCTCCTCTGGCACGGGAAAATCAGTGTAGATCGGGTCAAGCTGCTGCAGGGTCACGAGGCTTGTCCCCACCGCGACATATTGCCCGAGATCGACATTGCGCAGGCCGAGCCTGCCGGCAAAGGGCGCCTTGATTGCCTTCTGAGCGATGACGGCGCGCGTCCGCTCAACTGTCGCCGCCGCCGAGTCGCGGGTCGCGAGCGCCGTGTCGACAGTCGATTGGGGAGTATTGCCCTGAGCAACGAGCGTCTTTTGACGCGCGAGCGTCGCATCGGCGTTCTTCAATTGCGCGAGGCCGTTGGCGAGGTCGGCCTGTTCGACGGAATCGTCGATGTTGATGAGCAGCGCCCCCGCTTCGACGTCTTCGCCCGACTCGAAATGCTTCGCTGTCACCATCCCGGCCTGCTGAGGCGCTATGAGGACGCCCTGATAGGCGCGCAATGTCCCAATCGCCGTCAACTCGGGGGGCCATTTCTCGGTTTTCACCGCCTCGGCCGCCACCGCCGTCGGCTTTGGCGCGAACGCGGCGCTGATGAACCCCCTGACCAGGTTGGGCTTGATGGCGAACTGGAAATAGGCGAGCCCGCCGGTCAACGCCCCGAGCAGAATGAGCGCGACCAGGAACACGACCGGGCGTCGAGCCCGCAGAGGAAGATTGCGAAGCGCGAGCAGCAACGCGCATATCACGGCCGCCGCGACGAAGACGAGCGGGGGAACTGGAACGTGGATGAGCGCAAGCTGCGCCCCCGCGCCGAGCGCGAGCAGCGCCAGGGCGAGCAAGACCAAGAGCCGGTTCGTCAGGCGCCGCATCGCTCCATTCCGATTCGGGCAGGGTTTCGAGGTCGGGCCTTTTGCAACATTTCCTTCAAGATCGATACGAGTAGAGCGAAAATTTGCGCTTCGGAGGTCTGGCCCACCCCTCGCCACCGCGCGCCGGCGCCGTTATGCTTGAATTCATGGCCGCAAAGGGGCGGCCTGATTCGGGAGAACTATCAATGACCAAGACGCTCGCACTGGTCGCACTCGCGCTCAGCCTCGCTGGGGCCCCGGCGCTCGCCTACGCCGATGACGCCTGCATGACACAGGCGACGGACAAGAAGCTTGCCGGCGCCGCCAAGACCAGCTTCATGACGAAGTGTGAAAGGACGTCTTGCGAGGGACAGGCTAAGGATAAGAGCCTGCACGGCGCCGCAATGACCTCCTTCGTCAAGAAATGCACCAAGGACGCGATGACGATGTAAGCTCGGTCCGCGCCCCGCGCGGACCGATTAGCGGGATGGGTGGAAAGCCTTGCGCGGGCGCCCATCCCATCCTGCAACAGCTATTCTTTGACCGCACCGGTCAGGCTCGACACGTAGTACTCGACGAAAAACGAGTACATGATCACCACGGGCAGCGAGCCGAACAACGCCGCCGCCATCAGCGAACCCCAGTGGTAGACGTCGCCTTCGACCAGTTCTGTTATGGCGCCGACTGGAACCGTCTTGTTCTCCGACGACGAGATGAAGGTCAGCGCGTAAATAAATTCGTTCCAAGACAGCGTGAAGGCGAAAATGCCGGCTGAGATCAGGCCGGGAACAGCCAGTGGCAGAGTGATCTTCCACAAAATCTGTAGCCGCGTCGCGCCATCGATCAGCGCGCATTCCTCGAGCTCGTAGGGAATGGTGCGGAAATAGCCCATCAGCAGCCAAGTGCAGAACGGGATCAGGAAGGTTGGATAGGTGAGAATCAGCGCCCAGTCGCTGTCGAACAGGCCAAGCTTGAAGACGATCGCGGCGAGCGGGATGAACAGGATGCTCGGCGGCACGAGATAGGCGAGAAAGATGGCGAGCCCCACGTAGCGTGCGCCGGAAAACCGCAGGCGCTCGATCGCATAGGCTGCGCAGACGCTGCAAAACAAGGAAATCGTCGTCGAGGCCACCGAGATGATCAGGGTGTTGATGAGCCAGGAGGGATAGCTCGTCTCGAAAAACAGCTTCTCGATGTGAGCGAGCGTCGGATGGTGGACCCAGAAGGGATTGAAGCGCGCGTAGTCGTAAAGCTCGTCGTCGGGCTTAAAGGTCGTGGTCGTCATCCAGTAGAACGGAAACAGCAAGACGAACAGAAAGACGGCGAGCGGAAGGTAGAGAGTGACCAGCCGCCGCGGCAATCGCTCGAGATATTCCATCCCTTCGGACGCGTCACTGCCGAGAGCCATCTTCAGTCTCGTGAGCCTTGCTGCCAGCGTCGCCGCTGCAATCCGAAATAACTGAACAGGATGGCCCCCAGCAGAAACGGCACCATGGCGTTCGCGATCGCCGCGCCTTCACCGAGACGTCCCCCGGTGATGGCGCGCTGGAACGAGAGCGTCGCCATCAGTTGGGTGGCGTTCATAGGGCCGCCGCGCGTGATGGCGTAAATGAGCTGGAAGTCGGTGAACGTGAGCAGAACCGAGAAGGTCATCACGACGGCGATGATCGGCGACAGCATCGGCAGTGTGACAAAGCGGAAGCGCTGCCACGGTCCAGCGCCGTCAAGGGTCGCCGCCTCGTAGAGCGACGGCGAAATGGTCTGCAGCCCAGCAAGCAGGGTTATCGCCACGAACGGGATGCCGCGCCAGACATTGGCGGCGATCACCGACCAACGCGCGTTCCAGGGTTGACCAAGAAAATCAATGTATTGGTGGATGAGACCAAGTTTGATGAGCGACCAGGAGATGATCGAGAACTGCGGGTCGAAGATCCACCAGAAGGCGATCGCCGACAACACGGTCGGCGTGACGAACGGCAACAGCACGACGGCGCGGATGAGCGACTTCAGCGGCATCCGGCGATTGAGCAAGAGCGCGAGATAGAGCCCCAACCCAAACTTCAGGATACTGGCCACGACCGTATAGAGCGTCGTGTTGAATACCGAGAGCCAGAATATCTGGTCGTGGGCGAGGGAAACGAAGTTTGCGAACCCGACGAAGCGGCCCGGTTGACCAATCGTGGCGTCGGTCATGCCGAGCCAGAAACCCAGGCCAAGCGGATAGGCGAGAAACACCAGCAAGAACGCCGCCGCCGGCGCGATCATGGCGAGCCCGAGAAAATTGCGGTCGTCCAGCAGGCGAAACGCCAGCCGCCGCCGCCGCGCCGGGATCGCGCGCGCCGTTCGTTGAACTGGCGCCAACGAAGCCATCAGCAGCCGACTCGGCCGTCGTGCGGCGGGAAGTCAATTCGGCAAATGCTTGCCTCTCGCTCGACGGCCGGTTTGCCTCTGATCGCCACGCTGTCTCCGCCGTTGTTGGCTGGGAAGAAAACTCAAAACCCAATTCACGTGCCGATGCGTCGCCGTCAGGCCGAGTAATACCGCTTGACCCGCTCGGCTGCATCCTGCGCCGCCGCTTTGGGCGACTTGTTCCCGGTGCACGCTTCGGCGAACATGTCGACCACCACGAAATCGCCCATCACTGAGGCCGACGCATTTCCGAGGGCGCCCGAATAGCCGTCATCGAGCGCATACTTCAGAACATCGCGGAAAGGGGTTACCTTTGGATCAGCCGTCCAGACCGGATTGTCGTTCCAGGCCGGCAACGGTGGCGCCATGTAACCATTCGACTGAGTCTCCCAATAGTCGACCTGCTCCTTTTCCCACATGAAGCGCAGATATTCGCGGACCGCATTCGGATATTTGGTGTAGGCGTACGCGTAAGTATTGAGGATGTTTTGCTGCTCGGTCGGCCGCCCGACTGGGCCAATCGGCATATTGGCGTGATCCATATCGGCGGCGATCGCTTTCAGGGCCGGATCGGGCGAGTTCTTGGCGACCGTGTAGATCGAGATGCCATTCAACGTCAGACTGATCTGGTCGGCGAGGAACGCCTTGTTGTTGCTCGGATCGAGCCAGGACAACACGCCATCGATATAGGTCGCATAGAGTTGCGTGGCGTATTCGAGAGCAGCGACCGTTTCGGGCGAGTCGATCGCGACGTTGTTTTTGTCGTCGACAGTCTTGCCGCCGAAAGCCCACAAACACCATTGGGTCCAACCGTTGGCGTCACCGGTGGCGTGGCCGAGGGCGAAGCCAGGAGGCTTGCCCGCTTTTTTGAGGCCCTGACATAATTTGAGATAACCGGCTGTATCCTTTGGGAACTCATCAAAGCCGGCGGCATGCATGGCGCTGATACGGTAATTCATGCAGCCGCCGCTCGCACCCTGCGGAAGCGCGATCCAGCGATTGCCACTCATCCCGTATTTGCGGGCGACCGGGTACCAGCCGCCAGAGTTGGCCCCGATATATTCGGCGAGATCGGTGAGATCGAGTAGCTTTTCCTGGAATTTGAATGGGTCATCGAGCGTGCCCATGATGATGTCGGGTCCGGCGCCGACATTGGCGGCGACGGCCGATTTCGGTCGGATGTCGTCCCAGCTTTCAGCGTCGACGCGCACCTTGACGCCGGTTTTCTCGGAGAATTTCTTGGTGTTGGCGACGAAGCTGTCGAACTCCGCCTGGATGAATTGCTTCCACCGCAATACCCGGATTGAAGCGCCGGATTCCGGCGCGGGGCCATTCCACGAGGCCTCAGCGAACGCTACCCTTGGCATCAGCAGCAATCCGGCTGCGCCACCGGATTGCAAGATCCGCCGCCTGGTGATGTCGACCATCTGATCCTCCCTTGGTAGCGCGACATACGCCGCCGCCGCACCGCTTCTTTTGATCAAGTCTACACTGCGCAGACACGAGGGCCAAGGCGCCGTGTCGTGCTCCAGCAGCCGAGCGCTAAGGTTTGGGGCTGGCGCCGAGTTTTGGATAGGCGCTGACGAATCCGTCGCGATTGGGCATCTTGATCTTCGCGAGAGTATCTGCGTCGAGCGTCGTGTCCTGCGCGACAATCCCATTGAGGAACAGCAGATAGGCCGAGACGGAATAGACTTCGTCAGGCGTGAGGGATTGCGGCGCGTTGAGAGGCATGGCGCGTCTCACAAAGTCGAACAGCGTCGCCGCATAGGGCCAGAAGCTGCCGACGGTCTTTTCCGCCTTCTTGTCGCGCAGCGTGCCCATGCCGCCGACCAGCCGATCCATTGGCTTGCCCTCGCCATGGGCGCCATGGCAACTCGCACACTTCTCAGCGAAGATCGCCTCGCCCTGCTGCACATCGCCGTGTCCGGGCGGCAGACCCGCGCCATCGGGCGAGACGTCGATGTCCCAGCCCTTGACCTCCTGCGGCGTCGCCGGGCGCCCAAAGTCGTAACGCTCTGCGGCGTAGACGGGGCCGGACGCTGCAATGGCGGCTATTGCGAGGGCGGCGGAGGCAATCTTACCCGGCATTGGTCACCGCGCCGCCGGCCGCGACGCTCCAGGTCTGGATTGCATTGTAATGATAGTAGGATCGCACATCGCGCACTTTCAGCAGCGCCTCCCGGGTCGGCTGCACGTAGCCCGTCTCGTCGGTGACTCGGCTTGCAAGCGTCGACGGGCTGCCGTCCCAATCCCAGGGCGCGCGAAACCGGGTCAGGCACTTCGACATGGCCGGCTCTTGTAGCGCAGCGTCTCGCCATGACGAGCCGCCGTCGCTCGACACTTCGACTCGGGCGACTTTTCCCGCCCCCGACCAAGCAATCCCTGAGATCTCGTAAAATCCCGGCGCGCCAAGCCGCTGTCCGCCGGACGGAAAAGTGATGACTGACTTTGCCTCCATCACCAAATTGAACTGGCGCGCCGTGCCGTCCGGCATGAGCATGCTGTATTTTGAGGTTTCCTCACGTGTTTGGAATGGTTCCACCCCGAGTTTAAGGCGACGAAGCCACTTGACGTTGGTGTTGCCTTCGTAGCCCGGCAGGAGCAAACGGAGCGGATAGCCCTGCTCCGGTCGCAGTCGCTCGCCGTTCTGCGCATAGGCAAGCAAGGCGTCGTCGAGCGCCTTCTCAATCGGGATGCTGCGGGTCATCGCGGCCGCGTCTGCGCCTTCGGCCAGCATCCATTTCGCCTCAGGCTTAACCCCTGCTTCCGCGAGAACGGTCGCGAGGGGGACGCCGGTCCATTCGCAGCAACTGAGCAGGCCGTGAGTATCTTGAGCTGTCAGTTCGGGTTTCGGCGCGCCCCAGTTTTGGGTGTTGCCGGAACATTCGAGGAAGTGAATGCGCGACACGGATGGAAATCGCGTCACGTCCTCCATGGTGAAGATGAGCGGCCGCTCGACCAATCCATGCACCATCAGCCGGTGCTCAGACGGATCGATCGTCGGAACTCCGGCGTGGTGGCGCTCATAATGAAGGCCGTTCGGCGTGATGATTCCGCAAAGGTCCTGAAGCGGCGTCAAGCTGAATGACGACAATCGCGTTGGCGGCTCCGGCAAGCCTTGGCGATAGCGGCGCACGACATTGGCTTCGAACTTGGACGGCCGCCCATAAGGCAAGCTCAACGTTTCGTCGCCGGGATGGAGCTGCCATTCCGGAACCGACGGCGGCAGGTTGTCCCCTTCCTGCGCCAGACCTGGGGAAACGATCGCCGCAGCCGCCGCGCTTGCGCTGGCTCCGAACAAGCTCCGACGAGTGATCAGGCGAGCGTCGCCATCCTGTCGCTCGGCCGCGATCGGGGACGGTTCCTTCGATTTGGGCGTCCGCGGAATCATCTTCGTGCTCCTCGCCGTTTACGCCGGCGACTGGCGAGTGACGCCCGCAATCGTCGCCCAGATCGTCTGGTCGGACAAGACCGCCGACACACGTTCATTTTCCCTAGTGGCGCGACCCGAGACCAAGCGCCTTGATGTTGTCGTCATTCGAGGAGTAGCGATCTCCGCTATAATGACCTTGCCGCTTCGTCGAGGGTTCGCCATGTCGCTACGCCGCGCGCTCGTCCATTGTTTGCTCATCACAGTGGCTTTGTTCGCTGCTTTCGCCCCGCAAGCAGTCCGCGCCGAGGCGATGGGCATTGGCCTCGAAGGATTCTCCTATCCTTATCCCGTCCGGTTCATGCCGATAACGCTCGAGGGCGAGGATTTGCGCCTTGCCTATATGGATGCTCAGCCCGTCGGCCCATCGAATGGGCGGACAGTCGTCCTTCTGCATGGCCGCAATTTCCCTTCGAGCTATTGGGAGCCCACCATCAAGGCCCTGACCCAGGCGGGTTACCGGGTCGTAGCCCCTGACCAGATCGGCTTCGGCAAGTCGTCCAAACCCACTTTCGCTTACAGTTTCGACGCGATGGCGCGCGCCACCATCGCGCTGCTGGATAGTCTCCACGTGGACCACTTCGACTTGGTGGGCCACTCGATGGGCGGGATGCTGGCGGTCAGGTTGGCGCGCGCCTATGGGTCGCGCATCGACCACCTCGTCCTTTATTCGCCGATCGGCCTCGAGGATTATCGCTTTTACGCGCCGCCCGTAACGGACGAAGAACTCGCCAAGCGCGAACGCGAGCTGACCGCGGACGGGTACCGCAAACAATTGATGACCAACTATGCGTTGAGCCTGCCGTCGAGCGCGATCGAGCCATTCGTCCAGTTGCGGGAAGAGATCAAGGAGAGCGGCGAATATCCGCGCTGGCTCAAGTCGTTCGTCGCTTCGTACCAGATGATCTATTCCGAGCCGGTGGCGCACGAGATTCCGCTCATCGATCGGCCGACCTTATTCATCATGGGCGCCGACGACCATAACGCGCCGGGGCGCCCGTTCGCGCCGCCCGAATTGCGGACCAAAATGGGCAAGAACGCCGATCTCGCGCAGACGCTGGCGGCGCGCATGGCGAACGCGAAGGTGAAGGTCTTCGATGGCGTCGGCCACCTGGGGCATCTCGAAGCGACGCAGCGCTTCAATGAGACGCTTCTGAGCTTTCTCGGCCAATAGCGCACGTCTTGACGAGCCCCAGCATGCGCCGGCAAAGCGGTTTTGGCCTCGGGCATTGCGCTTGACGACCGGCGGTCGCCCCTGTGAGATGGCGCCGCGTCGGATGAATTCCGCCGCGCCAGGGAGGAGACATGCCCGTATCCACAGAGCGGCGCGCGATTGGGATTGCCCGCATCACGTCAGTTGGCGACAGCCGCAATAAGCTATTCTGATGAGGTTGGGCGAAGCGCCGGACAAGAGCTTGCTCGATCCCATCGAGACGGCTTCCCTGGACGAGATTATCGCTCTGCAGACGCGCCGGCTCAGCGCCACGCTGCGTCGTGCCTACGACGCTGTCCCGGCGATGCGGACCAAGTTCGATCAGCGCGGCGTTCATCCGGACAATTTCCGCGCCCTCGAGGATCTGAAGCGCTTTCCATTCACCGCCAAGTCGGACCTCAGAGCCAACTATCCGTTCGGCCTCTTTGCCGTGCCCAAGGATCAGTTGGCCCGGGTTCACGCTTCCTCCGGCACGACCGGCAAGCCTACGGTGGTTGGCTATACCCGTAACGATCTCTCCGTGTGGAGCGATGTGGTCGCGCGGACGATCCGCGCCGCCGGCGGGCGCGCAGGCATGATGGCGCACAACGCCTATGGCTACGGCCTCTTCACCGGGGGGCTCGGGTATCACTATGGCGCCGAGCGGCTTGGCTGCACCCTCGTGCCCATTTCCGGCGGCATGACTGAGAGGCAGGTCCAGCTGATCCAGGATTTTGCGCCCGACATCCTGTTCGCGACTCCGTCCTACGCTTTATGCCTCATCGACGAGTTCCGCGCTCAGGGGCTCGATCCGCGCCATTGTTCTTTGAAACTTGGGAGCTTCGGCGCCGAGCCCTGGACCGACGCGATGCGTAACGAACTCGAAGACGCGTTTGATATGGACGCGCTCGATAGCTACGGTCTGTCCGAAGTGATCGGGCCTGGCGTCGCCGGCGAATGCGTGGAGTCCAAGGACGGGCTCCACATTTGGGAGGATCATTTCTATCCGGAGATCGTCGACCCGGCAACCGGCTCGGTGCTGCCCGACGGCGCTTTCGGCGAGCTCGTCTTCACGTCGCTGACCAAGGAAGCGATGCCGGTGATCCGCTATCGCACCGGCGATCTCACTCGATTGGCGCCAGGCACGGCGCGGTCGATGCGACGGATGGAAAAGGTTTCTGGCCGAACGGACGACATGATGATCGTGCGCGGGGTGAACGTGTTTCCGACCCAAATCGAAGAACTCGTTTTGGGCATCCCCAGCCTTTGCGGGCACTACCAGCTCATTCTCAGCCGTGAGGGCCGATTGGACGAGTTGGAGGTTCAGGTCGAGGCCCGATCGCCGTCCGATCTGGATCAGGCCCGCGCGCATGCCGCGAGCGACCTCGCGCATGCGATGAAAGCTCACATCGGCATTAGCGCAAAAGTGAGCGTGCTCGCGCCGGGGCAGATTGAACGATCGCTTGGAAAGGCCAAGCGCGTTATCGACCAGAGACCCAAGGCATGACGTCCGCGACCGAGTCCGCCCTAGCGCAGATGCGCGCAGCCGGCTTGCCTGAGCACGAGGCGCAGGAATGGGCAGACGCTGTCCCCGCCGGAATCGGCGAGTTTGAGTCCGACGCGCGTCGCTGCGTCGCCTTTTGGCGCCGGTCCGCCGCTCTCCTTCGGAGGCTGCCGCCGAAGCCGCGGCGAAATGAGGCCGAGCAGGCGGCTGCGGACGCGCTTTCGGCCGACGCACGCGACTCTCGCGAATCCTTTCTCGCCGCCCACGTCGAGGAGGTTTATGACCTCTTGACCGAGCGCGCCTCGGTTTTTCGCCGCCTCGATGACCTCGTTTACGCCGCGGCGAAACTCGTTCCTGGATTGGTCCCGACGCGAGAGGAGGTCGAGGCCGAGGCGGTTCATCCGCAGCGCGACAAGGACGGCGTCGAGATTGATCAGGGCCTGTTCCTTGCGCGTGTGCTTTCGCGTCCGCGCATCGGCGAGCATCTATGTCACGCCATGTTGTTGCCGCGCTCGGAAAGCGCCGCCCTCGGAGCCGAATTCGCTGCTCGCGGCTCGCTCGATCTTGGCGCAGCGCGCCTGACGCGACGCGGCAAGGCCGTTCACCTCGACATGATCAATCCACGCTTTCTCAACGCCGAAGACGACACGACCCTTGCTCAGACCGAGATTGCTGTCGACGTGGCGACCCTCGACCGAACGACCGAGATCGCCGTCATGCGCGGCGTCGTCGTGGATAACGAAAAATATCGAGGTAAGCGCATTTTTGGCGCCGGCATAAATCTCACCCATCTCTACCTCGGCAAGATTCCCTACCTTTGGTTCCTGATCCGCGACCTCGGGTACGTGCACAAGCTCCTGCGTGGCGTCGCGACGCCCGACAGCGTGCCTGATGACGTAAACGGAAGGGGCGTCGAAAAGCTGTGGATCGCTGCAGTCGACACGTTCGCCATCGGCGGCCACTGCCAAGCCCTCTTGTGCATGGACTATGTTCTAGCCGCATCGGACGCGTTTCTGACTTTGCCCGCGCGCAAGGAGGGAATCATTCCGGGCTTCGCGAATTTGCGCATGCCGCGGTTCGTGGGCGACCGCATCACGCGACAAGCCATCCTCTACGAGCGCAAACTTAAATGCGACAGCGCGGAAGGACGGCTGATTTGCGACGAGATTGCGCCCGCCGCCGAAATGAACGCAGCGGTCGACCGCGTCGTGGAGGACCTCACCAGCGCCGGCGCCGTCAGCGCCATCGGCAATCGTCGCGCCATCAGAGTTGGCCAGGAGTCGCTCGATCTCTTTCGCCGCTACACCTCCGTTTACGCGCGAGAGCAGGCTTATTGTCACTTCAGCCCGGCGCTGATCGCCAACCTCGAGCGCAACTGGGACGCAAAGAACAGAAAGATCTGAAATCGGCCGGGAAGCTTGACGATCGGCGTTCATGCCTGCGAGATGATCCCCCAACATCAGAATGGCCGGAGCGGTTAGGGAAGAGACATGCCGAGATCGACCGAGCCTGGCGCGAGGCAAAGACACGCTTTCGCTCCTTGGCGATTCTGCTTAGCCCGGGCGCTCCTTGTCGTCGTCGCGCTAGCGGTCGGAAACGCGGTTCCCGCGTTCGCTGAGGACAAGGAGGTCGACCTAAGACTGTCGCTCTGGGTCCCGCCCGCTCATCCGCTAACCGGCGCGGCCAAGGCATGGGCGCAAGACATCGCCAAGGCTTCCAACGGCACGATCGAGATCACCGTCTTTCCGTCCGAGCAACTCGGCAAGGCGTTCGATCATTACGACATGGCGCGCGACGACATCGCCGACATCACTTACGTCAACCCGGGCTATCAGCCGGGTCGTTTCCCGGTCATCGCCATTGGTCAAATGCCGTTCATGTTCGGCGACGCACGAAAGGGCACTGCGGCGCTCGACTCCTGGTATCGCAAATATGCGGCGACGGAGATGAAGGACACGCATTTCTGCTTCGCCTTCATTCACGATCCCGGCGCGCTGCACGCCCGCAAGAAGATCGTTCTGCCGCAGGATCTACGCGGCGCGAAGGTGCGCCCGGCGCAGAGCACGATCGCCGAACTCGTGACCCGCCTCGGCGGAACGAACGTCCAGGCTTCCGCTCCGGAGGCCCGCGAGGTCCTCGAGCGCGGGGTCGCCGACGCCATCACTTTCCCCTGGGGTTCGCTCTATCTGTTCGGCATCGACAAGGTCGTCAAACACCATATCGACGCGCCGCTTTACACGACCGTATTCACCTTCTCGATGAACAAAGACAAATACGAGGCAATGAGCGTTGCGCAGAAGAAGGTCATTGACGATCATTGCTCGACCGATTGGGCGGTCAAGATCGCCGGCCCTTGGGGCGATTTTGAAGCGGCGGGTCGCGACAAGATGAGAGCCGATCCCACACACGACGTCTACAAGCTCACGCCCGATCAGATGGAGGCATGGCGCGCGACCGTCGAGCCGCTCAAGGCGAGCTGGGCGGCGGCGGTCAAGCAGGCCGGCGCCGATCCCGACGCCGCGCTCGCCGAGCTCAACGCTGCAATCGCCAAATACGGCGCCGGTCCATGACCCCAGCGGGGGCTCCCCGCGGCGCGGGCATCACAGCCAACGCGATGGATCGGTTCATCGACGGCATCGAGCTCGCCGCGGCGGCGTTCATCGGCATTGTCGCCGTCGACATTTTCGTTTCCGTTCTGCTCCGCTATCTCTTCAACACGTCGATCCCCGATTCCTACGATTTCGGCCGCCTGCTGCTCGGCATCCTTATCTTCTGGGGCATTGCCGCGACCAGTTATCGCGGCGGCCACATCACCGTCGATCTCGTGTGGGCGGCTGCAGGCCCGCGCGGCAAACGTATGATCGATATTTTCGCCACGCTGGTGCTCTTATTCGTCGTGACCGTCCAGACGGCGATGCTGTTCGACAAAGTGCGCTCGACGCGGGCCGACCATGTCCTGACCTACGATCTTCATCTGCCGACTTGGCCATTCTTCGCCGTCGCCTGGGCTGGTGATGTATCGGCCGTTATCCTCATCGCCGTGCGCACCTACCGGCTCATTTTCCACCCCGAAAAGCTCCAGCTCGAACCGATCGCCAAGGCGTTGGAATGAGGCGTAAGCGATGAGCGCCAATGCGGCGGCCGCGCTCGGCTTCGTCGCTTTGTTCGCGCTGATTCTGCTGCGTGTTCCCGTCGGAATGGCGATGGGCCTCGTCGGCGTCGTCGGCTATGCCGCGATCGTCGGCCTCGCGCCCGCGCTCAAGATGGTCGGACAGACCTCGATGCGGACAGTCACCGACTATACTTTCGGCGTCATCCCGATGTTTTTGCTCATGGGCGCGTTCGTGTCGGCGTCCGGCATGAGCCGCGAATTGTTCCGGGCGGCGAACAGTTTCATCGGCCATTGGCGCGGCGGACTGGGCCTGGCGACGATCGCCGCCTGCGCGGGCTTCGCCGCGATCAGCGGTTCGTCGGTAGCAACCGCGGCGACTTTCGCCACCGTCGCTTATCCCGAGATGCGGCGATACGACTATCCGCAATCTTTTGCCGCCGGCGTGATCGCCGCCGGCGGCACGCTCGGCGCGATCTTTCCGCCCTCAACGGTGCTCGCCGTCTACGGCCTCATCACTCAGCAGGACATCGGGAAATTGTTCATCGCCGGCATTCTTCCGGGCCTGCTTGCTGTCTCGATGTACATGATGACGATCACAGCCATCGGTATCGTGCGGCCGGGCTTTCTGCCCGCGGGCCCGCGCAGCGGTTGGAGCGAGCGGCTCCGGTCGCTGCGTGACGTCTGGGCCGCGCTTGTGCTGTTCGGATTCGTGATCGGTGGGCTTTACGGCGGCTTGTTTACGCCGACCGAGGCGGGCGGGGTGGGCGCGTGCGGCGCGTTCCTGATCTCGGTCGCGCGAGGAAAACTCAAGCCTGCGGGCGTGCTTGCCGCGCTTCTGCAGGCGACGCGCACGGCCGCCGCCGTCTTCACCGTTCTGATCGGCGCGCTGCTGTTCGGCTATTTCCTCACCGTCACCGAGACGCCGCAGAAACTGACCGAATTCCTCACTGGTCTCGGCCTCGGCCGCTACGGCGTCCTGGCGCTCATCATGCTGATGTATCTGGCGCTTGGCTGTCTCATGGACGCGATGGCGATGATCATCCTGACGGTGCCGATCGTGTTCCCCGTCGTAACGGCGCTCGGCTTCGATCCGATCTGGTTCGGAATCATCATCGTCATGACGGTCGAACTTGGCCTGATCCATCCGCCCGTCGGAATGAACGTCTTCGTCATCAAGACCGCGGTCAAGGATATAAGCTTCGCCACGATCTTCAAGGGCGTCCTACCGTTCATCGCGACCGACATGCTGCGGCTCGTCATTCTAATCACGTTTCCGTCCATAGCGCTTTACCTGCCGAGCTTGATGTAGGATCCATCCCAACCAATCCGAGGAAAGGACAATTCCACAATGGCCCGCAAGCGTCCGGAGGACCTCCGCAGTCATCGCTGGTATGGGGTGAACGATCTGCGTTCTTTCGGCCATCGTTCGCGCACGGCGCAGATGGGCTACGACCGCTCCGATTACGCCGGCAAGCCGGTGATCGGGATCATCAACACCTGGAGCGACATCAACGCCTGCCACACGCACTTCAAGCAACGGGTCGAGGAGGTGAAGCGCGGTGTCTGGGAGGCGGGCGGCTTTCCGGTCGAATTGCCCGCGATGACGCTTTCCGAACCGTTCCAAAAGCCGACGACGATGATGTATCGCAACTTTCTTGCGATGGAGGCGGAGGAGGCGCTGCGCTCCTATCCAGCTGACGGCGCGGTGCTGATGGGCGGCTGCGACAAGACCACGCCCGCGCTGCTCATGGGCGCGATCTCGATGAATCTCCCGGCGATCTTCATGCCGGCTGGCCCGATGCTGCGCGGCTCATGGCGCGGCGCGGCGCTTGGATCAGGCAGCGATGTCTGGAAATATTGGGCGGAGCTGCGCGCCGGCACGATCACCGACAAGGACTGGGAAGAGATCGAACACGGCATTGCCCGTTCCCCAGGCCACTGCATGACGATGGGCACCGCCTCGACGATGACCAGCGCCGCCGAGGCGCTCGGCATGACCTTGCCGGGCGCAGCCTCGATCCCTGCGGCCGACTCGCGGCATGCGGTGATGGCGACCACGACCGGCAAGCGCATCGTCGACATGGTCTGGGAAGATCTCAAGCCGTCCGATCTGATCACCCAAGAGTCGATCCATAACGCAGTCTCCGCTGTCCTCGCGATCGGCGGGTCGACGAACGCAGTCGTGCACCTTATCGCGCTTGCGCGCCGTGCTGGTCTTGAACTCGACATGGAGGCGTTCGATCGGGTGGCGCGGGAGACGCCGCTTCTGGCGAACATCCGCCCCTCTGGCGCCTATCTCATGGAGGATTTTTTCTATGCGGGCGGCCTCCCGGCAGTGCTCAAGCAATTGGCGCTTGGAGGCCGGTTGAACGTCGGCGCCCGCACGGTGAACGGCGCCACAATTGGCGAGAATGTTGAGCGGGCGACAATCTACAACGAAGATGTCATTCGGCCTTTGAACAATCCGCTGGTCGCGTCCGACAGCCTTGCCGTGTTGCGAGGCAACCTGGCTCCCGACGGCGCCATCATCAAACCGCCGGCGGCCGAATCTCACCTGCACAAGCATGCGGGTAAGGCGGTCGTGTTCGAAGATTATAACGACATGGCCGCGCGCATTGATGATCCTGCTCTTGATGTCGACGAGAATTCGGTCCTAGTGCTCAAGAACGCCGGGCCAATTGGAGCGCCGGGCATGCCGGAATGGGGCCAGTTGCCGATCCCGAAAAAGGTGCTGGCCAAAGGAATCCGCGACATGGTTCGCGTCTCCGACGCGCGCATGAGCGGCACGAGCTACGGCGCCTGCGTCCTGCATGTCGCACCGGAATCGTTTATCGGCGGTCCGCTCGCTCTCGTGCGCGACGGCGACATCATCGAACTCGACATCCCGGGCCGGCGCCTCAGCATGCAGGTCAGCGACGAGGAGCTCGAGCGCCGCCGCGCGGCCTGGCGTAAGCCGCCTCCACGCTATGAGCGCGGCTACGGGCGGCTGTTCTCGGAGCACGTGAGCCAGGCGAACGAGGGATGCGACTTCGATTTTCTCGAGCACGGCGCGCCGACCGCGGACCCTGAGATCCACTAACTAGGCGCGAGATTGTCACTGAACTCGGTCTTGCGAAAAGATGAAGGCCAGAGAGATTGGTTCGAGTTCAAACCGCAGTCGCTGCCCGCCAATTCTGCAACGCTTCGCCGCGGAAGGCGTGGGGCGTGTTGCCGTGACGACATCGCGTGGAACGTTGAACGTGTTGTGGATCGCGGCGCGACCGGACAAGGAATCGCTGCGTCTACCCTGGTGATCTGAAGCACTGCGTCTTTTGGATTGCTTGGGCCCCGGACGTGATCCCCGGGTCGCTCGCGATTGACGCAGATGCACTCCCGTCAGAATATTGTTATTTGTTTCGCGTGGTGGCAGAGGATCAGCCCATGAACCAGATTGCGTTCTACGGCGGAATGGTACTCGTTGTCGTCGGATTATCGCTCTGGGTCTTCCGAGGAGGATCACCAGAACGGAACATCATTAGACTTCCTGGTGGGGTCGAGTTCGAGCTAAATACGCCCGCGTTCGGTGTAATGGCCTTCGGCGTCGTTCTGGTGATCATCAGCACGTGGATTCACGAGGCTCCGCCCGCTTTGAACAACAAGCCGGGCACGCCCGGCGGTTCCCAAAGAAGCTTCGTCTAAACCATTCGACGAACTCGGTGATCTCGTGCGTTTTGGCTGCGAGCAAGATGCGACGTCACATGTGACCTATGATTCGCCTCCCGGATGGAAGATCACAAATGCCAACGCCAGCGTGGGATCGAATTCGGGAGACGTAAAGAGCCAGAGCCCGACGATTACCAAGAAGGATGATCACCACGTCGAGGCAAAGGCCGACTTCCGCGGGCGCGACAAACAGCTCGGCCTCAACTGTCCAAGCGGCGGCCACGGTCAGGCTGAGGTCGGTGGCACGATCGTGAAGGAGTTTTAAGGATAGCCGCTTTCTCAGCCAAGCTAGAGCGCGTCTTTAGTAGCCAAGCTCGCTGCCAAATAGCAGGGCTCCAAGCGCGTCCCGCACCGGGTGGTAGGACCCGTCGGCGTCAGACAGTTGAACGGTCCAACTACGATCGCGTTTTTCAACTTTCTCGCGCGCGTTCGCCAATTGGGCCGCACAAGGCTACTCGGGACCTAGTTTCCACCCTAACACCTCGGTCTATGAGCGCGCGGAGCACGCGTTTGATGCTTGCTTTTGGCGTCGCATGGAACAAAAGTGATAGGAATTTGGCGCCCGCGCTCTGCGGAGGCGACACTTGACGGATTCCGATCTGACGCTTTTCTGACAACGTTGAGCTGCGGCAGCAACCAGCCGAGCGGGTCAATGAGAAATGGGATAGCGCCATGTTGACAAATGATTCGACGGCAAGTGCCTTCGCGGGAACCGCTCCGGTAATTTTGACAGGACATCGTTTATTGTTTCGCGCCATTGCAATAACTTACTCAGCAGCTGTAGCGTTTATATTCTGTATGTTAGGCGTATACAGCGATTTAAACGGTCTTTGGCCGACCCCTGAACTGCACTCCTTTCATAAGATACTGAAACCCTACCATCGGGCGAATGGCGAAGTGGAAGATGCCTATCATCGGCTCGTCGCCTACCGTGGTAAGCAAGAAATCGAATGTCCACACCAAACCGACAGAACACTTGTATTGTCAACTATAGGCTAGTCGAACGCAGCAAATAGCGTCGATCAGAGGCAGACAGGAAGCAATCACGTCGTGAATTACTTCGCTGGAAAATGCTACGTTGCATCCTCACCGCTTCTCGGTACAACCGGTATCGGAGGTAAATCTTGGATTTTGCAAGGTACGAAGCTTGTTGCCGCGAGCATAGCGGATGAAGTGATTCTGGTGGCCAACGCAATGTCTGGGCCTAGCATAGTTCAATGGCAGAACGGCGCTGAGATTAAATTAGCCAAATTCTGTGGCATCAAGAGGAGAACGACTTCTGTACAAGCATGACCAGGGACCAATACGCAGAGAAGTTCATGTCGCTCGTTAAGTCGATTCGAGCAGAGCGCGTCGATGCGCCCATTTACGTCTCAATAGCGTCCCGGTGCGAAGTGACTGACGTTGCCTGGACAGCAAGCGACCCGATCGCAGACGCCCAACGGTTTCTTCCCAATGCCGAAGCACATATCCTGCGAGGTGTTGACACCGACGCCCTTGTCGGTCCATCCGATCGGGTGGATGATTGTGACTTCGGGGCGTCAGGTCAGGAAAAATTCGCAAATGCTTGGGTTCCCATTCTGGCCAGTCATTGATTTGATTGGTGGCGTTCGGCGGGCATCGGTCGGCTAGCGGAACGTTACCCTGCGCAATATTTTAAACCAACGCTGGTTCAGAGAGGATTGAATGGAGGCCCTTACAGACGGCCAGATCCTCTCTCTCGTCGAAGAGTACATGCATGGGTCGGAGCACCCTGATCAAGTAGGCTACCGCCAACAGACCAAAGAACGTGAGTTTGCGAATAAGACCAGATTTTTGCACGATCTTAGGCGATTAAGCGCTCTCGGCGAATTCCGGGGCAAACGAATACTTGACGTCGGCTGCGGGTTCGGATGGCAGGCCTTTACGATGTCGTTGTTTGATCGGCGCAACAGCATAGTCGGGCTCGATATCCTCGCTTCGATGATCGATGGCATGTCAACCAGCATCGCAACGATGCGAAATAAGGGCATTGAGTTCGATTTGACCGCCGTCTGCGGCGATGTTTGCAATCCGGAGTTCGAGAAAGGCTCCTTCGATGCGATATATTCG
>Ga0209624_10000470_pt1 | contig 35461 bp, 48 predicted proteins | sample JacPinW_OM2H0_O1_FD_188565 | JGI IMG/M metagenome (GOLD analysis project Ga0209624, IMG submission 188565) | Forest soil microbial communities from Algoma, Ontario, Canada - Jack Pine, Ontario site 1_JW_OM2H0_O1 (SPAdes) (version 2) | ecosystem: Environmental > Terrestrial > Soil > Boreal...
AGATGCACAAGTTAACCCTCCGCTAGTATAATTTATATTATTGGTAGCAGCAACTAATGTCATACTAGGTAATCCATCAGATTCACTAGGTGAAGTACAATCCGTACCTGATGAGCCTTGCACATTAATAGCCGATATAGTAACATTAAAAGGAACCACATTATTTACATTTCCTGCAAAAGTACCGCCCGAATAACTTAATGTTAATGTTGTCATACTGCTACAAGTCGTACCTGTTGCAGAACCTATAACACCAGTAGAAGTATTTAAATTATAAACTATACCATTAAATACAATATAGCTTACGCCAGTAACAGGAGTATTTATAGCCGAAGCGTCATAATACAATACTTTTCCTACAGCAAATGAACCATTGGTATATAGCACATACGAAGTAGAACTAGCACATATTGTAGATGAGTTGTTTCCTAATAAATAACTATTAGGCGTTCCTGCATTACAATTTCCACCTTCAGAATACAGAACCTGTCCAGTTCCTGAAATCATATAATAAATATCTCCATTAGAGGGTATTATATAACCGAATCCGGTTACAGGCATGGTTAATGCTGCATCATAATAAACAAATACAGCATTTCCAAATGGAGCCGATGTATATAGCAATTCAGGCGTTGCTCCACATATTAAATAAGGGATATTTCCTAATCTGTAACTATTAGTATAAATAGGTGTTGCAGGTGTTGTTATTTGTTTAATTAATCCTGCACCTCCACAATTATTAAATATCTGTACTTCATAAATAGTGCTAGGGCTGGTAGCAGCAGGAATCAAATAAGGACTGGTACCTGATATATTGCCATTAGGTAATACAACTAATCCAGTAGTAGCAACTGTCCATGTGCTTGTTCCTAAAACCCTTGATTGAACCGCTACTGTTTGTGGTGATGTTGGAACTACTACCCACACTACCTGATAAATAGCTAAATTATTTCCATAATTATTAACGCTAAATCCTGCTACATCAGGACACATAGTAGGAGTTAAGCAACTTATATTACAATAGGCTGCTTTTATATCAGAATAAGCCGTTATAGAATTAATAAAAGCCAATGACATCTGCTTTGCAGAAAGGGTTGTGCAATTATTATTTACTATAGATAAAATCCTATCAGTATTTATATTAAAAGTAGCTGATGGATAATCCTGAAATAATGATTGTAATTTAGCACAGGTAATAGTTGTCAATGTATTTATTCTACTCATTATGTTTTGAATAGAAGTAGAAATGCCTGCATTAAAGTCATTCTGTGTGTTCGCTGTTGCAGAATAAGTATTAAAAACAATATTACCGTTATAATCAAAATATCCTAAAGATAACGCACTACCTAAAGCAACCTGTAAAGCCGTAATACCGCATAGGTAATCAATAATACCTTGCAACGCAGCTACAATAGATTTACTTGTTGCCTGAAAGTTAACAACGTTATCCAGTCCATCTATAGTCAATACTATTGAATTTAAAGTATTAGTATTGGGAGCCGATATTATACTAAAATATGAGCCTGATGTATCATTAGCAAAAATAGATTGCATTGAGCCTAATAACAATGAATTTAAATAAGCGTTAATACTATCAGTACCCGAAACAAGCAATCCTGTTGGTGCTGTATGTAAAGCGTTATTAACAGTTATACTTTTAAATACTGCTGTATTATCAGGAACTTTATAAGTAAGAAAATAATCGACATCTCCAATATCTAAAATACATTTACCATCAAGATTACTTAAATCAATATTTGAATTACTGAATGTTACTAAAGCATTCAATTGATTAATTAGTGAAGGACTTGAAGTAATGGCAGATAAAATATATCCAGCCATTATATTGTAATTGAATGTAATTATTGTTTTTGTAACTCCTGTTATTGTATTATCAATAGAAATTGTAAAAGCCAAATCACCAGTATTACCCTTTACTACCTGATATACGTTTGATGAAACTGTATATGTAGTTGTATTGCCATTAATTGAAGGAATAACAGTCGATCCATTTATGCCAGTTACTATTATACTTGTAACTGAGGGATTAATAGGGTTAATTTCATTTTGCTGTAATGACGTTTCTCCACAATCACAATTTAAATATTTTTTTATATACTCATACTGTATATTTGAATCTTTTCCGTCTATTTCAGACATAATACCATTCATATAGAATGTACTAATATCCAATAATTTTTGTTTAGCCTGTTGACCTACTGCATCATTACAACGCTTAACCGATGTTTCTTGTAATTGCATTATACAGCAATTTAAATCTGCCATTTTACTACCAACAAAAACATTGAAATTATTATTAGTATAATAGCTTATTACAACATACACAGCATCTTGTAAATCATAAGTAGCTATAGAAGTATTAACTATTCTGTATTGTCCTGAATAAACAACATTATTACTAAATGGTGTACCCGTAAAAGCCACAGGACTGATAGTGCCTGTAGGATAATAAAGATTACCGCTTTTGGTTATTGATACAGGTCTGTTATTGTTGTATATAAATGGAGTTATTTCACTAACAGATAAAATATTTGCAGGTATATTAGGAGTTACTTTAAAAATACCATAAACATATCCACTATCTGTAAATCCTACTGGTTGACAAACTTTTTTAATAACAGGGATAGTGGTATAAATATTACCATTACTATCTTTAATTGCTCCTACTATAGTATAATTTTGAAATAAGAACGCATATCCTAAAGAAGATAAATCAAGGTTATAAACAGATTGTGTTGCAGGCGTAGGTAATTGAGGTGCTGTCCAGTCAATAGTAGCAAGTATAACTCCATCTTGGTCAACCAATGAAAAAGCGATTCCTTCAACAAATAAAACGCCATGACCGCTGATATTATTATATATGGATGTATCTGTAAATACAACCTGTCTATTAGCAATATCAAATGCAGCACTAAAAGAAAAGATTCCAATATTAGGGCTATTTACTACTATTTGTGGCATTCTATTTTTTATTTAAACTGTTAATAAAAATGGGCATCCATTTAGGACACCCATCTTTCAATCCTTAGTGGGATTATTATCTTTTTTACCTACGAAGCACAAGTGCCACTTACAATTACATCTGTTCCTACAGGGAATAATGTGGTATAAAATGATTGTACTTGATAACGGCTTGTACCGCTAAACCAATAAGTTCTAATTGGGTCACCAAATATATTTGTCATATAATCCAATGCCACTTGTCCATGCGCTGCTGTATTTCCTGCATCACTACGAGTTATACAGAATAAATTTGCTGTTAATGGAACAAATGAAGCTATTCCATTAGTGTAATATCTTGCTATCAAAGGATTAGCTCCGCAACACGCATTACAAGCTGTTTGGAATACAGAAGCATTCTGTACATCTATGATAATATCTTTACCATCCACTTCTATCCACCATCCTTGTAAAGTATTGGTATCTAAAAGCTGTGCAGAACTTACAGAGAAAGTTGGTTGATATAAAATATCAGTTCCATCACCGGGCGCAAGGTATCTCAATAACCATACTGGTCTAGGAGAATAAGCCTGCAACCTTTCGCAGTTTATCTGTACAGTACTGTTTTGGTCGCCTACATAACTTGATGTAGTTGCGTCATATATAACGTATGCTGTTACTAACATTGTTTTTTATTTTATTTTGTCTGTAATATTTTTTACTTTTTCAATAAACTCGAATGCTTCTTTATCTAAAGTTTTAGCAAATAAATTATCAATCATTTTTTCACCTTTCCCTTCTACGCTTACAATACCCTTATTCTCTCCTTTGGTATCTGATACTGCTAATGCTCCATCTTTAGTAGTGTCTAATAATTTAAATATTTTAGCTTTCTCTAAAACAGCAGAAATATTTGTTTTGTAAGCATTAACCCTTGAAGCGAAAATATTAGGTGTTTTATCTGCAAATATTTTAATAGCATTAAACACTTCGCTAATATCTTCTACATTTACTTCTTTAAGTTCAATTCCATTTACAATATTGAAAAGAACTCTTACAGAATCATTTTTTTTAGAGGCTTCATTAACTAGTTTAAGACATTCAAATTTATTGTCAATAGCTAGTGTATCTTCTTTTTCTTCAATTTCCTGTGAAACTTCTCTATAAGAAGCGATACTATGATAATTAGGATTCTTAGAAACGCTAGTCTCATTCATACCATGAACTTTAAGCATTAGAATAAGTGCTTTATCTTCCACTTCATCAAATTCATTAAACCCGTGGTCTAAAAGAATCATATTGGATTCAATATCCTCCTCGTTTATCTCAAGTTTTAGCCTTAATTTTTGATACGTCTGGTCAATGGTATTATAACCTTTTTGCCAATGGCAAGGTATCATTGTACCTCCTTTTGCACCCCATTTCATTGGCTCTATCTCTCCTGAATAAGATGTGTTTTCAGCAGAAACCTCTTCTTTAGGAGGAACTCCATTCACAAGTCTTCTACCCCATATTTGAGTGAAATTAGGAACTCCATATTTACCAACACGAACAGAAGCAGGTGAGGTATCGCCTTTTATAATATCATTACGTCCTTTTACTAAAGAACCTATCAAAGCATTGTTCTCCCTTTTTCTACCTACATATATTTGGTATATACTCATAAATTATATTGTTTTTATTTTTCAATGTTTTATTAAACTCCTGCTTTGGTAATTAAACCCATCCTTGTAGGAGCATGAACTTCCATACCGAAAGTATCTTTAATACCTATTCTAAGATTCCTTTCTAAACGTTCTCTCGCATCATCTACCCACACTCTCATGTCACGTCCTGGCTCTGCACCTTCAATATTTACGAATGTTACAATAGGAACTCTATTACCTTCTGTATCAGTAAACACTTTCATTGGCATAAGCATAGCAAAATCTTCAAGTACATTACCATATTGGTAATCATCGAACATATCTATTTGATGCGCCCTGAATTGATACCCATAAGCACTGAAATCTTTGAATTTATAGTACTCAAAATTTCTTTCTCCTGTACCACCATCACCAAATAAAGCGTATTTGTAATCTTGTTTTTCATTTCTAATTAAAGCCGCCATAGCCGAACTCCAATCAATACCGAAATTGAATGAATGAGCAAGCATATATTCATTAGCACCGCTAATTTTACGAAGATTCTTTATCATTGCGAAAAGCAATGCTTTAAATGACCCAGCCATTAAGGTATCGTAAGAGAAATTAAATGCTCCGTATTTTTGAATTGTTGGAATAATACCATCAAAACCTTCATTTAATGTATGGTCTCTTTGGTCAAATAACGCTTTTAAGTTACGGTTAACAACAATCTTTTCTTCTGCAAGCTGGCTCAATTGAGGAATATACCAGTAATCAATAGGCTGCCCCATTCCATTTAATCCTTTCTTAATAAAGAAGGTCTTATCGTAAACGAAATTATCAATTTCAGATTCATTTACCGCTAATCCATCTTCATATTTTTGAACGTATGCAGGATATAGAATAGGCATGTTAGCTACCTGACCATGAGTACTTATAGGTGAATCGTTATTTACATTATAAGAAATCATTGGTGACTGTACCAACGTATATTGATTCTTTTGTGTAAGGTCAAGCACCTCTCCATTAATAGGAGCTAAAGTAATAGCTATATTACCAGCAGAACTTTCTACTACCGATACTATATTTACTTTTTGTTGATTATGTTTTAAGAATCCTTGAAAACCGCCAATAGGCTTTGCAAATAACCCATTTTTACTCTGTGAGAATCGGCTAATATTTACTGTAACAGATGCGCCACCAATAGGAACGCTTTGTGTACTTTTTAAAATAGAAAAAGCCATAGATTCAAGCATATCGTATTCAGCCCAATAAAATTTATTGGCTTTCACCATTTTTTTATCAGCACCAAAAAGAGCTTGAATTTCTGACCACATACCCCAAAAACCAGTTTTTTCATAAGGAAGGATAATAGCTGCTTCCCCATTGATATTACCTCTAATTTCAGGATTGTACACCATCTGTTGAAGTGGGTCGTACATCTGGAACGCTGTCTGACCTTTTATAGCCTGATCTATTGCGTATGTAGCACCTTCGCTGAAAAATTGATTAGCATCCATCTATTTAATTTTTAAATTATTATTATAAATTATCTTCTGTTCTTCATTTTTTGCCTAAGCTCTGCATCATTATTAGCAACCTCTGTTTTCGCATCCAACCTCTCTTGTTCTCCAGCTTTACTTATTCCTTTTACTAAAGCAAAAGGCTGTTTAGCTCCTACTGTTGACCCCGATGTAGTGCCAATTCCTTCTCCTAGACTTTTTCCTAATTCATAGCTTTTTTTAGTAGCTATATCGTAAGTATTAATCTTTATATAGCCTTGTATTTTTTTTGTAATAGAAGCCTTTAAATCTTTAATATCAGCTTCTTTTCCGTCTTTAAACTTTGCAAATATTTTTAGGTTCTTTCTAAACATTGCATCAATTTCTTCCTTCTGCTCTTTTGTAAGTTCCCCAGTTTCTTCAAGTTCTTCATCACCTTCCTTAGTTTTAAATAATGATAATTTATCAGGAGTATTTTCCTTAATTATTTCATCAATAAACTTATTATATGAAGGAACTACTTTACGGATACTTTTATCTTCTCCATACCTTTCTTGCGCAGTCTTGAAATTACTTTCTAATGGACTTCTTTTTTCAGCAGCTTCTTTAGCAAGCAACTTTTCTCCCTTTGATTTTAATATTTTATTATCGCTATTTAAATGATATAAATTTTCAAAATCTTCTTTTATTAAAGATTCTTTATCATCAGGGTCGGCATCAGGATTATCAATTTCCCATTCTTTTGCAAAATCCTCAAAAACAATATCTCTATCTTGTTTTGATTTTAATGTATCAAGTTTACTAAAATCATCATCTTTCATATAATCGCTTTCTACTGCGAATTTTCTGAAATTTACTTTTTCAAGCTCTACATCCTTTGCAACTTGTTCAGGCGTTTTTGTAGGCTCTATAGAAGCCATGTTTTGTTTATATGCTCTTAACTCTTCTAATTCTTTTTGAACGTCTTCGGGTATTGATACTTGTGCAATAGCGGCATCACCGCCTCCACCATTTTCATCATCCCCACCAACTTCATAATAAAATTTATTAGCTATAATCATAAATAAAAACTTCTTGATGTAAAAGAAAACATTATATTAATATTGTTTCTATATTTGTGATACAATATTTGTAATAATTATGGCTACAGGTAAATTTTATAACCCAGTATTAGAAATATATAAAGGCGTACAGGTTAGAAAATATAATCTAATTCATCTTAGAGTTGATACAGAAACTAAAAAAATATTAATAGACCAATGCGAGATAACAGGGCTGTCCGAAAGAGAAATATTAGGGTACAGCAGTAAGCATTGCGATTGCTGTAAAGGCTTAAATGTTATTGCTTACAATTCAAAAGAAAAACAAATAGGAATACCTAGAGCTATATTATATAAATCATTACTTAAAAAAAATAGCGGTACATTATAAAATACTTATGCAAACAGCCATACACGTTGCTAAAACAATAGCAAAAGATTTAAATAAAGATTATTCTGATTTACTACAAGAATATAATTTACATACTCAATTCGATAGTATTATTTCTATGGAATTAGATAATAAAATATTAAACTCTCTTATCTCTGCTATAATATTTTCTTATGATAATGACAGTAATTGGTGTGATTTAAAAAATACTTCTTATGAAGATAAGATGAACATTTTAAAAGGGCTTAAAGTAGATTTATCTAATCCGATTTATGATGAATTTATTAATCTTAATAATGAAGAAATAAATAATTCTATAGGTGATTTTTTAGATACACAATCTGATTGGCGTTATGCTCAAATCATGCGAAGTAGAGATTATCATTCTAAAGCAATAAAAACAAAGCAGCCTGAATTTAGCGGCGTAGATGATGATAAAACAGTTAAGGCTATTGAAGGTATAGGTAAACTCCTTAGGGAGGGTTTAAATCATAGAAAACTAGCAGACGAATACATTGCACAGCTAGAAACTGACTACGTAAAACTTAATAATAGGACAGAAAAAGATTTTGGTGTCAAGTTTATGGATGGAGAATTAAAATACGACAAAACAAAATGGAGAAATGTTATAAAATATGAAAGAGAAAAATTTTTAAAGAAAAACTAATTAGTTGCATACAAATTACCTTGCCCTTCTTTCCCAAAACCTTTATTTTGTTTCTGCCCCATGTAATTTATATATCTTTCAGGGAATATATGCTTTGTAGTTTTACTGCCGGGTTGACCATCTACAATAGACAACTCTTTCATAAAATTATCCTCATTAACTCCCGATGCAAAAGCCGAATGGCCTGACTTAATATCTTGCAAAGCGAACTGTCTATAATTAGAAAAGTCTTGCTGTATTGCAGGAATCAAATCTACTGTTAAAGAAGTTTTAGGATTGTCTTTAATATATTTTTGTAATGTTTTTATACCTTCATTATTTGCTCCTTCACCTTTATCTAAATCAGCATTTCCGCTAAGGTTATTCTTTTTAAGATAAGCATAATAATTATTCCAATCTTTCCTATTTTTATCGGTTACGGTATCAACGCTTTTAGACTGTTCTTTATTTTTACCATCGTCTTTATTGTCAGGCATACTCCTTTATTTTTTATCTATAACATTAGCCGTATCTACATTATTATCTGTTAATCTATAACATTCATAAGTATTTATTTCTTTTGTCATACTTTTTGTTTCTTCATCTAAACCCAACCATTTAAATGGTTCTAATTTTAGAGAAAACATATCTAAATACTCAGGTCTACTAAAGGACGCTACAATGACATCAAAAGTTCCAACGTCGTCTATATCAAACGACACAACACCCTCTCCACTTCTACTTTTTATAAAAACACTACCTCTATTTAGTTTCAAATCTTTTATAAATTCTAGTATCATACTATGATGTTTTAGTGTGTAAAGTTAAGTAATAATTTTAATTGGGAGCCTGAATATTTAAATTATTTTTATTATTGTCAATTTCCTGCTTATTATCTTTTGTCAAGTTCTTTAAATCAGCCATAGAATCATGCTTTAATTTAGCTAACTTTTCATCTATCATAGCATCAACTTGTCCTTGAGTTTGAATATTTTGGTCTTTACCTTGTGTTTTAGCACCTATAAGCATTTGGGCTGTTTTAAGTTTAGCTTGCTCTAATTCCATTTGCTGTTCGTGCATTAATTGTTGTTTATTAGCATCTTCTTTTGCTTTATTTTTAGCTGCTAACATTAACAATACATAAGCATACTTGTAATTACTTTTTGCAGTTTCTACCACCAATCCTATTGATTCAATTGCTACTTGATTTTCCGAAGCCATTTTATTGGCTAAATCAAATACATATTGCTTGTTTGCAGATACATCTTCTAAACTTACAGTTATACCAATACTTTCGGGCTGAATATCTTCAATTTCTTCAAGCATTAAAGCATTAGACAAGCCTATAACATTTTTAAATTCTTCCCACCGTTCTTTAAATCCGTATTTCTTTTTTTCTTTTACTATATTAAAAATATGCTGTACCGTTCTTTCTCCAAACATTACCATAAACTCCCTTGCAGGTTTCTCTAAGAACCATATACCATTGGTAGATGCGTCTAAAGATGCCTCTATGCCTGCCGTTACCGTCCTAGGGCGTGCGCCGTTGCCTTGACTAACACTATCTTGCGCAAGGTCAGTAGTCATTACTTGGTACAATTCCAGCATTTGCTTTAAATACCGCTCTGCCTTTGCCAGCATTCCATTATCTATACTAACTACTAGTGTTTGAGGGTTTACTAACGTATTGCCTTGCTTATCTTTAAAGGCACCGATAGCCATTCCTCCTTGAGTTAACTGCCTAAATGCTAATAGACCAGCATCAGTTCCATTACCTCCCGAAGGTTTAGGACTACCTGCGTTTATCTTATTAGCTTCGTCCGTAGCAGCTAATACAGAGCCAATAAGTTCATTTGAAAAAACAACACCCGATTTGTCATTTATAACACAGTTTTGATACTTATGCCATAATGTTCTCATTAATGGCATGTAACATTCCTTTCTATCAGTCCATGAAGGACGTGTTTCATCTTTCCATATAACTAAGGATGATTTAGCATAGCGCATATCTACGCCATACCTATACATATCAATATCTTTTTTTAGATCAAAAATATATTGAGATTGCCACGCCCAATCAGCTTGTGAATTTTTTTGTAATCTATCTCCTGGAGGAGGTACATAATAACAACTATACCAAACATTATATATTTTTTGTTCTATAGTTTTTTTATCGGCATCTTTTCCTTTTTGCCAATTTAAAGGCTCTCTTTTAAGAGTAGGAATATTATTATTTATATATTTTATAGAGAAAGTATCGGCATCTTGTGTAAGAACACTAAATACGCCTATTTGAATAAAAGCATTTGTGCCTTTTGCGGAATTGGATTTTCGGTAATCCATTTTATGACCGCCCCCTTGTATTTTATTTAACTCAAAAACTTCTTTTAATTGGTCATCGGTTAAATTCTGTCCAAATCTTCTAACAAATTCAGCAAAAGTTATTAATGATTCATGGTACCAATAAACAATATCTTCGCCATTCTTTGCTTTAAATGGGCTTGTATATAAATCTTTAGGGTCTATGTATTCAACTGTACCCCTACCATTAGTTTCGTCAATATACCATCTACCACATGCCTTATTAAAGTTCTTTAAATCATTAATAAACCATTCCCATTTTTCAGACTTCCATTTATTTAAATTAATAAGAAAATGTTGAATACCCAACTCTAAGGCTATTTCTACGTCTCCTTTATAAATATAAGATTCATATAATGCTAAATCTTGCCCGTCATGTATTTGTGTCTTTATATAATCAAGCATATTATCAACTGCGCCTATGCCTGTTTCATCATCTTTTTTACCGCCTTCCTTACTATCTTTTTTTGAAAATTCTTTTACGTAACTGTACGGAGATTGGCTTTCTTTCATTGGAGGTATTCCCAATAAAGAAGTGTACTGATTGATTAAATTCCTAAACTCTCTTTGCCAAATTATTTTTTCTTTGTCTTTTTGTTTTTGAATTTTAGCAAACTTATCAATAACATCAACAATTATTTGGTCGGGTATTTTTTCTATCTTAGCTTTTACAATATCGTCAAGGTGAACATCAATTGGTATAGCACCAAAATTTGATGCAAAAAATTCAGCTTTACCCCCTCCTCCCATTGGAGTAATAGGGTCAATCATATTCCTATACTGTTGCTTATCTATTTCTAACCTGTCTATCTTTCTATATTCTAAGGCTTTTTTATGGTCTAAAAATCTTGTTCCTGACAGCTTACTATAAAAAATTGACTGTGCCATCCAGAGATTATTTTTTAACTCTGGTGGAGTAAATGCAAGGTCTGAATAGAAATTTGTTAAATCTTTAACTGGAGTTACGTTTGCCAATTTTTTGTGATAAAGATACCTAAACTTAATAAACGCACCCTGTTTTCAGTTATTCGTTTGTATCACAAATTCATTTTTGTTTAATAGCAATAATATCCCTATCAAATAAACAATCTACTTTCATTCCGTTAAATTTAACAGGGAATATGTCTGCATCATCTACTAAAACTGTATCTTCTCTTTTAACTGAAAAATTATCTGTACTTTCTTGTGATATAGAGATAACATTCCTATACAATAGCCTATGCCTTTCTTCTATTAGCAGCCCATTTTTAGTAATAACCATTACAATAGGTGTTTCATGTGTTAAGAATACATACGGAGCAATAGGTATTAATTCTTCATTTCTTACCACTCCTAATAGCATACTTATTTCATCATAATCTCCTTCATAATAAACAACCGTATCTCTTGACATTGGATGTTTTCTATCTTTGTATGCAATTTTGGTATGGTCATAATAGGTTGTTTTAGGATTTATCCAAAACACTTGCCCATGTTCATCTTCTTTTACCAATTGGTGTCTTAAATTACAAACTTGATAATCTAATAATGCAATATCTCCAACATTTATCCCTTCAACTTCACTACCAACCAATTCAACTATTCCTGTTTGCACAAATAACTCTGATTTCCTATCCTCGTCATCTTTCGCATCAACAGTAAGGAATAATTTTACTTTACTACCGTCATTCCTTGTAATTTCTTTTGAAAAAATACCTTCTTTATTTTCTTTTGTTATTCTAACAAAGATTTTATTTCCTAATACTTGCATTTGTTTTTATTTTTGTTTTTAATAATTTCTTTGAGGCATAAATTCAAGCATTCTTTTACTCCATTCCATTCCTGAATTATCTGATACATTGCTAAATTGTAATTGTTTTAATCCATTCTCGCACATTATCTCTGCCATCGTAACATCAAATTGAGTTGTATTGCTTGGGTCAAAATTATCAAGGCTTCTTAATCCATCTTCAAAAGGATAACATTCAATTTGGTCTTTTTGTGTTGGCTCTTTAGGGTTAGAATACCTTGCTTGTAACATAGATACGCCATTGTTAATTATTTTTGAACTTGTTGTTATGCCATAATTATCATCTTCACCTTTCATTAAAAAAGGAAGCATACCTGCCTCTTTAAAATCTTCTTTAACGTGTATTGTTGAACGCTCGTGCATACATCCAAATCCAGTGTACTTACAAGCTTTAATTGCCTCTTTATTTACATCATGTGGGTCATCAGGCCTTCCTAAATACATTGCCATTACCTCATCCTCTATTCCGCTATTAAAGTAGTCAAATTTTATTCTAACAAATAAACATGCCTGCGAAAAATTAGCACTTTTAATATCTTCTTTATGGAAGTTAACAGGATCATAGCCTATAACGCCTGACATATTTATAGGAGGAAAATATACACCATCGTAAACATTAAATCTATTCCTTGTATCAATATTTTTATCCTTATCAAAGAAGGGATGTATAGCCCATAACCATAATCCTGTAGGGTCTGCAACAAAAGATATTTTACCATTTTGCCCTTCTTCTAACTTGCCTCTTACATACGGCTTTTGGTCGGGTGTTAAACTTTCTAAATGACTAAGCCTGTTACTTATCCTTAATTTGTTAAATAAATTTGAAACGGCAGATGATAATAAAGCATGTTCTTCTATTATTGGGAATTTATATAAACTAAATATATACTCTTTGGTTCCTTCAGGGTATTTTCTATGCTCATTCCATATCCAATTTTCAGCCATATCCCTGTTTATCTTACCATATTTATCTAATACATCAGGAATCTCTTTTAATAGTAATAAAGAGTGTATTCCTTCAACAAAATATTTGTATAATCCGCTATTTGTTTTTCCGTTAGCGTTCCTCTTTTTAGGATTTGAATTAGCAATCAGTTTATGCCATGCCATAGTTGCCTTAACGGCATCCTTACTATCTCCAGTGGTAGATAAGGCATCTACCTTTAATGGCTTGTCAGGATTAACAGCTTTTAAGTTAATTTCAAGCATTTCATACGGGTCGCAACTCTCATATTTACTAAATTCATCTTCTACAAATAAAACAGCATCCTTACCATCAGCAGCAGATGCAACAGTAGGTAATGCCTCTATCATTCCACCCAAAAACCTATTATCTTCATCTTCTATTAAATTAGATTTAAGTTCTAATGATTTTATAGGCTTTTTTCCATTGGGAGCGTAATAATCTTCTCTCATCCAAAAAACACGCCTACTATAAGTATCAATAGTCGGCTTCATTAAGGTTGACATTGATTTATATAGCGTATCGCTTTGATAAACTACATTATTACTAAACCCTCCTAAAATAACCCTTATAGCCTCCGTAATTTGCTCTGTAGATATTCCAGCCCTGCGTGGTTTTATCCAGCACCTTCCCGAACATAACGTGTCATTATTTGTTAAATCCCTGAAATAAAATCTTTCTCTTTGAGATTCTAAATATCTTAACTTTCTACCCTGAAATTCATTAAAAATTAAATGGTCAACTTGTGCGCCTGTGATATAAGTTGGCTCTCCATCATTCATAAACCACAATCCATTAAACCATCTTTCTCGCCACAAATCCATATACTCTATTCTATCCTTCTCATTCATCTTACGGACATCTTTTATGTCCAGTAATTTCTTTAAATCGGATTCGCTTCTCCAATACTGTTCTTTTTTAGGAAGGTCATAATAAATTATGTCGGATTCCTTAGGAATAGGTGGTAATTCATACTCGTAAGTACCATCTCCACTACCTATTTGTATAATTTCTCCCATAATTCTACAAGGTACTAATTAAAAAAGTCAAAATAAGCACGTTTTATTCAATATTTCAGTTGCCTTGTCTATACCTAATGCGGTAATTCTCATTTTAGCACCTCTTGAAACTCCTACTTTTTGTATATACTGTTTATTCTGCAAAGTACCGAACGCTACCTTTATCTTAGTTTTACTACTATTAAAGGTATAACGGTATATTTGGTTGTATAATGAACTTCCCAGTACCTCATTCCCGTTATATAATGCAATTAAAACAAACCATTCGCTCATATTTAATCCCATATTCATGGCTATTTTTTTTCTATTACTTTCGTAATTAACTAGCCACCCACATATATAATCCATTTGTTTTTTATACTCTGCAACCTTGTTTTTTTGAGCATTTTTAGCTTTAGTTAAATAAGCATAAGCAGGGCTTACGGACAGATTATTCATTAAACTGTAAGTATCTACTATTTCTTTATTAGCTAAAATAAAAACAGCATCTTCTATTATTTCTTCTGAATTACTTATAGTGTACTCTCTTTTTTTTAGCAAATCTTTGTACTTGAAAAACTCCTCTACATCCATTCCTTTTTCATCTTCAACTAATATTATTACCCTTTTCCTTAAAGCCTTTATTAAAATGAATATTTTAGCAAGAAAAGATAATTTGTTAGTAGAAGTGGTATCGAATGTTCCACCACGTTTAAACAGCTTAAAGTATAATTCTTTTGGCAATAATTCCCTCTGCCTTTCACTCATTAAAGCACTTTCTTTAGCGAAGTAGTGGCTAAAATTTTCGTTATCAATATCAAACTTCAACTTGCTTTGCATTCGATAATGTTTTATTAATTAAAAGTTCCATTTCTTCAAATCTATTTGCCCATGAATGATTTTCTCTAACGAGGTTCATTCCTACTTTTGCTATAGCCTCTCTTTCATCTTCATTTTCTAAATAGTACTCAACCTTTTCTTTCAATTCATCAAGTCCATTAAACCAGTCTAAATGAACACCTCTTTCAAATATCTTTTCGATGCCATCAAAATATCTAGCTAAACAGAATGTACCACACGCCATTATTTTCCATATCCTGTCAGATGTATAAAACTCCTTATCGAAATTACTTTGAGATATTGCTATCTTAGCTGAATTATAGCATACAGATTCCTCATAAGGGTCTATCATTTGTCCTGACTGACCTCGGCCATAAGATTCAAATTTATTATCAAATTCTAAATAAAGGAAATCTATAATCTCTTGTCTTTCTTTTGCTAAATCAAAGCTCAAATTAGTTCCTACATAGTTATTTCCTACAAATACAACATCAGGATATTTACTTATGTCAATACCTGTTTTATTATAAAAATCAAAATCGGCACTTGATTGTAATACTGATACATTTTTAATTCCTAACTCTTTACAATTATCAACATCTTCTTGATTAGAAAACAACACCAACCCGAAATAAGGAGCAAGGTCGTACATCCATTTTGATTCATCTTTATTACGACAATCAAAATTATATAATACGGTGAATCCTATTTTTGATAGCGATTTAATTGTTTCTACATCAAGAATATCATTGTTTTGTATATGTATGAATATCAATTCGGGCTTGCATATATTTGCTTTTACAAGCATTCTTTGAAGCAATCCATTTGTACCTTCGTTAAATCTTATTGACTGATAATCTAAGAAATCATAATCCGTAAATCCAGCCTTTTTAAACCCAATTTCCATTCCCCTGGAACTGTATATACCAACAGCGTTTATTCCAATATGCAATACTGACTTCATGTGTTAATTTTTATTAGTGATTAATTATTTTCTTTGGTAGTTATTTTCCAACCCGGACTATTAGGGCAATTGCAATGGTTTTTAAAAAATATTATATTTCCGCAATCACAAGGCTTACCATCCGCACTTTCATCGTATATATCTGGCACTACACCTTTAACCGAATGCCCGTTTTTACATTTTATTTCCTGTGATGCTGTTGTGTTGTTTTCAATAAAATCTCTTTTAGCATATATCAAATTCTCTGCGTTTTTATGAAGCAAATAAAATCCAAATGGGGCGATTACAGCATCAAATTTGTCTTCATCCTTACTATTATTTTCAACACAAATAAGTTTAGTTTTTAAGGCATTAAAATCAATTTGAGGCAATACCTCTAATTCCATTCCTTCAATATCAATTGATACAAAATCAAATGTTTTTACAGGCGACATATCAAGTAACCTATCAAATGTTACAACAAAAACCATTCTCTCTGTAAAAGGAATATTAGCTGCTGACCACCGTAACGTTTCTTCTTTTTTTAAAGTAGATACTAAGGATAAATCCCCTTCATTTAATAATGTTCCTGATTCGTAAAAAGTAAGCACATTATTAATACTGCCTACTCCAACTTGTAAACAATATACATTAGGATTGCCAGCATGAAGATTTGATAGTTTAGGAAATACAGTCGGTGAAGGTTCTACTAATGTAGCAATCCATCCTTTTTCTATCAAGGCTAAAGCGTTACTGTACTTTTTACCATCATTTTCTCCTATACTAAGTAAACTACCTTTATACTGTCCAAAAAAGTTCTGAAATAATACATCTTCTTTGTTTTGTGCATAAATATTCATTAAATTACTTTTTTAAATTGTGATTGACTTAAACCTCTTACCATAAAAAAACAAGGATTACATGTAGGCTTATTTGCATAATCCTTAACTCTTCGTTTAGGCTTTACTATCCATTCGCCCATGTATTTTTTTAATCTATGTTTTTCTATTAATGATTGTAATTTTTCTTCACTAATATTTAAGGCTTTTGATACATCACAATTATTATCAAATCTATTTAAAGCCTTTAATAGATTATCTATTATTACTTGTTGGATATTTAGTATCTCCATAAATTACGACTGTCTTAAATCAAGCGTTTTAAATTGTTCTAGTGCAGGGAATCTTATTCCTGTTTTTTCTAATACTGCGTAAACGTTTTTCCCCGTTTCGCAATTACCCATAGCACAAGATGTACCTAATTCAATTATTTTATAATCAGCTAATTCAACTAGTCCTTTATAAAATTCTTCTGTATAATAGTTGAATCCGTGCAAATGCCAATGTAGACTAAGAGGATTTTCATTTATCATAACTCCACCTGATTTAAGCATATTATGCTTGTTAAGCCATGAGTTATAAAAACCTTCTAAATGATGTTTACCATTCCTACCATAATGTTCCGTGCAGCCAAAATCTGTTACTAATGAATACTTATCAGTAAATTCATCAGGCAATAAATAAGTTAGGTCATAATGCAAACAATTATTTTCTTGGCTTACATCAAAACACGTATATTCAATACCTTTCGACTCATAATAAACGTTTGCGAAAGGAGCAGGCAATGATTCGCCATCAAAATATAAATTTTGACTTCCATATTCTCCTACATTTTTAGGCTTATACTCGTCAATAACTTTATCTAAAAGTTTCTTGCTAAATGTTGTTATTCCCATATTTTTTTATTATTCTTTCCAATAAATATTAGCTATTATACCATTTATGTGACCTGAATGAATCCCAAATTTTTTACTTAGCTCTTTCGTAGGTATTCCTTGTTTATGTAAATTTCTTATTTCCCTAACTTTTATCCAATTTAATTTTTTTGTTGCATGAAATTCCCCGTCTTGTCTGGCTAATCCATTCCTATATGCGTGTTTTAAATTATCGGAACTTGTTGACCACTCTAACATCCAAAATCTATTATCTTTTTTGTTTCCTTCTATATGATTAATTTGTGGTAAATTATTTATGTTTGGTATAAAATGAATACCAACCAATCTGTGCAATGAAAAGGTTTTTTTATTCCCCTCTTTTAACAATGAAGATTTTAAATACCCGTTACTTGTACGACCTTGTTTTATAATTTTTGGATTTCTAGTTATTGTACCGCCCATAGATTCAGGAGCTTTCACTGTTTTTAATACTGCCTTTATTCTTCCAAAAGAACTTATTTCATACAACCCCTCAAACCCTATAACTTTCTTCCATTCTTCTACATATAATTTGCCATTATAAATGTCTTTTAAAATATCAAATGATAAGTTTTCCCAAAGTTCCATAAAATAAAAATCTCGAACACAAAAGACTTATCATTCGCACTACGATAGTGAGGATGCAATTGTGCCGAGATTTAAAAAATTAATGTATTGTAACATAATGCAAATGATAAGTACTGTAAATATACTATTTATTATTTATAAGTTCTGTTATTTTATGATTAGATATTTGTGTTACTCCCATTTTTATTTTTTAATTCGTTAAATCTATTTTTTATTATTTTACCTATATCGGAATTTTTATACTTAGCTGTTTTTTCGTGATGTAAATAATAAATACATGGCGAAGGTGTTATATCTATGATGTCAATACTAGCCATTAGCGAAAATCTTGTCATTAATGGCAAATCTTTAATTGATTCCATAAATTCAAAATTAGAAATCATTTTAGATACCTTACTATTTATATAAAAATCAATCTTACTATCCTGCATCCTTTGCTTTGAAATATTTATCATTTCATTATCTAATACCCTTTCCTCGTAAGGAGGGATACGAAATGACTGCTCTTTTATTTTTTTAAAAAAACTAAACATATTTAATATTTTTTTTAAACACCTGACCAAAGACAAACCGTATCTGCTATTGGTACTTTACCCTTGTGTTCATTGTAAGCAAAAAAAGTACTTTGAGCATTGGTTATAATTAATCCCATTTGCTTTGCGATAATGGAAAGAACGCTTTGATCGTGCCTATGACCTCTTACCCTTGCATCATTTGATACCTGTAGATTTTCATTTGACCAATCTCCTTGGTAACTTACTCCATCCGAAGCGGCTGCAATATACCTGTTTAATAATTCTTTTGCTTTAGGATGATGTACATCAAAACCTGCGCAACAAGCCATCAACATTTTAGATTCAAACGCCTCTTTCCTTGTCATTCCAAATTTAGCCAAGCAAGCATCAGAAGTGTAATCTCCTATGGAGAAACCAACATTATCAAACAGGATATATCCATGTTCTTTTATATGGTCAAAAATTGGTTCTATTGACTTTGTAGCGTATATAACAGAATCACACCAAAGAATTAAATCTGCACCTTCTTCTATTGCTTTATTGATTGAATGCGCTTTAAAGGCATAAGGCACAGCATCAGGACTACCTTTATGAAAAGGACTACCTATGTGTGAATAATCATTAATACCTTTAAATAACTCAAATTGTCCACCATACCCAACTAATTTAAGGCTTTGTTCTAATCTCATTAAACTTTTTGCATAGTAACCTACGGCATCAGCAAAACTAACAACCATTTTTGTTGACATAATTAATATTATTTATTTTTTAAAACCTATTATAGCATTTTCTGTTCTTTTTCCAACAGAGGTAATATATCCAATAGTGGTACCGTACTCTTTTGTTATTTCAACATAAATCCCAGTTATGGTAGTGGATACTACTTTAGTATCGATATAAGTAGGACTATTACCTACATTTATTTTTGAATCATGCACATCCACTACATCATCTATATTGTATATATTATCAAACGAAATAATCATAATTAATATTCTTTATTGTGACTCGAAAACCTATAATGATACATTGGTTTATCAATTTTAAATTCTGTTTTTAAATGAGGATTAAGACGTATTGAATACTCTTTATCCTCTGCTAAACTTTTTGCTGGAAAACCTGCTAATAACGCTAAACTTCGTTTTGTTCCTGTAATATGATTTGTTGTTCGCAAATATACCTTTTTACCATTTTCAAAAATTGTAACATTAGCATTATCTTTTGACAACCTCCATTCAATTTCATCAATACCATCTGTTGTTATTTTACCGTTTATAGCAAAACAGTCGGCATCACTTTCAGTAGCTTTTAACAGTTCTTGTACATAGTAATCAGGAACACTATCATCATCATCAACTGTTATTATGTATTTTCCTTTTGATAAATCAATAAGCAAGTTTCTTTTTTCTCCCGAAGTAATACCTTTATTATCTACTGCTACTATTATCTCAACTTCTTTAAAAGATAAAGTAACAATAGAACATCCTTGTTTTGTTTCAGGCTTAACACCTTTCAGCATACCGCATTGAATAAATAAACTACAAACCAATTCAGACAATCCAACCCTTCTAGTTTCTAATGAGGGTATAAGTATAGATAGTTTAATCATGCCTAATTTTTATGTATTAAAAATATTTTCAAGTTTTAATCTGCTGTACGTTAACCTATCCATTTCGTAAACATTAGGATTTTCAGTTTGTAAAAGTAGTTCATCTTTTACTCCGTACCCCCACGTAAAATGCCTATGCTCCAATATGTTTTTATTAACCAACTTGTATTTACCCCTAGATACTGCAACATCTTGTTGAAAGTTATCTGCATATACTGAAAAAAAATCAGGATGATATATATATCCGTCAATATCATAATAACTCTTGGACATCATTGCATAAGTAATGAGCCTATTTTGTATTTGGTCAGGGAAATGTACTAATCCATCAAAGTTATCAAAGGCTTCTAAAATATCCAAATCAAAACCTTCTTTTATAAAAAACATATCGTCAGAATGATTACATATTATATCTGCATCGGGAACCATCCAAATATTTTTATTTATAGCATCTATTTTGTTTTTTGAAAACTGATATACAGGCTTTACTTTTTCTCCATAAGACTTTAATTTATCATTAAAATCTTTATTAGCTACTGTTACATCATCTACATCTAAAGTAAGGAGTATAATATAATTATCATGCTTAGATAACCCTATTATGTTTTCTATACATCCAATTAATTTTTCAGGACGTGAACGAGAAGCTAAGGAATATAATATTTTAATATTATTCATTTTAGTTGTCTTTTTTTATAAAATCTTCTATAAACTCCATTGAAGGAATAATACCCGAAAAAGTTTCATACACCATCTTGTCGTTTACAAAAAATGATATATATTTAACAGCTCTATTCTTAAAAAGAATCTTAATTTCTTCTGAAAATGTAATTGAAGAAGGTATCATCATTCCCTGTAACGACAATATTATATGCTTATTTCCCCTTTTTAAAAGAGCGTCTGCATATAATCCGTGAGATGTAGGAACAGATACACCAAAATAATTTTCATACGGGTTAAAATCAGGTCTATCCGAAATAAATCCATTTATTAATGCCCGATGAGTCCAATTAGCTTCTTCGTAAGTTTTTAAATAAAAGGATGGATTGTGAAAACAATGTTTTTTGTATTCTTTTTCTTTTTGCCAATAAAAATTCATTAAAGTATCTACTATTGATTGACATTTTATTTTACAATCATCCTCGTCACTAAAAGTATATAAAACAATATTTCTGCCATTCTTTAAAACGAATTTTCCATTCTGCATTGTAGTATAACAAATATAATCATCCCAGCTAGGAACTATCTTTCGCTTATTTGCATCTAAGTTATTAACATAATAATCTATCATTTATTAAGTGTTAGTGTTTTTAATTTTAAATATCTTTTTTACTAAATGAATTATGAATAACAAAAACAAAAAACAAAGAAGATAGTATCAGTGATGATATGAAAGGATGGTTGTCTATAAATTTAAACATACTAATTTCTTTTATAACTTGCTTGATAAGAACCTCCACCAACTCCGTAAGAAGGTTGCATGAATTTACTATGGTTTGTTGCCTTGATGATTCTTTTAGCAATACACCTTTCAGTATCACCATCTCTTACGTCAACTACTGGAACCATACGCACTTCTCCTTTTGGAGTTTCTATTCTGATACCATAACTTCTTTTACCTTCTTTTGTAATGTTTTCTACTTTACAGTTAGTCATTGTTTTTTTTGTTTAAATATTATTAGAATAATTATTTACTTTATTAATTGGTGTGAATCCCTCACAATTGAAAGTCTTTAACACCAACAGGCAGTTCGCCATTTAGCCCACAAGGGTGTGAATCCCTCACAATTGAAAGTCTTTAACACCACTTTCTTATACAATGCCTGTATTTGCTCGTATTTCAGCCCATATTCTTTTTCAAAAACCTGCCAACCTTTATAATAATAGCACCAGAAAACCTTATTTTTAAAATCCTCTTGAAATATCCATTGGTCGCCTAAATAACAAGTTATGTAGCCTTCAGTTATTTTAACTGTGAAATCTAGCTTGATAAAATCTTTCAACCATTGTTTGGCTGTTGGTTTTTCAGGCGCATTGATAATTCCTTCAAGTACTAACAATCTTTCTTTTATTATTATAATTTCTGCAACTGCTTGGTCTTTATTTATACTCATTTTTTTACTTGTTTTTTTGTTTTAAAAAATAGCCGGTTACTGTAGATACAATTCCGGCGATTACCGTACACTAAAATATTTATTTGAGGAGGTAGAGGGAGTCGAACCCTCGTCCACGATAGTTAATTAAATGCTTTTATTTATAGGTTTAGGTCAATGGTTAATCTTACAGCCATTCCGAAATAATTTTACTACAACTCCACCATCATATTTTTAAAGAATATGAAAACTTTTTTGTTATAACTTTTTGTTTCTTGGCAGTTACCGCCGCAGGTGTTAGGCTGCTATTGCAACTTCACGATTAGCGAAAGCCATATTAATTAGCTTTGCGCTTTGTGCCTGACGAGATTCTTTTCTGTCATTTAAATTTTCGATTCTATTTATTAGTCGGATAAATCAACCGACACCTAAAGCAAAGAACTAATCATACCCTGTCAAATGCCTTGTACCCCCAGTATTTAAAAATGCTCGTCTTTCCGAGCTGCCACGAGTCTGCAACGCTTCGAGTGTCTGACACGCCACACTGGTTTCCCACCTATTATGTATGTGTCATTTAATTGTGGCTAACTATTTAAAAGAACTTTTTATTTTTTAAAACTGCCCACTATAGAAATAGTAGCAGGGTGTCTTTATCAAAAGAGACTTGCCTATATCCAACTAGGGAAGCTATTTTTAAAATGTGATACGTATATAAATACTACACATTAATCACCATGACTAAATTAAATTTATTCTTCAATATTGGGAATCCTTAAAACTATAGTTCTACTGCCGTCTGCCTCACGTAAATTTAATACAACATTAGCTTTAAATTTATCTACACCAATATAATCAAATTCAGAGTAATCAATAGAAACTTCTCTTAATTTTCTTTCTTCAACCGATTGTGATTTATTTTCATTATCCATATAATTAATTGGGTTTTATAATGTCCTCCCAGAACTTTAGTTTTTATCCTTGTCCATATCCTTTCCTAATTCACTAAATAAAAATAAAACAAACAATACAATTATTATAACTAATGTTAGTACTACTACTGTTATTATCTTTAGCATGATTAATTCATTGTTTGGTTAACTACTATTTCATCGCTTGCTTCATCTCCCCACGCAGCTACAATTAAGAATCCTCCTTTTACAGGTTGTAAAACAATTGGGTCAGGAACTTTAACTGTAGTTACAGATTGGAATATGGCACCAATTTTAGAAAGACCTTTTAAATCCATATCCATTTTGGGTGCGCAAATAAATAATGTATCATTGTTTATTTCATCGTAAGATTTAATATATAAACTACAGTCATTTATATTTACATAAGAGGTATGTTCGTAATACTGTGTTTTATCAATTACACCATCAGGGTACAACCTTTTAAATTCTTTTATAAGATTTTTTTGTACAAGTGTATAAGCAAAAGATTTTACTACTACTTTGTTTGGTTTTTTATCTGACATATCTACATTGAATGAATGTATTACTTCCAATTTTACGGCAGGAACAAACCCTTTATACCTATCAATAGGGGCGCAAGTTAAATTATACTTTTTATTTATTTCTAAAACCTGTATCTCTGTTATGAACTTGTTATTAGGATATTTTACACGGTAGTAAAGTATCAAATCTGCTATACTATTACTCATTTTTACATGAGCAGCTTTTTTAACGCATATAGAGTTTAAAAATCCAACCTTTTCTAACAAGGAGGCCTTTGCTAATAAATGCTTATTGCCATTTATTATACTATTAGCTTGTTTTAATGCGCTTTCGCTGGCTGTATCAAATTCATTATGTATTCTCTGTACTACTAATGGATAATTATTCATTTTGTTTGTTTTTTAATTGTTATTTAATTATGCTGTTTTCAATACTATTTAATCCCTTATCAATTATATCATCTACTTCTTTTTCTGTTTTTACTTTTCTTCCAAAAATACAATAGCCATTTTTATTTTTAACTACTAAACAACCTCTGTACTTTTGAATTTGTAATACTCCCCACTTAATAGTTTCTAATGGATGCTTATGTTTTGCTTCTACCATTTGTTTTTATTATTATACGGTCTTTCAACTAAAAACATTATCAATGAGATAAAAAAAATAAACCAGCTAAGAAATGCAAATACCAAAAAAAATATGTGACTAAATAAATCAGGGTTAGGTTCTCCGCCATGCTTTATCATATACATATAATAATTAGTCATTATACCTAAATATCCAAAAGGTATTCCTATTATATAAATTGTAATTAATGCTGCCATAGTGTTATTTTTTATATATTAATTTCTCTAAGCGAGAGTAAAACTTTGTTGCTCTTTCTTCATCGGTTAAGAACGGTAACAGTTCGTGAAATTTTTCTTTAATACTATCCCAATCAGCCATTCCTACCCACCTATCCATACTTGTATCATCAAAAACTGAATGACAGCCACCAAAGAACGCTCTCTCTACATAATTATTAGGATGTGTGGCAATGCTGTGGAAAGTTTTTTTAGGGAACAAATGACAGCATGAGAACTTGTAATACATTTCATCATTCTTTTGCGATTTTGCTCCACATCCACATTGACAAACTCCGGTCAACTTTTTACGTACTAACTCAAACCACTTACCTAATTCACTTTCTCCACTTTTAAGTTCTACATTACCCTTATAACTATTCAACGACCTTATTTTATTCCTTTGCTTATGATTTTCTAATATCTCTTTTACTTTTTTATTTTTGTAGCATTTGTACAAGCACCACAAATCTTTGGCAATTTTTCTACAAGCCACATCTTCATCACCACATTGGCTGCATGTTCCGTATTTAGACTGGGGCAAGTAACTCATATAATATAAAACAATTTTATTATTGACCTTTCAATAAAGGCAATGAATTTATATTTAGTAAACCTTAATGGCTTTACAACAATATTATGATAGCCATATAAAGGAACATAATTAACCTTTACTACTATACCTGTTGCCGCATTTTCCATATAAAGAATATCAAACTTTTTGAACTGCTTTTTATTATACGAAAACTATAATTTAAATGTATTACTCATTTAATTGGTTTTAATTTTTCTATTAAAGAAATATCAACCTTCCTGCCATCAGACATGGTGTATTGAGTTATAAAGCTATTGTAATCGACAATCATACAGGTATCTTTCCCTATTACATACACATTACCGACACTTGACTTCATCTCATTTTGAATATCTTCCATTCTTATATTCTTACCTCTAAGACATGATGATAAAAATAAACAAATACAAAATAAATATACCAATAGTTTCATACTACTTATTATTAAGTTTTAATTTTGCCAATTCCAGAAACGCTTTAAACTGTGGAGTGTATCTTGCTTCATTAAATTGTTTTCCTTCATCCCATACACTTAGTAGGTTATTAAGAGATAGTAAAGGCTTGTTCATAAGTAAATATTCTTCTGCTTTACCCTTTGTTGAGAATGATCTTTCTTTAACAGGATTACATGTTGCTTTTGACGTATAATATACTATAAAATTATCGCAAACAGAATAATAACTATCTAACCTATATATATCTACTCCATCTTCTGTAGTAAACAACACTTCTTTCTTGTATTCTTTTTTGTACCCTATCTTATTGTAAAATTCTTCGGTAGTTAATACTTTGTCAAAGTAAAAATCCGCTTGATCTTTTGTTTCAAACCATTTAAAATAACCTTTTTTATCAAACCCATAAAACATTCCTACTGAAAAAAGATTAGTCTTATTATTAAAATGTCGTTTTAATAACTCCTGCGTATCTACTGTTACTTTTACACCCCAGCTATCTACAGCAGCACCTTGTCTTTCTAATACAGGATTTTCTTCTTTTTGCATTCTATCTATAGTAGATAAAGCATTAGTTAATGTTTCCTTTAAATAATCTAAAGGATGTTCTTTATGTACTGGTATCTCTTTTTCCATTTGTTGTTTTTGATTGATGATGCAAACATACACTAAACATAAATACAAACCAAAAAATTTATTAAATAATTTATTTTTATTTTGTAATAAATATCTATACCTTTGTCAAAACAATTTAAAATGACTTTAAAAGAAAGGCACGAATCAGCATTTAAAAAGCTAAGGATAGAAGCTAATAAGAAACTAACCAACAGGGAAGCTACACAGATAGCGGCAAAGGTAGGGATAGGGGTGGGAGTTAGTGGACAAACTGTTATTAATTACCTTAATGGTAAATGTAAAGATGGTTTTATAACAGAAGCATTAACGGCTGAATTTAAAAAACTTAAACCAGTTAAATTATGAAAAAAAGTGAGTTTATAGAATTAACGAAAACTGCAAAGCCTATTAGTATAGATTTTAAAGACGGATACTCTATTGAAATACTATTTGATAATGGCACTTCCGTAGAAGTAGATATAGAGGTAGAATTTGATTCGCCACATTTTACTTTTGAATCTAATATAGAGGTAGAGGGAAGGAAATTAGCACAAGAAAAAGCCTTTAAGGCTGAAAAAGAAAGAAAAAGATTATTTGAAGAACAGAGATTATCGATAAGGTTAAAATACACAGACGAACAATGGGCAGAACTTGAACAAGCGTTTCTTTATAATAATGGAATGACGTTTGAGCAAAACAAAGCACTACGAAAGCAACACGATGAAATACTTGGAAGTATTATTGAAAAATACGGATACGATAAAGAGGGAAAAAGCAACTGGAATAGTGTTAACGAAATATTAAAATAAAAATATGAAAGACAAAATAACAAATCACTCCGAATGGTTAGAACAACAACCAGTATTTGAAGGAGATAATAAAGAGGTATTTGAAAATGCAGATGGTAGCCAGTATATACCAGTTGGAATTGTTGAAGGTCTTTTAGATTGGTTTACTGATAAAAATTGGGAAACAAGTAAGTTTCAATTCAGAACCTTTGAAATAGGAGGAAAGTCATTTGTTAGCGGTTCATTAGAACTCTCTTTTTTTCATCCTGATCTATTCGTAAATGGTATGATGAGGAAAAATATAGATAGAATTGGAAGAACTGTAATTGGTTGTGCTACTGTTGATATAAATACAATGATGGCAAAAGATATTTACAGTACAGATAATACAGATTACGAAGCAACAATACTATCTCTTGCTCTATGCAATGCAGCTAAGAAACTAGGAAATAGATTTGGAAGAAGTTTAAATGGTAGAGGGGTTAATAAAGTAGAAGATAAGAAAGAAATACCATCAATATCTGAATTGGATGCTCAAATAGAAAAAGTAAAATCACTTATCATAGAAGGTGGTACTTATGATAATGCCATATATCTTATTACCGTAGTATATCCTAATCTTAGGTCAAACGACTCTCTTAATAAATTAGCTGAATCACTTAAAAAATAATTTATGGACGCAGCATTCAACGAAATTGAACACCTTGTTATATGTCTAATAATGGCAGTTGGTGGAATATACATTGCAATAAATTACTTTAAAAAATAAAACCATGCAAAACGAAACATTAGAATTAATACCAGTTGAGAAAGTAGTAGAGAATGAGTTCTTAATGGAACTTGAAAAAAGTGAAATTAGGAAAGACCTTTTGATTGAAAAGAAAAATGAATGCTTATCATTGACTATTAAAGGTCAGGATGATAAAGAAGGTTATACACGATTGAGAGAAACACGCCTTAACCAAAAGGCAACAAGAATTATTATTGAAAAAGTATGCAAAGCAGGTAGAGATAAAGTTGCTGTAGAAACTAAAAAATGGTTATCTCTTGAAAAAGAATGGGTAGCAATAGTTTCAGAAGGGGAAGATTACCTTAAAAAAATAGAAGATGAGTACGATGCTGAAAAAGAAAAGATAGCAGCAGAAAAAAAACGTAAACACGATGCCCAGTTTACGGAACGTAGTACTTTACTTGGTAGTTACGGAGCAAAATTAGAAGAAGGATATTTTGTTTTAGGAGATATTAAATACGAGGCTTCATCCATAAGAGAAGTAGATGCAGAAATATGGGAAGAAAACATTAAGCCTAAGTATAAGTTAATATTTGATGAAGCAGAAACATTACGTGTTGAAAATGAGCAAAAATTGGCTCGAATGGAACAAATGCGTACCACCATTTTTAATACAAGATTTGGACAATTAAAAGAGGTTATAATAGAAGGGAACTACATAGTTGATGAATTTGACAATCGTAATATGTTTACTAAGGATGAATTAGCTGATATGGATGAAGTAGATTTTGTTTATATCAAGGATGAGCATAATAAAGTTGTAAATAAGAGGATATATGAAAGAGAAGAGCGAAAGAAAATTACATTACGTACCGAAAATAGAGAAAAATCACTTTACGATTTAGGTTTTACTTTTGATGGAACCGCCTTTGTACATGATACAGTTACCATGTTTGTATCTACTGTTGACAATGCAGATGATGATAAATATACTAAACTCTTAGAAATAGCAACAAGGCAAATTGAGGTTATAAAAGAAGAGGCAAAACATAAGCAAGAGGAAAGCAGAAAGAAAGCACAGGTAGAAGCAGACAAGTTAGCACTTGGTACATCAAGGTTAAAAACATTAGCAGATTATGAAGAAACTGGCTATACTGGTATAGCGTTATCTGAAATGGAAGCGGCGGTATGGCAGGGGATTTTGATGGCTGCTAGAACTCAGTTTAACGACGCTGCTCAACTTAAATTAAAAGAAAAGCAAGCCTTAGAAAAGCAACAGGCAGAACTAAGGCAGGCAGAAGAATTGGCTAAAGCAAGCGATAAAGAAAAATGGCAATCACTGGTAACTGAACTAGGAAAAATAGAATTTCCACAAGCCCGTTCAGGACAGTATCGTAAATTAATAGCTATAGCAAAAGAGAAAATTGAAGAAATTGTAAACCTTAAACCTTAATTAATGACTTATTTTGATAATTCAGCAACAGAAAACTGGTTAAAAATAAAATGGCAGAAATTCTCAAGTTCTACCCTTCATCCATTAACTATCAATGGTAAAGGAGAAATGTTCGGGGAAGGAGCAAAAACAGCTATAATGAAGGTTGCAAGGCAATCTTATACCATGTTTAATATGGAAGATAAGGTTGAAACTTACGATATGAGAGTAGGAATAGCCAAAGAGCCTGAATGCTTTGCGTTTTACAAGCGTTTAATTGGTTTGGAAGCACTTACCCATCATGGAGGCGCAAACCCTATTTTTAAGCACTTTACAAACGATAGCGGATGTTCACCTGATTGTACGGCTCCTATTCCTGATACAGATAAAATTTCTTTTGGAGCAGAATTTAAAAACCCATCAGGTGAAACTCATTTTAAATACCTTTTTGATATTGAAAAACAAGAAGATTTAAAAAAAGTAAAACCCGAGTACTATACACAAGTTCAGTTCTCAATGATGTGCTACGATGTTGATATTTGGCACTGGGCATCTTACAACGAGTTCTTTCCATTAAAAGAAAGGATGCTTATTTTAGAAGTAAAAAAAGATTTTCAGTTCTGCAATAACTTAGAAATAAGATTAATGCAGGCTTCTAAACTTAAAAATAAAATAGTAGAAATGAGGATGAATGGATACAAGGGAACAATTGATTTTAACAAACTATAAAATGATTACAAAAGAACAACGTTTAATAAATAAAGGTATAGCGCAACAGGAGTTTCCTATTATTAGCGAAGATGAATATTTGGCTAAAACATTTCTATTCGATACAGGTGATTTTAATTACAGTTCATACGTTGTATGTAGAGAGCAGCAAAGGGAAGCGTTTATGTACGGTCTTGAATATAATACTAAAAAATAAACTATGAATAAAGACGGATTACTACCATGTCCTTTTTGTGCAAGACAACCTACACTTTATAAGTTCCCAAATCCTAATCAAAGTATTTGGACTGTTACTTGTAAATGCGGTGCTGAATCCCCAAAAGATTCTGTAAGCAAAATAGGAGCGCAAAGAATATGGAATAGAAGAAGATACCCATTTCCTCCTGTTATAGATACATCTACTATAGGAATTAAATTACACGTTCCAATGAAATTTACTCCACCACAAAAAAGACCATAACAGTTATGAAAAAAAATACAGAAGTTTTAATCGATCAAAATGGTATAGAAATATTAGCCACTTATGAATACACTCCTAAAGATGAAGGAGATTTAAGTTTAGGGTATTACGATACTGCTTTACTTTCTGTTGAAATTATTTTATCCGGCAAAGGAATAGAAATTTTACTACTATTAAACGAAAAGCAAAAGCAATCTATCATTGATAAACTAACATACGAATAATGAGTGATTACAATAAATTTTTAGAAAGCAAAAAACACTCGGCACAGAATTACGGTATAGAACCAAATTTTATACCTGATGCCATGTTTGATTATCAAAAGCATGTTGCTGAATATGCAATAAAAAAAGGCAGATGTGCTGTTTTTTTAGATACTGGATTAGGTAAAACAATTATTGAATTAGTAATTGCAAAAAATTATATACAGGAAACTAATAAGCCTGTACTAATAATTACTCCCCTAGCAGTCGCATTTCAATTTATTAAAGAGGCTGAAAAGTTTGGCATTGATGATATTTCCTATTCAAAGGATGGTAAGTATAAAACAAAGATTGTTGTTTGTAATTACGAAAGATTAGAGCATTTTAATTCTGCTGATTTCGATTGTGTTTTATTAGATGAAAGTAGCATTTTAAAAAACTTTGACGGGGCAATAAAGCAACAGGTTACAAACTTTTTACGTAAAGTAAAATACCGATTCCTTTTCACGGCCACACCTTCGCCAAATGATTTTATTGAACTTGGTACAAGTAGTGAAGCTTTGGGATATTTAGGATATACAGATATGCTAACAAAGTTCTTTAAAAATAACGGAAACTCAATTGATATTAGACACGCTGGTTGTGAATGGTACCTTAAGGCACATGCAGAAAAAGATTTTTGGCGGTGGATTGCCTCATGGAGTATATCAATGCGTAAACCGTCCGATTTAGGATATAGTGATGCCCTACATATTTTACCTGAATTGTACGAAGTTGAAACTATTATAAGAAATGAAAATCCTTTAGCAATTAATGGTCAAAGTAGTTTGTTTGCTTTACCAGCTCAAAACTTTTTTGAAATTAAAGCAGAGGTTAGAAGCACCATTAACCAACGTTGTGAAATGGCTTTTGAAAAGGCAAGCAAACATGATACCAGTGTTTATTGGGTAAATTTAAATGATGAAGCTGCTTTGATTTCCAAATTAGATAAGGACACAAAAGAAGTAAAAGGTAAAATGAATGTAGATGAAAAAGAAGAAATTTTACTGGCTTTTTCAAATGGGGAAATTAAAAAACTGATTACCAAAACTTCTATAACTGCTTTTGGGTTAAACTGGCAACATTGCAACCATACAACGTATTTTCCTACGTATTCATACGAACAATACTACCAAGCAATAAGAAGATTTTGGAGATTTGGACAGAAAAGAAAAGTATTTGTCGATTTAATATTATCCGATGGGCAAACACGAATAATGGAAAGTCTCACAGTAAAAAAAGATAAGGCAATTAATATGTTTGAAAATCTTACTAAGCAAACCAATCAAGACTTTAAGATCGAAATAAAAGACTTTAATAAAAAAATTAAATTACCTACATTTATATAAGTATACTATATTTGTGCAAATGGAAAAATATAAAAATAAAGACTGGCTATTTGAGCAATATATTACAAATAAAAAAAGTTGCGATCAAATTGCATTAGAAGAAAATAGAGATTCAAAAACAATTTGGTCATGGGTAAAAAAATTTAAAATACCTACAAGAAAAAGAGGTGCGGAAAGCTCTGGAGGTACATTTAAAATTGGGCATAAGAAAGGTATAGGCAGAGTTCATACCGTTGAAACTAAAAATAAAATTCGTGATGCAAGAATTAAAGATGGGCATGTTCCTTATTTAAGGAACGGGGTTCATTGGTTAAAGGGGGGAGGAGAAAAACATCCACTATGGAAAGGTGGAATAAGTCCGGAGAGGCAGTCTGTGTATTCATCTCAAGATTTGGTTAGTTCTGTAAAAGCTGTTTGGAAAAGAGATAATGCAACATGCCAAAGATGTGGCAAGCATCATAATACAAAAAAAAATAGAGGTAATTTCCATATTCACCATATAGTATCATTTTCAGTAAAAGAAACAAGAACCGATATAAATAATCTTATTCTTTTTTGTAAGGAATGTCATAAATGGGTTCACTCAAAACAAAATAAAAACAAATTATGGTTAAAGATCAGTTAGTAACAGAAGAATTTGCATGGTACAATGGTGATTGCATAGAGGTATTGAAAACAATAAAAGATAACTCTATAGATTTAGGTTGTTATAGTCCTCCATTTTGTGGTTTATATCAATACAGTTCTTCGCCAAAAGATATGAGTAACTGTGAAAGCAAAGAACAGTTTTTAGAACAATATGAATTTCTTATTGCTGAAATGGCAAGAGTAACAAAGCCTGGCAGAATTAATGCTGTGCATTGTACAGATATATTTGATAACCGTTCTTTTCTGTGGGATTTTCCACATGAAATAATAAGACTACATGAAAAATATGGCTTTCATTATCGTAACAGAATAACTATTTGGAAAGAGCCTTTGAAAGTAAGAATGAGAACAATGGTACAAAGTCTTATGCACAAGTTTATAGTTGAAGATACAACCCGTTGTTTTACTGCAATGCCTGACTATGTTTTGATATTCACAAAAAATGGAGATAGCGAAGTACCAGTAGTACACCCATTTGGATTAACACAATATTTTGGCGAAACTCCGTTTTTACCTGCTCATATAGAAACTTATGGTAACTATGAAGATTTTAAAAAGAAGTGGGCAAACTTTACAGGGGATCCAAAAGAAAATAAATTATCACATCTTGTTTGGCAAAGGTATGCTTCAAGTGTTTGGGATGATATACGAATTGATAATGTACTGCCATTTAAAGATACAAAAGAGGAAGATGATGAAAAGCACGTACACCCTTTACAATTAGATGTTATTGATAGAATAGTAGAACTATACAGCAATCCTAACGAAACTGTTTTATCCCCCTTTGGCGGCGTTGGTAGTGAGGTTTACAGCCCTGTTTCATTAGGGCGAAAAGCCATTGGTATAGAATTAAAAGATAGTTATTTTAAACAAGGTGTTGAGAATCTAAAATTAGCAAAAAATAGATTTAAAGAAGAAGTGATTATAACGTTATTTGATTAACCTATAAAATAAACTAACCATGTTACATAGAGTACTTCTTATTAAGAATAAAAATGTTGTCCATTGTGAATATGTAAATAGTTATTTTAAATGCTTATTATCTGGATTAGTATGGAAATATTTTCCTGACTATACTTTTAAAAATAGAGATTATATGATTATTGACCTTAAAATTATTTTTTATGCCAACAGCAAAAGCAGCTTTAGCAAAAGCATTACTTGATGGACAAGTTTTAAATGTAAAGAATTGTTTTGCCACAATAGGTTTAACTAATTGTAGCAGAGAAATTAGCAGAATGATTGAGGAGCCTTTTGGCGTAGTAGTTTCGCGAACACGTATGGAAGGTAAGTCAAGGTACGGCCAACCGGTAACATGGGTTGATTTCAGATTAAACAAGACAGAACTTAACAAAAAAGGAATAGAACTAATGAGAGAGTACGTAAAAGAAAACTTTCTTATTCCTACTCCAAAAGATAAACCATTATACACAGAGCAAAGACTATTTTAAATTATGGATATTAAAAACGGGTTATCATTGCCAATTTTGTATAATACTGATGAAACGAGTTTATTACAAGATTTAGATTTAAAAATTGATGTTAATGATTTAGAAGTTTATCCTATTATTTTTTATACAATAAATGGAATATGTGAAAGCAAAACTTACGGTAGCGCATATACTAATATTTATTTCAATGGTGATATGCTCACCTCTAAGTTATGTCTTGAACAAGTACAGTATTTAATTAAACAAGCTTTATTTTAATGGGTGAAAAATACAGAGTTACCAAAAAAGTAAAACCAAATTTTAAATATTGGTTAGGCAGAGATAATCTTTGGCAAGGATTAATAGATAACGCACAATTATTTACAAACGAAGAAGCGAATAATTTAATACCACTTGTTATACATAACGACCCGTATAGTATTTATAAAATTGAAGAAGTTTAATTATGACAAACGAAAGAACCTACATACGTCTTACAGAAAAGTTTCAGGAACTATTTAAGGATAGACCTAATCTACTACAGGAAATAAATAATGTATTGGTAGAAGAATTTATAGGTAAAGTAGAATATATGTACAGGTATAAAAACTTTGATGAATTATTTAAATCAGTTTGTGATGTTACTCAATTATCTAAAGAAAAAATACTAGCCAAAAATAGAGCTACGGAAGTAGTGGCAATAAGACAATTTATTTCTTACAAGGCTAAAGAGATTTTTGGCTCAAGATATTCATTAAAGGAAATAGGAACTAAACTAAAGCAACGAGACCATACATCCATAGTTTACAACATTAAAACCTATAAGAAAAGAATAGACGATAAAGATGGTTTAATGTTATCTATACTACAGATATGGAACAGGTACACAGAAAATAAATTTTCTGATAATTAAAAAATTGTTATTTTTGATGTGCTGGTTCACTTTATTGTTTAATGATTTAAAATGAAAAATATTTTTTTTAGTCGGCATATTCCTGTTGTGTACACTTCTTTGTTACGTTTCGTAACTCATTAAATGATTTGTTCCAGCCACAACAGGAATATGCCTTTTATTTTTATACAACCTAACTAATGGCG
>Ga0209624_10000471_pt1 | contig 35397 bp, 23 predicted proteins | sample JacPinW_OM2H0_O1_FD_188565 | JGI IMG/M metagenome (GOLD analysis project Ga0209624, IMG submission 188565) | Forest soil microbial communities from Algoma, Ontario, Canada - Jack Pine, Ontario site 1_JW_OM2H0_O1 (SPAdes) (version 2) | ecosystem: Environmental > Terrestrial > Soil > Boreal...
GCGGATGGAGACATCACGGCGAATCAAGCTTTGGAACAGCTGTTGTCGGGTACCGGATTGACCTACCGCTATCTTGACGACAATACCGTCACCGTTATCCCGATCACGACTGCCTTGCTTGACGACGGGGCCGGGATTTCGCTGCAAGCGCAGTCCGGCGGCGCAATCTCCGCAACGCCTACGGATGAGAAGAAACGCACTGATAGGATCCTGCTGGCGCAGGCACCCCCGACTCCACCGTCGCAGCCGGCGGCAGCTGCGGCTGCGGAACCGGGGCCTCTGCAAGAAATCATCGTCACGGGATCGCGGATCGCCTCTCCGAATGAGGTGAGCACGAGCCCGATTCAGGTCGTCTCCTCGAAATCCATTCAGGTATCCGGGAAAACCGACATCAGCGACATCATCACTCAGTTGCCGCAGAACTATAACAATGATCTGGGACAGGATCTGGGCAACGGTACCTCCGGACTGTCGACCCCCGGCGGCGTCGCCACGGCGGACCTGCGCGGGCTTGGGCCTGCGCGCACCTTGGTGCTCATTGATGGCCGTCGGCTGGGGGTCGGTTCGCCGAACACCGCCATCGCCCAGCCCGCTCCCGACCTCGATCAGATTCCGGCCGGGTTGGTCGATCGCGTCGAAGTCGTCACAGGTGGCGCCTCCGCGGCGTACGGATCGGACGCCATCGCCGGCGTCGTCAACTTCATCATGAAGAAGAACTTCGAAGGCGTTCAGGTGGACGGTCAGTTCGGCGAGTACTGGCATAACAATCACGACACCATCGTGCAGAACTTGGTGCGGCAATTTGGTTACTCGCCGCCCACGGGCACCGCCGAGGACGGCCGCAACAAATCCTTCGACGTGCTGATGGGCACGAACTTTGCGGACGGCAAGGGCAACGTCACGGCGTTTTTGAGCTACCGGCATGCGGAACCGGTTGCCAGCAGCGAACGCGATTTCGGAGCCTGCCAGTTGTTTCCCGTCCAGGATGCCAAAGGCAACGTCACCGGCCTCACGTGCGGCGGTTCCTCCAATTCGAACTGGTTTGAGCCGGCGAGCGGGCCCAACAAGGGGACCGTCTATAGCGTCTCAGGGACGAATTTCGTCCCCTACGGAAGCGTTGCGACGACACCGCCGGCGTCTTTCAACACTCAGCCGTTCATCTATATGACGCGCGAGGATGATCGCTATAACGCCGCGTTCATGGCGCACGAGGAGATCAACGACTGGTTCCAGCCGTATAGCGAATTCTTTTTCATGGACGACAAAACGCACCAGCAGGTGGCGCCGGCCGCGTTGTTCAAAGACAGCAACCCGCTCGATCCAACCGGTGCCGGGGACTACTACGTCAATTGCAGCAATCCCCTGTTGAGCGCGCAGCAGCAGGGCATCCTGTGCACGCCGGCGCAGATTGCGGCGGACACCGCCAATCCCGGGTCCGCCACCGCCCAGGTGAGAATCGGCCGCCGCAACATCGAGGGCGGCGACCGTTTCATCGATTTCGAGCACACCAATTATCGGGAGGTCTTGGGCAGCAAGGGGACCTTTGCGGATGCGTGGAACTATGACCTGTACGGGCAGTACTTCTATACCTCGTTTTCCGACTCCAACCAAAAGTACTTAAGCTATGAAGGCATCGGCAATGCGTTGCTGGTGACCGGAACTGCGGCCAACCCAACCTGCATCAGCGGCAGCAACCGCGGCTGTGTGCCTTACAATATTTTCAGCAATGGCGGCGTCACGCAGGCGGCTCTCAATTATTTGTACCTGCTCGGAACCGCACAGGGATCCGAGACCTTGCGCACGCTGCATGCCGATGTGACCGGTAAGCTGGGTGAATACGGCATCACCTCGCCGCTCGCGACCGAGGGCGTCGGCGTCAATGTCGGATTCGAACACCGCAACGATCGCGAAGTCCTGCAGCCGGATTCCGCCGAGGAGAGCCAGCTTTTGTCAGGCTTCGGCAGCGCCGTGGCGCCCATCGACGCCGGCCTGTCGGTCAACGAAGAATTCATTGAGCTGCGCGCACCGCTCATTCAAGACAAGCCGGGCGCCAAGGAGCTGCTGTTCGATACGGGGTACCGCCGTTCCGATTATTCGACGGCCGGTTTGACCAACACCTACAAGTTCGAGGTCCAATACGCACCCATAGCGGACTATCGATTTCGCGCCTCCTATGACCGCGCCATTCGAGCGCCGAGCGTCGCCGAGCTGTTCACCCCACCGATCGTCGGCCTCACCACGGTCGCCCCGGATCCCTGTGCCCCGCCGATCAGCTTCACGCTGCTGCAGTGTGAGCGCACGGGTGTGACGGCCGCTCAATACAACAGCGGCTCGATCCCGCAGGGCACCGCCGCGCAGTTGTCGGAGGAAACGAGCGGCAATACGGCTCTGAAGCCGGAGCAGGCATCGACCTACACCATGGGTTTGAATTTTGCACCGAGCCAGATTGCACATCTGACCGGCAGCATTGACTACTTCCATATTCAGGTGAAGGACGAGATCGGTGTGATCCCGTACCTCGTGGTGCTGTCCAATTGCGCCAACACGGGCGATCCAACCTATTGCAGCCAGATTGTGCGCTCGCCAAGCACCGGCAGTTTGACCGGCAACAGCATCGCCTCCGGCGGTTATGTGATCCAGAAGAACTACAACCTCGGCACCGCGGTCAACAGCGGCATCGATACTCAGTTGAACTACCGGCTCGATCTGCCGCCCGGTTTTGGCGACGTGTCGTTTGCATTGAACGGCGCGTACCTGCTGCACAACGAAACCACGCCGCTGCCGGGCGCGCATACCTATGACTGCGCCGGTCTGTTCGGCGCCACCTGCCAGACGATCAATCCGCGCTGGCACCACCTGTTCCGCACGACGTGGGATATGCCCTGGGACGTGTCGGCATCGCTGACGTGGCGCTACATCGGCACGGTTTCGCAGGACAACAACAGCGGGGATCCCACGCTGCACTTTGCCACGTTCGGCGCATACGATTTCTATAACGCGACCATCCCGTCTTATAGTTACCTCGACCTCGAGGCCACCTGGAACGTCAACAAAGTGCTGCAGCTCCGCGCCGGCGCCAACAATATCCTCGACAAGGACCCGCCGGTGATCAATAGCGATATCGTCGCCGGCGGCGCGGCGAATACTTACAGTATCTACGACATGTTCGGCCGTCAGCTGTTCGTCGCGTTTACGGCGAAGTTCTGAACGATTAATGCGCGGCGTTCAGCGCCGCTGCACCGGCCACCATCGTTGCGATTGGGTGGCGCTAGCCGACGATGAATCGGTCAGGACTTGTGTCGAACAGTGTCTTATGCGCGTCCATGCAGAAATAGTACGTGCGCCCCCGGTAGCTGGATTTTGGCGACGTGGACGCGTCAACGTCCATATCGCATACCGCACACAATGGATGCTGATCGGTCGAGACTCGCCTTGCGGCATATACCTGATTCGAGTCTGGGTTCATCCAGCCCTGGCCTTGATATTCAAGATTGTCCGCAGTGCTTAACGCGATGGCGCGGCCAAAATATCTTTCGACAACGTGAAGCGCCAGATCGATTCCAGATGAAAGGCCGCCCGAGCTCGCTACGTTTCCTGACTCGACAAATCGGGCGCCGCGCTTCACCCGCAGATCGGGAAAAGCCATCGCGAGATCAGCATAAGCGCTGTGATGTGTCGCGACCGCTTTCCCATTCAGTAAGCCAGTCTTCGCCAGCAGAAACGCGCCGGTGCAAACCGACATCGTGACATCAGATGTTCGCGTCACATTGCGAATCCAGGCAATCACCGCATCAGTTGGGTCACTTTGCGCGGGAATTACCAACACCTTCGGCATTGGCGCAGAGGCAAATGAATAGTTGGGGGTGATTGTCATGCCCCCGCTTGCATGGATGGGCGCCGTGGTTTCCGCTACGGTGTACGGGCGAAATGGACGGGCAGGCGAGCGTCCCATCACATTCACGCTTTCAAAGACTTCCCACGGGCCCGCGAAATCGATGACGACTGCATCGTCGGAGATCAGGAATGCTACGGGAATGTCGCCTTCGGCCGGGGGGCGCAGTGGATTCGGGGTGGCCGCTGCGCGCGCGCTGGATGCGGACGGCTCCGCCTGTGCCGCTTTCATGAGTGGTCCCAATAGAGCTGCTGCGGATCCCAGCCCCACTGACATCTCAAGTAATTCTCTTCTATTCATAAACATTTCCTTTCAAAGGGGCGACATCCGGACTGATGGAAGTGTATGAGCTGACTCGCCGACGCAGCTACGGCCCTCGCTGCAGCCAAATGTCGATTCACTGCATTCCCGCCACGCCGGATCGCGGCATCAGACATAACAAGAATTCCGCTTGGCAGTAATCAACGTTCTAAATGCGCCCTCTAGACATTCGCAGGCTAAAACCTGAAGATGTTGGAAACAACGCCGCGTGGCGCTTCGCAACACGGCTATAACTAAAACAACCCGCTCTGGGAGATAGGGATGTCGCTGCCACGGATTGCACGCTTCGCCACGGGACTTTTCGGGACTCTGCTTCTCCAGTGCCTGATTTCTTCGGCGTGGGCCGCTGCGCCCCCGCCGCCCGAGGCGTTTGGCAGCATGCCGGCGGAGAGCGATGTTGTACTGAGCCCTGACGGCCATTGGCTCGCATGGACAGACCGGACCGAATCGAAGCCGCGCATCGTCATGTTCGATCTGGCGGGCAGAAAGATCCAACGTGTCCTCGCGGTTCCGGATCGCGTCAAGGTCCGAGAGTTGGCATGGAGCGACAACGAGACGCTCATCATTATTCTGAGTGAAACAACCGAGAGCAAATACAGCAAGGACACCTCGCGCGAAACTTTCCGCACCATCGCAGCCGACGTATCCGGCGGAGCCAGCCGCATGCTGCCGGTGACGGATCACAGCTCTCCAAATCGCAAGGGGAACGTAATCCCCGCAGGTCTCATCTCAATACGCGCATCCAATCCCCATACCGTCATCATGGCGACCGGCTATTTTTGTAATTGTCTCCTGGAAGTGGATACCCGCACAGGCAGGTACACCGTCGTCAAAAATGGCAATGACTACACAATGGACTGGGTCGTCGATCGGAACGGCCGGCCGGTGGCTCGCGAGGATTGGGACTGGCGTCACCACGCTTACAGGTTGCTTGCACTGAACGGCGAAAAAGTTGAAGAGATTCTGCGCAGAGACGATAGTGAACATCCGAAGATTGCGGGCCTGCTCGCTGACGGATCGGCGGTCGTTCTGCTTGCCGCCAGGCTAGGCCACCAAGCTGTGTTGGCAATTCCATTGGACGGATCGCCCGCCAAGCTCGTTGCCGAAGATCCGAATGCCGATATCACCAATGTGTACACCGATCCGTATACCGGTGCGATCATCGGCGTTTACGTCAGCAGTTCAGTTTCGGATGTGCGATGGCTCGAGCCCGCCGCTCAGCTTCGCCAAGACTCCTTGCAGCGCGCATTTCCCGGCCGCCGTGTCCGTGTCTACGGCTGGACCGCGGATGGCACGAAAACGCTGGCCTCCGTTGAGACGCCGTCGAGTCCACCGATCTACTACATCGTGGACTTCACCACGCACCGCGCCGATATCGCAGCGGAGGAGTATCCGGCCTTGGCGGGCGTGCCCTTGGGCGAGGTCAAAGAGATTTCGTACAAGGCCCGTGATGGCACCTCGATTCCGGGCTATCTGACCATGCCCGCCACCAAGCCCTCAGGACCCATACCACTGGTCGTGCTGCCGCACGGTGGACCGCAATCACGGGATTACCTGGCATTCGACTGGCTTGCCCAGTTCCTCAGTTCGCGCGGCTATGCGGTTTTGCAGCCGCAGTTTCGCGGCTCCACGGGATTCGGCGACGCCTTCCGCGAGGCGGGATATCGGCAGTGGGGTGGATTGATGCAGGACGATGTTACCGATGGCGTCCGTGCCATGATCGAGCAAGGCATTACCGATCCACATCGAATTTGCATAGTCGGGGCTTCTTACGGAGGCTACGCGGCGCTAGCCGGCGCGGCGTTCACACCGGAGCTTTATTCTTGTGCGGTCAGCATTAGCGGAGTGTCTGATTTGCCGGCGCTGATGCGCGAAGAAGTGCCGCTCTACGACGGCATCATTTCGAATTCCATGTCTGATTGGAAAGCGCACATCGGCGGCCCGCATGATTCGAATCTCGCGGCGAAGTCGCCGATCAACTCCGTGAAGGCGATCAAGATTCCCGTCCTCATTGTTTATGGAACGGGGGACAGCGTGGTGCCGAATGCGCAATCCGAGAAAATGGTGAGCGCGCTAAAATCCGCCGGCAAGAGCGTCAGCGTCGCAATCTTGGCGGGTGAAGACCATTGGCTGTCGCGGACGGAGACTCGCGTGCAGGTTCTCAAGGAACTCGACGCATTTTTAGGTAAGCACCTGTAACCCAGTTTCACAGGAAAACGCGAAAGCCAAAGGAGAGATAGTTGGAGCCGCCGTTCACGCCATTGATCAGTCCAAAAACGCCCGAACGATGATGCACCCGAACAAAGACCTCGCTGCGGGCATTTTCGTGCGCTGCAAACGACACCTCCATAGAGCCGAACTGCAGAAAATTAGACCCACGATTGTTGCCACTATTGTCTCGTTCCCAAGCGGAAACTCCGGATGTATAGGATAGACCCGCCACCCCCAGGCGCGCGTTCGTATAAAGAAGCCTGTTCCATGGAAACGATGTCCAGCGAACAAATGGCGCAAGCACGACCTCGAACTCATCGGCACCGTGGAAGCGCTTGGCGATATCAAATTCACCTTCAAATTGAATCGGGATATCGGCGGACTTGTAAATTCGATAATTGATATTCGCCGCCACCAAGTAGCTGGGGGACAATTGGATGTCCTGGGGCCGGTACAGTATGGAAAGGTACTGGTGTTTGTAGAGTTCGCCAGCATACAGGCCGACGCTGAGTGGACCGCGTTCGTCGATGGGCTGGGTGTCGGTTGCAACACTCTGCGCCGCGGCAGTCTGGGTGAATTGGGCTGACAAGGCGATAGCCAGAAAAGTGAGTCGAAGAAATCGCACCGTTTGTCCCCTGTGCGATCTCAGAAGGGCTTCCCACTGCGACAAGACGACGAAGTCGTGCCGCCGCACGATAACTCCGCTTTTTTTGGCCAACTCGTCACGGCGCGCAGCGCGCGCTCGGTCAATCACGCTCTAGATTGCACGCGCTGCGGCGGCGGCTGAATACGGATTGAAATATTTCGCTTGTGGAAGTACATGATGCGAACACAAAGTACGCCTCGCCATTACGGGAAACCAGCGACTAACCGCCATACAGCGCAAAGATAACGCGGCCGGTGTAAGGCAAACCCGCAACGAGACGGGCGCACTTCGGCCTGCACTCTTCTATACTAGTCACCAGTAAGCCACGGCGTCCGATGAGCGGCATGAAAACTGGGGAAATCGATTATCTCAAGAACCTCGGCTGGCAAGGCTCGAAAGACGCCTTCGACAAGCCCTTTTCTCTCTGCCTCGTGGCCTATGGCGCGCTGAATCCGGACGAGGGCGCCATTTGCATGCTGCAAAAATGAGCGATGCCGCGCAAGGTGCCTCGCCGCAGTCCTCGCGGCGCTCGTGGCAGCAGCCGTCCACGATCCTCATCACCGGAGCCACCGGCGGCATCGGCGCCGCATTGGCGCGCAGCTACGCGCTGCCCGGGCGCATGCTGATCCTGCACGGTCGCGACACGGCGCGACTGGCCTCCCTGACTCACGAGTGTGAAATTCAAGGGGCAGAGGTGCGCGGCGTGACGTTCGATTTGCGTGACGCCGCCGCCGCGATCGAGGCGCTGCGCAGCGTTTCCAGTAAGTACGCGATCGACCTGGCCATCGTGAATGCCGGGGTGAGCAGCGCCATCGGCAAGGGGCTCGAGGCGGAAAACTGGGATACGGCCAGAGCGGTGCTGGCGGTCAATCTCGACGGCGCGATTGCGACCGTGGCCGGTGTGCTGCCTGAAATGCGCCGGCGCGGTACCGGCCAGATCGCGATCGTGAGCTCACTGGCCGCGTACTTCGGACTGCCGGTCACGCCGATTTATTGCGCCAGCAAGGCAGCCATGAAGGCTTACGGTGAGGCGCTTCGCGGATGGCTGGCGCCGCAAGGGATCGCGGTGAACGTCGTGATGCCGGGTTTCGTGCGCACCCCAATGACCGAGCGATTCTCGGGCGCGAAGCCCTGGTTGATGTCACCGGAGCGGGCGGCGACCTTGATCCGCCGCGGGCTTGAGCGCAATCGGGCGCGTATCGCCTTTCCGCGCAGGCTTGCCTTCGGGATGTGGGGGCTGTCGGTGCTGCCGCCGGCGCTGTCGCAGCGCATATTAAGCGCCCTTGGGTATGGGGCGTAGGCTCGTCTTAAGGGACTACCGGAGCCTCGCGCGCGGGTGACTGAACCTCGCTGCACTGCGCTGACAAAAATGCCTGCCATTGCGGCAGGATCTTCTCGTACGCATAGCGCCGCGCGACTACCGCCCCCCGAGCCACGAGGTCGGCGCGCCGCATGTCTTGTGAGGGCCCAATAAGCTCCGCGATGGCGCGCGATAAATCCGGGGTGGAATAGGGGTTGAAGTATTCAACTGCATCGTCGTAGATTTCCCGGTGCACGGGAATGTCGGACGCCGCCACCACCCCGCCGGACTTCATCGCCTCAACTCCCGAGAAATCGAAGCCTTCGCCAAAGCTTGGACAAATAGTGGCTCGTGCGTGTTTGTACAGCAGGCGCAGATCCGCGGCCGGAACATCTTCCAACAAAAAGACATCACCACGCTCCATCCACGGTCGAAATTTCTTGACGATGGCCTTGTGATGCCAGCCGAGCTTCCCAACCACCAGTAGCTTGAGCGCTGGAAAGGCCTCCGCGCGCAATTTCTCCCAAGCTGACAGCAGTCCCAAATGGTTCTTGCGTGGTTCGATGGTCGAGACCACCAATAAATATTCGAGGGGTTCAGGCAGTACGCTGTCTTCAAAGAGCCGCCGCATGAATGACGGGTCTAGCGGCGGCTTGATCATGCCGTTCATCCGGGTCTTGACAATTTCCGGGACGCGCTGCGCTGTGGAGTCTTCGTCGAAATAATTGTGCGACACCATATTGTGAATGGTTGACGAGCGTGCCTCCGCCTGCGGGAAAACAGAGATTAAATCCTTGCGGGTGGCCTCCGATACACAGACGAACCAAGCCCCATTCGCGACATTCTTGCGCAGTGCATGATAGTGAAAAGCTTGATGCCAGCGTTTGTCTGAAATGGTGTGCGGCATGAGCATCGGAATGGCGTCGTGATAGCGCACCACCAACTTGGTTCGCTTGGAAACGGTGGCAGGATACGGCGTTTCGGTAATCATCATGTCGAAATCCGACGTCTCGAGGCGGGGAAACAGCGATGGGAATCCCATTTTGCGCGTTACCGTTGCGCAGATGTGCATGGCATTCCATGGCACGCGTGCAATCCTAAATGCCGCGTCGGTCACGAGATCGAAGTCCGCGGACGGCAGCGTGCGAGCGAAATAGCGGCGCCAGATGTAGTCGCGAAAGTGATGTGCGTCGAAGCGCTTCAGCAGCTGCCGGCCGCCGAGCAAATGCCATACGGCCATGACGATGGTATGGACATAGGTGCCGGGCACCGAATCCCAATACCCTTGTTCCAGACTGATCACCACGCGCCCCAGGCGATTCAGCTCCGCGTCCCGCGACAGCTTGCCGAACCAGCCGGTACCGTTCACCGGCAGTCCCCGGGCGAGCACGCGGTCGGCGCTTTGCATCAGGCCTTCGACCTTGACGTTGTCCACCAACGACAAGCCGCGAAACAGCAGACGCGTCTCTTGAGGAATGCCGGCGTGGCCCTCGAGCGCGGGACGCATCTCGATGAGTATCTTCAGAGGTCGCGGCGAACCAGAGTCGACTTCAACAGGTTGAGAGAGCGGTATCAATTTAGTTCAACGCTTTTGTAATGGAAGGTGCGTGCACCGGCGCGGGATCTTCAACGGCCATCAGCCGCGCTCTGCGAACGGCAAGCACGGCAATCAAGACAACACCCGCGAGCGCCAGAATCGATATGAACACATCATGAATCGTAACGTAATCAAATCTTTCAAATGGTGTGAACCAAGCCCGGAGATCGACGACGCCGAAAGCCACCACGAGCAGGTTGCCAAGGAACATGAGCACCCGGATCTCGGTGGGACCGAAGCCCAAATAGGTGATCCGCAATTCTCCCTTCACCTGAAGGCCAATCAGCGTATAGACGAACGCCATCAGAAATGCGATCAACCCCAAGCAGGCCACACCGAAGTGGGTACACGGCGAAGCTCCCAGCGAAACAAAGATGATGACCTGAGAAAACAAATCGCAGGTGTGGTCAACAAAGAATCCGTATTGCGGCCGTTCGATGTGCCGCAGCCGCGCCAACGTCCCATCCAAGGAATCGCCAAACCAGTTGGCCAGGAGCCCGACGCAGGCCAGCAGCAGCCAAGGCAGGTACCAGCAACTCAGGATGAACCCTGCCGCCGTTAGGAGCGCGCCGATCAAACCAATCAGGGTGAGGTGGTCGGGAAGTACCCAGGCCGGCAAACGACTCGCCGCCCAACCTAGGCCCACTCTTTCCAGTGGGCCGAGGAGGCTGTCGTTCACTCGTCGTACAGCCATCCTGCAATCACCTCGCTTCCCTTTGTCTATCACGGTACCGAAGCATACGCCTTCCTCAAGTCTGCGGGTCGTCGCGACGCGCCTAAATCCTTGCAAATACAGAGAAAAAGGATGACGATAGCGCGCCAGCAAAATGCCGCCTGCGCGGGGAAACCCTTAACGAGGTTCTCTTCGATACGGCCGACGCAAATTGCGATTTGGCTGTTAAACAACGAGTAGAGATTTTAATGTCATGGTGCGACGTAGCGGCTTATTGGGATCATTGATTCTCTTCTTCAATCTCGTCGATAACACGCTTTCCTCTTTGGCGGTACTGCGCTGGCCGCGCCTCACTCCGTACGCGAGACGCTGATATCGCTCAAGTCAGTGGCATTGCTCTTTCGGCCGCGGCGCTTGCCACGCTCTCAATGTGCGGTTGTGCGGGATTCCTACCGACAATAGGTCCGAGCCGCAGCCAAGTCGATAACTCGAAACCGTCGCCAAATGCCGCAGCGATCCAGGTCATCGACGTCGACGATGCGCTGACGCGTCGGCTTCTGGCACAACGCACATCACGAATGTTCTCCGAGACCTTGGGCAATAAACGAATCGTCTCTCGCACGGTGGGACCGGGTGACATGCTCGAGGTGTCTATTTGGGAGGCGGCCCCGGCGACGCTGTTCAGCACCGTGCCCTTGAGCGGGAACGTGATCGCGACCTCACGGCCGACGACGCTGCCCGAACAATCCATTGATGATGACGGTTTCATCATGGTGCCGTTCGCCGGGCGTGTTCCCGCCGCGGGCAAGACCCTGCCAGCCATCGAGCGGGACATCGTACAGCGGCTACGCAACAAGGCCAATCAACCGGAAGTCCTCGTGCGAATGACGCGGAACCTATCCTCGAACGCCACCGTCGTGGGCGAGGTCAACGCCAGCACCCGCGTGCCCCTGGTCCCCGGTAACGAGCGGCTGCTGGATGCACTGGCGGCGGCGGCGGGAGTGCGCCAGCCCGTCAATAAAATGACTATCCAAGTTACGCGAGCGGACAATGTCTATTCGTTGCCCCTCGAAACCATCATCCGCGATCCGCAGCAAAATGTGCCGCTGCAGCCCGGCGATGTAGTGACGGCATTGTTTCAGCCGTACAGCTTTACGGCTCTGGGCGCGACCGGCAAGAACGAGGAGATCAATTTCGAGACGCAGGGGATCACGCTGGCGCAGGCCTTGGCACGCTCGGGTGGGCTGATCGATTCGCGCTCCAATGCACGGGGTGTGTTCATTTTTCGCTTCGAGCCGAAAGCGGCGCTTACCTGGCCTCATGAACCCGTCATGGCTACCGCAGAGGGCATGGTGCCCGCGGTGTTTCGCGTTGATTTGAGCGATCCGGCCAGCTTCTTCTTGATCCAGAATTTCCCGATCGAAAACCGCGATATTTTATACGTATCGAATGCGCCCATCACGGAGATTCAGAAGTTCCTGAACGTGCTGTTCTCAGTGGCGTATCCCACGTTGGCGCTGAAGCAGGTCGGATTCTGATGAAACCTTGGATCCGGCGTCATTGGCTGTTCGTCGCAATGGTAGCGGTACCCACCGTCGTGGCGGTCCTATACTACGGTCTCGTTGCGTCCGGTGTGTACGTCTCCGAGTCGCGCTTTCTCGTGAGAAGTCCCCAACATCAGACGCCATCGGGCCTCGTCGGCCAACTGTTGCAGAGCAGCGGCATTTCCCACTCGCAAGACGATACCTATGCGGTCCGCGACTACATCTTGTCGCGTGATGCGCTCAAAGAACTCGACGACAAGCTCAATCTGCGCAAGTCTTTTTCGAGCTCCGACGTAGACATCCTGGATCGCTTCCCAGGATTGGGCTGGAACCGAAGTTTCGAAAAATTCTACCTTTATTACGGCAAGCACGTGGGAGTCGAATACGATCCCGTATCCTCTATCACCGTTCTCACCGCCCGCGCATTCACCGCGGACGACGCGCACAAGATCAACGATTTGTTGCTGAACATCAGCGAGCGATTGGTCAACACGTTGAATGACCAGAGCCGGCGTGACTTGATTGGCTTTGCGGACAACGAAGTGAAAATCGCGTCGGATAAGGCCAAGGACGCTTCCCTTGCCCTCCTGAGTTATCGCAGCCGCCAAGAGGTATTTGAACCGGACAAGCAAGCGGCGATTCAACTGGAGGGCGTCGCCAAGATTCAACAGGAATTGATAGCCACCGAGATGGAACTCGCGCAGATCAAAAAACTCTCCCCAGACAATCCGCAGATCGGTGCGCTCAACAACCGCGCCGCCTCGCTGCGTGACGCGATCTCCGCGGAGGCTGCGAAGGTGACCAGCTCGCACGGTTCCTTCAGCGCTCGGGCCCCTAATTTCGAGCGGTTGGCGCTGGACGTGCAGTTCGCGGACAAGCAATTGGGTGTTGCGCTCGCAGAACTCGAATCCGCACGCGCGGAGGCCTTACAGAAGCAGCTGTATCTCGAACGGCTAGTCCAGCCCAGCCTGCCGGATAAGGCGATGGAGCCAAAAAGAACTCGCTCGGTGCTCATCGTCTTCGTTCTTAGTCTCATCAGCTGGGCGGTGGTCAGCATCCTGATCGCCAGTGTTCGCGAACATGCAGATTAGGGAGCATTCACCATGAATGCGGCGCGCGGCGATTCCCCGTTTCTTCAAAGCTTCGCAATACAAATTCGAGTGCTGCATGCGCTGATGATGCGCGAAGTCATCACTCGCTACGGCCGCGACAATTTGGGCGTGTTATGGCTGGTGGGTGAACCGATGATTTTTACCATCGGCGTAGCTACACTATGGAGTGCCGCCGGACTGACACACGGCGGTACGGGCATCCCTATTGTCGCTTTCGCCGTTACCGGCTATTCATCCGTATTGATGTGGCGCAATGCGACATCTCAATGCAGCGCCGGGATAGAACAAAATAAGCCCTTGTTGTTCCACCGCAGTGTACTCATCGTTGACGTGTTTCTAACGCGAATAGCGCTTGAAATAATCGGTGCGACCAGCTCGTTTATCGTGCTGGCAGTTTTCTTTACTTTCATCGGTTGGATGCCCATGCCGGACGATTTAATGCTGGTGATTGAAGGCTGGCTCATGTTGGCTTGGTTTGGCGCAAGTCTCGCGTTGCTGGTGGGGGGAGGAACCGCCTTCTCGAATTTGGTTCACCGACTCTGGCATCCGATAGCGTACTTGCTGTTTCCCATGTCGGGCGCCGCCTTCATGGTGGAGTGGCTGCCCAAGAAACTTCAGGACGTGGTGTTGGTCTTGCCCATGGTGCACGGCGTGGAATTGTTGCGCCATGGCTACTTCGGGAGCGTCGTGCGCACCCACTACGACATCGGGTATATGGCGACTTGTTGTCTCGTACTCTCACTATGCGGCTTGTATGTGGTGCGGGAAGCCAGCCGCAGGGTTGAGTTCTAATGCTATCCGTCGAACGCGTATCGAAAGTGTATGAGACACGGAGCGGACCGTACAAGGTATTCGATGACATCAGTTTCACCCTCGAGCGGGGCAGACACATAGGAATTCTTGGTCGTAATGGCGCTGGAAAATCGACATTGATCCGGCTGATTAGCGGAGCGGAGCAGCCTACCACGGGTAGAATACGACGCGGCATGCGCGTCTCTTGGCCCCTTGCCTTTGTCGGTGCCTTCGCGGGGAACCTTACGGGGCTGGACAACCTAAAGTTTGTCTGCCGCGCGTACGGCGTCGATTACAAACCTCTGATTCCGTGGGTCGAGAACTTTTGTGAGCTTGGAGGTTTCTTCAGGGAACCTGTGATGCACTATTCTCACGGGATGATGACTCGATTGGCCTTCGCGCTCTCCATGGCGATCGAGTTCGACTGCTTTCTCATCGACGAGGCCATGATTGTGGGAGACGCTCGCTTCCACGAACGCTGTCACTACGAGCTTTTTCAAAAGCGTAAGGATCGCTCATTTATTCTGGTCAGCCACGACGTCAATGCGATCAAGAAATACTGCGAAAATGCGGTCGTCCTACACAACGGCCGGCTGATGACATTTCCGAACGTAGACGCGGCCTATACATTTTATTTGGAAACCCTGGCGGACAAGCCGGAAGCGCTCGAGCAGTGGCGAATGTGAGTAGCACCCAATGACGGTTGACCTGCAAACGCGTGTTGCTGCGCTGCCCTGGCATCATTCCATCGACCTAGGCGGCGGCGTTGTGACTGCCGGGAACAAATCGCTTCCAAATTGCAACAGCGAAGCGAGTCTGATTTTCGATCGCGTTGACTTAGGCGGTCGTACGGTGCTAGACGTCGGGGCGTGGAATGGCTTTTTCAGCTTCGAAGCGAAGCGACGCGGCGCCGCCCGCGTTCTCGCAACGGATTCGTATTGCTGGTCACATCCGCATATTCGGGGTAGAGAAACGTTTGAACTCGCGCGTTCTGCGCTTGGCATAGACGTCGAGGCGCTTGAGATCGATGCAGCAAGTCTCTCGACGGAGGCAGTTGGTCAATTCGACATTGTTCTCTACTTGGGTGTTTTTTATCATCGTTACGATGCTATTGAAGCCTTGGCAAAGGTCGCCGGCGTGGCCAAAGATGTCCTGATCGTCGAGACTCATTTGGAACTTCGAGAGGTCGATGTTCCAGCAATGGCTTTTTATCCGGGTCGCGAATTGGCCAACGATCCCACAAACTGGTGGGGGCCAAACGAGCATTGCATGAAGGCGTTGCTGCTGGGTCATGGCTTCAAGGACATCGAAGTGACCGCGCATCCCACCGGCCACAATCGTGCAATATTTCACGCGTGGCGATCAACCGAGGCGCGCACCAAAGCACTGGCCGACGAGGGCCGGCTCAAGCCTCTTGCCGAGGTGAATCGGCTTGAATACCGGAGGCGACATCCATTAAAGGCAAAACTCGGTGCGGCACTCAAGCCGCTTGGCCGAATTTTCGCAAGGAAATAGGGATTCCCGCGGGATTCTCGCAGTTATGAAATATGTCAGGGGAAGATGCGAATTAAACCGAACGGTGCATGCGTTTTTTGAGCAATCAGTCTCAGGGTTGCGCGTACAGGAAGCCCTCGAATGACCACAGAATTAGAAATTGATGTAGGCACGCTAATGGAGCGTGTGCGAGCGGAAGTCGCCTGGCGCAATTCGCTATCGGCCGGTGATGATGCTCCCGTTGAAGACCACGCGCGGGACATCAGACCGCCGGAACCGATTCAACTCCATCTTCCCGTACCCGACAGGCCTTACACACTCGGCGAATTCGAACCCAAGCCCAACGGTCACTACAGCGTGGACGACCTGCTTAGTTACCACGATGAAGCTTTTATCCTTGCTGCGTATGAAGCGTTATTTCGGCGGGCCCCTGACCAAAGCGGCCTAGACACCTACTTAACTTTATTGCGGAATGGTGCGGCCAAGATCGATATCCTTAGTTGGTTATGGGAATCCCCGGAAGGACGGAATAAGGGGGCGAAAGTCGCTGGACTATCTTTTGCCCTTGGGATCCGCAAGATTAGTGGTTGGCCAGTCTTGGGCCGAATCGTGCGAATTGTGATGGCGCTATGGAATCTGCCGGACTCTGAAAGTAGGCAACGCGTCCTTGAAAGCCGCGTCATTGGATTTACCGAGAAGACTCAAGGGTATGCCCAAGAGTCCCTTCGAACGCTGCATATTGCCTTACAGAATCTTGAGAATGGTTACAACCAACTTGCTACTTACGCCGCGCTAAAGCCCGGGCACAACACAATTAGAGAGCTACGAACCGCGCTTGCAGACGCGAAGCTGTCTATCGAGTGGGTTCGCATATATGCCGAAAGCAAGGTAAGCATTGAAACATTTCAGTCTGCAATGACTAAGCTCCGACTTTACACGCAAACGCTCGAAGCAAACAAATTGGATTGCGCAACTTTCGATGTGACTCAGAACAGGCTAACAGAGGTGCTGGACAGGGCCAATCAAGGAATACTGTCGCTCTCGCAAAGCAAGGCAGATCGCAAAGAACTGAATGCGACACAGATCAGGCTCACGGACGCTGTGGGCGGAATTAATCATGGAATACGGGAACTCTCGCAAAGCAAAGCGGATCGCGCAGAACTGAATACGATGCAGATCAGACTAACAGACGCGGTGGGCGGAATTAATCATGGAATACGGGAACTCTCGCAAAGCAAAGCGGATCGCGCAGATGTGGATGCGACTCAGATCAGGTCAACAGAAGTGCTGGACGGGATTAATCAAAGAGTAGAAGCGCTAGCACAAATCAAGGCAGATAGTTCGACACTTGATGAAGTGCGCTTGGCCTTGGTCAAGGCGGTAGAGACAAAGCCCGATCGACACGAACTCACCGCACTTGCCAATCACCTCCTGAGCGTGGCGGAAATGGGACTCAAGAGAAATGACTTGGAATTTCTTGAGGGCTCGATTGATTCGCTTCGTGACGCGATAACGATCGTCAATCGAACCAAGGCGGACTCGGTTACGTTGGACGCACTGCAAGAAGAAAGCCGGGCCTCTGTTGAGTCGATTGGCAAGGCCGTCCGCGAGGAATTGCACGGTGCCGTGTCGCCTCTCGCGGCACTCGGATCGGACCTCAAGCGCGACGTGCTGGATCAAGAGCGGCGTTTGGGATCCTTGTTAGAAGAAGCGCGGAAGCGATTGCCCAAGCCGATTTCCGCCGCGCAGATTGAATCTAAGCTTGCAGAGGATTCGCATTTTCTGGACGCAATGTATGCGAGTTTCGAAGATAGGTTCCGCGGTAGTCGGGCCGATATTAAGCAACGGCAGAGCTTTTATATACCGTATATCCAGGAAGCCAAAGCGGGATCTGCAAAGGCGCCGGTGCTCGACTTGGGCTGCGGACGCGGTGAATGGCTGGAGCTTTTGCGTGATGCCGGACTCGCAGCCCAAGGTGTCGACCTGAATCGAGTTTTCCTCGAATATTGCAGAGGTACGGGGCTTGATGTGACCGAACAGGATGCCGTCCTGTTTCTATCTAGTCTTAAGCGCAACACACTTGGTGCGGTAACAGCGTTCCACCTCGTGGAGCATCTGCCACACAAAGAGCTAATTAGATTGTTCGACGAGGCTCTGCGAGTACTTAAACCAGGCGGTTTGGCAATTTTCGAAACGCCCAATCCAGAGAATTTAATAGTGGGTGCGTGTAACTTTTATATTGATCCTACACACCTAAACCCACTGCCAGCAGAGCCTCTCAGATTTATACTCGAAGCCAGAGGATTCGTCGCCACTGAGATAATACGATTGAATCCATTAGGCAATTTCAAGGACCTTGAAACTACTACCCCAATGCTTGCGCCGCTATTTGCAGGCGCCCAAGATTACGCACTTATCGGCCGTAAGGCTTAGCCAACAGCTGTTCCTATAAGATCGCTTGAGTTTGTTTAAAGAAGTTGAAGCAGACCGAATCTCGAACGCCACCTACCAGCCAGCCGCCATTCACGAAAATGTTGCTACGAACGTGAAATAATCGTCGCACTAGCCACCTCGTCGTTAGATTTCACGCTTTTTCCTACGCGGGCCTCTATGTCGTCCACCGCGCCATAGAGTGTAAGGAACAGAATGTCGTCCGCTGCGACGCGCAAGTCGAATCTTTGCGCAGCGTAAGCGGCGGTCCTTTCCGCCAAGCGCTTTCTGAGTGACCGGTCGCTTAGCAATGCCCGGAGCGCCCTCTCAAGATCCTGATGAATTCTTGAGTTGTCCACTTTGAGCACACATGGAGGTAGCTCACTATACCAACCAACGTCGCTTACAATCGACGCAATACCCAATTGCATGGCGCGAACGACGATGGCAGAGGTCTCCCCCATTGTTGGACTTCGTAGTGAAACCACAATTTCGCACTGCCGCATCGCCTCGTGAAGGTCGTCAAGCTGAAGACGTCCGTGAAACGTCACGTTGTCCTGAATGCCGAGACTTTGCGGCGCTGTAAACAGAGCAGCACAATCATCATCGATCGACCCAATTACGTCTAAGGACCAATCTTGATAGTCCACATAAATCTTTGCGAGGACCTCAAGAACAACGTCGACCTGGCGATTTCTTTGAACCCCTCCGAAAACGCCAATTCGAATATTATTAGATTCTAGCGGAGCACCGGGGAGTTCGCCTCCTCGACGGAGACACAGGTTGATCGCGTCGAGCTTCCGCACTTTGCCCGACGCGGCCAAAGCCGCTTTGGCATAGCGGGAATGCACAATGACACGCTCGGCTACCGCAGTTATGAAGTCAGAACAGGGGTACTTTGCCGCGAATGGGCATTGCAGGATATCCCGATTTTGACTAAAGAAATGCCGGAACTGATCTGCGACGTCAATTCCGTATCCACGGGTCAGCCATTCGAAGTATTCTCTCTCTCCAGCCGGCGTTCCGAAATCACCCATCAGACAATGGTGCAGCAGCAGGTCGTGCAATTCGACTGTGCATGCAAATTGCCGAATGATATCAATCATATAACCATGGAAATACGGATGATTTCCTAGCTCCACTAGGATTCCATCAAAGGCCGAAAGGTCCAACTGCCCCGCGGATATTTCGTCTAAGTGGTGAAACGTTACACCATCCAAACCAACCGGAGCGGGTTCGTTGGTGACAACGTGCAGGTCCACAGACGGCCCGAGCATACAAGCCGCAAGATCGTAAGCATAATCAGCAATTCCCGACGTCTGTGGTGGCCACGGAGTAACTAAAGCTAATTTACTTGACACGTCTATGTTCGAACTCGCTGCTTAAACTCATTCTGCCAAACATCCGGCTACCGGTAAGTCATAATTCACTTTGTAAGAGATTCCGCACTTCCGCAATGTAACGCGCACTCACTGAACGCCAGTCATAGCGCGCTTCCACATACATACGCTTTTGAATGTTGCGAGGCATTTTCGCTACCTTTTCGATAGCCTCCGGAAAATCCTCGATTTTAACAACTTCGACGAATCCAGTAGGAAGGTCGATACCGCGCGCGCCAATTTCTGTCGACACCAAGGGCAGCCCAGAAGCCATGTAATCAAACATCTTGATATTGGTACCAGATCCCGTGCTCATCGGATTAACTGCAAAATCAGCAAGCTGTAGTAAAAGATCTTTCTCTTCACTTGTGACCAAGCCCGTAAAGACTATGTTTTTAGATGATATTTTTCCCGAGTCTTTGAAGAAGGCTCCGACGGTCCCTACTACCAGGTAAAGTATATACGGCGTTCGAGCCGCGATTTTGTCGAGATCGTAGATGGCTTCAATATTCGGCTGATGCCAGCTCCCTACGAAAATGCCTACCTTGTGGCCCGACAAAAGGCGTTTTCGTAGTCCGCGATGCTCGGCACTAGACAAGTAGGAAATCGTCTCGCTCGCGGCGCCATTCTCTATGATGATTGACTTCTTTGTTTTCGCGCTTGGATAGATCCGTTCCATACTGCTCTTATCGGCTTCAGAGCAGAATACGATCAAATCAGCGTCTTCACACGCCAGGCGTTCTACTTGCTCTGTCCACGCCACAACAACGTCCCTCGCTGCTGAATCCCGGAACATTTGTTGTTTTAAAATTAACTCAACGTTTTGGGAATTGTAGATTCGAAGTTGATTGCTTGAAAACTTCTTTACCAATATATAGGTGTACGGCTGTTCAGCAATTACCGCGTCTGCCGTAGCGATCGCACTTCTCACCGCATTCTCAAAACTTGGCGCCTGTTCGTGATAAGCGACCATCGCAACATCGGTTGTGGGGATGCCGCCGGTTACGTAAAGATTCCAGTCGATCTCGCAGTAAGGCTTGTCGGCTGGCACGTATTCGACTATGAAGTGTTCATTGATTTCGTGTATTTCTGGCTCCAGGGCACCGTCGACGAGACAAATCGTTCGGACGTCGAATTCCTTGCTTAGTTCGCGACATAGGTAATAGACGCGAGCCTGACCGCCTCCTTTAGGAGGATAGATGGGATAAGTTGACAACGAGACGACTTTTTTGCGCGCGAAAGGCGGTTTGACTGGTGGAGCGAGCTGCTCAATTAGGGCGTCGACCACTCGTTGCCAAGAAATATCTTTGATCGACAACGAAGCGGCGCTTGACAATGATTTGTAATCCAAGGAATTAAGGCAACGCTCCATCGCATTTTTCAGTGAACCGACATTGGGGTCCGCAATAAAACCATTGTGCCCCTCCACAACGAATTCCGTTGGGCCACCACTGTCCGTGCACGTGATAAGCGGCTTCCCGGAGCGCAATGCCTCAATAGCAACGAGACCGTAGTCTTCTGCAAACGGGACGAATGGCACAGCGTAAGACGAACCTAACTGAATCGCTAGCTCATTCTCTGATAGTCGACCGAGAAATTTAATGCGACTGTCACCAGCGGCTAATTCGTGGAGATGCGAAAGTTCTTCGCCCTCGCCCGCGATCCGGAGCTCGAAATCCGTTGTGACTTGTCGAAAGGCCGAGACAACCAGGTCAACGCGCTTTGCCGCGTCTAAACGGCTGTATGTGAAGAGGTACTTCGTCGGTTTTTCTAACCGGACTGTCAGGTCGCTTGGGGGATAGGCTACTGAGATGTCGGTGGCGCCGTGGAAATACTCTTTTCGAGCGGCGACCGTGCGTGAAATCGCAGCGAATCGCTTGACGCCACGCATTGCATTTGCGTCAAACCGATGAAGAACGCGACGAAGAAATGGGCTAGGAATCGCCAAATCCGAGGGATTTATGTCCGTCGCTTCGTGAAGTTGGTCAAGCGCTGAAAATAGCTCAGTAGTGCTAATTCCAGAATCACATGCGCGCTCTATCGCGAGAATCTGCGGATGCGAGGTATTCACTCTCTCGGGTAAATGAAACAAATGGTAGGTGTCGTATACACCTCTAAGCGGGTGCAGCATGTAGAGCACGTGATTATGGTGTTGGATCATCCAAGTTGGATTCTTGCCCGTTATAACTAGATCAAAGTACCTCAGGTCAAGTTGATGGAATTGGCGATAGGAATCCACAATCTCCCAAAAATCAGATTCCCGCGAAGGAATCTTGATGATGTCTGCCTGCAGACCGGCGGTATTATTGATCGCATTACAGAGATTGGTCCACAGTCGCTCGGCGCCACCTAGAGCGAACGGGACGTGGCTGGGTGCAACAATTGCAATGTTCATGTCTTTTTGTCGACCTGGTTCATCAGCAACAGTGGCAAAGATTTGGTTCCAATCGTGTTCCTTCAAAACGAAAAACGGTTGTTGTGGCGTGTTGATCGGAAGCCGTTGGAAGGACTCTCTTGATTCAGATCCTCGAAGGTGATCCTATCCTATTTGCGACACTTGAACGCCCTTAAGCCAACCACAAGCAAGTACGGCGACTATGGTTAAATCTTCATCGTGCAGTCGAAAAGCGAGCAGTTTACGTTATCCTACCGTGTAATTGTCGGGAGAACGGAGCCGTGACGACGTCAGTTGAAATTGCCGCTGCACGTATCTCGCTTTTGTCGAATAGTACTTTTCCTGAAAAGGAAGCCATGAAAAGCTCCGCCCAACTTGAATCAGAAACACTTACGCTGGAACAACTGATTCAGCTGCATGACGAAGTGTTTGTAATTCGCGCCTATGAGGCAGTTCTAGGTCGACCCCCCGATCCAGGAGGACAAGCAAACTATTTGGCGCAAGTGCGTGCAGGCGTGCACAAAGCACATATTGTCGCTGAACTCGCGCTATCGCCAGAGGGGGAACTTAAATCTTCGGACTTTCCTGGTTTACGCGGGGCGATTGCCTTGCACAGAAAGCGCACGCCGTCTTTCTGGGATCGCCTAGTTCAGCGACTGGCACGCGCCTCGATGGCAGACACCGAGCGGCAACTTCGTGTCATCGAAAACAAGCTCTATGTGATGGAACAAGGGCTGATCCGACAATCCATGCTGCTCACTGACCTACTTACGTTTGTTCGGGATTCTACGCTGCCCCTTGCTAAGCCAGTTTCTCATTCGTCGAAAGGCATCTCTGACTTTCAGTCGCCATCCTTATCGTACTTATCACCCAAAGTCGGCCGCACTTTTGAAGATCTGAAGGCTGCGATTGCCGTGAAGCACGCCAGTTAAGCAGAAGCCATTGCGCATTCTCATCGATCTTCAGGGCGCCCAGAATGGAAGTCGCCAGAGGGGCATTGGGCGATATTCGCTTGCGCTTGCCAAAGGGATAGTTCGCAACGCAGGCGTACATCGAGTTTTTATCCTACTGAATGCCAATTTCCCAGACACTATTGCGGAAATAATCGCCGCATTCTCGGGCATCTTGCCCGCGGATCGCTTTCTGATGTTCACCACACCAAGTCCAGTCGACGAATATCGCTCAGAAAACTCCTGGCGCCGGCAGACGGCTGAAATATTGCGAGAGTATGTAATCGATGCGCTCTTCCCAGACATCGTGCTAATTACATCGATGGTCGAGGGCGCGCAGGACGATACTGTCACCTCCATAGCTAGCCTCAGATCTAGCGTAACGACCGCCGCCATCATATACGATTTGATTCCACTCACTGATCCCGATCGCTATATCGGTTGGGAGCCGGCGAAACTCTGGTATCACAGCAAAATCGATTCGCTGCGCCGCGCCGACTTGCTGCTGGCGATTTCCGAGGCGACGGTGAACGACTCAGTTCGGATGCTCGATATAGCACCGCGACGCATTAGAAACATCTCTTCTGCTGCCGACGCTTCATTCTCCGCGGCTAGCGTGTCATTAACTCGCTCCGGCGCTGTCGCTAAGCGGTATGGCATCGTTCGAAAATATCTGATGCATTCAAGCGCGTTTGAACCTCGGAAGAATTTCCAGGGATTGATTAGAGCCTATGCCGCGCTACCGAGACCCGTTCGCTCAGAATATCAGTTGGTGCTTGTCTGCAAGCTCGACTCCTCTGGCCGCAAAGAACTAACAGAATTAGCCGCCAAAGTTAGGCTGTCGCCGAAAGAATTAGTGCTCACCGGTTTCGTAACCGACGACGATTTGATTGCCCTATACGCGGCTTGCCACTTGTTCGTATTTCCGTCATTTCATGAAGGATTTGGGCTGCCCGTTCTTGAAGCGATGTGCTGCGGGGCCCCCGCTATTGGATCCAATGTTACGAGTGTCCCCGAAGTAATTGGTCGCGACGATGCCCTGTTCGACCCGGCTTCAGATGAAGCCATGACGGCACTTATACTTAAAGTTTTGACTGATGCGCCCTTCTATCGTTCATTGAAGGCTCATGCGAAGACGCAGGCCGCACGCTTTAGCTGGGATGATACGGCCAACTGCGCCATTGCGGCGATGGAAGAGGTGGTGGCGGCCCGCAGCTCGAGCGACGAATCTGTCGTAAGGGCGGCCACCAAACGCAGGAGCATGCTGGAAGCATTAGCCGAGCTTACGCGCGGTTTTGCACCGAATGAATCGGAAATTCTAAGCCTCGCTCGAGCCATCGAGGTCAATGACAGCGCGGTCAAACGCATGAAGGCATCGGCGGCCTTCGACGGTGCATTGACTTGGCGGATAGAGGGACCATTTGATAGTACATATAGCCTTGCGCTCCTCAATCGAGAGACCGCACGCGCCTTGAGCGCGCTCGGCCATGCCGTAGTCTTGCATTCCACTGAAGGGCCCGGCGATTTCTCCGCCAATGAACAATTCCTCGAATCCAATCCTGATCTGGATGCGATGCATCGGCTGGCCGCCCGCCGCCCGCATGACACTGTTGATGTGGTAAGCCGAAACCTCTATCCGCCAAGAGTAAACGATATGAAGGGTAGCCTGAATTTGCTACATCACTATGCTTGGGAAGAGTCAGGTTTTCCGACGGCGTGGGTTACCGATTTCAATGTCCATTTGGATGGAGTGACGTGCTTGTCGACTCATGTTGAAAAGGTTTTGGTAGACAACGGAGTGCATGTCCCGATGATAGCTTCGGGGGCAGGAGTGGACCACTGGGAACGGATCGTCCCTACTGCAGGCTACTCGGTAAAGGGTCGCGCTTTTCGTTTCCTGCATGTTTCGTCGTGCTTTCCTAGAAAAGGTATTGATGCGCTGCTCGACGCGTATGGCGAAGCCTTCACGAATGCAGACGATGTTTCCCTCATCGTTAAGACATTTGTGAACCCGCACAACGAAATTCACGCGCTCTTAGCCGAGCGCCGCTCGGGTTGCTCTAGCTACCCGGACGTGGTGATTATTGAAGGAGATTTGAGCGACTCGGACCTCAAGGCGCTATACCAGCAATGTCATGTGATGGTCGCCCCGAGCCGGGCCGAAGGATTCGGGCTGCCGCTGGCCGAAGCAATGCTGACCGGTCTGCCGGTAATAACGACTGCATGGAGTGGGCAACTCGATTTTTGTACAGAACAAACATCGTGGCTGGTCGACTACAGCTTCCATCTCGCGCAAACGCATTTTGAGCTATTCGATTCTGTCTGGGCGGATCCTGACATAAGCTCGCTCGCACAAGCACTCTCGACAGTATTTGGCGTGCCTTCAGCCGAGCGTCGCGCCAAAGCCCAAGCAGGCCGCGAGTTGTTACTAGAAAGCTGCAAATGGATCGATGTGGCCGCCAGGCTAGTTGTGTTTGCCAGATCATACCTGCCCGAGACACAAGGAAGCCCTTTACCCCGCATCGGTTGGATAACGACCTGGAATACCAGGTGCGGCATCGCATCCTACTCTGAGCATCTGATAGCGCAGTTTCCCCAAGCAGTTACGGTGTTGGCGCCGTATCAACAGGAAAAGATCCGTATGGATGGATCGGACTGTATCCGCTCGTGGTGGTCGAGCAAGCAGGAAAATGGATTCGACGAGCTACAAGCGCAAATCGGTCACCTTGACCTCGATACGCTCATCCTCCAGTTTAACTATAGCTTCTACAATTTCCGCCAACTTACAATGTTCATTTGTGAACAGATCGATGCGGGCCGCGCTGTCATCGTGATGATGCACTCCACCGGTGACCCTGGGTTGCTACCAGAGTGGAACTGGACGTTGGCCGAGATCGTCGCTGTGCTGGGTCGTTGCCAGCGGGTGTTAGTTCATTCAACTGATGATCTCAACCGACTTAAACGCCTCGGCCTAGTCCGCAATGTAGCTCTTTTCCCCCACGGTGTTCTCGACGTCGTGTTCCCCGCTACGACGGCTCCCGAGGGTTTGCTGCCATTGGTCTGCACCTACGGATTCTGTTTGCCGCACAAAGGCATTGTCGAGCTGGTGGAAGCGGTGGCCCTACTGCGCGAGCAAGGAACATCGGTACGCCTCCGCCTTGTTAATGCGGAATATCCCGCGGCTGCTTCTTCACTGGTTGTCACGCAGATTCGCCAGCGCATCTCCGAGCTGGCGCTTGAGGATTTGATCGAGAGCCATCACGATTACCTGGCGGACGAACAGAGCCTGCGTTTGCTCCAGGATGCGGACTTGATCGTGTACCCGTATCAACAGACTAATGAGTCCTCCAGCGCTGCGGTGCGGCTCGGGCTTGCCACGCGCAAACCCGTCGCAGTCACGCCGATAACGATCTTCGACGATCTAGGCGCTGCCGTGCACCGCCTACCCGGTTCCACTCCTAGAGAGCTTGCGCGAGGTATTGCCGCTCTATTGAGAGAAATATCGCAGGGAAGCGAATTGACGCGTGTCGTTGCGAGTAACGCTGAGAGGTGGCGCGCTGCACACACGCACGCCGCCCTGAGCAGGAGGCTACACGGACTATGCAAGGCTCTCGCACGAGAGATGCAACCTTGCAACCGAGTTTTTGATGGATCGAGCAGACAATTGAAGACGCAGGTCGGGCGGATTGCGGGCCGATCGATTGTCTCTACCGGAGTGCAGGGACATCTGGTCTTTGGGCCATATTTAGCATTGGCTTCTGGGCGTTACCGTTTGATTATGAGAGGCGCCTATAGCGTGCCTGCGGGGTCGACAGCGCACTTGGACGTGTGTGTTGCGCGCGGCGCCCAAATTCTGACGCGCATGGATTTCTTTGGAAACGCAGAGTCGCAGATAGTGGACATTCTCATATCGCTATCCCGCGGTTGCCGCGATCTAGAAACGCGGGTTACTGTTGACAACGGAACCGAATTTCGAATTGATCAGCTTGAGATACAGCGCGTCATCGGACAGATCAATCCTGAACCTATGGATACAGTTACATCTTAGCGGTGAAGCGGGCGACGGCCGGGGCATACGTTGGTGGAACCGTTTACGCGTGGGCACATTGTAGAGACGACTGGACGACGCTTTTTGGTTTATGGTTTTGCGCAAAAGATTGATTTGACTCGCCTTGAGACTCTCCTCGTTACGCTAGTGCGGGCCGCATGTGGCGAGTCTTCCACTCTTTCAATGCTCGCCCCTTCAATCGTGACCTGTGTGTCGGATTCGCAGTACACACGGACTTCTAGGTCAGTAAGATTGAAGTCAACGGAAAACGGAAGCACTATGGATCCTTGCTTCGGGGAAAGAGTGAATCGCTCCTTCGCCAGGATCCGTCGACCAGATTCTGCCGCAATATCGACCACGACACGGCCGCGAGACGCGGCAGTTGCGTCGATATGAACGTGTGCCGAATACGTGCCGCGCATCAGCGGCGCATAGGGACCATACATCAAGTAGCCAGCACGTCCGTCGGTATTGATTCGCGAGCCATGTACCGTTCCCACCAATGATTTGAGAGTACCGTCGAGGTAATTCCAGTGCTCCCGGATCTCGCTCAATCGCCTGGCGATGAGCGCTGTAGCCCAGGGGCTGTCGTGCCCCACATGCTTTTCTAACCACCATCCCTTTTTCCGCATGGTCTCCTCGAAATAGGTCAAATTGAATCCCAACTCCAGCCAACCATTCTTGCGGATTGCCCACAGGGATTGCCCGTCCATGCGAAGTCCCCACGGGATAGGGAACTCTGGAATGATTGGCTCCGCGGCGAAGCAGACAATTCCACCCGGTCTAAGAGCCCGATCCAACGCCTCGATTAGGCGAAGATGATCGGAGCAGTGGTGAAAGCACTCAAAGAACAGGACTGCATCGTATGACTCAGAAATGGTTTCGATAGTCCAGAAATCACCGACAGACACGCGCAAATTTCGGATGTCCTCCATTTGTGCGCGCTCCTTGATCAGCGCTACAAAATTTGGCTCTATGTCGAATGCTGTAACGTCATAACCCATCTTAGCCAGGGCCAGCGTTGTGTTTCCCCATCCTGGGCCGAACTCGAGAATCCTGGATCCCTTCGGCAACGCCATTGCCTTTATCAGGAAGCCTACCGCGATTAACTGATTTCCGACCGTGCTCCACGAGCCGTGGATATACGGGAACGGGTTGCGCGCTGCCGTGCTCACGTCAAACGACGACTGTTCATGGCTTGTCGAATAAGGCTTGCCATAAAGTCTTTCGTACAGAGAGAATTGACGTTGCTTATATTCCTCACCGTATGGATCATCAGGAACGTTCAGGTCATACGCAGCATTGTATCTTTCGAAGAGTAGACGTAATTCGTCGTCATCCTTCGCTCGTTCAAGCGAACACAAGAACTCGTCGATTGCCGGAAAATCAAGGCTCACTTTTTTGCACTGCCTATGGTAACGATCTAACGCGCTTTTAACACATAACCTAACGATATCGGAACACTTGTGAGGGATTACAGGAGGAGATTACTCAGGCCACTGATCTGGACTTAGCGGCGACAACGGCTAGATATTTGGCGCCTCGGTATCTTTCTATCGTTCGCGATACACCCGCGGATCGCTTCCAACGCCACTCGCGCCTTGGACGCCGCTGAATGGTTGCGTCTTCGCATAAAGTCTGCGCCACCTCTGATGTCCGTAACCGCAAATCTAGACGTGAGCGCGCGCGCGTGACCAGGCATCTGATGAAAAAGAAAGACCAGACGGCGGCGCGAGAGTGTCGATCAGGGTCAGATCGAGTGAATAATAAGCCTCGACTTTGCGGCGCAAGGACTCGTCGTAAAAACTCTCTGTGGCGATATCGGCGTGGGGCAAGCTATCGGGTGCGCGCCGATGGGCGTCGGGAATCTCGATCGCCGTCTGCCGCGTGACATTGCGCCGGTCGCCCTGCACCGGGGCGGCGCCCCGTTCGATCAAGGTCCGATCCAGCGCATCCAATCGATCCAGACGAAACAGCTGAAAGCGCGTGCCCTTCAGATAGAGCGCCTGTGGGCACCAATGCGGGTCGAGCGTTTCCGGCGGCTGCGTCACCAGGTAGTCGACAAATTCGGCGAAACTGATCGAGCGGTGAAAATCCGCCTCGTCGGGTTGGGCGTGGCCGCGAATCGCGGAGATCACCGCCCTGGTATGGAATCGGTTCCCGACATCCATTCTATTGAGCACGAATTTCTCGAGATAGGCGCTGACCAGTCGGTCGAAGGGATCTCGGATCACCGCAATCCTGAGAAAGCCAGGGTCATGCAGGATCGCCTGCGCCTCCTCAAGGGGCAGGTCGCCCAATTGCAGGCCTGTGCAATAGGTATCGAGTGGCAACTGCGTGACCGACTCCGGCATCCCACTCAGCGCCACCATCGCCTGTCGGAGGAACGAGCTGCCGCATTTGGCGATCGGGTTATAGAGAATCCGGATTTTCTTCAGCACCACCATCTGCCAGAGCGGCCAGGGCAAATGATTGAAATGCTTCTTGTAGATTGCGAGCTTTGCGCCCGGATAGTCGGCGATGATCGCTTCAGTGCCGTCGCCGCTTGTATAAAGATCTTGCATGATGCCGCCGTCAGACCGTCGCCCAATAGTGTCCCGATCGAGAAGTTCGTGATACCAGGATCAGACGGTTTGCGAACTTCTAGATCGATCAGGACTGAGTGCCTGTTTCAACCGGCGAGTTCCACTGCCTCCACCGCTCTTCTCCGTTCTGGCTCCTCCAATTCCGCCTTCACCATCATGGCGACCACGTCTTTCATATGTGCTTTCGCCTTCCAGCCTAATAGGCGCTGCGCTTTGGTCGGATCACCTTTACCGTCAGAGATATCGGTTGGGCGACGCAGCGAGTCGGAAAGCACGGTATGTTCTCGCCAATCCAATCCAACTTCCGCGAAAGCTATTCTCACGAAATCTTCGAGACTGTTGCTGACGCCAGTTGCGATGATGAAGTCATCTGCCTTTTCAAGCTGTACCATTCGCCACATCGCATCGACATACTCTGGCGCCCAACCCCAGTCCCGCCGTATATCTAAATTGCCCAAAGTCAGTTTTTCCTTCTTGCCAATTGAAATGCGGCAAGCTGCGGAAACGATCTTGCGTGTAACAAAACGTTGCGGCCGGAGCGGAGACTCGTGATTGAAGAGAATACCCGTGCTGGCGTGTAGTCCGTACGCTTCACGATAATTGGCGACCAGCCAGTAGGTCGCCGCTTTGGCAACTGCATAGGGACTGCGTGGCTCGAAGGGCGCCCCCTCGACTGCACCCGTGCCCCCAGTGTTTCCGTAGCACTCGCCCGACCCTGCGCTGTAATAGCGGATGGGCTTGTCCAAAAACCGCATACTCTCCAAAATATTGAGGGTACCGGTGATGATGCTATCGAGTGTCTCGACAGGCTGGCCGAATGAAAGACCGACGGAGCTTTGACCTGCAAGGTTATAGATTTCGTCGGGATCCACTCTTCGCAGCACGTGCAGAACGCTGCGGAAATCGTGTGTCGCCATCGACTCGAACTGAACGTTGTTGAATATGCCCAGGCGTTTGAGTCCCGAAAAGCTCGATGTCTGTGCATCGCGGGACGTGCCCACCACGGTATAGCCTTTGCTCAGAAGGAGCTGGGCCAAATAGGGACCGTCTTGTCCCGAAATACCGCATATCAGTGCCCGCATATTTCCCCCGGCGAAATGAGTCAGAACGATTTCTTCAGAAAAGCAATGTCATTCGTGATGACTAGAGACTCTATAGCCCTCACTGGAGACCAGCGCATCCCGCTTCGCGTGGTCCAAATCGCTCGCAACCATTTCAGCAACCAGGTCGGCGAAGCTTACCTCGGCGGTCCAGCCGAGTTTCTCGCGAGCTTTGGAGGCATCGCCGAGCAGCGTCTCCACCTCAGTGGGGCGGAAATACCGCGGATCCACTCGGACCAGCGTGCGGCCAGTCACCGTATCGACGCCAATCTCGTCGACGCCCTTGCCCCGCCACTCGATTTTCATGTCGAGCAACGCACCAGCGGATTCCACGAAATGGCGTACCGAGAATTGCTTCCCTGTCGCGATCACGAAGTCTTCGGCGACGTCGCTCTGCAACATGAGCCATTGCGCGCGCACGTAATCCCGCGCATGGCCCCAGTCGCGCTTCGAATCGAGATTTCCGAGGTGCAGCGTATCTTGCAGCCCGATACTGATGCGGGCCAGCGCGCGCGTGATCTTGCGGGACACGAACGTCTCGCCGCGAAGAGGCGACTCATGATTGAACAGGATGCCACTGCACGCGAAGAGTCCATATGCCTCTCGATAGTTCACCGTTATCCAATGGGCGTAAACCTTCGCAGCCCCATAAGGGGACCGCGGATAGAACGGCGTCGTTTCGCGCTGTGGAATTTCCTGGACCTTACCGAACATTTCGGAGGTCGAGGCTTGATAAAAGCGTGTTTTCTTCTCAAGCCCCAAAATACGGATCGCCTCCAGAACCCTCAATGTGCCCACCGCATCGGAATTCGCCGTGTATTCCGGCGTCTCGAACGACACCGCGACATGGCTCTGCGCAGCGAGGTTGTAGATTTCGTCCGGCTGAATCTCCTGGATGATCCGAATGAGATTGGTGGAATCCGTCAGATCGCCGTAATGCAGCTTGAGACGTACGTTCCGCTCATGCGGATCCTGATACAGGTGGTCGATGCGATCGGTGTTGAACGACGAGGCGCGGCGCTTGATGCCATGCACCGTATAGCCCTTTTCCAATAGGAACTCCGCCAGATACGCGCCGTCTTGCCCGGTAATGCCCGTGATTAATGCAGTCCGATTCAAATAATCTCTCTCCGTCCTATTCACCATTGAAGCCGGTTTGGCACGCCTGTGGAAGTCGGGGCGTATGAGTGAGGGCGCAATTCGCCATTGTACGAAAGCATATCACGGGTGTTCGGCCGCCTCGGTGCGCTAACGCACCGTGGAATTGCGTCTTCGCATGCATCCCGCTCGGCTATCGTGATGTTCGGAGCCGACCGCACAGCGCCGTGTCACCCTATTTTTGCATCGGATTTCCTTAGGCTCTCCTCCACGGATTGAGGGGCTGCGCTTTTGCCGCGGGTTCGATCGCAGACATTGCGGGATTCGGCGGAACCTTTGCGGGATTTCCCTGCGGGAAACTGCGCCGTGCAGCACTTAAAGAACCCTCGTAAGTAAGGGTTAGTTTCAAAGCGCAGCTCTCTGCAACGAAGTCAGGATTCGCGACATATACCGGAATACTCCTAGCGTTAGAAATCATGTGACAGATTTCTCACGCTGCGCCTTTGGCGTGGGTACGTCAAAGATAACATCGCGGATAAATGTGCGCATTGCAAATGGCGGCGCTCCGAGCATCGCTGACAGATTTGAAGCGTTCTTGATCTATGGATCTACAAAAATCCCAGGAAGGCGGCATTTGATTTATCCAACATTGGGAATGATTGACGGGACCACACTGAAAATTTCCCGCGGTGACTTGATTTTCGAGAAAACTGTCGCTCCGATACCAAATGGCGGAATGGTGCGCGGGTGGCTTCCAATAATATTTACGAATGTTGGGAAAGAGCTATTCGCGGTCGGATCTTCTATTGAAGTGATATTCGAAGACGTAAGAGGTGCGCACCAGGGTCCATTCGTCGAGCTTGTCTGGAAGGAAGTCAGTCCGCCATTAAGACACTGTACCTTGCCACACTGCTCAGGATCGTTCGCTCTCTGAGTGTCGTGATCTCGCAATCCGGTAAGCGCTGCTTGACGACCGATGCCCATAGTCGCAAATCAAGACGTGAGTGCGCAGCGAGCAATTCATGCACGTGAGACGTGAACTCAAGGTTCAATGGACTGCGATATTCGGTTGGAATGGAAGTCGTTTCGTTGACTCGCTCGTAACGGAGCGCGCGACCGAGCCAGTGTTCTAGCCTTTGCGAAAGCTTCTCGTTCTCAAGAATATCCACGAAATCAAACATACGAAGCCGTGCTTCCGCTTCGATGAACAACGGCTCGTCATGAATGGGCTCGATGAAACGATCCTCATGAATGAGCGGATGCGGCCATAAGAGCATCCGCAAAGCCAAATTATCTGTTTGACATGCGATGGCGGGCTCAGCGAGAAAGCGCGCCAGAGGCTCACGGCTATGTCGGACAAAGTCTGCCCATCGGCCAAGCCGAGTCAGCGCCAGATCGCTCTGTTGCCGCCAAAAAAGCCAGTGCGACAACAATCGCGAACTAGGTTCCCGCAGGATAGTTGTCATCTGCGCATGCGGAAAGGCTTGACGGAGTGTAGAGAACGAAAAGTGTCCTGCAATCAGCGTGCTCTCAGGCGCGAGCGAGGTGGGCGACGCATGGATCCTTTGCTGCACGGCCGGATCCATCGTCTCAAAATCACGAAAAGAGCCAAACAGACACAAATCGAATCCTTTCGTCACTGTACCCGGGCTCAACGCTCCCTCAAGTGCGGACATAAGCGCCACGCCGGATGTTTTTGGGATATGCATGAACGCTAGAGGTCTGGCGGCATCAAACGAGAGCCCTGGATCAGACTTATCTATTACAGGTACCGGAACCTGCGGTGTTGTCACCATACTGTCCTCCGTGATCTAAGCCACCTGATCCAACCCAACCGCCGCCGGACCGCGCCACGCCTTGAGATTTTGAGCGCATATCTACTACGCGGATCAAAAATATCTCCGCATGAAACGCAGCGAGCACGCAGCAAATCAGTGACGTCATCGTCCAGCGTAGGGGATTACCTGCAATCGACCGATCATCAGTTAGAATCACTTGCCGCTTTTGGCGCAGCTGACGCGACGGATCATTCCGGATGCGCGGTACTGGCGGCAAGTGCGGCTACGTCACCCTCATGCTCGGTTGGAATTGGTTACCGTATCTTCATTTAAGACACTTCCACCCGCCGCCGCATTGCGCTAATGTACTTTCTACAACGTCTAAGCTCTTCTCCACGGATTGGGGTCTGCTCTGGTTTCCACCTCTCGCCTTGACAAGAATCCCCGAACGTGACGCCTTGCGCAGTTACGCGGTTCCCGTCACTCTAGACTCGCGATATGACAAATAGCAGGGACCGTTCGCCGGTCGCGGTGGTCGGTTTCTCGTTCCGGATGCCAGGAGGCACGGACGAAGCCCTTTGGGATGCCCTGCTGGCCGGCCGCGATCTGGTCACTTCAGTCGATGCCGGCCGCTGGTCTCAAGACACTCTTTTGCATCCAAACAAGACCGAACCCGGGACGTCATACACGTTTGCGGCGGGTTCGATTGGCGACATTGCGGGATTCGACGCAGCCTTTTTCGGGATTTCCCCGCGGGAAGCTGAGCAAATGGATCCGCAGCAGCGGGTATTGCTTGAGATGGCCTGGGAGACGTTCGAGCAGGCTGGCATTCCTCCCTCCTCGATGCGCGGCAGCCGCTGCGGCGTCTATGTGGGTCTCTCGAGCGTCGACTATGCCTACCGCCGCGCCGACGATCTGGGTGCTATCGACGCGACCACCATGACCGGCAACGCAAGCAGTATTGCCGCCAATCGCATCTCCTATGTGTTCGATCTACATGGGCCGAGCATGATAATCGACACGGCCTGCTCGTCCTCGCTGGTCGCCTTTCATCAAGCTTGTCAGTCGATCCGCAGCCAAGAGACGGATTCGGCACTGGTCGGGGGCATTAGTCTGCACCTGCACCCGTACGGCTTCATCGGCTTTTCCAAGGCCTCGATGCTGTCGCGACAGGGCCGCTGCCGTGTGTTCGATGCCGGCGCGGACGGCTATGTGCGTTCCGAAGGCGGCGGCGTCGTGCTCCTGAAGCCCTTGAGTCAAGCGCTCGCCGACGGTAACCGAATCCTCGCGGTGGTGGCGGGTACCGGCGTCAACAGCGATGGGCGCAAGCCGGGACTGACCGTGCCCAGCCACGAGGCGCAGGCCGCGCTGCTCCGTGAAGTCTATGGGCGCGCTGGTATTGCGCCCTCCGATATCGATTATTTCGAAGCGCACGGCACCGGAACCGCGGTCGGTGATCCCCTCGAGACGCGCGCGATTGGCGAGGCGATCGGCCGGCACCGTCCCGCCGATAATCCTCTGCCCATCGGCTCAATCAAAGGCAACATCGGACATCTCGAGGCCGCCGCCGGTATGGCGGGCCTTTTCAAAGCGTTGCATGTGCTGCGCGATCGGCGCGTTCCCGCGAACCTGCATATGCGCACCGTGAACCCGCACATCGATGTCGACGGTTGGAATCTTAAGCCCGTCACCGAGCCTCTCGCCCTGGGGAACGGGGGCCGCCTGGTCGTCGGCGTGAGCGCGTTCGGATTTGGCGGCACCAATGCACACGCCGTGCTCACCAGCTACCCGGATGAGGAATCCGCTGGGGCGCCGCGCGCCTTCTTCGCGCCTCATGCGCAGCCGAATCCGCCGCTGCTGTTGTCGGCGCGCAGCCCGCAAGCGCTGCGCGACGCGGCACGCGACATGGCGCGGCATCTGTGCGACCGCGAGGACCTTTCCGACTACGATATTGCCTATAGCGCCGCGTATCACCGCGAGGTGAACCCGCATCGGCTCGCGCTCAACGCTTCCGATCGGCACACGCGGGCGCTGGCGCTCGAACAGTTCGCT
>Ga0209624_10000472_pt1 | contig 35309 bp, 29 predicted proteins | sample JacPinW_OM2H0_O1_FD_188565 | JGI IMG/M metagenome (GOLD analysis project Ga0209624, IMG submission 188565) | Forest soil microbial communities from Algoma, Ontario, Canada - Jack Pine, Ontario site 1_JW_OM2H0_O1 (SPAdes) (version 2) | ecosystem: Environmental > Terrestrial > Soil > Boreal...
GGCTCTGTTCCGCGACGCGCTGGCGCAGAATATGCACGGGTCCGCATCCGTAATATTGTTGCAGATCGAGCACTCGCGCACTTTTTCCTTCGCATCGCGAATCGCATCAGACAAAGCGAACGCCTGATCCTTGTCCACGCGCAATAAAAAGAACGCCAGACGTTGCGCGGTCTTCTGCCCGATGCCCGGCAACCTTTTCAATTCGTCAATCAATCGCGTCACTGAAGGCGCAAAATCAGGCATGCATCACTTCCTGTTGCGTGGATTTCAAAAGAGAAGGGAATCGCTATCGCACTTCAGAACGAGCCCGTTGAAACTTGCTCAGAACATCCCCGGAATTTTTAATCCCGCGATTCCAGGCAGTCCGCCCGTAAGATCCTTCACCTGCTTGGACAATTCTTCGTCCACCCGCCGCGCAGCGTCATTCACCGCCGCCAGTATCAGCTCCTGCAGCATTTCCTGATCCTTGCTCTTGAAGACGTCCGGCTCCACGCGCACTTCGGTCAATTGTTTTTGGCCGTTCATTTTCACAATAACCATGCCGCCGCCCGCCGAAGCTTCCACGGCAATCTCGTCCAGCTGCTTCTCGAGCTTTTCCTGGACTTGACGGAACTGCGACAGCATCTGCTGCAGAGCTTTCACTTCCATTTTTATTCCTCGCCCGGGCGCTTGACCTTGGAAATCTGGCCGCCGAACTTTTCAAGCATGGCCCTAACGATCGGATCCTCTTCAAACCGCGCGCGCAATTCAGAGCCGCGAACCGCGCTTGCACGGCCACTCTCAAGCTTAACACAGACGCGCAGTGGCCGGCCCACCACTTGGTTCAGCACTGTGCGCAATCGTTCCATCGGGTCGCGCGCTTGCAGCATTTCCGCCAGCGAACGGCTTTCGCTCGGAAAAAAAAGATGCAATTCGCCGCCTTCGATTTCCCAACGCGTGGCGTGCTCCACCATGGACCACAAAAATTTCTGCCCTTGCAACGCCGCTTTGATAGCTTCCACCTGCGCCGAGGCCAATCCCCCCGTCGCGTCTCCCGCAGCGCGCGCAACGATTCGCGGCGGCGACGCCGGTACAGGCCCTGCAGAAACGGACCCCGTAGAAAATGGAGAAATTGCACGAACGTTCGGAGCACTTGCGGCGGGCGCCGAAGGTGCACTGACGTTAAGCTTCTCGCTCGCAGGCGAAGCGCCTGTAGCTGCCGTTGAAGGAGCGCCAGCTTTAACCGGCTCGCGTGCCGGTGCGACAGCGGCGGTCCCCGATCCGATCCCCGATCCAGTCAACGATCCAACCGCCGACTGCGCCGCCGACATCGCGCGCGGCGGCGTTCCCGACGGCATCGCTGGCGTTTTCGGCCCAGCATTGCCGCCGCGCAAGTCGGCCAAAATTTCTTCCAGCGGCGCGAGCCGTTGCGCGTTCACCAGTTTCAGCAGCCCCAACTCCAGATGCAACCGCGGATCGGGTTTTCGCCGCAGATCTTCGTCTGTAATCAGCAGTATGTTGAAAAATCGCGTGAGGTCTTCTTCGCTGAATTTCGCCGCTTGTTCTGCTAGGCGCGCTCGTTCATCCGCGCGCGCGGCAACCAGGTCAGAGTCCGCGCCGCAAACGAGCGAGACCAAAAGGTTCCGAAAGTGTCGAATCGCCTCTCGGCAGAAGTGCTGCAGATTCTGCCCTTCGCCAATCAGTCGATGGACCAGCCCCAGCGCGCGCTCAGCCGATTGCGTCGCAATCGCTTCCACCAGTTCATCCAGCACGCTTTCAGCTACCACTCCGAGCAGTTCGCGCACCTGCGCGTCCGTCACCGTCTCGCCGCTATACGAAATCGCCTGCTCCAGCAGGGAAAGGCCGTCCCGCAAACTGCCTTCCGCAGCGCGCGCCAGCACCGCCACCGCCCCGGCTTCGATCTCTAGATTTTCCGCGCGCACGATGCGCTCGACCTCTTCCGTAATCTCTTTAAATGTCAGCGAGCGAAACTGGAAAAGCTGCGCCCGCGATTTAATCGTCTCCGCCAAATCCTCGGCCTGCGTCGTCGCCAGAATAAAGACGACTCGCTCCGGCGGTTCTTCCAACGTCTTCAGCAATGCATTCGACGCTTCGCCTGTCAGCTGATGCGCTTCGTCCAGAATCACCACTTTGTAGCGGCTGGAAGCCGGCGCGTAACGCACCATCTCGCGAAGCTCTCGAATCTGGTCGATGCCGCGGTTGGATGCCGCGTCAATTTCGAGCACGTCCAAAGATGTCCCGGCGGAAATCTCGCGGCAGGAATCGCAAGTGTTGTCCGGATTGGCCGTTGGCCCGCTCGCGCAATTCAGCGCCTTGGCTAAAATGCGCGCCGTCGTCGTTTTTCCCACTCCGCGCACGCCCGAAAATATATATGCGTGCGCCACGCGGTTCGATCCAATCGCATTAGCCAGCGTTCGCGTCACATGTTGCTGGCCGACAATTTCACTGAATGTTTGGGGACGATACTTTCGCGCTATGACTTTATAGCTCATCAGAAGGTTGGTCTCGCCTCCGGTGCTCGCGCCGGCGATAAGAGGAACTTCGGGTACTCCGCGGCGCACGAAGCTGACCCGCTACCGTTGCTCCCTTCCGGGCCTGGCGGGGTTTGCGGGGAATCGTCGCACAGAGCCCGAAGTTCCACCGATCGGCGCTGCAGAAAAATTTCCCGAGCACCGCTAGCGAAGTCTAGCACAGCAGAAAGTTTTACTGAAATCAAGGAAGGGAAATTTACTTAGGCAGGATTTCGAGGTCGCTTTCGTTATTCTGCGGGAAAAGAGCGCCGCTACCAGCTATCAGATCAGTGGCAGCAGCGCTCCCAAACTAATTCATGGGCGAACGTGAAACGGCGTAGCTTCCGCCGTAGTCGGACGGTTGGCCTTCAACGCGGCCCGGGCTGGCGGTACGGCCACCGCCGTCTCCACTCTGTCGTCACTGATCGCAGCCAGAGTCGCCAAAGTTTTCTGCGCGTCGGCAGCCTGCCCCGCTTTTTCCTGCGCATCCGCAAGCAGTTGCAATGACAGCGGATTCTGTCCGTCGTCTTCTAGTTCCTTAACAGCCGCATCATATTTGCCTTGCAGCGACAATAGGGCTCCGTTCGCCGAGTGATACGCGCGTTGCACGATATCGCTGCGGCTCGTTCGCGCTATCGGGCTAAGCAGTTCCACCGATTTCTGGACTTCCTTCTGCAGCCCGGCGCGAGCGCCAATAAATGCCCGTGTAAACAGGATCGTAGCCAACTCGTCGTCGCGGTCACCCCACGCGAAATCATGTGTCAGCAGTGCTGCACGGGCGTGATCGATGTCCTTCAGAGCGCCCTGCGGCTCCGGATTGAAAAGCGCCATGTCCCGATGCGCTTCTGCATGTTCGATAGCCAGCCCGCCGCGCTCCGCTTCCAACGAGATTTTCATCAGCTCTTGCCGCGCTTGCTCTGGTTGATTTTCGCGGTAATAGGTCATGGCCCACAGAATGCGGTAATCAAACTTCGTGGCCCTTTCCTGTGTTCCCGCAATTGCCACCTGGTATTGTGCGCGGGCTTTTTCCTGGTCGCCCATCAGCGCGTAGGTGGTTGCAAGACCCGCCTGCGAGGTGTTGAACTCGGGATCGATCTGCAAAGCCTTGCTGTAATGCTCCAGCGCTGCCGGGTAGTCGCCCAGCATACGCATTATTTCGCCGTACGAATCCTGCGGGTTCGGCTGGTTCGGTAGCAACATCACGTACTGCTCCATCAATGGAGCAGCCAATTTTGGCTGGCCGCTAAGCGCGTAGCAGTACGCCAGGTTGTTAAGAGCCGGAAAGTATTTTGGATCGCTCTTCAGCGTATGCTGCAAAACGGCCTCACCGTGCTCAAACGCGCCTTGCTTGGAGCACAACCATTCCCCGTCCATGTTCGCGAGTCGCTCGTCGTTCGGATACTTCGCCAGCAAATCATTCATCGCGGCGATGCCCGGAACCAGATTCCCGTCCTTGGTGCTATTCATCCAGGTAATAAACAAACGTTCGTCGGGCGATGCATTGGCAATATTTTTCTGTGCCAGCGCGCGTTCGCGCTTCTCTTCCACCGGGTCGTTCGTGAAGTAAGCCAGTGCAGCGTGCGCCACCGCAAATTGCGGATCCGCTTTCACCGCTTCGCGCATCGAATCCACTCCCTTATCGACGAACAGCAAGTCTTCGCGCTCTTTCATTGCCAGCTCATACCAGCGGCCGGCTTCTGCCGACGACGTAGTGTAGGGAACCGTGCGATCTTGCGCGCGCAACGAGCCGCCGGTCGCGCCTGCGGCCATCAGAGCCACGATTGAATATAAAGAAAAATTTCGGATGTTCATGATTCCTCGCATGAAGTTTCCCTGCATTATTTAGTGGCCTTTCAGAACGTAGCCGGGATCGAAGGGCTGCTTGTCGTCTATCTTCACTACTTTCACTCCGCTGGTGATGTTGTAAACGTCCACCACTCCGATTGCCGCGGAGTTTGCTTCCACCACCTTTACGACCTCGGCATCGCTCGAAACAAAAACCACCGGTACGCTTGTCTTGCGGCCGGGCTCGTTCAAAATTGCCTTGCCTTCTTCCAACGTCCCGCCCAGCACCTTTTCAATTACGAATTTCATTCCCGGGGAGTCTGGCTCACGCAGCACCAGAGTGATGTTTCGCCCGTTTTGCCATGTGGCCGTCTTTCCCCTGAAGATTTTGCCCAGGTCAGCGAGTGTCATCGCTTTCACCGGATTCGATGCGTGCGCCACCACGGCAAAGTCCGTGGCGAATGCCACTGAAGCAACGCACGTCAGAGCCAGACAAACCATCAGCAAACGTTTTCGCATTGCCTTTTCCTGCCGCTCGGATTCACGGAGTTGGAAGAGCTTTGAAAGCCCGCCTGTAATCAAGGTTATGCATTCCTCCGAGCGAGCGGAAGTATCACAACGGCACAGGTTGTCCTGCGGTGTAACTGTCCTGACGGACAGGGCCAGATCCGAGCCAAGTTCGAGCCTGGACTCGAGCCCCTGCAAGCCCTTCTGCTCGCATTTGGGCCCGTCAACGGGTCTTGGCGATTAGGAACATTCCAGCTTGTTTTTCGGGAAACCCTTGGAGGCAGGGGAGTATCTTATCTGCGGGTGCATCCTCCGCACTCGCACCGCGGCGCCAGCGGTAACCCCACGAAACGGGGATGGCTTGGCATGACCAAATTGCAAAGCCCGGAGGATACAATGAAGCGTTTCATCAGTGTCTGTGCATTATTGTCGTTTTTGCTCTGGCTCACACCCGCAGTCCACGCACAACAAACCAACGCAGTCCAACCCGGTACTCAGATTCGTCTAACCATGGCGACCGGACTGAGCAGCAGCGTTGCCCATGACGGCGATCCGTTCACCGCCGTTGTCGCCGAACCCGTTTTCGTAGGCAACCAGCTTCTGCTTCCAGCCGGAGCCAAGGTTCACGGCACCGTCATGGGCGTTACCCGTCCGAAGTTCTTCGGCGTTTTTCGAGGCGGAGCTTCGCTGAACTTGGTGTTCAATTCCATTGAAGTGGAGAGCCGCATTTTCCCCGTGCAGATGAGCATAATTTCGCTCTACACCGGCGGTCCCGAAGCCCAGAAGTCGCGCAAAGACGTGAAAACCACGGAAGGCGTCGTGCTGGAAGAAAAGCGTGACATCAAGGGCGACCTCTTGACCGGCGGCATGGGAACCGGCGCCGGTGCTCTCGTTGGCGTGTTATTCAGCAACGTAGCGCGTGGAACTGTCATCGGCATCGTCGGCACATCCATTTACATCGCTGCGAAGAAGGGTAAAGATCTCGATCTTCCTGCGCAAACTGGAATGCTTGTTCGCATGGATTCCACAGTCGCGCTTCCAGCTAACTTGCTTCATAACGCCGCCTACACATCCAGCGGCAAGTAGGGCCCAAAACGGGCATCTTCAGAGAAAAGACGGACGTCTTCAGCGAAAGGACGAACGCTTCAGGGAATGGATTGCAGGAAGATTTTCCGGGCCTGCGATTGCCTTGATTCTTTGCGTGACGAAAAGGACTTGGTGCGTGGTTTACCCAGCCGGGCCATGCGCCGGGTCCGCGTTGCGGCCTCCCGCGATACTCACGCTCAGTTAAGCAGAGGGATCTCGGTGTTCCAAATGTCGTAAGGCTGCATTTTTTGTGCCTGTACCAGAATTCCTGTGGGCTCTGGACGCACGCGGACTATCCGAAATAAAGCCGACTTCGAAGCTGATTCGCTGTCGCCGTTCTGCCGAATCACGCGTATCGCCAAAACAGCCTCTTCCGAAACTTCGATGCGCAAAGGGAATTGGCAGCCCCAGCCGCTCACATTGCGGGTTTCTGTGCGTTCCGTGAAAAATCGCAAGCAGGAGTCGAATCCGCAGACTTCAATCAGCAACTCCAGGTCGACGCGCTCTTCGCGGCGCCGGTCGTGGGTGGCTACGGTCCTCGATTGCTGCGAGCCTTCCTGATGCTGCTTTCTCATCTCATTCTCCCTGCCTGAATGGCCCATCCCCATAAGTTAAGCCGCGCGCAAAATTGAGAGGAATTCCTAAGCAGCGCTCATCGCGGACTTTCCGTTGGCTGAACGTTTCAAGAAACGGTACAAACTGGTTCGGCCAATTCCCAATACCTGTGCCGTACGCACGCGATTGCCCTTGCACATATCCAGCACGCGTTGGATATGCACCCTGCGAACTTCATCCAGCGGTAGCGGACGCCAGCTTTCCTCCGCCCCGGAATCGCGCCGCCGCGGTTTTTGCAGATGTTCCGGGAAATCGCTGACGTCGATGAAATCAGCGGTCGTGGTGATTGCCGCGCTGGCAATCACGTTTTCCAGTTCGCGAACGTTTCCCGGCCAGTCGTGCTGCAACAATAGAATTTGCGCTCGGCGAGTGAGGCCCTGTATCGGTTTGCCGTAGGCCTCGCTGTACTTCTTCAGAAAATGTTGCACCAGGATGGGAATATCAGCCGGCCGCTCTGACAGGCCCGGCACGTGGATCTCTATGCTGCTCAGGCGGTAAAAAAGATCTTCGCGAAAACGCCCCGCCAGTACTTCCGCGCGAAGATCGCGGTTGGTCGCCGCAATCAAACGTACGTCAACTTTTTTCACTTCCGGCGAGCCCACCCGCTGGATCTCCCGGTTCTGAATCACGCGCAACAGCTTTGCCTGCATATGCAGCGAAGTTTCGCCAATTTCGTCCAGGAAGACCGTGCCCCCGTCCGCATATTCGAAAAGTCCCGGCCGCGTCTCACTTGCTCCCGTGAATGCGCCGCGGACGTGCCCGAATAGCTGGCTCTCCAGCAGCGTGTCAACCAACGCCGAACAGTTGCACACCGCGAATCGTTCCCGCGCCACCGGACTCATCTGGTGCAGCGCGCGCGCAATCAGTTCTTTGCCGCACCCCGTCGGCCCGGTGATCAGCACATTCGTGTAGTGCCGCGCGATTTTGCTCGCCAGGTCAAACACTTCCAGCATTGCCGGACTTCGTCCCACAATGCCATGGAACAAAAGATTGTCGAGAAGCTTGTCTTCCAGATCGCGTATCTGTGACCGTTGCGTGAACCGTTCCGCCAGGTCGTCGAGCGCCTTCAACAGCCGCTCGTAATTCACCGGTTTGCAAAGATAGTCGTAAGCACCGTGCTTGATTGCTTCAATCGCGGCATCCACTGAGTAGTAGCCCGTCACGAGCACCACGAACATCCCGGGATCGCATTGCAGAGTTTTTTCCAGAAACTTCAAGCCATCTGTTCCCGGCGTCTTCACATCCGCCACTACTACCCGGCACGCGCCTGCCCTCACCGTCTGCAACGCGTCTTCCGGATGCGTGGTGCCCACCGCTGGGAAGCCCGCCTTTTGCAATCGCGCGGTGGTCAGGTCTGCTTGGTTGGATTGTTCGTCCAGCACGCACACGGAAAGATTCCTGCGGGCTGCTTCAATAACCGGTCTTTCTTCGACGGCTAGCATGACCAACCTATAGGCAATGACCGTGCCAATTCGCCACACGCTTTGGAAGCGAATCTGCCCAGGAACATTGCAACCGTCATCTGAACGCAACCCGTCATTAAACGTCCCGTATTGTTAGGTTTAATCAAAGCACAGGACAAAAATAAAAATCAGAAGCGGTCTGCCGCGAACTGGAAGGCTGTATCAATTGAGTATTTGCAAATCCCGATTTGAAATTGCGATTTCATTACGGAACGAATCTAAGGAACCTCTAATATTTCTGCCCCGCTCTTCTCATCCAAACTTCCACTGCTAATTCATCCGCTTCACCGCCTCAACACCCACCGCCGCTTTCCCCAGCATCGGCGTCTCGTGATTCGACTCATATCTCGGATGCAATTGCACCAGCCTCACGCATCCCCGGCCGTCCCCGTCGCCGTCTGAAATGCTCTGTACCCGGTAAGCCACCGGAAAGTTGGCGTTTTCAGCGAACGCATGGATCAAGCGCACGAATACCACGCAGCCTTCTCGCAAACGTGACATCAAACCCACCGTTTTTTCGCCCGAATCTGTCCAACGGAACAGCGTCTTCTCCACAAAAAACAACTCTCGCGCGTCCCAGCCTGAAACTTCTACCCGGTAGTTGTTTGGCCCTTCGATCCCTGGTTGCATGCTCGCCTCTTTGCTTCTTGTTGCCTCCACCAATGCAGAAGCCATGCCAAAGTTAGGTGAGCACCGCGCGAAGTCAGCGAAAGACTTAAGCCCTCTCCGGACAATTATCTTCAAAGCGCAACGCATTTATCGAAACATCTGTTCGGTTATGAATCAGGTTTAAGGCAGGTCTTCCCGCGAACCGTTACCGCTAGCCCCAGTGCGAGCCGGGATAAAGGGCGGCCAGAGCGAACCGGAAGATGTGAGGAAACATTTCACCGTAAACGTACCAAGCCAGCAGCAATCCCAGCATCCCAAAGCCCTGCGAGTGCGACCAATTCATGAATTTCAGCGCCGCTCCTTCGCTCATGAACAACGTGATTCCCGTGTTCCCATCCAGCGGAGGCACCGGAAGAAGGTTGAAAGTTCCCAGCAAAAGATTCAGCAGAAAAATGATGCTCAGAAAAGTGGCCGCAAATCCCGCGACGCCGGGCGTGGAAGCCTCGGTAATGCGCGTGAAATTCACATATGCCGGCATGTGAAAATATCCCAGCAGCATTCCAACGCGAATCCCGATCGCCGAAAGAATCACCAGAGTGAAATTCGCCGCCGGCCCCGCCAGTGCCATCCAAGCAGCCCGCCGCGGGTAACGCTCTTGCCACGCCGGATCATACGGCGCGCTGGCCCATCCGATCATCCAGTGCGTCAAAAAATACGAAACGATCGGCACCACCACTAATCCAAATGGCGACCGCCGGATGTGCGGAATCGGATTCAGCGTAACCTGTCCCCCATGGAACGCGGTGGTATCTCCGCCGATCTTCGCGGCTAGTGAATGCGCGCCTTCATGGCAGGTCGTGGAGAAAAGAAAAACGATATACCAGATCACTCCGAGGATCAGAAATTGCGGTGTAATCTCCGCTGCGCTTGGCATGCTGGCGCATAGACTAGAGCCTCACCGCCTTTTGCGCAAGTTTTACCACAGGGAATTACGCCGGATTTATAACCGCAGCTTTTGTCATTAGCACGGGGTTTCGCTCGCGCAGCGTGGACCCGGTCAGTCCATCCACGACCCAAGTATAAGATCGAGGTGCACAACTTCGGCGAACCCTCGGAAGTCCCGGTCTCGCGTCAGCAGGGGGACACTTCTATCGATGCAGCTTTGGGCAATCAGCGCGTCGCCGAGGCGTGCCTTGCGACGCTTCGCCAGCACCTTCGCTCGCAACTCTCCCGCTCGTCGCCAATAGCCAGATCCGATCTCGATCAAAGGCACTTCTGAGAGCGTTTCGGCAACCTCTGTAGGGAGCTTCGGATCGCTTAACAGTTCGGTGAGCACAACGGGGACCATAACCACCTGCCGGTCTGCCAGCGCCTTATCGAGTAGCCACGCATCCTCGCCTGCGCGACCTTCTAAGAAGGCAACCCATGTGCTCGTATCAGCCGCAATCATCGGTCGGCTTTCAGTTCTGCTAACGTGCGCGTGAAGCGAACCTTGCCTCGGAGTTGGCGCAGGCGAGCGTAAGTGCCTGATGCCGCCACCAGCTGCAGCCCGGTACGGACAGTCTGAGTGATGCCGGTACCGCTGGCTCGTCGCGCTTTCTTCAGAAGCTCGAGCGGTACTTCCACGGTGATCTTAAGCGCTGTCTCCATAATGTGTTCATTATACCATACTCAAGACCAGCATTGAATATGGTATCCCTACTCACCAAGGTGTGATGATCGCTGCAGGGTCATGGGGCGTTCTTGAAAGAAATAGCGTTGCGGGGCCTGATGTGGTCGCCTGAACTTCGATGGTGAACAACAAAAAACATGACAGCATGATTCTCTGAAAGCAAATCTTGAGAATGGAACTTCATAAACGCTTGAATGCAAGAAAGCTGGCTCCGGGGCCTGGACTCGAACCAGGATAACCAGCTCCAAAGGCTGGCGTGCTACCAATTGCACTACCCCGGAATGGGGAAGAAAAGTGTAGCAGACCTTGCATCCATTTGTTATTCCGCCAGTGCCAATATTTTGACGTACGAATCTGCAAGGTAGCGGTTGGGCCGGTTTCCCGTTCGCTAGCGGCGAGAAGTTTCTATAGAAGTGCTTTTAAGCAGGTCCGGACGAAATTTCTCCAGCAGTACTTTCACGATTCTTTCCGCAGTATGTCCATCCCACAGCTCCGGAGCTCTCACTGGACGCCGCTCAGCGCTCAGAACACGCTCGGCCGCAGCAAGAATCTTCTTTGGATCCCTGCCAACGATTTGATTCGTCCCTCGCTCAACGGTCACTGGCCGCTCCGTATTTTCCCGCAGCGTCAGGCACGGAACTCCCAAGATCGTGCTCTCCTCCTGAATGCCCCCCGAGTCGGTAAGGATCAACCGCGCATGATCCATCAAACAAAGGAAGTCGAGGTAGCCTTGCGGGGCCAGTGGAACGATACCTCGCGTCGGTGTGGTCGCTTTCTCTTCCGTGAGATAGCGTCCCAGGCCAAACTGCCGAATTCTTTCCAGCGACCGCGGATGCACCGGAAAAAACACCGGCATCTTTTCCGACACCGTGGCAATCGTCGAAAGAATGTCGCGCAAAATTTCAGGATCGTCCACATTGCTGGGCCGGTGCAGCGTCAGCAACCCGTAAGCGAGCGGCGCGGCACCATCTTTTTGCAAGCCAAGCCGCCTCAGAACTTCAGATTTTGCCGCGATTTTTCTATGCTCCACCAGGCAATCAATCATCACATTGCCGACGAAAAAAATCTTATCTTCCCCGACGCCCTCTTTTCGCAAATTCTGAATCCCGCTCTGCTCTGTAACGAACAGCAAATCGGAAATCGCGTCCGTCAGCTTCCGATTGATCTCTTCCGGCATGCTCATATCGAAACTTCTCAACCCTGCTTCCACGTGCGCCACCGCCACTCCCAGCTTTGACGCAACCAAAGCCGCCGCCAACGTCGAGTTCACATCTCCCACCACGATCACCACGTCCGGCTTCCACTCCAGCACCACCGCTTCGAACCGCTTCATCACTTCGGCGGTCTGAAACGCGTGGCTTCCCGACCCCACTTCCAGGTTCACGTCCGGTTTCGGTATGTGCAATTCATCGAAAAAAGACTCCGACATTTGCTGGTCGTAATGCTGCCCGGAATGGACGAGCCTGTGCTCGATGCCGGGCGTTCGTTGAATTTCATGAACGATCGGCGCGATCTTCATGAAGTTGGGCCGCGCCCCCACCATGCTCGCTATGCGCAGGTTCGCCACTCAGATTCCTCGCAATTGTTATGTTACGGCAGACACAGCTTCACCCTCGAAGGTAATACGCTGAAGTAGCTTCGCTTGAGGAACTTCCGATGTCCAGAAAAAATTAGCAATGGAATTCCAAGGCGACCCGTATCGTCGCTCTGGAAAGCATCACAATTCGCGCCAGGGTTACCGGAATTAGATGACTATTGTTGCGCCAGCATGGTGCCCCAGATTCGGCGCAGCTTTAAGGGGTCGGCTTCGTACGCAGGCTTTAGCCGGGCAAGTTTTGTGCGCAACTGGCCCACGTCCAGCCCCGCCGATTGGCACACCAACGGAAAGTCCCGCTGGTCTTTAAAGAGGTAATCTTCAGCTTCGCGTTTACGTCGCAGAGGTCCGGATATCCATTCTTGAATCGTGGTTACGATTACAGCCTGCCAAAGCCGCACTTCCATCAATTTTTCTTCATTGCCGACAACTGAAAAAGTTTTTTGCATGGCCCGTCCCCAGGAGATTGATTTCATATGGCACGCAAGCAATGACCGTGCCGCTCCCGCGGTCAATATTCTCTTTTTGATCAAATGTGCTCTGTTAGTGAAGGCGGAAGCTACCGAAACCACAGAACTTAGAGCAAACCTAAAAATTCCGCCGCTATCGGTACGGAATGGGCAAATCTTTTTGCATGCCGCACGGAAGTTAATGCGCAGTCCCGGTATTTTTTTCACCACTCGAGCGGAAGAAGTCGATTTGTTACAACACGATGAATTTACGCTGCGGAATTGTTGTGAACGGATTCAGTGCGTTTTCGCCCGGTAATGATCGGTCTGTCGCCAGCCGGACAAGGTTCGCCATCGTGCCCCGCAAGCAGATGCCTCACCAACTCATCAATTTTCCTGTGCTCGCTGCGAGTCAACTCGGCATCCTCTGAAAATGACAGGTCCTTTGACCTTCGAATTTTCCTCGCCTCTTGAAATGTAGAAACGATCTCCTGCCGGATCTGGTCCAGAAGCTCGCAGCGGGTCCTAGTAGCCATGGCGCACAAATTCTACAACGGCACATCTATCCCGCAATGGTACCTCCGGTCTATCAAATCGGGCGAAACTGTTGCAAAAGGGGCCAGCCTTCGTCTCTGTAACGTGCCGAAAGCGGTCTGTTACGCCTCGTGGACTTTAGCTGGTCCACGACCGGGGCTCAGCGGTCCGGTCGCCGCACGCCCACTCCGTTAGCTGGATTTTCGCGGAACTTTCGCGCCCTTCTTGCGCGCCTCAGAAAGCCCGATCGCGATAGCCTGCTTTCTCGAAGTCACCTTACCGCCTTTCCCACCCTTGCCTGAATAAAGCGTGCCGCGCTTTTCCCTGTGCATTGCGCTCTTCACGCTTTTTCCCGCAGCTTTCCCATATTTCCTTTGCGAACTCTTTTTTGTCGGCATTGTCTGCCCTCCTGCCGCTCAGATTAAACGCCGGTTGTGACGTTTCTCCATCCGGTCATCCATGTATTTCACTCCGTGGAAGCTCCCTTTGTCCGTGGAAACTCCCTCTGATAGACACAAGACCTCCTGCCACACCCAGTGCTTTGCCAGTTGTGTTGTTTCTTTCACCGCATCGTTCAGGCAGAATATGGGCCGAATCGAGGGAACATGAATCGCAACGCGTTAGTAGGAATCTTTCTTCTCGCGATGTCGCTAGTGGCCGCCATCACCTATGTACTTGCCGACGACGCTCCACTAGCAGGTTATTCCGCCGAATCCTCGCGCATCGAACGCGACTGGGAGCTGAAATTTCGCGCCGCGCCCGATCCCTCAAATCTTCGCGCTTACATGCAGCGCCTCTCTGCCCGCCCTCACAACGTCGGCTCGCCCTACGATAAAGACAACGCCGAATGGATCCTCGCGAAGTTCAAAGAATTTGGCCTCGACGCGCATATCGAATCCTTCAGTGTTCTTTTTCCCACGCCCAAAGAGCGCCTCGTCGAGCTTGTCGCAGGCGGTCCGCACTTCACCGCCAAACTCCAAGAGCCCGCGCTGGCCGAAGATCCCACCTCGAATCAGCAGTCCGAGCAGCTTCCCACTTACAACGCATATTCCGCCGACGGTGACGTTACCGGCCCGCTCGTTTACGTAAACTACGGCATCCCCGATGACTACGATATTCTCGAGCGTAACGGCGTCTCGGTAAAAGGCGCTATCGTCATCGCGCGTTACGGCCACGCTTGGCGCGGAATTAAGCCGAAAGTCGCTGCCGAACACGGCGCCATCGGTTGCATCATTTATTCCGATCCCCGCGATGATGGTTACGCCCCTGGCGTAACTTTCCCCGCTGGCGCCTATCGCCCGAAAGACGGCGTTCAACGTGGCAGCGTGCAAGACAGCACCGAATTCATGGGCGATCCTCTCACTCCTGGAATCGGCGCCACGGCCGATGCCAAGCGCCTCCCCATTAAAGACGCTCCCACGCTCACAAAAATTCCCGTGCTGCCGATTTCCTACGCTGATGCCGAGCCTTTGCTAGAATCTATCGATGGCCCCACTGTCCCGCCCTCTTGGCGCGGTGGCCTCCCATTAACTTACCGTCTCGGTCCCGGCCCCGGAAAAGTTCACCTCAAAGTTTTTTCGAATTGGGATATGAAGCCGATCTACGACGTGATCGCAAAAATTCCCGGTTCGCAATATCCTGACGAGTGGGTCCTTCGCGGCAATCATCATGACGCCTGGGTCAACGGCGCCGATGATCCCATCTCCGGTCAGATGGTGCTTATTGAAGAAGCTCGCGTGCTCGGCGCTTTGGTGAAGTCCGGTTGGAAGCCCAAGCGCACCATTATTTATTGCGCCTGGGACGGCGAAGAGCCCGGCCTGCTAGGTTCCACCGAGTGGGCCGAAACACACGCGGACGAGCTTCGCAAAAAAGCCGTGGCCTACATCAATTCCGACTCCAATGGACGCGGTTTCTTTGACGCTGAAGGTTCACACACTCTGGAAAGGTTGGTGAATGACGTTGCCCGCGACGTGCAGGACCCCGAAACTCAGCTTTCCGTTTGGAAACGCTGGCAACTTCATCGCCTCAACAGTGCCACCAACAACGAAGATCGGCAGGAGACCCGCCAGCGCCGCGACCTGCGCATAGGAATTTCCGGCGGTGGCTCCGACCACGCTTCGTTCCAGAATTTCCTCGGCCTTGCTGTTCTGGATCTCGGCTTCGGCGGTGAAGATGGCGGCGGAGTCTATCACTCCATTTACGACGATTTCTATTGGTACACGCACTTTAACGACGTTGACTTCACCTACGGCCGTGCGCTCGCTCAAGTGGCGGGCTCAACGGTCATGCGTCTCGCCGATGCCGATTTGCTGCCCTTTGACTTCTCCGATTTCTCCGACACCGTGCAAACCTACGTGCATGGCCTGCAAACATTTTCCACCAAGCAGCGCGACGAAGTCCGCGAGCGCAATCTTGAAATCGAAGAAGGCGCTTTCACCGCCAGCGCCGATCCTAAGAAGCCGTACTTCCCGCCGAAAAAGGAGGACGTTCCTCCCTATTTGAACTTCGCCCCGCTTCAAAATAGCGCCGACGCTCTTTCCCGCAGCGCCGCCGAATACCAAAAAGCGTTCGATGCCGCTGAATCAAACGGCGGACGCGCCCTGGCGGCCGCCTCCATCGTCGAGATCAACGGCATGCTCATCCAGAGCGAACGCAAGCTGACCGCGCCGGAAGGCTTGCCGGGCCGCGCCTGGTACAAACATCAAATATATGCGCCCGGCGTTTACACCGGATACGAAGCCAAAGCCATTCCCGCGGTCCGCGAAGCCATCGAGCAAAAACAGTGGAAGCAAGCCGATGAAGCTTTGCGCCGCGCCGCCGCCGTACTTCAAGACGAAGCCACACTGGTTTCTTCAGCCGCCGCAAAATTAACCGACGCATCCCATAACGCAAAATAAAGATTTGCAAGCATTCCACAGCGTTGCTCGCGTAACTAAGGCGCGCGCTCGACAAGCGCCCTCGAAATCCCCTCATGCCGCCGCACGTTTCAATGTCACTTCTTAAACATCCCAAACATCTAAACAAAAGGCTCAAGAATTTCGAGCCCGCTGTTTTTTTGGTTCGTGCAGTGAACGCTGCTCATATCTTAATGGAGGCGACACAAATGAAAACTGTCGGATTCTTCAGCACTCTTTTAGCTACTACGGCCATGTTTTTGTTGTTCGGCTTTTCTGCTCCCGTTCGCGCTCAGGAAGAACATCCTCAGGAGGCCAAACCGGCCGAGGGAGCGCCACACGATCAGGAAACAAAGCCCTCCGAAGAAGCCAAGCCGCCGCGCGACGCTGCGAAGCCCTCGGAAGCCAAGCCACCTAAAGACGAAAAACCGAAGGAGAATGCTCCGCGGGACAACAATAAACCCGAAGCCCGTACGGAAACGCGTACGCAGACCGAATCAAAGACCACCGTTCAACACGGCCGTGCAGAGAATGGTCGCATCCCCGACGCCGATTTCCATGCGCACTTTGGCAGCGGGCATCACTTCCACGTTGGACATCCGCAAGTGGTTAATGGCCAGTCGCGCTTTCAATACGGCGGCTATTCCTTCACTTTTGTCGAAGCATGGCCGGCCGGTTGGGGCTATGACGACGACTTTTACATCGACTTCATCGATGGTCAGTATTACCTGATTGATTTGCGCCATCCTGAAGTGCATCTAGCTTTGGTCGTCGTACTCTAAATTCGCAGTCTCATCGCAGTTGCAAAAAGCCCCATCTTCTTTTCAACAGAGGATGGGGCTTTCGTTTTTACCACGATAAATCTGGCTGCTTCTTAAGCGGTCGCTCTGCGGCGCACTAAATCTCAGACCACGTTATATTGCAAAACCGCCTGCATCTCCACGTCGCCGCTCACTCCCGCATGGTCCATGTGAAACATCAAATAATCGCCCTTGTTCAAAGCCAGCCCGGGTTGCCCATACACTTGCCGCGACGTGTAGCCTCCCGTCCCATCCGCAGGCACCCAAGTCTTCAAGATCACGTTAAAAAATAAATCCTGAACCACGCCTCCCAATCCAATATTCAGCTTATTGGGATTGTGTGGCGTCAACTGCCCGAAGTTCGCGCTTGCCGGAAGATTCAGGTACGCGGCCGGTGAAGTGTTGAAAGTCGGCACGGCCCCGCGAGAAACTCCGCCATTGCACAATATTTCGGCGAACCCGGCCGCAGCGGGCGCGCTCGTGATCATGAACGACACATCGATATTGATCGTGCTCAGCACCATGGTGTCGTGAACCGCAAAGAAAACGTCAGCGCCATTATTATTAATGTTCACGATCTCCCAGCCGAATCCCGCCACCGGGTCCCCGGAAGCCACCGCCCCCGCCGTTCCGGCAGAAGGTGACACCGCCGTCAGAAACTCTCGCCGCCCTCTCACATTCATCGCCGCCTCCAGCGGGGTAAATGTCCCCGCAGAAATTCCGCCTAACGCCAAAACACCCTGAATTAGAAAAGTCCTTCGATCCGTCATTTTCCGTCCGCTAACATTCCCATCTCATACGCCAAAGCCGGTGATATTGTGTTTCGCTCGGCTCATGAGCGGCTGAAGTTTCGCATTTCCGTATTTCAGGCATGTTAACGTCAACCGCCGCGCCGCGCCGAACTCGCAATGTCTAAACTCTCCACCAGGAATAAAGTTGCGCGATAAATACATCATGACTTTTCTAGCGCGCATATTCCTCGCACTCTGCCTGCTCTACTGCATGTATCTTGCCGCGCGGCAGGGAATTGCAGCCTGGTATTTTCGACAAGCCTCTCCGCAGGCAATCCAGTCCGCCATCAAATGGGACCCGCAAAATCCGGAATATTATGACGCGCTCGCCACGCTCACCCATCTGTACGCCGCCGGAGGAAATTCCGCTGAAGTCGTGCGTCTCTCCGAGAAAGCCACAGCGCTCAGCCCGTACAACGCGTTTTACTGGGCCGACCTGGGCGCAGCCTACGAATGGTCCGGCCGCAATGACGACGCTCTGCGCGCCTTCACCCGCGCCCACGCACTTTTCCCCAGCTCGCCCGAAATAAATTGGAAACTCGCAAACTTCTACGTCCGCACCGGAAAAATCTTAGACGCACTCCGCACGCTAAAAGAAGTCTTGCTCGAAGATCCCAGCAAAGAACGCCAAGTATTCTCGCTCGCAGCAAACGCCACCGCCGATAACCAGGAAATCTTGCGCGAAATGTTTCCGCCAAGCGCTCCAATGCTGCTGGACTATCTCGACTTTCAAATCGAAACGAACCGCATGGACCCCGCCGCGCAAACCTGGACCACTTTGCTCGAGTTAAAATCCCCGTTCGATCCAGCCCGCGCACTCCCTTACCTCGACGCGCTGATCCAGCACAAGCACCTGGACCACCTCACAGAAGCATGGGCCGCCCTCTCCACGCGATTCCCGCAAGAAATCGCCGCGCGCGAATCCAAACCCAACCTAATCACAAACGCCAATTTCGCCTTCGCTCCCCTAAACGGCGGCTTCGACTGGCGCCTCATCCCAGTCCAAGGAGTCGCGGTCACCGTGGACGCTCCCGCTGGCGTTGACGCATCAACCGGCGTCGACGCCTCCAAATCCCTGCGCATCAATTTCGACGGCACACAAAATCTCGACTACGCCCACGTCCTGCAGTACGTCCCCGTCGCGCCCAACACTTCCTACAAATTTTCCGCTTACATGCGCGCGCAGGGAATCACCACCGATAGCGGCCTCAGATTCGTTCTGCAAGACGCCTGCGATCCCGCCACCCTGGTCGATGTATCAAGCGAATCCGCCAATCCCGTCAGGTTTTCTATCTCCACCGAAAACCTGACCGGCACGTCCGATTGGTCGCCGCATCAATTGGAATTCAAAACCACCGGCAACACCCGCCTGCTAATCGTAAAACTAGCCCGCCCCCCCAGCCACAAATTTGACAACAAGCTAGCTGGCACCGTATGGATCGCCCGCGTCTCGCTCTTGCCCAAATAGTTCTTTGCGTAGTTGAGCGAAATCTAACCCGCCGCCGACGCTGTTCCGCCGCAGTAACGCGATAGTGCGAGATGGTCCGGCCGCTTAGCGAATCCGTACCTGACGTTGGGGCACATCTTAGGTTGGGGCAGAAGGCAAGTCAACGAAGAGAGGCTATTGTGTGCGATCGCGACTCAATCGATGCTGACCAATAACGCGCTTCTATTTTAGCCACAGTTTTCAATTCAGTTCACGCCAACCGTTCCCAACTCGCGTCACCTGCTCTTTAGAACAGTATCGTTACGTTATCTGACTCGTTATCATTGGGCCATGCTTGTCAAACGGCGTCTCACTGTATCGAAAATCGCTGCCTCATTTGCGGTTCTAACCATTTGCGTAATCGTAAGCTCCTGCGGCCATTCGGAGGCATCCCCTGCGGTTCCGGCGCCTTCCATGGACTTGATCATGCAGGCTGTCGATGACTACGGTCGCGGCCATCAGTCTTCTGTTTTGCCGCCGCCGTCGTCGCCGATTCCACTGGAGACGGAAGACGAGTACATGGCCAAGATCAAGGAAGCGCTGATTGAATCTGACTTTGCTCAACTGGAAAAAATGGCCCAGCAGAATCGCACCGAAAGGGGACTCTTGCTCGGCGGCATCTGGAAAAATAATGCCTTCTACAACCAGCTGTCTTCTCCCATAAGTTCCGGCAATGAGACCGATGAGGACTATCAGAATCAGATCACACGTTTGAAGCAGTGGATCACCGCTTATCCCGATTCCGCGACCCCCCGCATCGCGATGGCTCGACTTTTTACGGCCTACGCCTTTTTTGCGCGAGGCGACGGGTACGCAGACAGCGTTTCCAATTCCCAGTGGAACCTCTACAACGAGCGAAATATCTCGGCCGAGGAGTATCTTCTCGACGCAGCTCATCTGAAGGACCGCGACGCCCACTGGTATGAAGCGATGCAACACATCGCTTTCCAGGTCGGATGGGACAAACCCTCCGCTCTCGATTTGCTCAATCACGCCGTCGCTTTCGAGCCGAGCTATTACCACTACTATCGCGAATATGCCGACTACCTCAAGCCGCAGTGGTATGGCGAGGCCGGTGAAATCGCGAAATACGCCGAGCAAGCTTCGCTACAGCTTCACGACCCCGATGCCTCGATCCTGTATTTCAGAATTACGAGCACCTTGGCATGCAATTGCGAGCCGCAAATCGCGGACCTGCCGGGGCTCAACTGGCCGAAATTCAAGTCCGGATATTCCGAAGTGATTCGGCTCTACGGGCCTTCCAACCTCAACGCAAATCGTCTTGCCTGGATGGCCTTCAAGTTCGGCGATAAAGTAACTGCGCAACAGGCCTTCGGTTCCATCGACCACATGGAGATGAGCGTTTGGTGGGGCCCGGACACATTCGCCAACGCCCGCGACTGGGCCAACACACCGTAGGCCGGAGTTCGGCAGGCGACGCGTGCACCGCTCCTCACCGCAAGGATTAATTAGCCAAACATGTATTGGCCGAAACGGATGTTGTCGCGACGCCATTTCTAGGAACTCATTCGCACAGCACGGACCGGCGAAGATAAATATGCTCGCCCAATCTCCCGATTAACGCGTTTCACGCCGATCGGGCTGCAATCGGGACGGTCGTGGAGTTCGACAAACATCCCTTCACAGTGGTGGGCGTGTCGCAGGCGCAATGTGGTCCACGGCGAAAAAACGCCGAGCCGAAGACTCAGCGTCTCGAGAGTCGCCGCAGTGGCGATAGAAGTTTAGAAACTGATCTTCAGGATTTGGCCGTTGTTGCCTACGAACCAGCCGGCGTTTCGATTGGCGAAAGCGACGGCCCAATAGCCGCTGACTCCCGGGAGTTCGTACCAAGTCTGGCCGAAATCGGGAGACCAGGCAGCGTTACCGGAACTGTAATTCGGCTCGGTTTCGGAGGTGACTACGACAGCCCGGTTATACGGATTGGGCGAGTTGCCGTAACCATTCTGGCCCTGAGGCTGTCCACGGACCAACGCGAGGCAGAAGATGGCGCCTTGGACCGGTGGCGTTGGTGTGAGAGCCCAGGTCTGGCCGCCATCACTCGAGGTCGCAACTTGAGCGGAGGAATTGTTGGACAGATCGCCGCCCGCAACGATGCCGTTCAGCGGATCGGCAAAAGCCACGGAGATTGCGCCCGCGCTGGGATTGCTGACCAGGGGAGTGTCGTAGGCGTTCCAAGAGTTACCGCCGTCGGTGGTGGCGAGGATGCGCGCGATGCTGGAGCCGCCGGTAGCGACCCAGGCGTTTTCGGAACCTTCCGTGGCGATGCATGTGCCGCTGGCGGAGAATGACGCTTCGCCGGGCAATGCAGGCGGCATATTTCCGGCGATAGATTCCCAGGTAGTCCCGTTGGTAGTGCGAATGTCGGGGAAGACTCCGTTGACGGAGTCGCTGTGCGTAACACCGCGATTGGGAGTCCAGAACGCGAAGCAATCGTAGAAGGCACCTTTCATCTCATTCTCGAATTGCTTGGTCCAGGTGTGCCCACCGTCGACCGTTTTGTAAATGCGAAACGATGGATAGTAATTTCCGATGGACATTAGATAGGCGACTTTGTCGCTGACGCCCTGAACGTCGCGGAATTGGAAGTCCGCGGCTCCGGGGACAACGCCGCTTCTCCACGTGTTGCCGCCGTCTGTCGTGACGACGTAGGTGCCGCCGGTTCCTGCAGCCCAGACTACTTGATCGTTCACTGGACTGACAGCAATCAGCAGTTGGGTAGTGCCACTGGTTTGCGGTGTCAGCGTGGGCTGAGGAATTTGGCCTTGGGCGAAAGCGGAGGTGGCCGAAGCTGCAATCAAGATAACGGCTAGAGAAAATTTGGACATTGAATCCCCCGAGAATGTTGAGCTAGTGCGGGGGAGTATAGGAAGGTCGCGGTGGAGTGTCAAGGTCGCGAATCGTCGGGAATCGTCCGGATTTCCAATATGGGGCAGCGTTGGGGTTAGGTTTCGCCGGGAATGCGGTTCGATTGCAGTCCCTGGCTAATACGCTCGGGCTCCCGATTGGCTATCTCCTTGCCGACACTTGCTCACAGCCGAGCTAGACTTCTCTACGTCCGATAATCTCCAACTAAACACACTGATTGGCGGTTACCTTGTAAGCGAGTTTAACGCGGGCGTATACTCTTGGAAATACGGGTAAATGGGGCGATAGCTCGTTACGGTATCGTTCGTCAGCGCGTCTAAAGGAAGTCATGTCGGACCACCGGCAAGCCGAGAAACCACTCGCCATTGGAGAAAGGCGTATCTCCGCGCGCACCCCTGTTACTCCGCAAGCCTTTGTAAAGTTTGGGGATAATAATTATGGCTTCGTATTCAATATCAGCGAGACCGGATTAGTATTTGCGCCCACCGGTGCTCTCACTCTCGCCGTCGGTGCCTCCGCCAAATTGCGTTTTCAACTCCCCGACTCCAAAGAATGGATACAAACAAACGGCGAAATAGTCTGGATCGGCGAGTCGCAAAAAGAAGCCGGCGTCCGTTTCATCGATCCAACGGAAGATACTCTCAGCAAAATACGAGGCTGGATTTCCCAGGAGCCTTCCCACAACGAAACTCCCGAAACACGCAATAAGTTTTCCCAGGGGGGAAACTCTCTAGTCGCAGAAGATCGCCTTAGCCAAACAATTGCAATTGCTCGAAGGAGCCTGCCTCCTGACGCTCTCCCCAAAGACAAAGTTCTGAACTCAATATTCGCCGATCCCGGACTTTTTCTGGTGGAAGCCAAGGGCGCGAGGGTGAAACCTGCTGTCCAGCCGTCCCCAGCAGTTGCAGACGAGCCTCGGCAATCATCGAGCGCTTCGCATATTTCTGAACGCCGCTCTCAACCGCGTCGCCGCGTTTTATCTCTCGAATATCTCGACCTCGGCGATTCCAACGGCGGAATCATTCTGAATATTAGTGAAGGCGGCATGTATATCCAGGCCGTCGCTAGCCTGTCCGCCGACGAGCTTTCTGATTTGAGTTTCCGCATCCCCGATTCCGGGTATCAAATCGAAACGGCCGGGAAAATCGTTTGGGTCGGCGAATCAAGGAAAGATGCAGGCATTCAGTTCATCAACTTGCCCGAAGAAGCCCGCCTCAAACTCCGTGAGTGGGTCGCCGCGGAAAATTCAGCGCACGAAGAATTTCGGCAGACAGAACGCCCCGCTGGAACCCGTGAGCCCGTCGCGGAACCCGCGCCGAGTATGCAAAAGAACGAGCGCATGGTCGGAACCCCGCAAAACGAACAGCCTAAGGCGCCGCCGCAGTCCGCCAATCCTCCGGTTGCTCGTGTCTCTTTTATCGACCGGCTCATTTCCAAGCGCCCGGATTCCGATGCCAAGAAAATTGACCCTATCGGCGCGCCTCCCGTAACCCAGCCCCCCGACCAATCTCTCTCGGCCCAGTCCGCAATCGGAATACCGCCGACCAACGCACCCTCAGCAGGGGATAGCGCTCCGAAGGGCATTCAGATCGGAAATGATGAACGAACGGTGGTCGCGCCCGTTGCTTCTACGCTCGCTGGTTCCACCCCGACTGCCAAGATTCCGGAAGTTTCTACGCCGAAGCCCGTAGCTCCCAAAGCGGGCCCCGCGGAACGCGACGATCGGAAAGTTGTTGCACCGGCATCTTCCAACGCTGGAGCGAAGGTTGAGAATTCTTCCGGCTCTAAACTTGCTGCGCCGGTTGCGGCTTCGGCTCCCCTAGACCGCCGAAAGCTAGTTTCCGATATTCTCACCGCGGAATCCCTGGAACCGGCGATCGCCGTTCAACGCTTTTCTGACCCTACCGTCGCCCCAACAAGTTCAGCAGAAACAGAACCTCAACCCAGTAACTGGAGGCGCTTGGCATCCGTAATTGCCGCGATCGTCCTAATTTCATTCGCCGCCGGATGGATCGCCGCTGGCCCCACCGGCAGAAAGCAATTCCTCGACATATTCGTAAGCCAGCAATCCGATTCCTCCCCGCAACCCGAAAATCCCGGAGCCACTTCCGCCGAGCGGGATGCCCCAGTCGCCGCAACTCACGAAACCCCGTCAGCCCAGCCTGACGCTGCAACCGCGCCCTCATCCGCCACAGCCGCGAATCCCGCGTCATCACAGCCTGTGACGCCCTCCGCCGCGACCGCGTCGTCCAACGCGCCAAGCCTCGTCGCAAAAAACACTCGACCGTCTGCGACGCCCGCGAATTCGTCAACCAACGCGGCGTCCAATGCACCCGTCGGTTCTTCCGCGAGTTCGCAGATCACCACCTCACCAAACGCGCCTCGCGATTCGCGCGCGTCTCAGCCCAACTCGCAGGGCGCAAATCCTTCTTCGTCGAGCCTCGTCGCCAAGAATGCTTCGCCTGCGACGTCCGCAAATTCTCCAAACCTTGCCGGGGCGAACGGCTCTCGCGACTCGCGCACGTCTCAGCCCGCGACTAGCACGTCCGCGTCAAAGCTGGCTAAAACGACATCTTCAACGCCCAGCACGCCCGGTAATTCGCCGCCGATAAACGGCGCCTCAACCGCGCCCGCTCCAAAGCCAACCGAATCCGTTGCGCCGAAAACAAGCGCTGCGACCGCCGTACCGAAATCAGGCGCTCCCGATGTTTCGTCGCAGACTCACGGCGGAGCCTTAAGCTCGGCGTCGCCGAATGTAAATCCCGCCGCCGCGCAGCCCCCGGCGCGCTCCGACGCACCCTCACCAGCGTCGCAACCAAATCCGCCCGCTCCCGCCGAAATTGTCAAAGGCATTGTGTCGGTCAGCGCGAGTCCTTACCCGTCGATCCGCGTTCCACCCGAACTGAAATCCCAAATCTCAAAACAAGGCGCCAGCCTCCAAATCGGCCAACTGCTTTCTCGCGTCGAGCCCACCTACCCGGAAGACGCCGAGCACCAGCGCATCGAAGGCGTCGTCAAACTCCATGCCATCATCGCCCGCGACGGCAGCATTCAAGACATCGACCAAATGTCCGGCCCGCCCCTACTAGTCGCCGCCGCCGCGAACGCCGTCCGCCAATGGCGTTACAAGCCCACCTCGCTCGACGGCCACCCCGTAGAAGCCACCGAATCCGTCACCATAACCTTCCGCCTGCAACCCACTCACCCCAACTAGCCCCCATACGCGCGCGCCACGCGCACACCCGCACGCCGCATGCACACGCGCAGACCGGCACGCATATTCGCTCGCATGGACACGCACGCCCGCACGCCGCACGCGCGCACCGGCCCGCATACGCAAACGCGCAGCACGCCCACGCCGCGCGCCCACGCCGCACGCCCACGCAACCCGCACCCGCACGACCCGCGAGCGCCACGTCGCAGACAGCCGCAGCCTCGCGCCACCCCAACATCGCCCAAATTATTTTTGTGATTCCCGCAGGAACGAAAAATGTTCTGCCCTGAAATTTTCTAGTGAAGTTTTCTAAGGCGTCGCCGGACTAACCGAGCTGGACTTGTGCCCCCCAGCCAACGCCAACGCCGCGCCCGCTCCGCCCGCAATCGCCACTCCAGCAATAATCCATTTCGTCGTGTTGCTCACCCCCGCCGAAGTAGGAGCACTAGCCGGTGCCGGCGTGGCAGGCGCCGGCGTACCAGGAGCCGTCACCGGAGCCGCCGCCTCTTTCACCGCCGACAATTTCCCGCGCGCCGAAATAGTCACCATTTGTCCCGACTGTATCAGCACCCCGCTGCTGCCTTCTCCAGTCGGCACCAAAATCACGCTGCCGTCCAGGCACGTCACCGTAACCGACCCATCCGCCGCCCGCTCGATCTTCGATGTCGCCTGCTCACCCTCCGACGCCCCCACCACCGTGTACCCCTCGATCCGCGTGCTCAACCCTTGCGTCCCTCGCTGCGAACTCATCACCACCGTGCCCGCCTGCAGCTCCGCCGCATATTGCTCGCCGCCATTAAAAGCAATCTGGCTCCCAGCCAAAATCTGAAACGATCCTTCCGCGCTGCTCGTGAACGTCGCCGTCGCATTCGCGCCTGTGTGTATTACATCGCCGCTGAAAATCGTGGCATCCGCCGGCGCCGCCGAATTGTTCACGCTAACTTGCCCCACGCTGCTCAACGACCCCAGCGCCTGATGCTCCTGCGAACGCGTCCGCGCCCCAGCGCTCGCCGGTCCCGCCGCCATGTGCGCACTCTTCCGCGCCACCGTGAGCGCACTAGCCTGCGCTCCCGCACCAGCCCGCGCACCCGCCTGCGCTCCCGCCGCCATCAGCAAAACTCCTGCCGAGCAAGTCGCCATCGCACGCAGCGCGAGTTTTGAAAAAGTGGTTGTCCGCTTCTCGCCTTCCGGCAGAGCCAATAATGAGGTCACGGCTTCCTCTCAACCCGCTCAAGACTTCCGTTGCTAGGACGCAAAGGGAAATGGCACATCGTCGTGCTCGCCTAGCAAGTGTTAGTTTACTTTCGGGATCGCTACCGGTATTGGGGCCGACTGATGCGTTTCCACAAACACCGTCAGTCCTTTTCCCTGCTTTCCTGTGCCCGCCGGATATGCCGGGACGCTCGGAATGTGAAAGGAAACCAATTGGCCGCTGTGCGTGAAGGTTATGGCCGGGAATGACGCGGCCGCTCCGCTGGCGGCCAGCGTCGTGCATAGGCCCGTCGTATTGCTACCCGAAGTGTCGCACTCGATCACGCCCACGGTGGACGAATCCGGACTGCCCGAATTCTCATTAAACGTAAAACCCTGCAGGTCACTTACGGTGAATACCACATTCGTCTTTGTCGACGTGAATTGATACACCCAAAGATAAGTCCCCGAGCTGCATCCGCCGGAATTCGTGTTGTCGCCCGCCGCCGCGGCCACATCCTGGCCGGGACAAATTACTTCCTGGTTCGTTGAGATTTGACCATCGGGGAATAGCGCTGTCGGGCCATACAAGTTCCAATTAACCGCGTTGGAATTCCCGCCCACGTCGGATCCATGTCGAATCGGAAGAGCACTCGCGAATGCCGTGCTCGGATAAAGCGCAAGCACCAACACTATCAAACAAGCAAGAATTCCTTTTATTTCTGATGATCTCATCGCAGCTTCCTCCGCGCTAGGCCGCCCGGCCGGGATTCCACAACCTCAGCGCCAGATAATACTACGCGCCGGACTCATTTCAACCGGAATTTCCGATTGGGACCCTGCCTCACGCATCGTACGCCTCTCGACGCCCGCTGTGTACCGCCGGCATCTTGCCGGCGTTTTTCGCCGTGAAGCCTGGGACATGCTTTGTGGGTCGTGGCTTTCAGCCATGACAAAAAGTCTTACCCGCCCGTGTACCGCCGGCATCTTGCCGGCGTTTTTCGCAATCCTTTAAGATCCTCAAATTCCCTCGCGCGATTTTGCCGCCCCTCCCACGCCTTTCAGGATTAGAATACCCACCTCCATGAAGTCTCTGGCATCCTCCTCCGCGCCATGACCCCTAAGATCGACGAAGTAAAATCCCTCTTCGAATCGCCGCAAGCCTATCTTGACCGCAGGCGGTACAACATAAAAATCCGCGCCGAGACTGTCCAATATTTTCTTCGCAATCGCCAGTTCACCAACATTCTCGACGTCGGCTGCGGCGACGGCTCCGCCTCCATTCCGCTTCTGAATCCGCAAAGAAATCTCACTCTGTTGGACCTCTCCGCCAACATGCTCTCCATAGCCATGTCGCACGTTCCGGGCAGCCTCGCCGACAACGTCCAAGCCGTTAATCAGGGCTTCCTCTCCGCAAATCTCGCGCCTCATTCATTTGACGTAATCATTTGCCTTGGCCTTCTCGCGCACGTGGATTCGCCAAAAGCCGTCATCGAAAAGATCGCGCAGCTCCTGCGTCCCAACGGCGTCGTCATTATGCAGAGCACCGATTCTTCAGGTTTTTTAAGCCGCCTCGGAATTTCTTACCGCCGGATTTTGGAAGCCTTCGGCCGCATGAACTATCGCTATACCCTCACCACCTCCAGTCAAGTAATAGAAATCTCCGCCGTCTGCGGCCTGCGCCTTTCGAGAATCTATAGGTATTCGCTTCCCGGACTGCCCGGTATCGACCGCATCTTCTCCCAACAGACCCTCTACAAATCCGTCCGTCTGGCCTATGGCTCCGCCGAAAATAATTACAACACTTGGCCCGGCAAAGAATGTATCTATCTCTTCGAGTCCACCCGAATTTAGGATTAGAATGGTCGCCTCCATGAAGGTCTTGCACATCGTGAAGACCGCCGTCGGCGCAAATTGGGCCTACGAACAAGTCCGTGTCCTCTGTTCGCTCGGTATCGAAGTAGTCGTCGCGCTCCCCTCCGACACCGAAGGCCTCGCCCCCAAATATCGCCAAGCCGGAGCCACCGTCCTCCGCGCCAACCTAGATTTCCCCGCGCGCAAGCCTTGGCGCATTCCCGCCACCCTCCGCGCTTGCCGCCAACTCGTCGCCGACGTCCGCCCCGACCTGATCCACACGCATCACGTCGGCCCAACTTTCATAACCCGCCTAGCCCTAGGCAAAAATTCCAAGATCCCGCGCGTATTTCAAGTTCCAGGCCCGCTTCACCTCGAACATCGCTTTTTCGCCTGGCTGGATATCGTCTTAGCCGGTCCCAGCGATTCTTGGCTCGCCACCTGCAAGTGGACGCGCCAAAAATACCTATCCTTAGGCATCAACCCAGACCGTGTTTTTCTTTCCTACGCAGGCACCGACACAAAACGCTTTACCAACATCCGAACAGGACTCTTGCGAAACGAGCTTGGAATTTCTGCGAATCCTCGCCTAGTAGGTATGGTTGCCTACATGTACGCTCCGAAGTGGTTCCTGGGACAAAGACAGGGTCTAAAAGGTCACGAAGATTTTATCTCCGCGCTAAGTTTGGTTCGCAAATCCAATCCGGATATTCGCGGAGCAATAATTGGCGGACCGTGGGGAAACGCCACCCGTTATGAAAAACATCTGCGAGCGCTCGGTGCGAAAAAATGCGGCACCGCGCTCACTTTCCTGGGAACGCGCCGGGACATTCCCGCCATCTACCCCGATCTGGATTTGGCTGTCGTCCCTTCACATTCCGAAAATTGTGGTGGCGCACTCGAACCCTTACTTAGCGGCGTACCAGTTGTAGCCACAAACGTCGGCGGCTTGCCCGACCTAATCCAAGAAAGCAAAACCGGCTGGCTCGTCCCACCTCGAAACCCCAAAGCTCTTGCCCAAGCCATCCTTCAAGCGCTCCAAAATCAAGACGAAGCTCATCGCCGCGCTCTGGAAGGCCAAAAATTGGCTCGGAGCCTTTTCGACGTCGAAACAACAGCCCGCGAGACTTCCCTCATCTACGAAAAAGCGTTTGCGACTCGGCCTAGTTCTCGTGTTCTCCTCGACACCGAGTCCGGAAATCGTATTTCGGCGTCAGTTGAGAGCGAAATCTCTGCGAGAGCCAGGGCGAGATGATTAAGTCCAGCGCGTCCGACATTGAGTGGCGGACTTATGGCGAGCTCGACTACGGGGCTTCTGATAACCTTTCAGCGGGCCTTGAAGAGTGGTCTCTGCTGAAGGCTCATTTGCACCAACTCGGTTTGGATCCAATGCAGACTTGTGTAGAGCTAGGCTGCGGCTCTGGTCGCCTCACAAACGCTCTTGCCCAAGACTTTGCGGTCGTGCACGCTCTCGATGTGTCGCCCCATCGCCTAACAATAACGAACCGCGTGCCGAATTCGAAAAATATCGTATTCCACCTATTGCAGAAGCCGATCATTCCTCTTCCGGACGACACTTGTGATCTCTGCATTTCCACTCATGTTCTTCAGCATGTTTCTGACCTACGTGTGGTCGAGAATTATTTTTGCGAAATGTCTCGAATATTAAGGTCCGGAGGCCTTGCTGTCATTCATGTTCCGGTAGTAGGAGCTCATGGCATGACTGGAAGCCTTAGTGAGGTGGCATTAAGGCGGACCAAGGAATTCGTGAAAAAAGGGGTGTTGTCGGTAACACGCGGACTTATGAGAGCTGGAATGCGACGGCTACCCTGGAAAATCGACCACTATAGGGTATTCAACTTCGTTTGGCTTAGTGAGGCGCTTTGCAGCCGCGGTTTCAGTTCCGTTGAACTTCGTATTTTGCCTTGGGCGGGAGGGCATTCTTACGTCTTCGCTCGAAACTAAATCTGAATTCTTTATGGAATCCCGAATGAGAACTTTAATGGCGCCCTTTGTGACTGGGTGGAGCTCAATCACGATTGTTGCCATATGGCAAACCGTGCGATCGGCGAATGATTCGGTATTGGCAATCACAGCCGGGGTTTTGTTGGTGGTCTCGCTCATTTTTTCAAGATATATCCTTAAGCTTCCTTTCACGTCGAGTGCAATGCTGTACTTGGTTTTACTCGGGCTTTTTCACTTGGGGCTGATAGTTCCTTGGGCCTTGGGTATCTACGACGCGACACGAATGTCCTGGTTTGATCCAAATGGTCTTTCAGCGGCTATTGATTTAATCATTTACTCGATACTCGCCTTTCAGTGGGGCTTAATACTAGGCCTCAGTAAAAACCGGAATGTCAAATTGATGGCGATCGACTCCTCAAAACTTGAGGATCGAAATATTTTTTTGGTCGGGAGCATGCTCTTTATTCCGGCAGCGTTGCTGTTCGTCGTCCGGCTAATCGGAATGGATCCATCTGGCTATCACCGCCTCATCTACTCAGAATATTTCCGCTTGCGCGCCGAATCTGAGCCCAAGCTGTTTGGCTCAGGCATAACGATTGCTTATGTTGGGTTATGCTTGGCTATGGCCGGAGCATCGAAGAAACGAGCTCGACTTACATTAATTGGTGCAGGCATTTGGGTTGTGACGCTTTTCTACCTCGGGTTTCGCGGACCTGCTCTGATATCTGGCTTGATTGTTTGCGCGCTTGCTTCGAAGAAAGGGATACGTTTTCCGAAATGGGCCCCGTGGGTCCTGGCAGGTCTCTTATTAGTTGCCGTACCCATAATGCGGTGGGCCCGAGAAGAACCTCTGCTCTCCCGCTCTAACACCTTCTCTTTAGCAGATTTCAATGTTCTTGATGGGCCAGCCGAAATGGGAGAAAGCGTACGACCTCTTGTCGAAACACTGGCCCTCGTCGGGCCCAAAAACTATTGGTACGGCAAAACGTATTGGATCGGACTAAAAACAGCAGTCCCGACCATGGCGACATGGGATCCGACTGCCACGGAATCGATTGATGAACTCGCGCCCAATAATTGGTTGATCGCGGTCGTTGATCCGTGGACATTCGAGCACTATGGGGGCCTAGGCTTCTCGGCTGTCGCGGAGCCTTACATGAACTTCGGCGTCGCAGGCGTAGCTGGATATTTCCTATTGTTGGGCTTTCTTCTTTTGCGCCTTGATCATTTTTCGATTCAAAGCTCGTATGGGCTAGCAGCTTGGGCTTTAATCCTAGGCCCTTTACTTTGGACCACGAGGAATGATTCAGCGAATTTCTTCAGGCCAGCAATATTTGGCCTGGTATGTTTAGGATTGATTCGGCTCTTTTCTTCGGGTTACGCGCTCATTGCTGGCGCCCGAGGCCCTAATCTTCCAACTGGGCACAAGGTTTCCGACGTTGGGTAGCTTTGAAGAATGTGACCTCTTGTGCGGCTCCTAGTTACTTCCGAAAGCCATGCCTCCTGCGGTACCACAGGTGGTTTCTATGCGGACGGCCCGGCGAACTATCAGATTTGGTCAAGCTATCTGAAATGGTTTGACGAGGTCGTGGTATTGACCCGGGTGGGGGCGGGCCGTGCAGGAGAGTCACAGAAAACTCGCGCTGACGGCCCTGGCGTTTCGTTCTGTCCTTTGCCGGACTATGTGGGGCCTTGGCAATATCTCAGAATCTTGCCAGAGCTGAGGGTTCGCGTCCGAAAAGCAATCACGGAATGTGACGCCTTCATTCTGCATGTGCCTGGGCTTATAGGGCGCCTAACCTGTACCGAACTGCGTAAAAACAAGGTTCCCTACGCGCTCGACGTAGTGGGTGATCCGTGGGACGCGCTTGGACCGGGAACTTGGCCAAATCCCTTTCGTCCCATTTTTCGGCGATTAGCGGTGAGCAACTTGCGAGAAATGTGTAGGGACGCGATGGCCATCCGTTACGTCACTAAACACTCGCTACAGCGGCGTTATCAGGCCGGGAAGAAATCGTTCGTCGTTGCATTTTCAGACATATTGACGGAACTCGGTTCGGTGCCGACCCAGACCGCTAACGATAGGTATCGCCGTCTTGAAACGATGGCTGGAGGCGCACCCAAGGGAGCTTTTCACATCGGCTTTATTGGCAGTCTGGCGCGCTTATACAAAGGTCCCGACGTTATGCTGCGAGCCGTGGCATTGTGCCGCGATCGGGGATTAGATTGTCTAGTCACTATTGTCGGCGATGGACGATACGCCGAGGCGATGAAGATTCTCGCCCGACGTTTGCAGATTGACGATCGCACCACTTTCCTGGGAAAGATACCGTTCGGCAGCCCTGTGCTTGTCTACTTAGATTCTGTGGACCTATTTGCCATGCCGTCGCGGCAGGAAGGCTTGCCGCGCACCCTCGTAGAGGCTATGTCACGCGGCTGCCCGTGCATCGGGTCGAACGTTGGGGGTATCCCGGAGTTGCTCGACGAGGAAGACCTCGTGCCTCCAAACGATCCGCAAGCGCTGGCCCGCAAAATAATGGAAGTTGCAGGTGACGCGCGGCGGATGAGGAAAATGTCCGAACGAAATCTGAAGAAGGCGGCGCAGTATGATCCCGCGGCCTTAACGGAGAAGCGAAACGAATTCTACGATTACGTGAAGCGTCACTCTAGAGGCCGCGGAACACCTTCACGGGATGACCGCTAGCCCTTGTCTGTGCTCCTGTAAGCCACCGCAACGATATTCAGCCGGAAATTCGAAAGAAAATCGTAACGATTTACCAGCCATTCATAACCCAGCCCCATGCGATACAGCAGGGAATTGAACTCCAGCACGCTGGGCGATCCCTCCACCAGTGTCACTTCTACCCGGCTAAATCCCGATTCAAGAGCCAATTTTCGAAGCCGGCGGCGCGTGTTCGCGCGATAGTGCGTCGGGAAAATATCGTCCTGGTTGAACCCGCGCACTCGGCTGTTGAACCACACGTGAAACCAGTGGGGAGTCAAACTCGCTGCCGCTCCAAAATAGTGCAGCAGGTTCGGAGTAAATATTGCCAGCCTTCCGCCCGGCTTCATCACCCGGTAAAATTCTTTCAGCACAACCGCCGGTAAATCCACGTGCTCGATGACCAGCCGGCAATTCACCACATCGAATGACCCATCTGAAAACGGCAGCCGGTTCAACTCTGACCGAACGCAAAAGTCCATGCTCGAATTTGAGCTGACGTCTTCCCGCAAATCGGTCCCCACCAACTGGCAGCCAGCCTCTCTCGCAAAATCGAAACCAAAGAATTTTCCCGTCCCGCAACCCGCGTCCAGTATGCGATCGCCCGGCGCAGTAATCTCCTGAAGTTTCTCCGCAAAAACATTCTCTGGCGATAGTTTCGCTGCTAGCGCTCCCAACCGTACACGCGCGCCCGCACCCGCAATTGCGGTGTCCGCGCCCGCCGATTCATGCTTTGAATAAATATCCACAGCTTTCTGGTCCTTGACCTTTTTCTACCGCCGTGCCAGCCTCAATGTAGCTATGAGTAACGACATTAAGTCGCAACCGCAACCCGTACCGGCGGGGAATGTAGCTCAGGTCTTCAGACCTGAGGCTTCTGACGTTTCCGCCCCTGTCGCCGCCCGCCCTGCCCCGAACGGGATTAATGTAGCTCAGGTCTTCAGACCTGAGGCTTCTGACTTCTCCGTCCCCGTCGCCGCCCGCCCTAGCCCGAACGCGGTTAACGGGGTTAATGTAGCTCAGGTCTTCAGACCTGAGGCTTCTGACTTCTCCGTCCCCGTCGCAGCTCTCGAATTACCTACCCAGATCATGTCCCGGCTACGCAAATTTGCGTACCCTCTGCTCACAAAATGCAAGTGGTCTAGACCACTTCTAATCGACAGTGCACTACAAACAAAATTCGACCTAACTTACTCAAAACAAACGACAGAAAAATTTCTAACCGGCACTAGAACACACATTAGCGATTTCAGAAATTTGCCAAATTCCAGCCCCGTTCTCTCTCGCAAAAAGTTGTCAAAGTCTCTCCACTGTGCAAGCGCGAAACACCCCCCGATTTCGCGACTTCTTGCCGCCCCGCTAAGACCGTTTCTGCCCAAAATTCCGGCTTCCAAAATCGCATTTCTACCCGGCTCTGACCAAAATGTAGAAAACGACGTAACTTCCAGAAAACAAAGGACGGAGAATTTTCTACCCGGGGCCACAACCACCCATTGCCGCGAGCCGTTTCATTCGAAAAAAAAGCTCCCCGCTCGCACTAAATCCAACTCAAAAAGGCTTGGCCTCGGCCCTCTCCAACACGCTCAATTGCCCCAACGGAGCCAGCGTCCCTCCCGCAGCAGCCGCCATCGCCCTCATCGCAGTCTGATTGTTAAACTGCTCGGTCGTAAAATCGGCAATCACCCCCGACTGAATAGCCGCATAAATTTCTCCGATCCCCGACTCCAGCGTCCGCTCGCACTGAAAATTCAAAACTTTTTCAATCTTTTCAAACGACACGCGATAATTCCGCCGGTCCCCATTTTCAACCCGCACAATTTCCGTCCCCGGCACCACGCGCGCAATCGCCGCTCCCAGTTGCTCGATCTGCAGATTCAACGACGCAGACCCCACATTAAAAATCTCGCCCGAAACCGCGCTCGTCTCCGCCTCCAGACACGCCACCACCGCTCGCGCCGCATCCTGCACATGCAAAAATGGACGCCACTGCTCCCCATTCAAAACCGTAATCTTCCCGGAGGAGGCCGCCCGCGCCACAAATAAATTCACCACCAAATCGAACCGCATCCGCGGCGAAAGCCCAAACAAAGTCCCCAACCGCAAAATCGTAGGCGCAAACCCCACCCCGGATGCAATAGAGTCATCGCCGCGGGATGCTGCCGCCAGCAAAATATTTTCCGAATCCACTTTCGTCTGCGCGTACACCGAAAGCGGATTCACCGCTGACGTCTCATCCAGGCGCAACTCGGACTCGCCGTACACGCCGCACGATGACGCAAACACAAACCGCCGTACCCCGCATCCGCTGGCCACGTCGGCCAACATCCGCGTCGCCGCCCGGTTCACTTCCATCGCGAGTTGCTTGTTGTCGTCGCACGCCGGATCGCCGACGATCGCGGCCAGGTGCACCACCGCGTCGCACCCCCGCATGGCCTTCACCACCGCGCCAATGTCCCGCACGTCCCCGCGCACCAGCTCGCACCCCGAATGCGCCCTCACGCCCTCCAGGGCCCCCTCCCCGAACAGAAACGAGTCCAGCACCCGCGCTCTGTACCCGCCCTGCAGCAGCCGCGCCACCACCACCGACCCGAGGTACCCCCCGCCCCCGAGCACGAGAACCTGCCTCACGCTCTCCGGATCTGATTTGAGCTCGAAATGGTAGCGCTTCAGGATTTTGTGCTT
>Ga0209624_10000473_pt1 | contig 35291 bp, 26 predicted proteins | sample JacPinW_OM2H0_O1_FD_188565 | JGI IMG/M metagenome (GOLD analysis project Ga0209624, IMG submission 188565) | Forest soil microbial communities from Algoma, Ontario, Canada - Jack Pine, Ontario site 1_JW_OM2H0_O1 (SPAdes) (version 2) | ecosystem: Environmental > Terrestrial > Soil > Boreal...
CTCGAAAAGCGGACGTGGATGCCTGGGCCGGCTTGGATCCGATGATGGCGCAGACCGAGATTCAGAGTGGATCGCGGCTCTTCTATCGGAACGTGAACTTCAACAGCTACGGTGTGCTCAACGTGCGCGAGGAGTTTGCCAAGCAATACCCCGCGTATGTGGAGCGCGTCCTGGCCGCGTATGAGAAGGCTCGTATCTGGGCCCTTCAGAACCCGGAAGAATTTCGCAAACTGTTTGCCACCGACGCCAAGCTCGACGATTCTGTCATGACGAAAGTTCTGGAGCGCACAGACCTCACCAATTCGACGATCGGAGACAACCAGAGACAAGTGATCATCGCGGCCGGCGACGTATTGAAACAGAACAATGTAATCAGCGGCAGCACAGATGTCGACGCAACCGTGAACAATCTGATCGATCCTCAATACGTGCACGCCGTGGTTAACAAAAGCCTGGCGCAGAGATGAGCACTGCGCAACAGAATCGAAGGCTCGAGTGGAAGGACGCTACCGCGGGATCGACGCCGAAGCCGCCAGACAACATTGGACGAATCTATCTTCCGGATCGACTTCTAGGCTGGATCATTCCCCTCAGCGTGCTGCTGGTTTGGGAACTCCTCGCGCGCCGGGGGATGCTTCCGCCCAATTGGCTGCCTGCGCCGACAGTCGTCGGCAAGACAATCTATCAGTTAGCCGTCGCGGGCGATTTGCTCAAACACGCGGGAACAACCATAGCCCGCGTGGCGGTAGGATTTCTTCTTGGAGCAAGCGCAGGCACGCTCCTCGGCGGTCTCACCGGCTACTTGCCGGTTGCTCGCAGGCTGCTTGATCCGTCGTTGCAGGCACTTCGCAGTGTTCCTTCGATCGCGTGGGTACCACTCTTCCTGTTGTGGCTCGGCATACAGGAGACATCGAAGATTGCTCTCATTTCTGTGGGTGCGTTCTTTCCGGTTTATCTGAATCTTTCGGTTGCCATGCGGCACGTCGATCCCAAGCTGCTTGAAGTTGGCAGATTGTACCGGCTGAGCAGTTTCCAAATGGTTCGCCGACTCGTTCTTCCGGCCGCATTGCCCGAGTACATCGTCGGGCTGCGCAGCGGATTAGGCCTGGCGTGGATGTTTGTTGTAGCCGCGGAGCTCTTGGGAGCAAGCAGCGGGATCGGATATCTCATGGTGGATGGCGAGATGACAGGCCGCGCCGCCATCATCCTAGCCAGCGTGATACTTTTCGCCATCTTCGGGAAGGTAAGCGATTGGATGATGAACGCGGCCGGCCGCAGACTGCTTGGGCACAGAGCCCGCTGACGCACCGTCGGTGGGGCGATGCATTCCGCCAGCCCCGGCGTGAGCAATTCGACTTATGGTCACCGTTTATGGTCAACAATGGTTTCGATCAGCGCGGCACGGTGAACATAGAAATCGTGCGTAAGGCCTTTTCAGGTTCCAAGGGCACTCTGTTGGCGTTGAATGACATTCTGCTAACCATCAACCCCGGAGAATTCGTCTGCATTGTCGGTGGCAGTGGCTGCGGGAAGACGACCTTGTTGAGAATCATCGCTGGCTTGGAGACCGAGTATGAAGGCACCGTTTTCCTCGGCGTCAGACAACTTATTGGGACTGGCTTGGATCGTGGTGTGGTTTTCCAGGAGCACCGCCTCCTTTCGTGGCTCACCGTGCATGACAACGTTGGTTTTGGACTAGCAGGCCTACCTCCCCGAGAACGCAGCAGAGACATTCGACACTACATCAGATTGGTTGGGCTGGATAAGTTTGAATACGAATATCCTCACCAGCTTTCCGGCGGCATGTCACAGCGAGTGGCCATTGCGCGGGCACTGGCGGGGCGCCCTGAAGTCCTATTGTTGGACGAACCATTCGCATCCCTGGACGCTCTGACTCGAATGCGCATGCAACAGGAAATCCTGCGCATTTGGGAAGCTGAGCGAACGACGGTGGTGCTCGTCACTCACGACATCGAGGAAGCGGTATATCTCGCCGATCGAGTTGTCATCATGTCTCCGCAGCCAGGCACCATTAGGAATATCCTGCCCGTGCGATTGTCGCGGCCCCGCGACCGCACCGATCAAGAATTTGTTCGGGTGCGCAAATCGGTCCACGATGAACTGTTTGGGTCGGGTAGCGAGGCCTACCTTGCCTCTGAAAATGTGCGCGACAATTTCTAACTGGCGAACATATCAGGAAGGATCGACGGAAGCTCTCAATTTTCGACTGTCGGGCAACTCGCCGCATTGCATAAGCCTGGCGCGAACGATATTCCGGCTGATGCCGAGCAAACGCGCCGTCTGAACTTGGTTGCGATGACAGAATTGATACGCTGTCCTCGTGATTGCTGTCTCAATCTCCGCGTATAGATTGGGACGGCCATCTTCAAAAAGGGCCAACAGCGCGTGGTGCAACGCTTTGAAGGGCTCGGCTGGACCACTTGCCGCGACTCGGAGTCTAAGTGGAGAAAGCCTCAAATCTTCCGGCCGAACGACATTTTCCCGGCAAACCAAGAGAGCGTGATGGATGACATTTTCCAGCTCGCGCGAATTGCCTGGCCAAGAATGCCCACTAAGCAGCACATCGATCGCCTCCGCGCTCAGCGCGGGATCCTTCAGCCCCAAACGTTCCCCATAAACTCCGAGAAAGTATTGTGCTAAGGGCAGAATGTCACCCGGCCGTTCGCGCAACGGAGGAATATGCAGCGTGGCAACTTGCAGCCGGTAATAAAGATCTTCGCGGAAACGGCCCGCGGCAACTGCATCCTCAAGATTTACGTTGGTCGCTGCTACCACGCGAACGTCAATCGCAACCGGACTACGCGAACCCAACCGAACCACCTGGCGTTCTTGCAACACCCTGAGCAACTTTACTTGCATGGCGAACGGCAAATCCCCGATCTCATCCAGGAATAACGTTCCGCCCCGAGCCGCTTCAAACCATCCCGCCCGAGCCACGGTTGCCCCGGTGAACGAGCCGCGCTCATGACCAAATAATTCGCTCTCTACCAAGCTTTCGGAAAAAGCTCCGCAATTCACTGCGACAAAGGGACCATCAGCCCCTCGGCTCAGCTTGTGCACATGTCTGGCAATGAGTTCCTTGCCGGTACCTGTCTCCCCAGTGACCAGCACGTTCGCGGTGCTCGGTCCGATCAAACGCATTCTCTCAAGCAGTGCCTTGGACTTGACGTCCTCAAACACCAAGGCGGAGGCCCTTAGGCTCAAGGGCAGCACAGGTTGGCCGGGAAAACTTAGAAGTGGCTTGGGAATTGGCGACAGCGACATTGCAAACCCTACTATATGAATAGACATTATAGGATACTGCTGGCAGTCGCGTCAAGGGAATCCTAACTTACTCGGTAGGGCACATTCAGCCGGGCGTAAAGGCAGCGTCCACGCGGACTAATATTTCGTTCAAGGCTTTCTGAATAGTTGCTACGACGTCGTCGTTCGTGGCACGAAGCACGGCGCCGGCAATCTCGCGCAGAGGCTTCATCGGCGACGGCTCAGCCAATAGCCTCCGCTTCCTGCCACCAGCGGAACAAATGGAAGGGGTAAGAAAGAAGATTCCCGGGAGGATCCAGGTGTACTGGAAGAAGTAGTTCCCTCGCCGGCGTTTTGGTGGGGCTCTAGGCCAAGGGTCCTTCTGCGGACAGCCACGGGACGAGGTATTCCGAATCGATGACAGTGGAGGTAGAAAAGCGAGACCCTGCAGCCATATGGAGCTTCATCCTGCACCGAGCAGCATTTGAATGGCACCGCGCGTTTCTGGGCTCAGACTGGAAAATTCATCCTCCGTGAGCAACCCCTGCGAGCGAATCTGGGCCAGCATCGTTAGTGCGTGAGAGCGCCGCGGATTGTCGAAGAGACGCGCCATCTCCCGATCACCTTGTTGGAGAATCCTGAAGATTTGGAGGTAGCGCGCATGACTCGTCGCGCCATCGTGCGAGACGCGGTCGATCTCGGCAAGGACACGCTCGCAGAAGCGTTCGAGCGCGAGCGGATGCACGCGCCGCAGCACTTTCCAATCAGGTTCCTTAATCTCCCACATAGGGTTTCCGTGCACTGGGTAAGTGCAAGTGTAACGCGGGAGGCTGCGGCTTGTGGAGGTCCCTGCGAGGTCCGTGTTGAAACTCTCTGATAATAATGTCCCCTCGCGGACTCATTGGAAATGTGCCCTTAAACTGAGGCCCCCAGCCAAGGAGGCTTCATAGAGCCCGAACTGACGACGGAGCGTCCTACGAGTGAGTGTGGACGCGACTAAAACTCACATCGATCGTATGAAGCATGTTGCGAAATCGGCGCGACGAAGGTAAGATTGTCTTACCATGCAGACCAAAGTCTCCACCAAGGGACAAGTCGTTCTTCCGGGGCCACTTCGGCGCCGCCTCGATATCCGTGCAGGCGATCCGCTAGACGCCAATATAGAGGACGGGAGTATTGTATTGACGCCGCGCAAAAAACGGACTCATCGAGCAAAACTTGTGACGGATCCGGTTACCGGACTACCAGCGCTGAGCGCGGGCCCAAACGCGCCGACGTTAAGCAGCAAGGAAGTTGAAGAGATCTTGGCAAACTTCCCATGATCTACTTGCTCGATGTGAATGCTCTGGTCGCCCTCGGGTTCATCAATCACGAATTCCACGCTCGCGTTGCTTCCTGGGTCCAATCGAGTAACGCACCGCAGTTGGGGAGTTGCTCGATCACCGAACTGGGATTTCTGCGTGTGCTAGCCCAAGCCCCGGCCTATGGATTCACCGTCGCTCAAGCGCGCACACTATTGTTGCGCCTTAAGGAGCGCCGCACCGCTCGCCTCACATTCGTTCCCGACGAACACGATGTTTCTCATCTTCCGGGTTGGGTCAGAGCCCCTAAGCAAATTACCGATGGTCACTTGAGCAAGCTTGCGAGCGCGAAGGGTGCGGTCCTAGCAACGCTAGACGACAACATTCCTGGATCATATCTGATTCCGAGATAGTGTTTGCTTTGTTGGCGCAGCATTTGCTGCAGACACCCATACGCCATTCCCCATTTTCGCAACTGGGTGAAGTGGGTCGTTAACGAGGCACTCGCCACGCGACGGATTTGTACGCAACCGATACGCTCGCGGCAATAGCGTTCATCACGAATCTTCTCCCCACATAGCTTCGGCGCTCGCGAATAGTTGACGGGCAATCTGTAAGCAGAGTCTCAAAATGCGGATCTGCCATGGTAATTTCCGCAAGGAGTTTTCAGTCTCATAAGCCTCCAATTGAGAGCCCCGCATGCTTTTGAACTTCTGGCTCTCTTCGTCCCTTATCAGCGCAAAGCGGCCGCAAATCGCATCATCCCTGAAGAACAATTTCGTGGTGCCGTAAATCACTAATCCCAAGTTACTGGCATCATGTTACTGGCATTATTGACAGTCCGAAGCGGGTTCGCTACCCTAGCCGACCAAGTGCTTCCCGCTTCTTGAGGTAGACTCCGTGCGGCAAGAGCGGACCGAGGAAATCACGCATCTACTCCAGCGCTGGCAGGCAGGGGATCGCAAAGCTCTCGACGAACTATTGCCCGTTGTCTATAAGGAACTACGGCGCCTCGCTCATTTCCAGCTACGTAACGAACGTCCGGACCATACTCTGCAAAGCACCGCCCTGGTGAATGAAGCCTATCTCCGTTTGGTAGGCATGAACTCGCCCCAATGGGAAGGCCGCTCTCACTTCCTTGCCATCGCGGCGCAACTTATGCGCCAGATTCTCGTGGATTACGCCCGCCGCCACCGCGCCAGGAAACGCGGGGGACAGGTAGAGACACTATCCTTAGACGACACGGGTTGCTTCGAGCAAGGCAAGAGCCGGGATATCGACGTTGTGATACTTGACGACGCGCTGCAAACTCTAGCGAAGATTGACCCACGCAAAGCTCAAGTTGTGGAGTTGCGCTTTTTTGGAGGCCTGAATTTCGAAGAGACGGCCGAGGTGCTCAAGGTTTCCTCCGCCACCGTAAAGCGTGACTGGAGCACGGCACGGGCATGGTTGCACCGCGAGATGAGTCGAGGACGCTCCGATGAAAGCTGAGCGTTGGAATCGGATCGACGAACTGTTTCAGTCGGCGCTACAGTTGCCCGCTGAGAAACAGGACGCCTTCCTGCGTCAGCAATGCGGCGGCGATTCCGAATTACTTGCGGAAGTCCGGTCGCTGCTCACTTCTGATCGCAGGGCGGGAAGCTTTCTGGAATCGCCTGCTTGCAGCCCTGGCGACATGCCCACGCAGACGGCCGACCCCGCCTCAATTGGAATGACTTTTCGGTCCATGGTGGGTGAGACCGTCTCTCATTATCGCGTGCTGAGCCGGATTGGCAGCGGCGGCATGGGAGTTGTGTATGAGGCGGAGGACACCAAACTTGGCCGTCGCGTCGCCATGAAGTTTTTGCCGGGCGAGGTAGCCAGCGATCGGACTGCATTTGATCGCTTGCAGCGCGAGGCCAGATCAGCGTCTGCTCTCGACCACCCAAATATTTGTTCCATATACGAACTCGGCGAACATGACGGCCAACCCTTCATCGTGATGCAACTGCTCGAGGGCGAGACTCTGAGGCAGTGGATCGAACGTACCTCCAAGGTGGACAAGCGTTCACAGCTACCTGCGGCAATGGACCTGGCGATCCAGATCACGCGCGGGTTAGAGGCGGCACATCAAAAGAAAATCATTCATCGCGACATCAAGCCGGAGAACATCTTTGTTACCGTCCGCGGCGAAGTAAAGATTCTGGACTTTGGTCTGGCGAAGGTGATGGAACCCCAGCTTGAACCAGATGTTCAAAGTGACCTCACGGCCGACCACGCGGCACATGGAGAGGGGGCCCTCACTTTAACCCGGACGGGCGCGAAGATGGGCACTGCTTTCTACATGTCGCCCGAGCAAATACGGGGCGAAAAGCTGGACGCGAGGAGCGATCTGTTCTCACTCGGCCTTGTGTTGTTTGAGATGGTAACAGGCCGGCGCCCCTTCAGAGGTAGCACTGGTGTGGCCGTTCATGACGCCGTCCTGCATGGCTCACCGGTGCCGGTGCGTCAACTGAACGCCGCAGTTCCTGTGGGCGTCGAGCGCGTTATCAGGCGCAGCTTGGAAAAGGATCGGGATCGCCGTTATCAATCCGCGAGGGAATTGCACGCTGACCTGGAACGCCTCAATCTTCGTCATTCGCCGGCCCTCAGCGGAATCAGCGCGAGGATCGCTGCCGGGTTCCTGCTCTTATCACTCGTCGCTCTTGGGGCGAACGTCGGCGGCCTTCGCGATCGAGTTTTCCGCCGCCCGGTGCCCAACGATACGGCCCGGCAATTGACGCGGCGCACCGCGGTGGCCGTGCTCGGTTTCAAGAATCTTTCGGGGAGGGATGACGAAGCCTGGATTTCGACTGCACTCTCTGAGATGCTCGACGCGCAACTCTCCGCCGGGCAACAGCTTCGCGTGGTTTCGAACGAAGATATCGCGCGCATGAAGGTCGATCTTTCTCTGCCCGCCGCCGACAGCTACGGCCGGGACACGTTGCAAAAGATCCGCACTCATCTTGGAGCCGACATCGTTGTGCTCGGTTCTTATCTCGACACCGGAAAAGATAGCGGCGGGAAGATCCGGGTCGATGTGCGCTTGCAAGACGCGAGGCAGGGCGAAACCATTGCGGTGTTTTCACGGGATGGAAACGAATCCAATCTTCCCGAGCTGGTAACGCAGAGTGGTGCCGGCTTGCGCCAGAAGTTGGGAATCGCCGACGTTTCGACCACGGAGGCATCGCAAGTAGCGGCGTCCACGTCGGCAAACCCGGAGGCTACTCGTTTATATGCGGAAGGACTGACGAAACTGCAAGGTTACGAAGCGCTGGCTGCCCGAGATCTGCTGCAGAAGGCGATCGCAGCCGATCCGAACTTCGCGCTCTCGCACGCCGCTTTGGCTCAGGCCTGGTCCCAGCTCGGCTACGACAAGAAAGCGGAAGAAGAGGCTAAGAAGGCGTTCGACCTTTCGGCCAGTCTTACGCGCGAGCAGCATCTTTCGGTAGAGGGGCGCTATCGCGAGTTTGCTCACGACTTTCCTGCGGCTATAGAAATCTATCGCACATTAAGAAATTTCTTTCCTGACAATCTTGATTACGCGTTGCGCCTGGAGTCATCGCAAAGAAAGGCGGGGCATCCCAGGGACTCGCTCGACACCATCGCTCAGATGCGGACCCTGCCCAAGCCGCTAAGCGACGACGCCCGCATTGATATGGAAGAGGCTTTGACCCAAAGCGACGCGGGCAATTTCAGCGCATCCCAACAAGCGGCGGCCGCGGCGGCGGCGAAGGCGAGGGCACAAGGCTCGCGTATGCTTCAGGTACAGGCAACGGAAGCCGACGCGTTCGCATGGGACCGGCTGGGCGATCTGACCAAGGCGGCTCAGAAGAGCCTCGAAGGCCGCGATCTCGCCGCCACCTCCGGCAACCGCCGTCTGCTAGGGCGCGCTTCACGAACCTACGGAATAATTTTGTACGACAAAGGTGACTTCGTGGGGGCGCGGAGAGCATTCCAACAGGCCTTAAACATATTTCAGGAAATCGGAAACGGGATTGAGATCGGCTCGGCTGCCGTCAGCCTGGGAAATGTCTACTACGACCAGGGAAAACTGGAGGAAGCCAAACGCTACTATGAACAGGCACTGCGGATTCACCAAGACATCGGCGCAGCACCTAACGACATTGGCAGCGATGTGGGAAGTATCGCCAACGTTATGGACAACCTGGGCGATCTGGCGGGCGCCACCCGCATGCAAGAGCAGTCCCTGCAGGGCTTCCGCGATGGCGGCGACCAGCGTGGCGAGAGCACCACGCTCTTGAATCTCGGAGGTGTTTTGGTGGAGAGAGGCGAGTTGAGCCAGGCAACCGCAGACTACGAGCAGTCAGACGTCATCACTGAGAAAATCGGATACAAAAGCGGCCGCGCTGCCGCCTTGGACGGCACGGCCCAGATCTTCATGATTCGGGATCAACTCTCACAAGCGCGTGCTCGAGAGGAGCAGGCTCTAGCGCTGCGGAGGGAAGTCGGCGACTCGGTTCAAATTGCGCAGAGCCAGATTGTGCTTGCCACCATTGCAATCGAGCAAAGTAAACCAGCAGAGGCCGAGGCGATGATTCGGGCGGCGGCCCCGCAGTTTGAGCGGCAGACGATGGCTACCAGCGCCAGCCAATCCGCTGCTCTTCTGGCACGAGTTTTGCTGGCGCAGTCAAAGCTCGGAGACGCCGAGGCTGCCGCAGCCAATGCCCTCGCTCTGGCCGAACATACCAGTGATCGCTCAACTCACCTCATGGCAAGTCTCGCTGCTGCCGAAGTGAACGCGCGCAGCGGCAAAGAGCCAGCAGCGACGAAGGCGTTGCAATCCGTTCTCAGCGAGTCTGTTCGAGATGGCTACAAGGAGTTTGAATTCGAGGCGCGGCTGGATCTCGGCCGACTGGAGCTTCGTTCTTCGAGGGCTTCGGGCCGACAACGACTAGAGAAACTAAAGGAAGACGCGACCCAGAAGGATTTTCGTCTTATCGCTCGCAAGGCTCGCGAGGAGATCGATCGTTAACCTGCGCAAAAAGCACACCGCCGACATCCGCGCCGCAGAACAACCACGTCCGAAAATGCCGTACGTGCGCCCGCGCTGAGGCTCCAAGTCGCAGAAACGTAGTCAATAACCCAACGCGGGCTCGGGCCCGCTATAGAAATAAGGAGGCTTGGTCGTAATGGCGTTTCAAGCGTTCAAGTTGCTTTATCTAGGCATTGTCCTAACTGAGAGTTACTGGTGAAGTCGCGACGGCCTGGGTCCCCTTCAACCACGACGCCGTGTTGATGCCGCTATGGATTCAACCCCTTAGTCTTGTACTTCCTCTGACGGTTACTCTCTATCGACAATCGTGCACGAGTATATGCGCTGATTGTGTAGAGATGCGTTCGGATTCAATGCGCCGAGGAGATATATGCCGCTGCCTCCGACCCCCTGGTCTCGAACCAGATTCCATACCTTATTGAAATTTGTAGAATTCCGTTGCTTCCAAGTGATTGCTGTTGAATCCGTTGTGGGCGGCTCGTTGAAGTCTGTTGAATCCTGTTGAACTCGTGTGCTCCTGCAGCTACGAGATCCTCTACAGTCAAACCATTCGTTCTTACTGTCTAGCGCTGCCAGCCCGACCCACCTTTCCGGGCTCGTGACAAATGATTTTCTTTAGCCTCCTGTCGTCTTTTACCTGCCGTTTCCGATTTCCTTAATAGGGGGCGGGAGATCCAGAGCAAGTGGACCGAAGCCATCTAGGATTATTCCCGAGCCCTCGACCTCGCCGGTGAAAGGCGAAATCAGCCGAATTCCAATTTGAATCGTTTGGAGGGTTCACAAATGTTAGAGCCTCGTTGGTTTCATGTGACAGTTCTATTTGCGATCGTTGCTTTCTGCGCATGCAGTCAGATGGCATTCGCACGCCCGCATGCGGCGGTCGTTCTGCAATCGCAGGCTCAACCCGCCTTGTATCCGGCTCCCGGCCTGTACCCTGTTACCCAGGCTTTTGCCGGTAGCCCCTACCCCAACTGGACTAACAACACAAACGGGGTCGAACTGTGGCCCTGCTTCGGCGGTGGCGGCGGTAACGGCGATTGCCCCACCATAGGCAATCCGGCCATTGGCTTCGACGGAGTAGCGATTGGGAACCCATATTTCACCTGGTCGCTGTCGGCCTGTGACGGAACCACCAACGGAACCCAAAATCCCTACAGCTGGGACCAGGGGGCAACGTGGAACGCTTACGCCATAAACGGCTTCTACGTTCCTTGCGGTCAAATCAACAATTTTTACCAGGATTACACGGGCGACACCAGCGACGAGATCCTTTGGAGGGCTCAAGTTACGCAGGGAGAAAACGTGATTGCGGATACGGGCACACAGGACTGGGGCCCCAATCAATTCGCGGCAATCAACGGAGAGTTGGTAGTCTTTTACCAGGACTTTAACTTCGGCGCCCTGGGCGATAGCGGTCCGAATAACGGCAACTGCGTTCCCGACTACAACTACCCCGATACCATCCCACCCGTCCTAACGTACCCGGTCATTACCGCCGGGGGCCACACTTGCGTTGACCCCGTTCCGGGGCCGGCTACCATTTCCGTGGAAACCTCGGTAGCTACCCCGACTTGGACTTGTAAAGACAAAGAGGGCGCTATCACATGCAAGGTAAAGTACACCACGGTGTATTCACTGAAGCAAAGCTGGAGCATTTACTTGCAGTAGCCGACGCGACTTTTGGTTGGCGTGGCAAGACTCTATCCTCCGCATGTTTGCGGAGGATTTTTTTTGGAGTCTTATCCGAACGTATGGGCTGTCTTTTAACTCCAGACGCAGCAGCAGGGGCGCTAATTCGCTAACCGATGGGATTAGAAGGCGGTCGAGCTACATTCCACAGCGAGATGGGTTCTTGGTAGCCTCTAAATTTTCTCCTCCTGTCGTCTTTCGCCCGTCGTTTCCGATTTGCTTAATAGAGGGATCTCCGCTGTGGAGGGAGGCCCGGGAGGATGTATGAACCGCACACATTTTGTCCTGAAAGCCCGGAAACTGCAGTTCTTGCCGGTACTCTTGCTGTTCCTGAGTTTTTTCGCTTGGACTGCGGCGCACGCCCAGATCACGCCCCTCGGCGACTCATATATCAACACGGCTGATCCCACCACGAACTACGGCTCCAAGACATTGCTCGATGTCGATGGCGCTTCGCAGACCACCTACATTCAATTCAATCTGGCCTCGATTCCCTCCACGGCGAGCGTCAGCCAGGCGACGCTGAAGCTGTATGTCAATGCCGTCACGACCGCCGGCAGCTTCAATGTCGATTACGTAAATGCTGCCTGGTCGGAGGGCAAAATTGACGCCAGCAATGCCCCGGCGCTGGGCAAGGCTATCGCGTCGAACGTCAATGTCACGACGGCCGACAAGAACCAGTACATCCTGGTCGATGTCACCTCTGCGGTGCAGGCATGGTTGAGCGGGAGCGAGACGAACAACGGCCTCGCCCTGGTGGCCAACAGCTCGTTCAACGCGACGTTTGACAGTAAGGAGAATACGACGACGAGCCATCCGGCGGAATTGGATATAGCGTTTGCTGGCGGCGATGGGACGATCACGGGTGTCGAGACGGCATCGGGCAGCGGACTCACCGGAGGCGGAACAATCGGCACGCTGAACCTGAGTCTGACCAATGCGTGCGCGAGCAATCAAGTCCTGCAGTGGAGCGGCAGCGAGTGGAAGTGCAGCAGCGCAGGGACGGGCACGATCACCGGCGTGACCGCAGGCGCCAATCTGACCGGCGGCGGCACCAGCGGCAACGTAACTCTAAACTTGAACACGAGCCAGGTGCCACTGCTGACCTCGAATAACGACTTCACCGGGACCAACGCCTTTGGAGCCATCGGCGTCAGCACGAACAGCCCAAGCCACCTGCTGGAAGTGGACGCCAATGCGTCCGTCGCTGAAATTGCGATGGTCAGCGGCGGCACGGATGCAGCGATCTCTCTGATAAACACTGCCAGTGGCGGACACGAATACTGGATCGATTCCGGCGGCGGAAGCGCCGGCGTTGGGGCGGGCAACTTCGCCGTATGGGACAACACAGCTCGCGCCCCCAGACTGATAGTCGGCCCAACTGGCAACGTCGGGATCGGAACACAGGCACCAGGACCTGGCGTCCACATGGCGGGCGGCCTAGCCATCAACGGCACGGGCAGCACGCTGTTTTCGACGCAATATAACGGCACAAACTCTTTTGCCATAAATCCCGACCAAACCTCTACCGGCGTTGGTTGGACACTCTGGGACAATGCGTCCGGTAGCTGGACGCAAGGCATTACGCAAGCGGGGGGGAATGTCGCGTTCCTTGGGCAGGTCGGCATCAACTACACACCCGTCCCGGACGATTACATGTTGGTGGTCAACGTAGAGGGTGACAATGCCCCGTTTTTCGCCGGAGCAATCGGAGTTGGCAAATACTGCGAAGTTGATGGCAATGGCAACCTGAACTGCTCCGGCAGCAAAAACGCAGTCGTACCGGTGGATGGCGGCACGCGCATCGTGGCGATGTCGGCCATTGAGTCTCCGGTCAACTGGTTTGAGGATGCGGGCTCGGCGAGGCTGGTTAACGGCGTGGCCGTCGTCGAGCTCGATCAGACCTTCATCCAGACCGTCAACACTACCATGGACTACAAAGTGTTCCCGGTGCCAAACGCCGATTGCAAGGGCCTGTATGTAACCAGCAAGACGGCAACATCGTTTGAGGTGCGTGAACTGGGCGGTGGCACGTCGAGCGTGACTTTCGACTACCGAATCATGGCAGTGCGGAAGAACTACGAGACCGTTCGCTTCGCCGATCACACTCACGACCTGGACCGCATGAAACCTATGCCGGAACGGCCGAAGTCGATGGGCACGAAACCGCAGTCGCCCGCTCCGGTGAATGGAACGCAAGCCGCACCCAAGGCAAGCCAGCCAGCCGCAGCACCGATCCACACGGTTCGAGCAACGGTACCGGTGATTCATCATTAAAAGAAAGACGGGCGGGCCGCAATGCCTGCCCGCGTCTGCTGCTTCATTGTCGGACGTCCGATGTCGCTTGGGCGGCTCTTCTTCAACACGTTTCTCGAAACGCGCAACACATCAGGGTGTTTTGTCTTGACTATTGCTCAGAAATGCGAGAGGCTGTGCGCCGTGTTCTGGATGCCATGCAGACGGCCGACCCTAGCATTTCCACGCTCATTGACTTGGCAGAACAGGGTGATGAAGTTTCCGCAGGCAAGCTTTTTACTCAACTGTACGCGGAACTCCATCGCCTTGCGAAGCGCCAACTCGCGCGCCAAGGTGAGATAAGCATCAGCGCTACTACGCTCATTCACGAGACTTACCTGGATATGGCCGAGCAAGAGGGTCAATCCTTCCCCGATCGGGGCCGCTTCATGGCCTATGCCGCACGGGTCATGCGGGGACTCATCATCGATCATGTACGAAATCGACTGGCAATCAAGCGAGGCGGGGCGTTCGAGCTCACTTCGCTGACCACTGACGTTGGAGAGGTAACCAGCGACGATCAGGAACTCACGCGGATGAGCCACGCTCTCGACGAGTTGGCACGTGTGGATAGCTCGTTATCTCAGATTGTCGACCTGAAGTTTTTCTGCGGATTTTCCTTCGGTGAGATCGCCAATATGAAAGGCCTGTCCGAACGTACTGTCCAGCGAAAGTGGGAAAAGGCACGTATTTATCTGCATCGTAGTTTGCGGGCCGATTTGCCCCTGTGAGAAATCGATGTCGACCCTCACTCCCAACCAATGGCAAGAAGTTAGCCCGTACCTCGATGAAGTTCTGGAGATTGTCCCAGAACAGCGCTCTGCGTGGTTGCTTTCACTCGCCGAGAAAGATGCCAGGCTAGCTTCCATGGTCCGGGAGCTATTGGACGAGCAGCAGCAACTAAAACAAGAAGGTTTTCTTGAGAGATCGCCACTTCCCGCGGGTGGCGCACGCCTTGTCGGCCAGAAGGTCGGCGCCTACACGCTGGTCTCACAGATCGGTCAAGGCGGAATGGGCAGCGTGTGGCTGGCCGAGCGCAGTGATGGCAGATTCGAGCGGCAAGCCGCCGTCAAGTTCGTAAGCATCGCGCTCACCAGTCGTGAGACAGAAGAGCGCTTTAAACGAGAAGGCAGCATTCTCGGCCGCCTTACTCATCCTCACATCGCCGAACTGCTCGATGCCGGCATCTTTGCCGACGGTATCCCTTATCTCATCCTCGAATACGTTGACGGTGTGGCTATCGACAAGTACTGCGACCAAAACAAGCTTGATGTGGACGCGCGTAGCAAACTTTTCCTGGATGTGTTAAGCGCCGTGGCTGAGGCGCATGCCAATCTCATCGTTCATCGCGACATTAAGCCCTCCAACGTGCTGGTGCGCAACGATGGCCAGGTGAAATTGCTGGATTTTGGTATTGCCAAGCTGATTGCCCACGAAGCAGATGCGAGTTCGGCGCCGACCGTGCTCACTATGGAAGGTGGCGGGGCGCTGACTCCGCGATTCGCGGCACCGGAGCAGGTAACAGGCGGAACCGTGACCACCGCTACCGACGTGTATGCGCTCGGTGTACTGCTCTTCTTCTTGTTAACGGGGCAGCATCCTGCGGGTGAAAACACGCATTCTCCGGCGGACTTGGTCAAAGCCATTGTCGAGGTGGAAGCGCCGCGTGCATCCGAAATTGTCTCGGCTGCTAGCGACTCGGCGGAAAAGCGTAGCACCACCCGTGAAAAACTTCGGCGCCAGCTAAAGGGAGATCTAGACACGATTCTCGGCAAAGCTCTGAAGAAGAACCCGCAGGAGCGGTACGCCTCGGTAACTGCGTTTGCGGACGATCTCCGGCGCTATCTCAATCATGAAGCAATCAGCGTGAGGCCCGATACATTCGCCTACCGTACGGCTAAATTTCTTCAGCGCAATCGTATGGTGGTGGCCTTCACCACCATCGCCCTCGCACTCGTGATTGGAAGCCTCTCAACCGGATTGCTGATTGCGAATCGCGAGCGAAAGATTGCTGAACGGCGATTTGCCCAGGTACGCCAACTGGCCAACAAATTCATCGCACTTGACAATGACATCCGGGGCTTGCCCGGTTCGACGAAAGTCAGAATGCAGATGGTCTCCGATTCGCAGCAATATCTGACATCCCTCGGTAGCGACGTTCACGGCGACAAGGATCTGGCGCTCGAGGTCGCTTATGCCTACGTGCGTGTTGCGCATGCTCAAGGCGATCCCACGTCGCCCAACCTCGGCCAGTTCACCGAAGCAGAGGCCAGCCTTGGCAAAGCGGAGAATTTTGTCGATTCGGTATTAACCGTCGATCCCAACAACAGGCGAGGATTATTTATCGCAGCGACCATTGCTCATGATCGCATGTCGTTGGCCGACGAGCAGAATCGCAGGGAGGAAATGGTGTCTTGGGCCGAGAAGACCTCTGGGCGAGTCGATCGCTTCATGAAGCTCGGCAATATCGATCCGAAGGATGTCTACAGCATGGGATATTTTGAGACCAACGCTGCGTACGCCTATGACAATTCCAGACACTTTGAGGAGGCTCGACGCGCCAGTCAGCGCGCTCTCGATATCGCTCAACCGGTTGCATACGCCCATCAACTTGACGGCCCCATCCTTGGCGCATTAACCATTGCGCGCTGGCAGACAGGAGATCTGGATGGCGCCTTGCAGACTGCGCAACAGGCGGTTAAACTCCACGAGACGCAAGCCGCCAGCGGGCACGCATCTCTACGTATCAATCTGGCAGACATGTTGTGCATCGACGGCGTGATTCTAGGGAAGCAGGATGCCGAACCAAGTCTCGTCCGAAGTTCAGATGCGCTCACAACTTTCGATAGAGGTCTGGATATCGGTGAAGAGCTGGCGAAGATGGACCCAACTGATTATCTCAGCCGCCGTACGGTGGCCATGATCGGGTTGGAAATCGGCAATATTCTACGCCATAACGACCCACAGAAAGCTTTAGCGGTCTATGACCACGCGCTTGCACGCATACGGGAGGCGAAGACCAATACCAGCACTCAACTCTATGCCGCCGATTTGCTGGCTGGTTCTTCTTACCCCTCCCGCTGGGTCGGTCGGGACAAAGAAGCCAGACAGCGCATCGAGGAAGCGTTCCAGCTCCTGCGGGACGCTCACGAATTCCCCTCCGACAAAGTCGAACCAATGGGTAGAGCCTATAATGTTGTGAGAGCCTCGGCTGATAACTACGCCGAAACCGGCCAGACCGATAAGGCCATCGTTGCCTACCAGGAACTGCTCGACAAACTGATGGCCGGGAAACCCGATCTGCAAAACGATCTACGGGATACAATCTGCATTTCACGCACCTGGACTGCCTTAGCAAATCTTCTCCGGCGAAGCGGCCGTACCGAGGAAGCCGAGCGCCTCGAAGCCCAGCGAACAGACCTCTGGAATCATTGGAATGGCAAGCTTCCAAATGCTCAATTTCTCCTTCGCCAATCGCTAAGCCAGATCGCTCCACGTACCGCCGTAAGGGATTTGGCCAAGCGCTAGAGTAGAAGCTCTGGCTTTTTCGACCACCTACGCCTCTCCGAAATCCGGAATCGACAAAATTAAACTCGCCGCGCCCTGTCGTCTTTCGATCCCGGTTTCCGATTGATTGAGTAGGACCTCAGGTAGCCTTCCCCGCCGCGGGGACCACTTTTCTTCAAATAAGGAGATTCCTATGCCGTGGAAGAAGGCCTGTTTGAGTGTTTTTCTTGTACTGGTGTGCTGTGCATTGCCTGTCCATGCCCAGCAGGCATCGAGTTCCGATGTCGTGCCTGCACTGGTGAAGTTCACCGGTGCGTTGTCCGACGCTAATGGCGCGCCTCTAACGGGCACCGTAGGAATAACATTCCTGCTCTATAAGGAACAGACCGGCGGTGTTCCGTTGTGGATGGAGACCCAAAATGTGCAAGCCGATAAGAGCGGCCATTATTCGGCGATGTTAGGCTCGGCGTCGGCTCACGGACTGCCTGCCGACGTTTTCGTGGCTGGCGAAGCGCGCTGGCTCGCCGTCCAGGTGAGCGGCCAGGCCGAACAACCGCGCACCCTGTTGTTGAGTGTTCCTTACGCGCTAAAAGCGCTTGACGCTGAAACCATCGGCGGACTGCCCGCTTCGGCGTTCGTGCGAGCGAACTCGGAGAGCAGTGCAGCCAATGGCGGCTCGGCAGCCAGCAATGACGCCGGCGGCTCGAGTGCGACGTTCGCTGCCGCAGGTAGTGGCGTGAAAAAGGAAGCAGCGCAAGCCAACCAGGCAGTGAAAACTCCAGGTGGTCAGGTTGGCTACCTGCCCATGTTCACGTCCGCTAGTGTCATTGCCGACTCGAGCGTCTCCCAAAACAGCGGCGGAGTGAACATTAGTGGCGCGCTCAATATCGCATACACCAAGAACCTCAATGGCGGCATCAATGCCGCGGGACCGGTGACGGCGGAAGGATTTGTGGCGAACCTGAGCTGCTGTGGCGCCACAGCCTTCAGTGGCACGGTGGGTGCCGGCGAGGCAATAATCGGTGATTCCAATTCCGGTACAGGGGTGTACGGGATCGCAACGTCTGGCACTGGGGTCAGCGGCAACGCCAATTCTGGTACAGGAGTCAACGGCAGTACGGCTTCTGGCACCGGCGTATACGGCAATGCCACGACGGGAACAGCCGGAGTTTATGGCGTTCTCGGCAGCGGTGACCCGGTTTACTCTTACGGCGTGTACGGCGAAAACGACAACACGAGCGGAGGAAAGGGTGTGTTCGGAACCAATCCGCATGGCACCGGAGGATTCGGCGTCCAGGGATACGCTACCGGCACGAATGCGATTGGCGTAGCGGGCAGCACGAACACGTTTGGCTCGATAGCGCACCAAGAATTAGGGTATACGCCGATCGGCGTTATCGGGGATTCGAGCACGGGTGTCGGAATTATGGCTGCCTCAGATAACGGCTTTCCCCTGCTCGTCGAAAATAGCGGAACCAAAGATGCGGTGTTCGTCTATGCGCAGGGTGGAGGCTATCCGATTGTCGCTCAGGGCAACTCCGGGTATCTGGTCTTGGACGAGTTTGGCAACCTTAGCGTCACCGGCGCGATCGTTGGAGCGGTAAAGGACTTCAAGATTGACCATCCGCTGGATCCGGCTAACAAGTATCTCTACCACGCATCGATCGAATCCTCGGAGACGAAGGACCTTTACGACGGTGTCGCTCTCCTGGATAGCAACGGGTCCGCGACCGTGATGCTGCCCGACTGGTTCGAGGCAGTAAACGGTGATTTCCGATATCAACTCACTGCCATAGGAGCGCCAGCGCCGAATCTTCATATCGCGCAAGAGATCTCCAGTGGCCAGTTCATCATTGCGGGAGGGCAAGCCGGAATAAAGGTGTCCTGGCAGGTTACCGGAGTGCGCCATGACGCCTACGCTAAGGCTCATCCGCTGCAGGTCACCGTGGATAAGCCCGAAGGTGAGCGTGGTTATTACATTCACCCCGAACTCTATGGGGCTCCCCCGGAGAAGAGCCTCGCCTCAGTTCAGCGCGCCGCAGTAATGCAGCAGATTAATCAGAAGTAGGATCAGTAAGTTCGCGGGTGCTCCATCCTAAGATACTTCCTGCGGCGTTAGGGTGGAGCATTTCGCCAATCACGGCCGCGGCGAGTGTCGTGCGCTGAAAGGGTCGGACGTGGGTTGGCTTGACGCCGCTGCAAGCGTTAATCCCATCGACTGGAAACTGCGTTCCGGGATGCGCCAGAAGGATTCTCCGTTGTCGTTTCCGGCAATTCTGGGCCGCGATGTGAGCGGCACTGCCGCGATCAGTACCGTACTTCCGCTAATCTGCGGTTCGGGAACGTGGTCCTCAAATTTGAGCTTCTCGGGACCGCCGTACTCATGCAGCACCACAGCCTTCATCGCGTATCTCCCACCCGCCGAGCTTCAAGCATGGACCCGACGAGATCATACCCCCAGCCTCATTTGAAGTAAGTCTGGCCCAGCGCCCGTGTAGTCGACAAGCAGCGCTCGGTCGCGTTTATCTTTGAATCGTGGATAATCGAGGGCTAGCCACAGGGATGCGCTTGTTCCGCTGTCAGCCAGTTTCCCAACCGCAGACCTAACTTCTTGACTCCTTATCGCACGGCGGATTTAGTCGGATAACCTTATATCAAGCCGAGATGGTCCGGATACTTGGCCTGCAGCGAGCTCACCAAGGTCTCAAATTCAGGAAAGGTTCGCAGATTTTGGAGGCAATCGTCTCTCAGAAAAAACGGCCAGCAAGCAAATCCGTGATTGACAGCGCGTTCGAGCCATTCAAAAGCTACATCATGCCGACCCGACAACGAAAAGATGCAAGCGATCTGATAGTAGGTGTGGTGAGCATGCCCAAAGGATTTTGCGCTACTGCAGGCGCGCGCCACACACTCAAGCGCCGCTTCACTGTTCCCCAGCAAAGCCCAATAGACACCCAGCAAACTAACAATTAGAGGTTCTTCGGGAAAGAGCTCGGTCGCCTCGTCGAGTAGAGCTTTCGCCTCTTTCCAATCGCCGGTTATCATGGCTGGCTGCGGCGCAAAGTAAATTGCATACTTGTGCATTCGATTCTCGGCCCGCCAGGCTTGGATCTGTTCTCGTGCCAAACCGAGCTCTCGGGTCCAGATGTAGACTTGGACGATGCCGTGACTAACGGTCTTCCTGGGCTGGAACGGTCGCCCTCTTTCGTACATCTCACGAGCACGGTCGAGCAGACCGATGTGAGCCAGGATTGCACCCAGGCGGTTGTATGCGCGCGGTAGGTTCTTCTGCAGAACAATCGCTTTGCGGAGTTCAGCGATGGCGTCGAGATGTTGGAAATTTCTTGACGGGCTCCAAAGCAGAAAAGCTCTGGCCACGTGCGCTTCCGGCAGGTCCCGACTTAGTTCAAGCGCGCGAGCGCAATGAAACTCGGCTTTGTCCCACCATTTGCTCGCTGGATCGGACTCAAGATAGCGAGTCGCGCAGGCAAGTGACAGAGTTGCATGGGCAAGAGAGAAGCCCGGATCTCGCGTCACCGCATTGCTCAATCGTTCGATTGCTTCACCTGACAGCGCAGGATCTCCCGAAGAGCTAAGACGGTATCCTCGCATAAATTCCGCGTAGGCCAACTGGTCTTTGCTATAGCGCCGACTCGACGCCGTCTGAGGGCGCAAGGGTCTGTTCAATGCACTCGCGATTTGTTTAGCAATTTCATCTTCCAGTTCCGCAAGATGATCGAGGTCGAGGTCGCGCTTCCATGTGAAGCCTGCGCCCTGCAAATGTGTGTCGAACATTTGTAGCGCAAGACGCCATTGTCCCTTTGATTCTCGGATCGCGCCATGGACGACAAAGCGAACACCGAGGCGTGACCCGACATCCGATGCGCTCATTTCTGCCGAGACGCTAAGCATTGACGAGGTTGGCAGAACATCTACATCCTTCAGATTCCCAAGCCGCGACACCAATGCGTCCGCAAAACCGAGAGATACGCCTTTGTCGTCGGAAATATTACCGAGCAAGCACAGAGGTATTACGGCAAGGGTCGGGCGTTCCTCGTTAAGAGGAACATGCCTGCGGTTGGAAGTTGCTGCCTGACTTTCGCCGAAGTCGGAACTCTGGAAGTACGCATCAATTACGCGCACCGGTCCGATGAATCGATACCCTTTCCCAACCACCGTCTCCAAAAAACGAGGCTTAGCTGGGCTATCGCCCAAGGCTGTCCTGATTTTTCGGATGACGTTGTTGACAGTGGCTTCGGTATCAACAAAGAGGTCCGAACGCCAAAGTTTCGTGACAATGTCCTTGCGCGTAACCAGCTGCTCGCGGCGACCTACGAGGAAAATCAGCAGCTCCATGGGCTTCTTCTCCAGTTTAACCGGCCGCCCACGGCGCCGGAGTTCATAGCGACCCAGGTCCAACTCAAATTCTCCGACTTGTTGTTTTGGGCTCTGCATGGACTTCCGTTGCACGCATTATCCCCTAAGATTGAATAATTTACGACGATAGATGAAAGATATGGAAGCGTTATGCCGTCAAGATTGCAAAGATGCTTTGGTTGGGGGATTATCGTGGCAATTGTTATCGACTTCAATTGTGGAGGTTGGGTCTATGAGACGGCGGGAATATTTGAAGATGACGTTAGGCGCAATGCTGTGCGGGCTGACTTTGGTCTTTACCCTTGCGGGCCAGACCGGTTCTGCAAAACACGCGTTCACTCCCGATGCGGTTCCATACGGTCCGGCGCCGGCATTTGTACCCGCGGGCGCCCAACTCGCAGTTCTTGAGGGCAATCCAGCTGCAACGACCGGAGATTATACCGTGCGCTTGAAGATGCCTGATGGGTATCGCATCGCGCCACACTGGCATCCTGAACGGGAAAACGTCACTGTCATTTCAGGGACTTTCAAAGTTGGTATGGGGGATCGCTTTGACGAAAGCAAGATGGGCGATTTCCCGGCCGGCAGTTTCGCTTATCTCGACCCGGACATGCATCATTACGCGATGGCAAGCGGACAGGTCGTAGTGCAAGTTCATGGAACTTCTCCTTTACGGTTCAATTATGTCAATCCCGACGATGACCCAAGCCGAAAAAAGTAATTCGAGGGAGCATGCTGCATACCAGTCTGGATCGACGAGCGCGATGCGCTTGCCCTGCATGATCGCCTGCTCGCGCTGCACGGCGGGGCGGTGGGATTGCGCGACGATGGCTTGTTGAAATCAGCCCTGGCTCGGCCGCAACAGCACTTCGCCTATGCCGAGTCTCCCGACATTGTCGACGTGGCCGCCGCGTATACCTGGGGCATCGTGCGCAGCCGTCCTTTCGTAGATGGCAACGAGCGCACGGGGTTTGTGGTGGGAGTGCTGTTTCTCGAACTCAACGGTTATCGCTTCCACGCTAGCGAGGAAGACGCAGCGCGAATGGTCCTGGAGTTGGCGAGCGGGAACCTCGACGAAGCAGGCTATATCGCTTTTCTTCACGCTTATGCATCGCTCGGGAAAAAATGAAACAGCATTTCCGTGCCCAACAGGGCGAATCTCTGGTTGCAGGCAGGATTGCACGGGACGACGAAAAGAATCACCGCACGTAAGCAATATTCGCTGAACGCGACCTGCTCTGCCGGGCATAGGCAGCAATTATAGGAATTGCGATTGTCGCAGTCACAAGTTGACTCCAAGATGGACATTGGCCTCCACACGTTCTAGCATTTCTTAACTCATGGAGCCGCCTTCCAAGTTCATCGGCCACATTCTCAGCCACTATCGCATCGTCGAACAGATTGGCGCAGGCGGCATGGGCGTGGTGTATCGCGCGCACGATGAGCAATTGGACCGCGATGTCGCGCTCAAAGTGCTGCCCTCAGGAATGTTGGCAGATGATGCCGCGCGAAGGCAATTCCGCAAAGAAGCGCTGGCGCTCGCCAAGCTGAGTCATCCGAATATTGCCACGGTTTTCGAGTTCAGTTCGCACCAGGGTGTGGACTTCCTGGCGATGGAACTGATTCCCGGCAAGCCCTTGAGCGAACGGCTCCTTAGTGGTGCGATGCCACAGCCGGAAATCGTTCGCCTGACGACGCAACTGGCGGAAGGCTTGGCTGCGGCGCACGATCAGCGAATCATTCATCGTGATCTCAAACCGGCAAACCTGTTTGTAACGACGGACGGACGGCTCAAAATTCTCGACTTCGGGCTGGCAAAACACGCACCCACATCGAGCGAAGCCGACGTGACGCGCAGCATCACGGCGGATAGAGATACGGTTTCAGGCACCGTCCCCTATATGTCGCCGGAACAGCTGCGAGGGTTGCCGGTCGACCCGCGCAGCGATATTTACGCGGCCGGAGCGGTTCTGCACGAAATGGCGACAGGACAGCTGGCATTTCCGCAGATCCAGGGCGCGGAGCTGATGGGCGCAATTTTGTATGAGCCTCCAGCGCCGGCGCGGTCGGTGAACAAGTACGTTTCTGCTGGACTCGAGAGCATCATTTCTAAGTCGCTGGCGAAGGATCCATCGCAACGGTATCAATCGGCGCGCGAGTTGCGAGTGGCGCTGGAGGGACTTTCCACCACCACGAGCGATTCCGGGAGATTGTTTCCGCTTGAGCTGCCCAAGAAATCGCAGATCGCACTCGCGGTTATCGCTGCTGTCGTTGTTCTCGCAGGCTTAGGAATCGGCCTGAATATTTTTGGAGTTCGCGCCCGGCTGTTCGAGCACACAGAATCCGCAACAACCGGAGTATCGGGGACGCCGGGTCCATTAACCCACGGGCGGCGATCGGTCGCCGTGCTGGGGCTGAAGAACGTTTCCGGTCAGGCGGACAAGGCATGGCTCTCGACTGCGCTTGCTGAAATGCTGACCACGGAACTGGGCGCGGGCGAGGAATTGCGAACCGTCGCCGGCGAAAACGTGGCGCAAATGAAAACCAACCTGGCTTTGCCAGATGCCGACAGCTATGGCCGGGAAACACTGGCCAAGATTCGCGAAAACCTGAACGCAGATGAAGTTGTGGTCGGTTCCTTCGTTCCGTTAGGGAAAGATCAGATCCGGCTCGATCTGCGATTGCAGGACGCGGTTGCGGGGGAAACGCTGGCGGCGGTATCCGCCAAAGGACGCGAGGATCAAATCGACGATCTGGTAAGCCGCGCAGGCGCCGAACTGCGCCGAAGGTTGGGTGCCGGTGCGATTTCGGCGACGGATGCGGCAGCGGTGAAAGCATCGTTGCCGTCGAACGCGGAAGCGGCCCGGCTCTATTCCCAGGGATTGGCCAAGCTCCATACCCGTGACACGCTGGCGGCACGCGATCTGCTGCAAAAATCGTTGGCGCTCGAACCTGGCTTCGCGCTGGCGCACTCGGCGTTGGCAACGGCGTGGACGACCCTCGGCTACGACGGCAAGGCAGCGGTGGAAGCGAAGACGGCGTTTGATTTATCCGGCGGGCTAGGCCGCGAGGACAAGCTCGCGATCCAGGCACGTTATTTGGAAGCGAACCATGACTGGGAAGGAGCGATCGGCATTTATCGCACGCTCACGCAGTTCTTTCCCGACAATCTTGAATATGGCTTGCTGCTGGCATTGGCGCAAAACTCGGCGGGCAAATCCAAAGACGCACTGGGGACGCTCCAACAATTGCGGCGGTTGCCGGCCCCGGCATCCGAAGATCCACGTCTCGATTTGGCCGAAAGCAGTGCTTATTACAGCCTCTCGAAATACAAGGAGGCGGGCGACGCAGCGGCGCGTGCCGCGGCGAAGGCACGGGCCAGCGGACAGCGGCTGGTGCTGGCGCAGGCGCTGAATCAGGAAGCAGCTGCCTTTCGCTATCAGGATCAGATTGACAAATCGAACGCCGCATTCCAGAACGCACAGCGAACTTACACCGAGGCGGGAGATCGATTGGGCGCGGCTAATGCCGCCATGGGACTCGCAACCAATCTCTATCAGCACGGAGACCTGAGCGGCTCGCGGCAACTGAATGAGCAAGCGCTGGCCGTCTTCCGCGAAGTGGGCTCGCAACGCAATACGGCTACCTGTCTGGTTGATATTGCAATCGGACTCTACGATCAGGGCGATCTTGCACGGGCACAAAAGATCTACGAAGAAGCGCTCAGCATTCAGCGCAAGATTGGGGACAAAGATAGCCAGGCGAATACGCTCAACAGCATCGCGAATGTGTTGGCCGATAAGGGCGATCAAGCGGGAGCGAAAGCGAAATACGAAGAAGCGCTCGCAGCCTTCCGAGAGACGGGCAGCCAATTCGAAATTGCCATGACCATGAGCAACATCGGCGAGTTGTATCTGGACGAGGGTGATCTGCCGGAAGCAAAGAAAATGTTCGAGCAGGCACTGGAGATCAAACGCAACCTGCACAATCGGCATTCTGAGGCGTACACACTTTCGGCGCTAGGAGATCTTCTGCTGTATGAAGGCGACATCCCGGCAGCTCGGAAAGCGCATGAAGACGCGCTGGCCATACGGACGCAGTTGGGAGAAAAAGGGACAGCTGCCCAGGATTCGCTGGCGCTGGCGGGACTGACGTTAGAGGACGGGCATCCTGAGGCAGCGTTGGAGGCGGCACGCAAGGCTGCGGCCGATTTCCACACGCAGAACCAAGCCGACTATGAAGCGGCTGCTCACACGCTGACCGCGCGCTGCCTGCTGCAGTCGGGAAAACTTGCCGAGGCAACGGCGGAAATTCAGCAGGCGCAAAAGATGGTGAAGACTGACGATCATGTGGCGCATCTTCCGGTAGCGATCGCCAGCGCGCGAATCGCGACGGCGTCTCGAGATCTGGCAACCGCTCGAAAAATCCTCAACGAGGCGCTGTCCGAGGCGACGAAAGCGAACCTGCTCTTCCTTCAATACGACGCTCGGCTCGCTCTGGGTGAGTTGGAAATCGAATCCGGCAAAGTGGCCGCCGCACGCACGCGGCTGACAACACTGCGGAAAGACGCCGAGGGCAAAGGATTTCTGTTGATTGCACGCAAGGCTGCTACAGCGTTGAAGGGATAGTGCATGCTTTTGGGCAGTCCGACCTTCGACGTCAGGCCAGTGCCGCGAACCGGTGTGCGCCAAATAAAGCACCAAAAAACCTTCACGGACTCGACGCCGTTTCCAAGAAGTTCGAGATGCGGCGGACTTCGGGATATGCGTCAGGATACGACCAGACAGCGAGATGTGCGTCGCCGATGTCGTAGTAACTGCATAGTCCCTTATACGGGCAGAAAGTTTGAACTTCGACAGGAGTGAGCGTGGACTCATCAACGTCTGCGCGTGGAACGTACCAGCGTGGCGCGAAGCCGGATTCGTAGAGAGCGAGCGCCTGCTTAGTTTAGTTTGTGTCGGCGATGATCCGGTCACGATGTCGAACCACGAGATGACGAGATGTCTGGCGGATATCGATGCGGTGGTAACTGTCGGCGGCATGACCTACAATTCGTTCGTCTTCTTCGTAGAAGGCATCCATGGCTAGCCATGCGAAGGCAACCCGTCCCTGCAACTCGCTTGCGTATGCGGGCACGTCGATGCGTTGCCGCGCCCCTCGCTGTGCCTTCCGCTCGCCCGCCTCAACGGAATACCAGGATGTGAGCCCAAGATCGGGATGGCCCGTCGTATTCTCGGTACGGTTTAGTGTGTTTGGAGAAATGTCGGTCGCCGGAAAGTAGGCCATCGGATACCCGTTGCAACGTAACGACGACGGTGGGGAAATATGTGCTGCGGGTAACCCACCACGACACATACCTATGATGAGGCGGGTGAGCCCGCGCCCTGCACTACCACCGAGTCAGTTCGGCCGGCTATCGTCATTGTACACGGTATCCCGGGCGTTTCAACGAGTCTCCCGTTTTCAATCAGGACAACACGATCTGCAATAGCGATAGTCTGAGGGCGATGTGCAACCATCACCCGGGTCATTTTGAGCGCCGAAAGACTCTGCACAATGAGCTCCTCGGTTTCCAGATCCAGATGGCTGGTGGCCTCATCGAAAACCAAAACCGACGGCCTGCGGTAGAGCGCTCTGGCGATCAGAATGCGCTGTTTTTGCCCACCCGATAAGCTCGTTCCCATGTCGCCGACCAAGGTGTTGTACCCCATGGGCATGGCGGCGATGTCATCATCAATGCATGCCAGGGCTGCGCATTCCCTGACACGCTCGAGATCAGGCGCATCGTCGAAGAAGTGAATATTTTCGCTGATTGTTCCGGAAAAAAGATTATCCTCCTGCATTACAAAACCGATCATTCTGGTGATCTCGACACGGTTGCGGTGCACCGATGTGGCACCGAAAAGAACTTCGCCCTGATGCGGCTGAAGCAACCCTGAAATCAGCTTCAGCATGGTTGACTTGCCTGCGCCGGATCGTCCCGTTATCGCAACGCATTCCCCGGGCGACACTCGAAAGTTCACATCCTGAAGAAGCCAAGGATCGGTATCCGAGTAGCGATATGAGAGGGAGCGAACCTCAAGCGCAGGCAGAGCGGGATTTGTGAACTCTAACATCGGCCCAGCCCCACTCGGCTCGGGAGGTTCAAGAACAATGTCCGACAATCTCTCGGCTTGCAAAGACAGAAGCCGCAACTCGAAAAGGCGGTCGATTAGCGTGCCGGTACGGCTGTTGAACTGCTCTTTGTAAGAGACGAATGCAAACAGCATTCCTACCGAAAAAGAATGCGCCAACACCAATGTTGCGCCAATCCAAACAACCAACACGGACTCTAAGCCAAAGATTGCGATATTCGCGGCTCGTGCCAAGATCGCAAGTTTGTCGGCCGTGAGCTTGGCGTTGGTTGCGTCTACCATGAGATTCAACCAATTTGCCTTTCTCTGTGCCTCTCTGCTGTAGATCTTAATCGACTGAATGCCGCGAAGAGTTTCAATAAGAAAGCCCTCCTGTTTCGCCGAACGGATAACATACTCCTCAGTTGCTCTGCGGCAACTCCCGTAGAAGAGCATTCTCAGCAGAAAATATAGAACCACAGTTCCAAGCGCAATAGAACCGAGCACGCCACTATATACAAACATCACGGTAAGCATCAGGAACGCCATGATCCCATCGATAAACGCTTCGACGAGGTTCGAGGTGAGGGCCTCCTGGATGGTTCGAACCGAATCAAAGCGCGAGATCAAGTCACCCAGGAATCGTTTCTCAAAGAAACCAACCGGCAGCCGGAGAAGATGAGTAAATAAGTTAGAGAACCACTGAATATTAAGATTGGTGCCAAAGTAGAGAGCCGTCCAGCTTCGGATGGCGGCGACGATCGATTGCACGATGACGAGAAGCGTAAATCCTAAGGCGATCGTAACCAGGAGGTTACGATCGCCATTGATGAGCACGCCGTCGACCACCCATTGAAGCAAAAATGGAAAGGCAATGGCCAACAGTTCGAGAACCACTGCCAAAATTAAGAGACTGCTGACCGCGCTTTTCAGGCCCACCACGCGTCCAGTTAGATCCTTCAAAGTGATGCGCCGTGCCTCATTCTTGAACTCAAATGTTGCCCCGGGCTGAAGCTCCAGGACAACACCCGTGAAGTGCTTACTGGCTTCCGAAAATGAGAGCTTTCGCACTCCAAATGCGGGATCATGAATGATGATGGAGGAGCGCCGCACCTCTTTCAGCACGACAAAATGGGTCATGTTCCAGTGTAGGATGCAGGGGGTTTGCAATCGGGCCAGGTGCTCGAGTTCAACGCGCAGGGGCCGACCTTCCATCTGCATGCGGTTGGCAAGCGCCACTACCTGGGCCAGACTAAGACCCTTGAGAGACACGGCAAAGCGTTGGCGCAGTGAAGGAAGGTCGACGGAATGTCCGTGGTAGCCGGCGACCATCGCCAGACAAGCAAGACCACACTCTGCTGCTTCGGCCTGAAGAATGAGCGGCAACTTGCGCCCGAAGCCTAGATGAAGATTAGGATTATTCATGCTGCCAACCTCCTCCGAAAATTCAAAACCGGCTCAAGCATCCAATCAATCAGACGACGCCGCTCCAACAGAATGTCGGCATCAAGCGCCATTCCCGCTTGTAAGGCGTGCGGTTGCCCGTTGAGCATGATGGTCTGCTCGGGAAGAGTAACAATGATCTCGTACATTGGTTCTTCAACGTTTCGATCCGTACGCAACGAGTATTCCTCAGCACTCAATGCGACGCCGGAGACTTGGGTAACCACACCCTGTTGTTGTCCGAATTTTTCAGAGGGATAGGCCTGGTAACGCACCACTACCTTCTGGCCAGTTTTGACACACCCGAGCGTGCGGCTCGGAGCAAATAGATGTGCTTGTAACGTTGCCGGGGTAGGTACGAGCGTTGCCAGTGCGGTGTTGGGTTGCACAGTAATGCCGACTTTGTCGAGGATCGCAGAAATCGTTCCATCTGCCGGCGCCCGCACCACCCCTCGACGGCTGACCTCGTGTTCGCTCAATTCTCCTTCGATTTCGCTTATGCTTCTCTCTAAGCCGGCGACTTGCACTTGCGCCTGTAGAGGGATCCTTTCCATTTGTGATTGGAGGTCTTTGCGTTCGCTTTCTAAGGCAACTTGTGAGCGTTCGAGCTCTTCGAGTGCCTTCTGTTGTTCGAGGGGGTTGGTCTCCTTCTCCTCCAGTTCTAATGTGCTAATAAGATCGGCACTCCGTAGTTGGCGATATCGATCAAGTATTTGCTCGGCTATGGCCAGTTTTTCCCGGGTGGCCTCGGTTTCCGAAGCCAAATGTAATTGTTCTTCCTGAACTCTGTTGAGTCGGTCCCGGAGATCTTTTTGCTGTTGGACACTAACATTCAGTGTGTTGGTACGCTCCAGTATCAGACTTTGCTGACGGCTCAGGAGTTCATCGCGGATTTCGGTCTCGGTAGAACCAAGAGCTAAGCTGCTCCTGTCGGAAGACAGTTCGAATAAGATCTCTCCTTTTCGCACCGCCTGACCTTCGTGCACATGACAAATCAGAAGAGTGCCAGGGAGAGGGGCATAAAGCTTAATCAGGCCTCGATTGGGTAACAGGATCCCTGAGCTATGCACCTTGTTCGTATAGTGCCCGAAAATAAGAAAGGTAATTATAGCGATGACAAACCCCAGCGCCAGCAACAGAAAGACTGAAAGTGCGATAGGACGTAGGAGTATGACTTCTCCGTAGGGCTTATCTGTTTGCATCGCCTCGGGGCGGAAGAGCGGCAGGTCGCCAACCCGAATCTGGTTTCTTGTGCTTGTCCGTTGAGCAGATCGGGAAGAGCTTTGGCGAATAACAGTAGTCTCTAGTAATTGAGCCATGTTACACAGTCCCCCGCTGCGTATTCTTAATCTGCCGAGAAAGCCCGCTGGCAGTTGAACGAGTTTGTTCGTTTGTGGCCTTCTGCTCTTGCGACATCGCTTGATCCTACTTTCGGTCTAAAGTGGGTTCGGATCAAAGGAGAAGGCAGGGGCGCAGCCTTCAACTCGCGCCCCGACCCCCGTGTGTTTGTTTTCTTTATTTTGCTTGTTGGTCGTCGACGCCACAAGGCGTAGACGTGTTCGCACAAGTACAACCCGCCGAGACTACATCCAGTTCCTCAGGGTGCAGTTCGCGTGCCAGTTGACGAGCGATCGAACGAGTTTGGTTCTTCGAGTTGTTCTGTTCTTGAGACATCGCTTGATTCTCCTTTTGGTTTTGAATTGGGGCTCTGACTTACCAGGGAAGGGCCGCGAGCGAGCCCTTCATCTCGCGGCAGATCTTGTTGTGATCCTGCTACTCCGGATGCACGAATGGGTTAGCTGCCGTAGCCAGGTCGCAGTCCGACTGGAATGCGGGATAGGCTTCAGACTGAAGAAACGAGGAAAACGAATGCGATGGCCATTGCCCCTGGTCGAATCGAAAGTCGGGGCGTGGATCGAGTGAGAACGCAGCGAAAACAGATAACAGCGGCAGCTGCGGCAACTGCTCTTCCAACCAAAGGAACTGCCCCATTTCGTTAATTTCTAGAAAGGTGAAAGATCCATCTGGCCCCTCGACGAAATCATAGCTTCCATGCAGCAGCCCCAATTGAGCCGATAACTCCATACAGCGTTCCAGGAATTCGGGCCCTAGTTCCATAGGCTCCATCGGCGATTCGAGCCGCAAATCGGAACGAAAGTCTACCGCTCCCATCGAACTCCGCTGCGACCAAATTCGAACCGCGTGGTAAGAACTTCCAAAGAAAGTGATGCGCACGTCGCTTTTCTTCTGAACGTACGTCTGGTAAATGGCCGGGCAGGAGCTAAATGCGGCGTCATCTTCCAACAGTTCCTGGGTTAGCGGCGTGGTGAACACGGCGCTCAAAGTCCCGGTGGCGTGGTTCTTCCAGAAAGCAGGTGTAAAGAATTTGCAGACTACCTTCCCTCCGTTCTCTCGATAGAATTGCCGGATTTCGTCCGGATCGTTAGAGAGCAATGTCTCAGGAATCGCGAAACCGGCCTTGCGCGCCGCAAGTAGTTGCTGCGGCTTGATATCAGCTTTTTCCCGTGTGTCCAAAGGGTTAATCCAAACCGAGTGAGGGGAAAAAATGGACCGGATACCTTCGCAACTCTCGCGGGCCTGCATTAGTGCCATCTCGACATCGGCGCTCGCGAGTCCCGGAGAAATCGCCGCGGGACGGAACAGCCGCCGCGCCCAGATCGATTGATACGTGTCCGATAAACCGGGTAGCCGGAACTGGGGATCAGACGAATTCGAAATACGGACTGAGGTGCGCTGCTCTTCGGGGAACTCGGAGAGTGACCATCGATCGCAACGAACGCCCACCCGATTCAATGCCCAAATCAGAGCGCAACCATGAATATCAGTGCGCTCCGTGATGATAAGAACAGCCATAATGTGCCTCTTTCTAGTGTTGGTCGGAGTTCGGAGCAAAGAAACTCAGGCATTGAGAAGTTCTCTCAGGAGGCCCATTCTTGCCCTCTAATCTTGAAATCGGAAATGGCAAGCAGAACACGACACGTGACTCACCCCGCCAAGGCCCCGACTTAGAACGCCTCGCATCGCTGTCCACGACTTATCTCGCAGATTCTTTTACGAAAAATAGGTTTCTCGATGGTCGCGGCACCCACACTTTCTTCACATCAATTCAGACCAATTCAGATCAATTCAGATCGGTCCATGAATGTTCCCCTCTGACCTAAACAGAATTCCTGCTAAAGAACGGAATCAACGATTTTGGATCTTTCGCCGGAAAGCAGCCTGCGCCCCTTTGAAGCGTTTGTTCGCATTAGTGAGGGAAGCCAGGCTCAGTTGTTCGTGTTCCTTTGAGGGTGGGTGATCGTCACCTGGGCACGACCTTATCGCGGTGCCGGATCGTGTTGTGCTTCTTGCCGAATATCAGTTGATGAAAAATTCTGTTGAACGAAACCGCTTTGTGGCGGACGCTATCGCGTGCCCGGGGCAAGCGACATCGGAGATTTGAGACCGCGAATCTTGCAGAACGGTCTGTCTAGCGTTACGATGAGGCGAACTTGACCTTCGGTTTGATGGTTACATTGATGAACTTCAATTTGAATGTCTCTCCGCAACTATTTGCCTTTTTCAATAACTTCCAAACCGAAATCGATCGAAATCACATAGCGCCCGCCACGAACAAAGCGGCTTCCTAGCGGCGGCTTCGCTCAACCGACTCTATCGCCAGTGCTCAGGCGGCTACCTCCTCTGCGCTCCGACGGTTTCTCGGCCTGAGCACTGGCGATGGAGTCCTAGTAGGTTCACACTCATCCTGCGAAAAGGCGAATGGACGGCCCCAAACTCGCGCTATCGCTAGAGTCAGCTACTCAGCCTCAAACCGTATCCGTTGATGCGGTCAGATTCAGCTAACTAAGAGAACGTGAAGCCGCTTGAGCAAATCGCGCTGTTCAGCATCCGACACCCCGTCAGGCTCCTCGCCAACGATGACGGGCACGGGAAGCTATTTGTATAGCGGATCTGCACCATACGCGTTTTGATTTGTGCCGTGTCGGGTTGACCCGGTACATGAGACGGAATCTCGCGCAATTACACATTGCCTTCATCCACGTCTACAGATTCAAGCTTCAAGTCTGAGCCGCTGCGCGCTCGCGGTATTCGTGACGGCTGAATTTTTCGGCATCCCTGTCGTCTTTTGCCTGCCATTTCCGATTTATTGAACAGAAGCCGCGAAGATCTGGGTCGCGGACGGTTCTCAAAGATTTAGAAGGAATTGCCATGAAATTGAACACGTTGGTCAAAATTTCGCCCGTAGGTCGTAAAGCTAATTGCCCTGGGGAGTCCGAACGCCGCCTATGCACACGCGGGGGACGGGTGTGGCTGCAGGTAGCCGCGATGGCCTGCGTAGCGGTGCTCGCGGTCGCGGTGCCCGCAGGGGCGCAAAGGGTCACTACCACGGTCAGCGTCGGGAGCGCGCCCTTTGCGGTGGCCGTCAACCCGGTCACCAACCAAATCTACGTGGCCAACGACAACGGCAATACCGTCACGGTGATCAACGGCACCACCAACGCAACTACCACCGTCAGCGCCGGGAGCGCGCCCTCGGCAGTGGCCGTGAACCCCATAACGAACCAAATCTACGTGACCAACGCCGCCAGCAACACCGTCACGGTGATCAACGGCGCCACCAACGCCACCACTACGGTCAGCGTCGGGACGGTGCCTCAAGCGGTGGCGGTCAACGCCGTGACCAACGAAATCTACGTGGCCAACTACGGCAGCAACACCGTCACGGTGATCGACGGCGCCACCAACGCCACCACGACAGTCAGCGTCGGGTCCGGCCCCTTCGCCGTGGCCGTCAACCCGGTTACCAACCAAATCTACGTGGCCAACCTCGACGGCAACACCGTCACGGTGATCAACGGCGCCACCAACGCGACCACCACGGTCAGCGTCGGGTCCGAACCCGGCTCCGTGACCGTCAACCCGGTCACCAACAAAATCTACGTTGCCAACACCAACCCGGCCACCAACACGGTCACGGTGATTGACGGCGCCTCCAACGCGACCACCACGGTCAGCATCGTGGGCACGCCCGGCTCCGTGACCGTCAACCCGGTCACCAACAAAATCTACGTGCCCAACCAAAGCACAAGCGGCACCCTCACGGTGATTGACGGCGCCACCAACGCGACTACTTCGCTCAGTATAGAAGACTACCTCCTTGGCGTGGCCGTGAACCCCATCACCAACCAGATCTACGTGGGCAACACCAACCTTATGAACAGCAACAATGTCACGGTGATAAACGGCGCGACCAACGCCTTCACCGCCACGGTCAATCTCGAGTTGAACCCGAACTTGAACGAGAGCCCCGGCGCCATGGCCATCAACCCCGTCACGAACAAAATTTACGTGGCCCAGCCCAACATCAATACCGTTGTGGTGATTGACGGCGCCACCAACTCCACTACCTTCGTCAGCGCTGGGACCAACCCCGAACCCGTGGCGGTCAACCCTGTCACCAACGAAATCTACGTGGGCAACTACGAAAGCAGCAACACAGTCATGGTGATTGACGGCGCCACCGACGCGACCACCACGGTCAACATCGGAGCCAGCCCCTATACCTTGGCCGTCAACCCCATCACCAACAAAATCTACGTGGCGGACTATTCCAGCGCCACCGTCACGGTGATTGACGGCGCCACCAACGCGACCACCACGGTCAACGCCGGGACCAACCCCGACGCCTTGGCCGTCAACACCGTTACCAACAAAATCTACGTGGCCAACGGCGTTTTGAACGGAGGCGTCACGGTGATTGATGGAGCGACCAACTCCACCACCACGATTAACACCGGGTTCGTGGCCTTCGCCTTGGCGGTCAACACCGTTACCAACAAAATCTACGTTGCCAACGAATTCAGCACTAGCGTCACGGTGATTGACGGCGCCACTAACACGTTCACTAACGTCACTGCGGGAGGCCCCCTCGCCTTGGCCGTGAACCCCATCACCAACCAAATCTACGTGGCCAACGGCAGCAGCAACACCGTCACGGTGATTGACGGCGCCACCAACGCGACCACTACGCTAAGCGTCGGAACCGACCCCTATGCTGTCGCCGTGAACCCCATCACCAACCAAATCTACGTGCCCAACTATCTCAGCAGCACCGTCACGGTGATTGACGGCGCCACCAACACGACCAGCGTTGTCGGCATCGAGACCACTCCCATAGCCGTGGCCCTCAACCCCATCACGAACGATATCTACGCCCCAAACGGGACCAGCAACAACGTCACGGTG
>Ga0209624_10000474_pt1 | contig 35262 bp, 31 predicted proteins | sample JacPinW_OM2H0_O1_FD_188565 | JGI IMG/M metagenome (GOLD analysis project Ga0209624, IMG submission 188565) | Forest soil microbial communities from Algoma, Ontario, Canada - Jack Pine, Ontario site 1_JW_OM2H0_O1 (SPAdes) (version 2) | ecosystem: Environmental > Terrestrial > Soil > Boreal...
AGGATCGCGCTGAGGTGGCGCTCCTGCGAAAAGCGGGCGTTAACCGCCTGCTTGCCGGCCAGCCCCATCTTCATCTGTCTGTCGGGGTCGGCGAGGAGCTCGTTCAACGCTCTGGCGAGCTCTGACGCGTCGCCCGGCGTGACGCACAGGCCGCTGACACGATCGTCGAGCCAGTCCTCGATGCCGCCGGTGGCGCTGGCGACTACGGGTCTACCGGCGGCCAGCGCCTCGATGCCCACGAGCCCAAATGGCTCGGGCCACAACGAAGGGACCACGACCACCGACGCGTCGGCGAACTCCTGCGCGAGTTGCTGGGAGTCGAGCCAGCCCTTGAACGACACGCGACTCTCTACACCGATGCGCCTGGCCAGTCGACGCATCGCCTCGAGCTGGCGGCCGTCTCCACAGATCACGAATTCGCCGTCCACCTCACGCGCTGCTCGAATCAGTACTGCGACCCCCTTTTGCCTTACAACGCGGCCCGCGAACACGACCCGCCGGCGGTGCTCGTGGCCGCTCCCGGACCGGGCAGCAATCGTGGCGGGAAAGGGCACGATCTGCCGCCGCGTCAGGCCATTGGCAGCCAAGTGACGGTCGACGGCTGAAGAATAGGACACGACCAGATCGGCGCCTTGCAACGCCTGCGCACGACGCCCGGCGTTCACATATCGAGTTGGCAATGATTTGAGGTTAAGCGTATGTGCGCAACCACGCACAGCCATGTTGTACACACATCCCGGTCCGTGAGCTCGTGTGCATTCCTGGCCGGGGCTGAAGTAGTAAAGACCGGATGGGCAGGCTGAATAAACATGGGCGCTGATCACCACTGGTGCGCGGGCGCGCAGCGCCTGCACGACATCGGGCAGATCCACCTGATGAAGATGAACGACGTTGGGTTCAAACACGAGCGCCTCGCCGATACGCTCAGCCATTGGCGCATCAGATTTAAACAGCGCGGGGCAGCGATACACGGTCACGCCCGGGATCTCCTCGGTGGACTCGATGCGCGCCGTCAGCACTCGGACGTCGAGGCCATGGCTGGCGAGGATCGCGGCGCTGCGCTGTACGTGGGCGGAGATGCCGCCGTCCCTGGTCCAACGAGGGACTCCCAACAGCACCGAGCGGGTTACAGGCACTGCGCCCGCACTCGACGCAGGCTGGTCACTATCGGTCATCTGGTGAGGAACGATAGCCGGTTGACTAACGTCCGAGCGCGGGGCTGCAGCGGCTGCTGGAACGAGCGAGAACACCTCCCAGGGCGCCGGCAGGCGGATGATAGAGTCGCCCGACGATGGGGGTTGACTTGACCGTTGGAGATGAAAATGTAGGCGTTGTGTGACTGGGGAACGTGCGATCGTGCTTGGCGCGCCGCGCTCGGGAACGACGTTCTTGATGAGCGCGCTGGGCTGTCTGCCTGGGGCTGAGTGCGTGAGCGGCAATCTGCTGCCGGTCGGCATTGCTCACCTTGCCGCACAGGACCTGAACGAGCAGGTGCGCGATGGGCTGGAGCGCAGCTTTCGCGTCGGGCTCAGCGACTACCTCACCACCAGTCTCTACCACGCGCGCTCTGCGGCGCTTCGCAAGTGGTGGGCCTGCGGTCGGCAGCGCGCGACGCTCACTACCGCGATCAAAGGCAAGCGGATCGAGCGGATGCTGATTTACAAGGAGCCGTTCCTCGCCTTCGCCCCCGACTATGTCTACCGGGCATTGCCCGACGCGCGGTTGCTGTACCTGTTTAGAGACGGTCGCGACGTCGCCGATTCGCTGGTTCGCACCTACGGCGTTCTCACCGATGAGAAGCTCTCGACGCTCGACTCTGATGAGGTTCAGATGGGGCGCAAGCTGGGCGATCGCTACGTGCCGTGGTGGGTGGGGGAGGACGCGGGTGATGGTGAGCGGTTCCTCGCGGCGAGCCCATATCTGCGCGCGATCTGGATGTGGCGCGAGATGGTCAGGCGCTGCGGTGAGTTCTTCGACCATGCCGACGTAAAGGACTCAGGCAGGGTCCTGCGGGTCCGTTACGAGGATCTGATCAAAGACCCGCTCACACAGGGGCAAGCGATCGTGCAACATCTGGGCCTGGAGATGACCGCGACGATGCGCAAGCGGCTCGCAACTGCCCACCCGCGATCGATCGGGATCCATCAGCGCAGCGATCGAGCCGAGCTGGTCGCGGCTGAGCAGCTAGCCGGCGCAGAGCTCGCGGCACTGGCCTACCCATTGCTCACGCGTGGCGAGACGCGTGAGGACGAGTTGACACGCTAGTAGACCGGGCCGTTAGCTCGTGGGGGTAACTTCGCCCGGGAGCGGTTCGACGACCTCGGCAAGGATGGTTGAGCTGGCGGTGGCGCTCGTGACGCGATAGTGGGTGCTTTCAAGTGGAGAGACGGAGAAGCTGTATTCATTGCCGCTGCTGACCGTTTCGGCGACCTTCACGAAGGGGCCGTTGCCCGTCTGCGCCAATAGCGTGAGTGGCTGCACAGCTGCTCCGAGAACCGCACCGCTGATCGTCAGCGCCGTCCCAGAGGCGATCGGGTCGGCCGAAGCCTGGATCGTCACCCGTCGATTGTGCTTGCGCGCGATCTGGTAGGTAACGGGGGTCGAGACCGCGTTCAGGTCGAGACCGTGGCCATGCACGATCACGCGGATGTTTGCCCTGCCGGGTCGGTAGAAGGTGTGAGCGATTGAGTATTCGCCTTCCGTGCCGACTGTGCCGCTGGCGATTCGCGCCCACGCGCCGTGGCCGTCTTCGCGTTGCAGAGCGACCCTTGTGCCTGCGTTCGCCGGGATGACCGTTCCCGTGAACGTCACTGTGTCGGCACTATTAGGGCTCGCGTCGGCGCGCCGTGCACGGTCGCTAGCCACGGGCAACTGGGTGCCGGCGAGCGGCGTCGCGATCGTCACATGGGGCGCGACCTTAACGTTTGTGGTTTCGCTCTGGGCGCCGTCGGCGCTCACGTAGAAGGTGCTGTTGACCACCAGGCTCGTGGGGGAGAACTGGAATGTGCCGTTGGCTTCGGTGGTCGTCGTGGCAGCTTCGTAGAAGCCGCCAGAGCGCGCGAGCATCTGGTACAGCGTCACCGTCTGCGCGGCGGCGCTCGATGCTTCAGGGCAGCTCAGCGTGCCCGCCAAGCTCAGCTGGCCATCAGCGGTGAGCAGCGATGGTGTGGCCTTGAGCGTGACGCTGCAGCCCGTTTCGGCTGAGCGCTCGCGGCCTGCCCGCAGCCGTTGGCGCCGTTCGCGACGTTCTTCGTGTTGCTTGCGCCGCTGTTCGCGGCGGCTTTCGGCGCTGGCTTCGCTCGTCGGGCTTTCAGCGGGTATTTCGCTACTGGGTTCCTGCAGTGTCCCGGTGGCGCTTTCTTCGCTGACGTTCGATTCCAGGCTACGCGTCAAGTGTGCGCCCGCTGTGGCCGTGGGCAGGAGGAAGATGCCGATCGCTAGAGCGGCAGTGGCAAGCAGGGAGACCCGTTGGATTGGCCGGAGGGGATGGTGAAGCATGTCTGTGATCGCTCCTTGTTCTCGGATCGCGGATCGCCTCCAGCCAGCGAGGCTCTAGCTGTGCACTGGATCGGCATCAGTCTCGAGTTCCTTGAACAACCCTGCGTTTTCCCAGCCCTACCTCTCGCAGCACCTGCTCATACACCTGCTCGAGCTGCCCGGCGATGACGTCCGGATGGTAGTCAGCTACCGCACTCTGCGCAGCTTGTCCCAGCCGCTCGCGCTCGTGCGGGTCCTCCCGCAGCGATCGCATCGTCGCGCAGAGCGAGTCCTGGTCGCGACTGCGGAACAGCTGCCCGGTCTCACCGTTGGCGATCACGCTGGCGGGACCGCCCTCATCCGCGGCGATGACCGCAAGCCCAGCGGCCATTCCCTCGAGCACGACCGTGCCGAAGGGCTCGGGGATCACCGAGGCGTGTACGAGTGCGTCAAAGGATGCGAGCTCCGGCCAAACGTCCTCGCGAAAGCCGCGGAACTCAACACGCTCAACGATCCCGAGAGCGGACGCGAGCTCGCGCAGTTCTTGCTCGTAGCTCTTCTCGCCGAACATGGCTGCGCCCACCACGACGGCTCGCTCCTCGCCTGCTGGGAAGGCTTGCGCAAAGGCTCGTAGGAAGAGATCCTGCCCCTTCCAGGGAGCGATCCGCCCGAGCATCCCAAATGTGAACGGGTGCGGCCTGCCTTTGGGCGCAGAGGGGGGAGGCTCCACCGAAGCTGGGATTACCCAGCTCGATGGACGATCGGCAGCGGGGATCGTTTCGAGCGTGGCGTCGGAGTTCGCGATCACGCCATCGGCGAGATGGTGGATGAGGGTGCGCACGAGTCGTACCGCCGCACCCGGGATGTAGTCGTCGGCGATGCGGTCGCGCACGTGCCATACCACCGGGACGCCGGCTGCGCGGGCCGCGATGCTGCCATACACGCCAGCCTTCAGTGAGTTTGTGTGCACAAGGTCGGGTTTCAGGCTGCGCAGACGCAGTGCGAGCCTCGCGACGTAAACGAGCGTGTGCATCGCCGTCGCCGGCGAAGTGCCGCCGAGGCCCACGGTGTCGCGGCGCGCGTCGCGCGCGGACGGCGCGATCGGCAGAACCTCGACGGATACGCCGAGCTGTTGCAGCCGGTCGGCCAGCGGGCCGTCCTCGCCAAGGATCATGTGCGGCTTGACGCCTTCGAAATGGGTGAGCAAGCGCATCAGGGCAATCTCTCCGCCAGAGAGTCGCGCGACGTGGTCGAGGTATACGACCCGCAGCCGTTCATCACGCTGGTGGCCAAGCAAACGGCGATAAAGCGCCCGGTGGCGCTCCGCGAGCTTGGGCCAGGAGAAGCTCTCGGCAAAGCTGCGGGTCATCGCGCGCGTCGGCAGCGCGCCCCGCGCCGCCGCGCCGATGCGCTCGGTGAGGGCTGGAACGTCCCCCGCCGGTACCACCAACGATGGATCCAGTTGGCGCACCACCTCGGGCAGCCCACCGATGTCGCTGACGATGCTTGGTGTACCGCAGGCGGCCGCCTCGGGCACGATCAAGCCGAAGCCCTCGAGGCTGACGGACGGCACGATCGCCACGTCCGCCGCCCGATAAGCCGTGACCAGCTGGTCATCAGTCAGGCGGCCGAGGACACGCACACGGCCTGAAAGGTGTGGGCTCTGGGCGCGCGCAGCGAGCGACTCACGCAGCGGTCCGTCACCGACGAGCAACAGTATCGAGCCGTCTGGGAGCTCGTGTTGGAGCTCTTCCCACGCGTCGAGTAGACAATCGATGCCCATGCGGGCAACCAGGCGCCGCACGCACACGGCCACGAACGCGTCAGGATCGATTTGCAGGCCCCGGCGCGCATCGGAGCGCTCACCGGGCGTGAACGTCTCGAGCGCGACGCCCGGTGCCCATACGTGCACATCCCACGGGCTGACTCGGTAGCGCTCCACCAGCACCCGCCCGAAAGCCGAGGACAGAACGATGAGGGCGTCTGCCCGCCGCATGACCGCGCGCTCGAGCCCTGCGCGCAGCGCGAACCGCAGCCGCGATGAATCACCCGCAGCTACATTCTCATCAGCCCAGGGACCATGAAAGTGAAATACGAGCGGTCGTTTGCGCAGCGTACCCGTCAACAGCGGAGCGGCGGCGTACAGGGCGAAGTGCGCGTCTACAACCTCCTCGCCCACGGCGGCCCGGCGCGCGCTACGCAAGAAGCTCAGCAAGCGCCTCGGAAGTGCTGCGCCATCGACGACGTTGATCGAAGATGGAGCGTCTTGCGACGGACCGACGATCACACCACGAGCCTCTGGCAACTGCTCGAACAGTGAGCGGTAGTAGCGATTCAGGCCGCCCAACGAGGCCGGGAACCAGCCCATTCCCAGCATCAGTACGCGCGGTTCGGAACCTGCGGGCGCACCCGACCGGGGAGAGGAATCCTGTATCGGTGTGCTCACGGTCTTGGCGCGCCTTGCGGCTTGGTTGCGGCGCTGGTCGTCCGCAAGCAGTCGCAAGGTATCAGTACCCGCCCGCCCCGCCCGTGGTGGCGAGCGGTCAGGGCGGGCGCTCAGCCTTGAAATTCAGCTGCTCGCAACGTAATGTTCACTCGATTCAAGCGCCACCAGTTCAGGCTTCGGCTCCGCTATCAGGGCCAAACGCGAGATAAGCCAGCACGGATGCCAGCCACCTATCACCTGACGCACCTTCGTACGCTCGAGGCCGAGGCGGTGCATGTGATGCGCGAGACCGTCGCCGAATTCGAGCACCCGGTGCTGCTGTTCAGCGGTGGCAAGGACTCGATCGTGCTGCTGCGGCTGGCCGAGAAGGCATTTCGCCCAGCGGCGTTCCCATTTCCATCGCTGCACGTGGACACGGGCCACAACTTCCCGGAGGCGATCGAGTTCCGTGACCGCAGGGCTGCTGAACTGGGTGAGCGGCTGATTGTTGCGTCAGTCGAGGACTCGATTCGCGAAGGGCGCGTTGTCGAGCAGACCGGTCCGCGGGCCTCGCGTAACGGCTTGCAGACGATCACGCTGCTGGACGCGATTGCTGAGCATGGATTCGACGCGGCGTTCGGGGGTGCCCGTCGCGACGAGGAGCGTGCGCGCGCCAAGGAGCGGATTCTCTCGTTCCGTGACGAGTTCGGTCAGTGGGAGCCGCAAAAACAGCGGCCTGAGCTGTGGAGCCTTTACAATGGCCGCATTCGAAAGGGCGAGCATGCGCGAGTCTTTCCCATCTCCAATTGGACCGAGCTCGACGTGTGGCAGTACATCGCCGAGGAGCAGTTGGAGGTGCCGGCGATCTACTTCGCCCACGAGCGCGAGGTGTTCTCCCGTGATGGGATGCTGTACGCGGTCAGCCCGTTCGTTGAGCTCAGCGACGACGAGCAGCCATTTACGGCCGAGGTCCGTTATCGCACGGTTGGCGACATGAGCTGTACTGGCGCCGTCGAGTCAAGTGCAAGTACGCTTGCACAGGTGGTCGCCGAGATCGCCGCGACGGAGGTAACCGAGCGTGGGCAGACGCGCGCCGATGACCGTGTCACGGAGGCAGCCATGGAGGATCGCAAGCGACAGGGGTATTTCTGATGTCCGGAACTGACGGGGTAGATTCACCACACACCGCGCAGAACGGCAGCGGCCCGGCGACGGCTGCCGTGGCCGGGGGGCCGCAGGCTGAGAGCGCGGCAGAGCTGTTCCGGCGTCTCAGCGAGCGTCCGGCCGATCTTCTGCGTTTCGCCACCGCGGGCTCGGTCGATGACGGCAAGAGCACGTTGATCGGCCGGCTGCTGTACGACTCCAAGCAGGTATTGGCAGACCAACTCGCGCACGTCGAGCAGACCAGTCAGCGGATGGGTCACGAGTTCGTGGACCTATCGCTGCTGACGGATGGCCTGCGTGCTGAGCGCGAGCAGGGCATCACGATCGACGTCGCCTATCGTTACTTCGCCACCGCACAGCGGCGCTTCATCATTGCCGACACCCCTGGTCACGAGCAGTACACGCGCAACATGGTCACCGGCGCTTCCACGGCTGACTTGGCGATCGTGTTGGTCGACGCACGCAAGGGCGTCGTGGCCCAGTCCAAGCGTCATGCATTCATCAGTTCGCTGCTGGGTATCCCGCACGTGGTGGTGTGTGTCAACAAGATGGATCTGGTCGACTTCGATGAGGCCGTGTTCGACACGATCGTCGAGGAGTTCGACGCGTTCGCCGCGCGCCTTGAGCTGCCCGACGTAACGTTCATCCCGATCTCGGCGCTGCTCGGCGACAACGTCGTGGATCGCTCCGAGGCGATGCCGTGGTACCAGGGTCCTCCCGTCTTGTACCACCTCGAGCACGTGCACATCGCCTCCGATCGCAACCTGATCGACGTGCGCTTCCCGGTGCAGTGGGTTATACGTCCACCGGCCGCCAACGTTGCCGACTACCGTGCATACGCAGGGCAGCTTGCCGGCGGGATCCTTCGTGAAGGCGACGAGGTGGTCGTACTCCCCGGCGGCCAGCGCACGAAGGTCGCGGGGATCGATACCTACGAGGGCCCTATCAAGGAGGCGTTCCCGCCGATGTCGGTGGCGTTGCGCCTGGCCGATGACATCGACGTCAGTCGCGGCTCCACGATCGTGCGTCCGCAGAACCAGCCCACCGTGTCTCCTCGGTTCGAGTGCCTGATGTGTTGGATGTCGGAGGAGCCGCTGAGCCCAAGACGGCGTTACCTGGTCAAGCACACGACGCGTAGCGCGATGGTCGGCAAGATCGACGTCCGCTACCGAATCGACGTCGAGACGCTGCGTCGCGACGAGGGTGCAACGACGCTCGAGCTGAATGATCTCGCACGGGTCCACGTAGAGCTGAGCTCGCCGCTGGTGTTCGACTCCTATCGGCGGAACCGCGTGACTGGCAGCTTGATCGTGATCGACGAGGCGACCAACGACACCGTCGGGGCTGGGGTGATCCTGGACACTGAGGTTGAGGTCGACGACTCCGAGGGCAAAACCGAGCGCAGCCCGAACGTGCGCTGGCAAGGGACGCGTATGACCCGCGAGCGGCGTTGGCAGTCGCTCGGGCACGGCGGCGCGACGTTGTGGTTCACGGGGCTTCCCGGCGCCGGTAAGTCGACTGTGGCCGCTGCCGTCGAGGAGCGGCTGCTGGAACTCGGTCAGCCCGCGCTGCTGCTGGATGGCGACAACTTGCGCCACGGCCTCAACGGCGATCTCGGGTTTGATGAGCACGCCCGTCGGGAGAACGTGCGACGCACCGCCCATGTGGCGAGGCTGCTCGCTGAGGCTGGCACGATCGCGCTGGTCAGCCTGGTGAGCCCTTACGCGGCCGATCGCGAGACGGCTGCATCGCTGCATGACGCCGATGAGCTCGCATTTATGGAGATCTTCGTGGACGCTCCGTTGGCGCTGTGCGAGCAGCGTGATCCCAAGGGCCTTTACGCGCGGGCGCGGGCCGGCGAGCTAGCGGGTCTGACGGGCGTGGGTGCTCCCTATGAGGCACCAGCCAACCCCGACCTGGTATTGGGCTCGCGTGAAGAAACAGTGGAGGAAGAGGTCGAGCGCGTAATGGAGTTGCTCACCTCGAAGGGCTTGGTTTCCGGCTGACGCTGAGCGGCGCGGCTAGTTCTTTTCTTTTTCTTCTTGGCGCCCGCGGGCGCGTGCAGCAGCACGGTGCTGCTGGCGCCGGAGGCCAGTGGTCCGGGACGGACCTCGATGAACGCTCGGTAGTGCCCGGTTTCCTTCACGCTGACGACGGCGCTGAAACGCGAGATCGATTTGGTGGCAGGTTTGACGACCGACAGGAACTTCGTCACATACCTCGGACCCTTTTCTTCGGAGCGTTCGGCGTTGTGTCGCTTGGGCCGTTCCAGCCGAGTCGGCTTTTCGCCCTTCGTGCCTTCCGTCTTAGGCGGCTTTTCATACTCGAAGAAGATGCGTGCTCCGACCTCGGCTGGGGTGACCGTCCCATACAGGCGCACAAGCCCGCTGTGGCCGCTTGAGCGTGCTTTGAGGGTGACGCGCACCGATACCTGAACGGGGATGATCAGGCTGCGCACCGGCAGCGGACCAACGGTACTAACGCGGAACTTGGTGCTCTCCATCAGATGGGGCACGCTGAAGGTGAAGCGGCCCTGGGCCGTGGTGAGGATCGGCGCGCCTACGTCGGTGTAGATAAGGCTATACGGATAAGGGCTCTCCTGTAGCGCGACCTCCCGATTTCCGCTTCCGGTCCCGGTGATCGAGCCGCTGAGGATGAAGGTCCCTCCCAAGGGGATCGCCTTGAACGTCTTGGGCAGGACGAACGCAGTCTTCTTCTTGGTTTTTAGCGTAAAGATGTGGTCGCGGCCTTCCTTGGTGCCGGCGGAGTTGGTGGCCACCAGACGGTAGTGATAGCCCACGAGCAGCCCCGTGACCGGCTGGCTGATTTTGACCTTGACGGTGCCGGCAGGCAGGTTCGCAGCGGTGGTTTGAGATCCGTAGGCGATCGTGGGGCCGTACTTGAAGTAGTAGCTCGTGGCGAGGTTGTGCGGGTCGACGGTTCCTTGGAGTAGGGCCGATGTGCCAACCACGCGTGTGACGCCGCCGGTGCTGACGCTGGGGGCACTGTTCGTAGGGGCCTTCGTGCTCGGCGCGGCCTGCGAGGCAAGCGGCAGCGCGAGCGCTGCGCTGGCCAGAGCCAGCGGTCCCAACAGCCGCGCACGCCTGTTCTTGGATCTGCCCATACCGGAGGATCGTAGCGGAGGGGGTTGGCCGTAGTCGCAATTTGCGGGCGGCGTCGAGATTTGGGCGGAGGCTTGATGCCTATAAACCTGATATAATTGGTGAGGAACCGGCCCATCGAACCCGGAGCACTCCACCAATGATCATTCCTCTGCTCATAATTGCCGCCTGGATAGTGGTTTTCTCGCTGGTTGCGGGGCTATGCGCGGCAGCGCGTGTGGGTGATGTTGAGCTGTTCACGCGCGCATGCACTCCCGCCGTGTCGGGGTCAGCGGAGGCGCGGGTGTGGGCGCCTGAGCAACCCCTTGAGATCTCCGTCCGCGCGAATGTGCGTGGACGCCCGGCGGAAGCCGACGCGGGGCTACTACAAAGCGGCGGCGTGGCCGCGTAGTTCCCCGGAGACGTCCATCTCCCGATAGCTACACCCTGCTGTGATTGGCACTGCCTTCACAAAATCGTCACGCTTGAGCGGACGTGTGCGTCGACCATACATAGAGCAGCGTGGGGTCGCCCGTAGTCGCCGGTGCGGTCGAACTTGCGCGCTGCTCCCGGCGCCAACACTGAGGTAGTCACCCTGTCTACGGAATCGATCGAGAGCTCGACACAGTCCTACACGAGCACAACTGCACGGTGCGCAGGCTGCGGTGCGCCGCTCGCACCGGGCCAGCGTTACTGCCTCGAGTGTGGTGAGCGCTGCGTTCCGATGAGCAGCGTTTTGCAGGGACAATCGCCGTCCCACGAGGAGCCGACGTTCGCGCCGCCTGCATCTGCGCCGACCAGCCCCCCGAGAGAGCACCACGCCGGTGGCGGTGTCCAGCGCAGCAACTCGCTGCTGGTGATCGCGGGCGTCGGTGTGTTGCTGTTGGCGATGGGAGTTGGCGTGTTGATCGGACGCTCCGGCGCTGCCAGGCCGAGCGTCGCGCCACCACAGGTGATCACGGTGGCTCCTTCCGCGCCGTCTAATGCAACGGCCACGGCTGCCACAGAACCTTCCTTCACGGGTGACTGGCCGTCAGGCAAGCGTGGTTACACGGTGCAGTTGCAGACGCTGCCCCAGTCGGGCACAGCTGTCAGTGCCGTCGAAAGCGCCAAGTCCTCCGCTGGCTCGAAGGGGGCCAAGCAGGTTGGCGCACTGAAGTCCGAAGAATTCACCAGTTTGAGCTCCGGCAGCTATGTGATCTACTCGGGCGTCTACAGCAAGAAGCCCGAAGCGGAAAAGGCGCTCGCCGCTCTGAAGAAGAGGTTCCCGGGCGCGAAGGTCATCGCGGTTTCCAACAGCGGATCGAGCTCGAGCACGGAGCCCCCGACGTCATCTCCAGGTGGTGTTGGAGAAAGCGAGAACCACCCGGCGCCGCCTTCGGTGCTGAAAAGCCTCAAGGGGACCAAAGGCAAGAGTTACGAGGAAAGATCGAAAAACCTCCCCAACGTGGTCTCCACCGGTTAGGCGCATGGGCATTCTCCGCGATCCCCTCCAAGCAGAAGAGTCTTCATCTGTCACCACACGACCGATGTTGAGCGGCCCTGACGCGGCTCCGGCATCGTCAGCGTCCGTCGAGCATCGGCTCGACGGCGATGGGCTCGACGGCGCTCGCTTGGCGCTGCAGCGCAAGCGCGACGCGCTAGCCAAGCAGGTCACCGAGATGCACTGGGATCTCGGTGGCCTCGCCTACGAGATGGCAATCCGTGACTATTTTCGCCTCGACGTGCTCGTACGTCGCGCGGCGGCGCTACAGGAGTGCGACGCCGAACTGGCTGAGGTGGAGCGCCTGCTGCGTATGGAGCACGATGGCGTCGCCGGCAGTTGCCTGAGCTGTGGTGCGCCACACAGCCGCGGCGCGGTGTACTGCTGGCAGTGTGGAACGACGCTGATGGAGCATCTACCGAGCGAGTTGGTGGCGCAGAGCGAGGCCACCACTTCGCTCATGGACGCGCTGCTGGCTCAGCAGGCTGCTCCTGAGTCGGAGCTACCTGCGAGCTTGGACAAATAGGAGGCGCCGGCCATCAGCCGCGAGCGCCCCCAGGAGTGCCCGCAGTGCGGTTCCCCGCTTGCTCACGATCAGCGCTATTGCTTGTGCTGTGGTACGCGTGTGTGCCCACGCAGTCCGCTACTCGAGCCACTGCTGGAACGCGCTGGTGGGCGACGGGTGGAAGCGCCGATCGGGGCACAGGGCGTGGTTGTACCCGCGCTGATGCAGGCTGAGCGCACGTCTAGCCGCTCGGGCCTGCGCCTGCCGTCACCGCGGGTCTCGCTGCTGCTCGTGGTGTTGTTCTTGGGCTTTGGTGTGATTCTCGGCGACGCCGCCGGCTCTAGGCTCAGCGACACGCTTGCTTCCCAGCGCTCGCCTTTGAAGCTCGTGCTCCCAGCCGCGATGGCTACGAACGCTGCCACCGCCCAGGACACGGAAACGAGTACGAGCGCTGAACTGTCGCCGTCGCAACCCGAACCAACGCCTACTCCCGCCGCCGAAAAAGCGGCTCCCGTGAAAGCCCCATCGAGCTCGAGCGGCTCATCGACGGAAGGCGGCTCGTCGGGGTCGCAAGGACGCGCGTCACATTCACACGGCGGGTCCTCGGAACCCGCCAACGGCCCCGCGGCGAAGCTTCCGCCGATTAAGCATGTATTCGTGGTGATGCTCTCCGATGAGCCGTATGCATCGGTGTTCGGCCCGGCGTCCACCGCGCCCTACCTATCTGGGACGTTGGAGCGGGAGGGCGAGCTACTCGTCCGTTACGACGCAGTCGCGCACGAGGAGTTGGCAAACGAGCTGGCCCTCATCAGCGGACAGGGCCCCACAGCGGAAACAGCAGCCAACTGTCCCAACTACACGGAAATCGCCGGCGCGAGTGTGGGTCCCGAAGAACAAGTGCTAGGCAGCGGCTGCGTGTATCCGCCCACTACCCAGACACTAGTAGGCCAGCTTACGGCCAAGCACCTGACGTGGCGTGCGTATGTCCAGGGCATTGACGAAAGCGGTTCGCAGGCTGGCGCCTGTGCGCATCCGTTGCTGGGGCAGGCCGACCCCACTGCCGCGCAGAGCTCGAGCACAGGTGCCTACGCGACCTTCCGCAACCCGTTCGTGTACTTCAGCTCGATCGTCGGCTCGCCGACGTGCGCCAGCGACGATGTCGGCTTGGCAAGCCTCAAGGACAACCTAGCGTCGGTTAAGAGCACGCCCAGCTTCTCCTACATCGTGCCCGACCGCTGCCACGACGGGAACCCCACGCCGTGCACCCCCGGCGCGCCGGCTGGCATGGCCCCAGCACAGACACTGTTGAAGCAGATCGTTCCCGAGATAACCGGCTCAAAGGCATACAAGGAAAGCGGCCTGTTGGTAATTACAGTCGATCAGGCTCCCTCGAGCGGTGCGTTTGCCGATTCGAGTTCCTGCTGCGGTCAGCCACTGTTCCCGAACGACCCGGTGAAGACGCTTGCGGGGGCACCACGCGGCGGCGGCACGGTAGGAGCGCTACTGCTCTCACCGTATGTCAAGGGCGCTACCACGAGCCAGGAACAGTTCAATCACTTCTCCTTGCTACGGACGATCGAGGATTTCTTCTCGCTCGAGCACCTCGGCTATGCCGGTCTATCAGCGGTTAAATCGTTGGAACCGGAGATGTTCACACGCCTGCCAATTCGCGGTAAGTAATCGCGACTCGGCGCGAGTTCGAGCGGGCGAGCAAACGCTCGAGGGCCAGCATGTGACGCGGGTGCTGCAGGTCGGCCGGATGCAGGTCCACACGCAATGTGCCGGTTGACAGCAGCGCACTTGCCCGTACGAGCGATGGCAACAGGGCGCGGCTGACTGGGCCCGCGCCAGTAAGGCTCCACGCCGGGGACAGCTGCCCGACCCATCGTCGATCGCCTGGGCTCGAGTGCAGCTCCAGCTGTGACTGTGAGCGGTGAACGCGCAGCAGCCCTGCCCACCAGCGAAACCTGGTGCTGAGGGTCTGGCGCAGCGCGGCGGTGTATGCATAAGCAGGCGCGACGAACCCATCAGGCTCGACGCCTGCCAGCTTGAGCACGCGCCAACCGGCATGTACCGCCCGGCGCGTCTCATCGTTGTCGAGGCCAACAAACTCACCGGTCCGCTGAGGATGAGCGCGGGCGAGCAGTCGGCGCGTCGAGCTGCCGGTGTGGGGACGTACGTGCTGAAAGCCGTGCTGGGCGATCGAGTCGCCGGCACGGCGACGCTCGCTGAGCCAGTCGACCATTCCTGGGGAGCGCTCACCAACGGGGTGCAGATCGCGCGCGGGGATTACCAGCAGGGTGACGCGATCGACGCCGTGATCGTCGAGCCAGTCGCGAATCACCGCGCAGCGCTCAAACGTAGCCGGCTCGATCCCGTGGAGCGCGACGGCGATCGTCTGTCGTTGATCGACGGGAGTCGTAGCCGACACGATCTCCGCGCGGCGCTCAAGCAGCACGGTCGTCCGTTCTCAGGCTTTGGCTCTCGCCACCGACAAGTGCCTGTTGGTAGCCGTTGGCCAGCCGCTCGAGAGTGCGCTCCCATGTGCGATGACGCGCCGAGCGCAATGCGCCGGCGGCGAGTTGCTCGCGTAGCAGCGGCGCACCGGCGAGCTCGACGAGCGCGTCAGCAAGGCGCTCGGGATCCGCTTCACACAACACTCCGTCCACACGGTCGTCGATCAGCGACAGTGGGCCTCCGGCGGCGACAGCCACGACCGGCAGACCGCTAGCCTGCGCCTCGAGGATTACCTGTCCAAAGGTGTCGGTAGCGCTCGGGAACAGGAACATGTCCGCGTTGGCGTATGCGCCCGCGAGCGCATCTCCCTCGAGCCAGCCGAGGAAGCTTGCGAGCTCGCCGAGGCGCTCGCGCAGGCGCTCCTGCTCAGGGCCGCCGCCAGCCAGTTGCAGTCGCAGGCGCGGCTCGCGGGCGTGCGCCTGAAGGAATGCGTCAGCGAGCAGATCGACGCCCTTCTCACGGGTGATGCGCCCGGAGTACATGACCATGATCTGCTCGGGTGAGCGCTTGCTATCGCGCGCTCTTGGGTGAAAACGCTCCGTGTCCACGCCGCGGTCCCAGCGCAGCACCCGCTCGGGTGTCATCCCGATCGCGGCCAGCGCTTCATCGGTGGCGCGGCTGGGGGAGAGGACCACGTCGCAGGCACCGTAGAAGGTGCTGACCGTCAACGCCATCGCATCAGCTATGCGCCGCTCACCGGACCGCAGCCCTGCATATACGGTGAGCTCGGTGTGGTAGCTACCGACGAGCGGCAGCCCGAGCGCGCGTGCGAGCAACGCCCCGGCGATCCCCACGGGTCCGGGCGAGCAGACGTGGATTGCGTCGTAGCCGCCGTCGCCTGCAAGCATCTGCACCGCGGCGGGCAGGCTGGGAACGCCGATGCGCAGATCCGGGTAGAAGGGCACGTCGATGTCGGCGACCGATGACAGGCGCCGGTCGACCTCGGGATCGGTGCCCACGACCTCGATCTCAAAGCCAGGCACCCCGCGCTGGCGAATCTCTTCGATCGTGCGCGTGACGCCGTGCATGGAGCCGATGCCATCCGCCAAGATCGCCACCCGCGGGCGCTCGCCGTCGCGGGCCTCCACGGCTCGCTGGCCCGGACCGCGCCTGCCCGCGTAGGTCCGCGCCGAGTATGGGATTGCCGCGAGCTTGGCCTGCTCGCTTGCGAGAAAGGCGCTTGCGGGAGCGTAGGGGATCGCGGCTACGCAAGCCTCGAACAGGCCTTCTGCCGCCATCTGCACGTCCGCCTGCCCGGTCGCCGCGGCGACCGCCTCGCCAACTGCTCGGCGCAGCTTGCGCTCGTGCAGGCGGCATGCACGCCGGTACAGGTCGGAGTGGCTGAAGTCCTCCTGCTGCATGTAGGCGATCAGCCCGCGCTCATCGAGGTGGCCGAGCTCCACAGCGCTCATCCACGCCTGCAGCAGGCAACGGGCGTCGTCCGGGCCGAGGTCGCTGCCGACAGCGCCGTGACGGACGTCGGCCTCGCTTAGCAGCCGTCGCACCATCGTCATTACCCGCATCGGATCGGGCCGTCCCGGCCGGTCATCCGCCTGGCCGGCACCGAGTGCGCGGGCGGCGAGTGCGATCGCGGCGTGCGCCCACTTGGCGGCGCTCCCCTGGGCGCCACGTGCGAGCGCGTTGCCGGAGCGTATGTGCGCGAGGAATTCCTTTGGGCTCGCGGCGAGCGGCGTTTCCGTGTAGGTACGCCCGATGTCCACTCCCGCGTGGTCGTCGCTGCCAGCGATGCCGATGCCGTCGCGCGTCGCCACATAGGTGGCGGCGGGGCGATTCAGCTCGCGTGCGCGTGCGCCGTTACGGATCTCCCACACCTCGAACAACTCCGCCAGCCGGCGGCGGTGGCGGGCACTGAGGGGTGCGGCGACGGTGTAGTAGGGGTGCGCGAGCGCACATACGATCTCCCGCTCATACATGTATGCAGCGCACAACTCCACGTCGCCGCTGTGCGCCTGCAACCACTCGTGGTCTTCAGGGGTGATGTCGTAGCAGAGCACGTGCACCGCCTGTGGCTCGCCGCGAAAGTGGGCGGTCAGCTCCTCGGAGATGAACACATCGGTGCGGTCCGCGATCTCGAGGACGCCCGCGATCGTGTCGTGGTCTGTGATCGTCACCAGGTCCATGCCGCGGCGCTTGGCCAGCTCATAGACCTCGTGGGGCGGGGTGGCACACTCCGGCAGCCCGACCGCGCGCTGGACACCCAGACGCGACTCCTGCGAGGCAGTGGAGTGACAGTGCAGGTCGACGCGACTGGTCCGTTGTGCCCACTGCGTGGTCAGCGGGGCGGGCGCTGTCGTTTCGGGGTTATCCATATCAGACAGATTTCCCTGCAAAGCGCGGTCTTTTGTGACCAAGCAGCAATGATCGTGTGAAGCGATGGTGAAGATCGTTGGCGGTGTCTCCGGAGTCTCAGCTGCTGGCTGAGGCTGATAATTGGGAACAGCGCTGGCGTTTAGTGTGGGGTCGGCGCGCCGAGGAGAGAGGCGGCTGCGCCGGCGCAGGCCGCGAGCAGCAGCGTCGGCACGATCGCTCTGCGCAATACGAGCAAGGCGATCGCGGCGGCGGCGAGGATCGCGTACTGCCAGCTCTCGCTGACAGCGCCCGCCAGTGGCACGGCAGCACCGATGATCGCGCCGGCGGCGCTTGGTGCGGCGCCGGCAAGGAATGCAAGCACGCGCGTATCGACGAGCATGCGCTCGAAGCGTTGCGCGCCCAGCAGGATGAACGAGAAAGATGGCGCGAACGCAACTGCCCCTGCGAGCAGTGCGCCGGGTAGCCCCGCTGCGGCATAGCCGACCACCGCTACGGTTTGCACGAGCGGGCCTGGGGTGAGTTGTCCGAGCGCCACGGCGTTGAGGAACTGACTATGGGACATCCAGTGGTAGGTGCTGACGGCGTCTGCCTGCATCAGTGGCACGATCACGAAGCCGCCGCCGAACGCCAACGCACCGATCTTCAGCGCTGTCCACGTGAGTGCGAGCGTGTCGCCGGGTGTGGCTACGGCGGCGATCAGCGGCCATGAGGGCAGGGCACGTCGGCTGGGGTGTGCGACGACGCGTGTTGCTCGTAGTGCGAACGCGGCAAGTGAAGCGTGTGTGCCGGTGTCGCGGTGGGCGATGCGCTGGCGGGCGAGCTCGATCAGGCCGCAGGCGAGCAGCACGATCACCAGCTCCGCTCCGGCTAGCGCCGCGGCAATCCCGCCGGCGAGCCCATAGACGAGCACCCGGGCACGGGCGCGACGCTGATCGGAGGCGCGCGCCCAGATCGGCGCTGCGATGCCTGCTCCGGCGCGCACAGCCACGGCGGCTACAGCCGCGCCGGCGCCCATGCCCGCACCGCGGAGCCAAGTTGGCAATGACGCCGACAGGAATACAGCGGCTAGTGCGATGATCGCTATCAGGCCGGGCAGGATGAAGCACAGTCCGCCGAGCAGCGCCCCGCGATAGCCGCGCAGGCGCCAGGCGCAGTAGATCGCCAGTTGCGTGGAGGAGGGGCCTGGCAGCAGGTTGGTGGCGGCAATCGCGCGCTCGAATTGCTCGCTGGTGAGCCACTGGCGCTCCCTCACGCACAGCTCGCGAAACAGCGCAACGTGTGTTGGTGGCCCACCGAACCCGATGCAGCCGATGCGCCCCCACTGGCGCACGATCTCGGGAAGCGACGGTGCCGGCTCAGACTCTGACTCTGGCTCCGGCTGAGGACCCCCCGGTGACATCACCGGCAGGGTACGCGAGCGTGGCATACGACGGGCCGGAGCGGGGGAGTGCCCCGGCCCGCCGGTAACGCCCCGGCCCGTCGTTCACAGTCGCAGGGGACTGCTCAGCAGACGACCTGTAGGTCAAAGCCGCCGCTGAAGCCGCTGGGGGCGTTGACGACGACTGCGCTTGAGTTGGTAGCACTAGCGGCCACACCAAGTTGGCCACTGGTCAACGCGGCTCCCTGGGGAGAGGCGGTGTAGGCGCATTTGCTGACGTTAGTGGTGCCGAACACGACCGTGTAGGTGGTTTCCAGCTGTCCTACTGTCGTTGCGCCACGTGTGCTCTGGATCACAGGTCCAGGCCCCACGTCTGCGAACAGCAGCTGGCCCGTGTTGACGTAGGAGCTCGCCGGCTGACCGCCGAGCTCGTTGGCGTTGGCGGCTGGCTGGGAGGTGAGCTGGAATTCGCTGGCCTGCTTGCCCTGCAGGTAGTTGGCATTCAAGCCTTTGGCTTCACCGTGCCCGTTGGTTGTGAACGGCGCCGCTTTTTCATTGCCCACGAGGATCGTGCCGCCGGTGTTGCCGGTGGTGATGAACGTGAATGCAGTGCCGCCCTTGAGGTTGTCGGCATCCAGGCAGGGCAGGTTGCCCGCGACGCTGCGGCAGCCGTAGATGGCGGAGCCACCGCTACCGAGATTGGACTGGCGGGTGCCCCAGCTGGAGTTGTTGGCCCAGATCTGGGTCGTTTGGAAGTAGCCGCCGCGGGAGGGGTTCTTGACGCCTCCCCGCACCGCCTGGCCACCTGCGGCGTCGAGTGATCCAGCCAGCGCGGTGGGTGCCGCGGCGAGCACGAGGACACCGCAGGCAAGTGCAGCGGCCCGACGCCAGCCGGGTCTCAGCCAGCCGTCTGCGCCGCTGCGCCGGGTGCGTGTGTTGTGTAGGGCGGAGTGTCCTGTACGGGCGGGGGTGGGCGTACGACGCCTGGAGAGATGCATGTGTCCTCCTAGTCCGGTGACGGTGCGTTCCTGGACGGCACGAGAGTCGGCATTTACATGTCGGGGGACGCGACTCGGTGCGTCCGGAGCTTCGCGTGCATCAACGCGTCTGGATGCCTGAAGTCGCGGCGAGCCAATAAGCTGGCGCTTCGATGCTGGGTTCCATTGCGATCCCGCTCGCGTCAGCTATCAGCTATTTCCAGGCGATTGTGCTGGGCGCGTTGCAGGGCATAACTGAGCTGTTTCCGGTGTCAAGCCTCGGGCACACGGTGCTGTTCCCGACACTGTTCGGCTGGAACAAGCTGGTCGATGCGCAGTCCCAGAAAGAATCCTTCTGGGTGGCGTTCGTGGTGACGCTGCATGTGGGCAGTGCACTTGGTCTGCTTGCTTATTTCTGGCGCGACTGGGTGCAGATAGTGCGTGGGTTCTTGCGCACGCTAACGACGCGCAGGATCGAGACCGCCGACGAGCGTCTGGCATGGTTGATCATCGCCGCGAGCATTCCCGCGGGAGTCCTAGCGCTGGCGCTGCAGCATCCGCTGCAGACGCTCACCGCCAAGCCCAAGGTGGCTGCCGTGGTGCTGATGGTCAATGGACTGATCCTGTTTGCGGCCGAGCGCTTCCGCCGTCGCGCGGAGGTACGCGAATTGGCGGCGCGCGAGGGAGCCAAGCCGGACGGCGCGCGAGAGCTGAACACACTGGAGTACCGCGAGGCGGTTGTCGTTGGCGTGGCACAGTCGACGGCACTCGTCGCGGGCATCAGCCGCGATGGCGTGACGATGGGCGCTGGACTGGCGCGAGGTCTCGACCACAGCGACTCGGCGCGCTTCGCATTCCTGCTCGCCACCCCAATCATCTTGGCTGCAGGCATCGTCAAGCTGCCCGATCTGCTTGGACATCAGGGCGATGGCATCCGCGGCCAGGCGCTCGTCGCCTGCATCGTCGCCGCCGTCACCGCCGTCATTACCGTTGCCTTCCTAGTGCGCTACTTCAAGACCAGGACGCTCGTTCCGTTCGCCATCTACTGCCTGCTGTTCGGGCTGGGAATGGTCGTCTACACCCAGACATAGCGGAAGATGCACCATGATTTACGGCGGTGCCGATTCCGAGAACCCCGCCGAAGATGTTCGAGACGCGCAGCCACGCGTGGCAGGAGGTTGGGCTGCTGCGTCAGATCAGCCCGCGTGTGGTCAAGCGTGCGCGTCTGCAGGCACTCGTGCTGGTGCCGCTGTTCGTGGCGGTGGTGGTGTTGTACGACAGCCGCGTGAGCCTGCTCGGCACGACCGTCGCTGGCACTTCGAAACACGACGGCAAACCGGCTGTGCCGTCCCACAAGGTGCTCGAAGCGGCGCTGGAAACGCCGATCCGGGTGGTGACGGTGATCGCGCTGATGATCCTCGGCTGGGCGGTCGCACGCGACATCGGCCGGGGGCTAGGTCCGGCGCTGTTCAGGCGTTTGGACCCGGCAACGGCCGGCACGGTGGGCTTCGTAATTCGTCTGACGACGGTGGTGCTGGCGCTGTTCGTGGCGCTAAGGGTGGCCGGGATCGAAGCGAAAACACTGGCTCTGGGCACGGCGTTCACCGCGGTGATCTTTGGTTTGGCGGCACAGCAGACGCTGGGCAACCTGATCGCGGGCACAGTGCTGCTCAGCGCCAGACCGTTTCGTGTGGGCGAGCGGGTGCGCTTGCAGGGCGGCCCGCTGGCGGGCCAGCTTGAGGGCACGGTCAGCTCGCTAGGGCTGCTGTACACGACGTTTGCCACGGGCGACGATTCGATCCTGGTGCCAAATAGCGTGGTGCTGAATGTGGCGGTGCTGCCACTGCGCGAGCCCGAGGCGGTGAACCTACGGGCGCGCCTGCGGGCGGGTATGACGCCAGGCGATCTGCAGGAGATCCTCGAGAAGTCGCTACAGACACCTCTACGAGACGCGCCACGGATAATGCTTGAGGAGCTCGACGGCGACGAGGTGGTGGTGCGGATTGCCGCCACGCCGCGGGTGGCGAGTGAGGGCCGTCACCTGGCTAGCGAGCTGCTCAGCATCGTTTCGCGCGAGACCAGCGCTCACGCACAGACGCCGTAGCGCAGAAACAGCTCAGAGCCGCTTTGCAGCACCGAGCGTAGCTCCAGTGCCACCGGCGGCTTTAGCTCATCGCCGGCAAGGATCCGCAGCGCCTCGCCGCCCGCGGGCTCTCCGCCGGCGAGCATCGGTGCGACGGAGAGGAACAACTCGTTGATAAGCCCGGCCGCGAGCAGCTGTCTTGCAAGGTGCGGTCCGCCCTCGCACAGCACGCTCTGTACACCAAAGCGCTCGCCCAGCTCAGCGATCGCCGCAGCGAGGTCCAGTTGTCCGTCGCGCTCGGTGCGCACGTACTCGACGTGGGCGGCCGTGGCGGGGAGGCTCGCCTGCGAGGCCGTGAGCACGACAACGCGCGCCGCAGGCTCGGCCAGCAGCGGCACGTCCTGCGCGATCGTCATGCGTCCGGAGACGATGCACGCGAGTGGCTCGTCGCTGAGGCCGTGCTGTTGTCGCAGTTGCCTGCGAGAGAGGTCCGGGATGATCCGCCCGTAGCGCTCGGTGCGCAGTGTGGCGGCTCCCACGAGCACTGCGTCAACGGCTGAACGAAGGCCGTGGAACAGCGCCCTGTCGGCGGGGTCGCTGAGGGCGCCCGAGCGTCCATCGACTGTGGCGCGGCCGTCGGCGGTGGCGATCATGTTGAGCATCACGTGGGGACGGCCGAGTGCTGGCCGTTGCCACAGGCCCCACTCCTGGACGATCTCCTCCGCGCTGACGGGATCCGCCGGCGCCAGCAGCCGGCTAAGGCGCGGGGTTTGCTCGCCGCGGGTGTCTCGATACGCGTCTGTGGGCGCGTGCACCGTCTCACCCTAGCCGTGCCCGCGGCCGTGGGCCGGTGCTCTGTGTCGGGTCGTGCCAGCAACATCTCAACAACACACGGTCGGTGCGACGTGCTACCGTCGTGCTTGTATGGCCGGCGCATAAGACCGGCGAAAGTAGTGCAAGCGCTCGCAGGTCGAAGCTTTAAGAAGCATCCTCCGCGTGCAGCACGCACATACCGTGGAGGAAATTCACACCATGCCTACTGGCACAGTTAAGTGGTTCAGCGACGACAAGGGGTTCGGTTTCATTACCCCGGATGACGGTGACAAGGACCTGTTTGTCCATCACACCGGCATCAACGGCGAGGGCTACCGCTCTCTCCAGGAGGGGGCCAAGGTCTCCTACGACCCGGAGCAGGGCGAGAAGGGTCCCAAGGCCGTAAACGTCCAGAGCATTTAGCCAGAGACAAGAATCGATGTAGGAGGGCCCGCTTCGGTGGGCCCTCTGCATGTGCGGGGTTGCGAGCCGCTTTCGAAGTATCGTGCCGACGCTAGGCATGCAAAGCGACGCGAGTACCTTTCCCCCCGGCGGGGCTCCTGCCAGTAAGCGCTCATCCGGCCGCTCGAGCTGGCGTGTGGCCGGCCCCGTTCGTGAGCGCGAGGGCGCACAAGCGGGCGTGTTGCAGGGAACGCTCGCGTTGGCGAGCATCGTCGCGCTGAGCCTGTTCGTGGTGTTGATTGCGGCCAACCGCCCAAGCATCCTCACGCCGACCACGCATACGGGCTATTTCCCGCGCTGGATGGCCGGCCCGCTGGGAGGGCTGTTGCCTGGCTTCACCGACAACGGCACGATGCTCAAGTACCTCTTCACGGGCGCGCTCGTGGTGATGTACCTCGCGTACATGCTCACCCTCAAGCGCGCCGCCGCGTTGCCCGCAAGCTGGGTGGTGGCGGCGATTGTGGCAGTGCACGTGATCTATCTGCTCGCTCCGCCGATGGCACTGACAGACCTCTTCAACTACGTCAACTACGGGCGCATGGAGGTTGTCCATGGCCTAAACCCGTACACCACCCCGCCCGTGATCGAGCCTCACAACGACCCGAGCTACATGCTCAGCAACTGGCACGAGCTGCTAAGCCCGTATGGGCCGCTGTTCACGTTGCTGACGTTCGTGGTTGTGCCATTGGGGGTGGCTGGCTCCTTCTGGGCGCTGAAGGGAATCCTGATGGTCACCAGCCTGATGATCATCCTGCTCGTGTGGAAGTGCGCACGACTGCTGGGGCGTGAGCCGCGAGCAGCGATTGCGCTCGTGGGTCTCAACCCGATCGTGCTGGTGTGGGGACTGGGGGGAGATCACAACGACTTCCTGATGGTGTTCTGCATCATGCTCGGCTTCTATTTGCTGCTGCGGGCACACGCGACTGGCGTGGCGGGGGAGGAGCTCGTGGTCGGGGACAGCGGCGCCGTTGGTGCAGCCAATCAGACAAACGCGCCGCCCGCCGCTCGGGTGGCTGGCATGGCGAGCCGAGTAAGCGCCGGCCGCGTGGAACTGGCCGCCTGGATCGCGGAGTTGAGGTCGATGCCGCTGCGATCATTGCTATTGCCGCTCGCAGGGCTTGAGCTGGGTGCTGGCGCAGCGCTGATGACTGCTGCGGCGATCAAGGCGTCGGCGGCGATCCTGTTCCCGGCGGCGCTCGTGATCCTGTTGCGGGCTCCTCGGGCGTTGGTGCAGGTGCTGGTGGGCATGTTCCTCGCGGGCGTGCTGCTGGGCGCAGCCAGCCTGCTGGCGTTCGGGCTGCACGTGCCGGATCTGAGCACGCAGAGCAGCTTGGTGACGAGCGAGAGCATCCCCAACCTCATCGGCCTCGCGGTCGGTGCGGGCGGCGAGAGCACGGGACTACGGTCTGCCCTCAGCGTGGTGCTGGTGGCGATTGTGCTGATGTGTGCGCTCCTCGCATGGCAACGCCGCGACGCGATCACGGCCTCCGGCTGGGCTGGAGTCGCCCTGCTCGTGACCCTCAGCTGGGTGCTGCCTTGGTATGTGCTGTGGGTACTACCGTTCGCCGCGCTGTCGCGCTCGCGCAGGCTGCGGGTGACAGCGCTCGTGCTGGGTGCGTATCTGATTGTCGCCTGGGCGCCGGCGTCGGGGCTTTTGTGGAACGCGATCGGCTTCCAGCCGCAAAAGACCCCCCTAGGGCGGCTGCATCAGCGTTACGTCAAGGAGCTGTTGACCTAGCCAGCGGTGTCGCCGTGGCGAGCTCCTCCTCGACCGTGCCTCGCGGAGTATGCGCAGGGGTGAAGCTGGGTAGCTCGAGCGTGAAGCGGGCGCCACCCTCCGGCGAGGAGTCGGCGGTTACGGTTCCCCCGTGGGCATCGGCGATCGCGCGCACGATCGCGAGCCCTAGACCGGTGCCACCTGAGGCCCTGTCACGCGCGGCATCGGTGCGGTGGAAGCGATGAAACACGCGCTCGCGCTGGTCGAGCGGGATCCCGGGGCCGTCGTCTTCCACGAGGAAGCGAATGCGCCCTGGCAGCGTCTGCACCTGCAGACGAACAAGGCCGTGCTGGGTCGCGGTGTGGTCGATGGCGTTGCCAACCAGGTTGCGCAGCGCCTGTGCGAGACGGTCAGGGTCAGCGCGCAGCTTGCCGGCCGGGATCGGGCCGAGCTCGAAGCGTCGTGTTGCTAGCAGGCTCATCCCATCCCACAGCTCGCCCACGTAGTTAGGCAAATCGACCTGCTCGACGCGCAGGAACTCGATCTGCTCGGTCTTCGCCAGCAGCAGCAGATCGTCGACCAGCCGGCTGATGCGCGCAATCTCCGCCTGCACGAGGCCCTCCACCCGACGCACCTCGCCAGCGGATGGCTCGGGTTGGGAGGCGAGCACTTCGAGCTGGCCGCGAATCACCGTCAGCGGTGTGCGCAACTCGTGCGAGGCATCGGCAACAAACGCGCGCTGGCCGGCAAACGCTTCGGTCAAGCGGTCGAGCATGTGATCGAACGCTTCGGCCAGCACCGTCACCTCGTCGCTCTGGCCGCCGGGGTCGCGCATCCGCGGGTGTAGCTCGCCCGCGTTCACCCGCGTGGCGACGGCGGCCATCCTGCGCAGTGGCCGCGATAGACGCGAACCGACCAGGTATGCGGCCAGCAGCGCGCACGCCAACGCTAACAGGCCAGCGAGGACGAACGCCCGCGCCACGCCACGCTGGGCGTGGGCGACGCTCGCCAGCGGCTCGCCCACGCCGACGACGACGCTCAAGCCGCTGCGCACACGTATGCGTCGCTTGAGCACCCGCAGATCGCCGACATCCGGGAGCGACAGCGTGCGGTAGCCGGCGGCAGCGCTCAATAGCAGCGATGACAGCCGGTTCTCTTCGCCTTGCTCGGAGGATGTCTCGCCGTTATCCGGCTTCGGGTTCCCAAACAGCTCGGGCCGGTTGGTACTGGGCGCAGTTCCCGGCACGAGCACGAACAGCAGCGTCGAGCTGGCGCTGAATGGCTGATCGGCGATGTAGCGGGTGGCCGCGTTGGAGATCTGACGTGGCGTCTTTGAATCTGCCGCCATCAGGTTGTGGGCGAGCTCGGCCGCGTCGCCTGCGATCTCATGGTCGATTTGCTCGCGCAACTGGGTACCGGTGCCACCGTAGACAGCGACGAACACGATCACGGTGCACAGCAGCGTGACGAACGCGAACCAGCCGGCCAGTCGCCAGCGCAGACCCCCGGGAACCAGGCGTCTAAACCGCGGTCGCATCTCGCCTAGCTCGAGCTGCCGAGGCGATAGCCCACGGCGCGCACGGTAAAGATCGGGGCTGCCTCACGACCACGGCTGAGCTTGCGTCGCAGATAGCCGACATACACGTCGACCACGTTGGTGGCGGGATCGTGCTCATAGCCCCAAACCGAGCTGAGGATTTGCTCGCGCGAGACCACCTGACCGTGATGGCGCATGAGGTACACGAGCAGCTCGAACTCGGTCGTCGACAGCGTCACCGACTGGCCGTCCCTGCGTACCTTGCGCGTCATCAGGTCGACCTCGATGTCCTCGGCGCGCAGCGTGCTGGACGACGCCTGTGCGATTACCCGCAGCTGCGCGCGCACACGGGCCACCAGCTCAGCCATGGAAAACGGCTTGACCAGATAGTCGACGGCGCCCGCGTCGAGCCCTTCGACGCGATCTTCGATCTCACCGCGCGCCGTCAGGACGATCACCGGCACGTTTGGCATCGACCGCTTAACCGATCCCAGCACTTCCAAGCCGCCGCGACGCGGCAGCATCAGATCCAGCACAATTGCATCGAAGTTACCGCCGAGCGCCATCCGTTCGCCCTCGATCCCGTCCATCGCCGCCTCTACCACGAAGCCCTCCGCTTCGAGACCGCGGCTGACGAAGTCGACGATGCCAGGCTCATCCTCGATCAGCAGCAGTCTGGCCGCAACGGTGCTCTCACTGTTGCCCTCGGCAATGGCCGCGCCAGTGGAGGGCGGCGCCGAGCGCTCCTGGCGCGAGTCCGCGGTGGCTCCCATGTCACAAGGATAGGCGTCGTTGCACGGCAGCGCTTTCCTTCCCACACCTTCCGATGAGCTTTCTCATCAAGCGGTTAACCGTTCCTTACCGTTGCTTCACACACTGATTCCATGCCCGTTACTGAAGGTAGGCCGTTGGTCGCCGGTTCGCACGTATAAATGCGAATCCATACCACCCACACACGCGACGCGGCGCTGCGCGAGTTGCACAAGATCAACCGCTGGATGATCGCCGGTAGCGTCGTGCTAACCGGTCTGCTCACGGACGTCGCCGCCAATGCGTTCCCCGGGAAAACGGTCAAAAACGTGACCAGGTCCAAAGCAACGCGCGGTCATCGCGGCCACACGAAGGCGAGCTCTACTGGCAGCGCATCTGCTGGGGCGGGGGCGCTCGCACCACCCAAACATGCTCCCAATGCCGCCAGCGAATCAACCTCCTCCCAGGAATCCGCGCCTGCCCAGGAAAACGCGCCTGCCCAGGAATCCGCGCCCGCGCAGGAAACGGAACCAGCCCAGGAATCAGCCCCTGCCCAGGAATCGGTCCCGGCTCAGGAATCAGCGCCCGCACAGGAACCAGCGCAGGAATCGGCTCCTGTGCAGGAAGTCGCTCCGGAACCCGCCCAGGAATCAGCACCGGTGGTGTCTGGTGGCTCCTGAGCTGAGCACTCCAATGGCATCCAGGTCGGCTCAGGGCAGGGTTGCCTCGGCGACGTGGGAAGCCCTCGGGACGACCGTCGTGCTGCGCCTCGCTCGCGGCGCTGAGCTGTCGGCCGCGCGTGCCGCGGTCGAATGTGAGCTCGACGCGATCGATCGCGCCTGCAGTCGCTTTCGCAGCGACTCCGAGCTATCGCTGCTAAACGCTCGCGCGGGTCGCTCGACTGAGGTGGGGGCGCTGCTGATGGACGCGCTCACGCTGGCGCTGCGGGCCGCTGCTCTGACCGGTGGCGACGTCGACCCCACGATCGGGCGTGCGCTCGAGCTGGCGGGCTACGACCGCGATTGGCGGCTGCTCGAACAAGCGACCGGCGCGTTCGTGCCGACAAACAAGCACAGCTATGCGGCTGATGAGTGGCTGCCTGCCCTCACGATCAATGCGCGTGTGCGCTGTGGTTGGCAGACGGTCGAGCTGGACCGCGCGAACGGCACCGTGCGAGTGCCAGCCGGCGTAAAGCTCGACCTGGGTGCCACCGCCAAAGCGTGGGCCGCCGACCGCGCTGCTGAGGCCGCGGGGATTGCGAGTGGGTGCGGCGCGCTCGTCAGTATCGGCGGCGACATCGCCACCTCTGGGGCCGGTCCTGACGCTGGCTGGAAGATCCGCGTAACAGATGACCATCGCAGCGACTGCTCTGCCCCCGGGCAGACAATCACGATCGATTCCGGTGGGCTTGCCACCTCCAGTACCACCGTCCGGCGCTGGCGCAAGGGCGGCCACACCATGCACCACATCATCGACCCGAGCACCGGCGCGCCTGTGCGCTCGAGCTGGCGCACCGTGAGCGTCGCTGCCGCGAGTTGTGCCGACGCGAACATCGCCGCAACCGCCGCGCTCCTACGTGCCCACTCAGCTCCGCGGTGGCTCGCCGAGGCGGGTCTGCCAGCGCGGCTGGTGGACCTCGACGGGCACGTGACGGTGGTTGCCGACTGGCCGCACGGAGGCGCAGAGCTATGAACCTCTCACTGGCAGCGGTCGGCCCGAGCACCTACTGGTATCTGACCCGCTCCACCGGCGCCGTTGCGATGCTGCTGCTGTCCGTCGCGGTGGCGCTCGGCGTGCTCGACGTCCAGCGCTGGAGCACGCCCCGCTGGCCACGTTTCATCGTGGACTCGATCCACCGCAACGCGGCACTGCTCGCGCTCGTGTTCCTCGTACTGCACATCCTCACGTCAGTGCTCGACAGCTTCGCCCCGATCGGGCTGGTCGACGCCGTCGTGCCGTTCGTCAGCGCCTACCGGCCCTTCTGGTTGGGGCTGGGCGCCGTCGCCTTCGACCTGATCGTCGCGGTGATCATCACCAGCCTCTTGCGAGCGCGGATGGGATATTCCAGCTGGCGCGCGTTCCACTGGTTGACGTACGCGAGCTGGCCGATTGCTCTGCTGCACGGCTTCGGCACCGGCAGCGACGCGAACACTGCCTGGCTGCAGATATTGAGCGCTATATGTCTGGTGATGGTGTTGGCTGCGGTGCTCGCGCGAGTGGCCAGCGGTTGGCCAGAGAACATCCGCATCCGCGGGGCCGCCCTCGGCGGGACCGGCGTGTTCTCGCTGTTCCTGGTGCTGTGGCTTCCCAGTGGGCCGCTGGGCGCAGAATGGGCGCGGCGCTCGGGCACGCCCGCGTCGCTGCTGCACCACGCCCACACCCACGCAGCCGCGAGCAAGCGATGAGCGGGCCCCACTCCACGATCGCCGAGGCGCCCCTCCAGCGAGCCCGAGGCGCGGCAGCTCCCGTGCTGCCGCGACTACTCGCGGGCGTGCATACCGAGGGTGCGCTAACGCTCGCCGATCACCTATCGGTGCATGGCCAGCTGCCACCTCTACGTGGCGGACGCCGGCGTCGTGGTCGCGAGCACGCCGCCGCGTTGATTGACGAGATCGAGCGCTCGGGTCTGCTTGGCCACGGTGGGGCGGCGTTCCCCACCGCCACCAAGATGCGCGCGGTCGCTAGCGGACGCGGGCGCGCGATCGTCGTAGCCAACGGTGCCGAGGGCGAGCCGGCGAGCCTCAAGGACCGCACCCTGCTGGAGATGGCACCCCACCTAGTGCTCGACGGCGCAGTCCTCGCAGCCGAAGCAGTAGATGCCGACGAGGTGATCGTGTGCGCCTGCGAGACCGCCGACGCCAGTGTTCACAGCCTTGAACAGGCGATCGAGGAGCGCGCTGTCGAGCCACGCGCAGGACGCTCGCCAAAGCTGCACCTGCGAACGGTCCCCGGCCACTATGTCGCTGGGCAGGAGTCCGCGCTGGTCAACTATCTCGGCGGCGGCCCCGCCATGCCCACGTTCACACCGCCGCTGCCGTTCGAACAGGGCCTCCGGCGCAGGCCCACATTGGTCGACAACGTCGAGACACTCGCCCATGTGGCCCTGATCGCGCGCCACGGTGCGCCGTGGTTCCGCCAGCTCGGCACACCCTCGCAACCTGGGTCTGCGCTCGTCACGCTGTCCGGGCCAGTTGCCGACCCCGGCGTCTACGAGATCGAGCACGGCGCCTCATTGGCGTCGTTGATCGACGCGGCCGGCGGCACCACCACAGGGGTGCGGGGTGCGCTATTGGGTGGTTATGCCGGCGCATGGGTCAGTCGCGAGTGGCTCGGCGGCGTGGCGCTGTCCAAGGAACACCTCGCCGCACACGGCGCCACACTCGGTGCCGGCGTAGTGCTGCTGCTCTCCGACCAGGCTTGCCCCGTGGCTGAAACCGCCCGAGTCGCCCGCTGGATGGCAGGCCAGAGCGTGCGCCAGTGTGGTCCCTGCCTAAATGGCCTCGACAGCCTTGCCGGCACGCTCGAACAGCTGGCGTTCAACGGTGCTGAGGCAAGCGTCACGCGGCGAATCGAACGTCTCGCCTCGCTCACCGCCCGCCGCGGTGCTTGCGGACATCCGGACGGCGCCGTCAACCTGATCCTCAGTGCCCTGGAGGCGTTCCACGGGGACTTCGCCGAGCATGCCCGTCACGGGGCCTGTGATCGCTGCGCGCGTCCCCCGGAGCTGCCGCTGCCCGACCGTGAAGTCAGCGATCAGGCCTCACGCGATCGAGTCTCAGGCCGGGGAAGCTCACGCGGGGGAGCCTCACGCGATCGAGCCACACGCGGGGGAGCCACATGAGCCATCGCGTGCGCGTCAACCCGATTACCTGCGAGGCGCACGGAATGTGTGCCGAGTTGCTGCCAGAGCGAGTCACGCTCGATGAGTGGGGCTATCCAATCGTCGATGGCACGCCCGTGCACGGCTGGGAACTGGAGCACGCCCGGCGGGCCGCGCGGGCTTGTCCCACCTTCGCGCTGCTCGTCGACCGTGAGCATGGACGTGACCGCGAGCGCGAGTCAGCCGGTAGGCGCTCGGCTCGCTAGCCCGTAGTACGCCGACTTGTTCGATCAGTCGACGTCGGCCGGCGGCGGCTTGCGCTGAGACTTGCGCTGAGCGACCTTGCGCTTGTCAGCCAGTCGACGCGCGCGCTCAGCGGTGCTCGGGCGGGTTGCACGCCTACTGCGCGGGACTGTCAGCGCCCGTGCCAGACGCTCTGCCAAACGCTCGAGCGCCAGCTCGCGGTTGCGTGTTTGCGAGCGCTCATCCTGAGCAACCGCGACCACCCTCGTTCCCGCACGCGCCAACACGCGCGCTCGTTGGGACTCGCTCAGCGACTGTGATGCGGCCACGTCGAAGATCGCTTCCACGCGTGACGCAGTCACATTCGCGTGTTGTCCACCCGGTCCCGAGGAGCGGCTCGTGCGCAAGGTGATCTCCGCGACTGGGATCGCGAGCGCGTCGTTCACGCGAATGCGCCGGCCGCCCTGTGGACCCTGAGTTTGCGACTCTGGATCCCGCGCGCCTCCCGAGTCGCGCCGGTGCCGCGGGTTGGTCTCCTCGCTCAACTGCAAGCAGGCGGGGAACAGCTCACTCCGACTGCCCTCCAGAGAGATCGTGCATTGCCCTTACTCGCTCCTCCTCGCCTGGGCGTACACGGCCGTCACGTCCGATGTAGCCATCCTTGCCACCCGCGCACAGATACACCGCGTCCCCGTCACCCGCGTTGCGGATCTTGCGCACCGTCGCCGCGTCAACCCGTGCCATGCCGCCGTCGCCCAGACGCTGCACCGAGCCGTCGCCGAACTCCATCTCGATCGTGCCGCGGTGCACGAAATACAGCTCCTCCTGCAGGTCGTGGTAGTGAAAGCCCGTTTCGATGCCCGGCGGGAGCACGATCGCGTTGACCCCAAACGCCGTTACCCCCAGACCCTTGCGGACCTTTCTAAAGCCAGGTCCGTCGCCGAGATCCTCGAGATGGCCAACCGCGTAGCCCTCGCCCGTCGTCACTCCCGGATAGTCAGTCGAAGTCTCCATCTCGTCTCCTCTGTCGTCGTCTGCTGTGCTTTTCGGGCTGTCTAGCGATGGCTATCGAGCACGTTGTCAGTGTCTTGCGACCTCGCCGCCCGGCGGCGACAGAGGTCGGCCCTCCCTGTCCCAGCGCAAGAGTCCGCCCGCCATCGAGTAGGCCTCGAACCCTGCACCCCGCAATGCCTTCACAGCCATCGCCGAGCGTGCGCCCACCCGGCAGTAGACGATCACAGGGCGCTCGCGCTCGATGCTGCCCGCCTGCGCTGACAGGTTGACGAGCTCGATGTGGCGTGAGCCCTCGATGTATCCAGCCGCGCGCTCGTAAGGCTCGCGCACGTCGATCACCTGCGCTGGCGGGCTCTCCACCATCCAGCTGGCGACCCTCCCAGGCTCCACCTCGATGCTGGCTGCGCTGTCTTGTGCGCTCATGCACATGAGCCTAGCGTCCGCACGCCACGCGAACGCGAGCGCCGGTTGGCCACGGCCACCTCACCATCCCAGCGAGCCGTGCACCGCACTGCGCGAAACAACTCATCCATCACTAGGATCACCGGCATGGAGCTAGTCAGCGACGTTTACACAATCCCCCAGGAGCACCTCGACTTCTGCGAAACCATTGGGCAGATCGCGCGCGAGAAGATTGCACCGCGCTCAGCCGAGATCGACGAGCGGGCCGAGTACCCGTGGGATGTCCGCAAAGTGCTCGCCGAGCAGGACATCCTCGGACTGCCGTTTCCCACCGAGTACGGCGGCACCGGCACCGGCACGCTGATGCTCAACATGGCCGTCGAGGAGATCGCCAAGGTGGATGCCTCTTGTGCGCTGATCCTGATGATCCAGGAGCTCGGCACGCTGCCAATCCAGCTGTTCGGCTCAGACGAGCTCAAGCAGCGCTTCCTGCCCAAGTGCGCCAGCGGCGAATGGTCGCCCGCGTTCGCGCTGTCCGAGCCCGAGGCTGGGTCCGACCCCGCAGGCATGAAAACCACAGCCGTCCAAGACGGCGATGAGTGGATCATCAACGGCACCAAGAACTGGATCTCCAACCTCGGCGTCGCCGACTTCTACATCTGTTTTGCCGTCACCGACCGCGAGCACCGGCGCATGACGGCGTTCGTCGTCGAGGCCGACCGGCCCGGCTTCAGCGTCGGCAAGCTCGAGCACAAGCTCGGCATTCGCGCCTCACCCACCGGGCAACCGATCTTCGAGGACGTGCGTGTGCCATCCGCCAACATCATCGGCCAGGTCGGCAAGGGTCTGTCGGTCGCGCTCGGCACGCTCGAGCGCACCCGCCTTGGCGCCGCCGCCCAGGCCGTCGGCATCGCTCAGGGCGCCACCGACTACGCCGTCGCCTACGCCCGCGAACGCCAGCAGTTCGGAAAGCCCATCAACGAGTTCCAGGGAATCCAGTTCAAGCTCGCCGATATGGAAACAAGCACGGCCGCCGCCCGCGAGCTGCTCTACAAGGCATGCGCGATGGCCGATCAGGGCCATCCTGCACGCGCCAAGTACTCATCCATGGCCAAGGTCTTCTGCTCGGACACCGCCATGGCCGTCACCATCGAGGCCGTGCAGGTCCTCGGGGGGTACGGTTATGTCAAGGAGTACCCAGTGGAGCGCATGATGCGAGACGCCAAGATCACCCAGATATACGAGGGCACCAACGAGATTCAGCGTCTCGTCATCGCCCGCACGCTGAAATAAGAGTGGGGCCCCCGACCTCATGGCGATGCGCGAGCCCCAGCCTCCCCGACCGTCTCAATTCCGACGCGTCGGCGTGGCAGCGCTCGTCGCCATGTCTGTCGGTCTCGTGGTGCTCGTCGTCGGTCAGGGCTTCAGCTCGATCGGCGTCGTTCACGCACTCGAGGATGTAGCGCTCGGCGTCATCCTCGCCGCCGCGCTGATGGGCAGCGTCGCGTTTGTCGCCGTGCGCATGGCCGGCTGGCACGACCCCGAGTCAGAGGACGAGTTTGAAGAGATCGTCCGTTACTCCGAGCGCCTCGCCAGCGAAGGGCTCGTCGTCGATCCCGACGAAACCGAGTTCATGGAGCTCGACCCGCTCAACGACTCAGACTTCGAGGAGCTCGTTCGCGACGCGCTCGACGACCTACCCGATCTGCTGCGAAACGCGCTCGCCCACGTCGCCGTCGTGATCTCCGACGGGGGGCGCCGGCGCGGCGCCTACGGCCTCTACCAGGGAGACGGCGCCACGCGTGACAACAGCCACGATCGCATCGTCATCTTCCGTGACACGCTGCGTCGCGACTTCGGCCACGATCCCGATCTGCTGCGCGATCAGGTGACACGCACGGTGCGCCACGAGCTCGCCCACCACGTCGGCTTCGACGAGCTCGGCGTCAGCCGGCTCGACCTGTGAGGCTCCCCGACTTCTTCATCGTCGGCCACGGCAAGTGCGGCACCACAGCACTCCACCAGATGCTCGCCCGTCACCCGCGGATCCACATGCCGGTGAAGGAGCCGCGCTACTTCGCCCCCGACCGACGCACCCGCTACTGGCGCCCTGAGTCGAGCATGCGCCAGCACCCCACCACGCTCGAGGGCTACCAGTCGCTGTTCACAGGTGCGCGCCCAGACCAGCTGATCGGCGAGGCCACTCCCACCTACCTGCGCTCCACGCTCGCCGCCGAGAACATCGCAGCGGTGCAACCGGACGCACGGATCATCGCCATTCTGCGCGAGCCCGCGAGCCTATTGCGCTCGGTGCATCTGCAGGCCGTGCGCAACTACGACGAGACCCAGAAGGACCTCGGCAAGGCGCTCGCCCTGGAGGACTCACGGCGCGAAGGCAAGAACATCCCGCGCCTGTCCCAGTTCCCCCAGGTGCTGATGTACTCCGAGCTGATCCGCTATGTCGAGCAGCTGCGCCGCTATCACGCGGTATTCCCGCCCGAGCAGGTGCTCGTGCTGATCTACGACGATTTCCGCGCCGACAACGAGGGGACTGTCCGCCAAGTGCTGCGCTTCCTCGACGTCGACGATACGCTGCCAGTCGCGCCCGTGGAGCTCGACACGCTGCGCACTCCCCGTTACGTGTGGCTGGATCAGGTGATGAGAGTGTCAGCAATGGCGCGCCACACTGCACCCGGAGCGACGCTCACCAAAGGGCTGGTTGCAATCGCGCCGCCGCCTCTACGCAGCAGCACCACCCGCGCGGATCTCGCACGGCGGATTCGCTATGTCCCGACGCCGCCGCCAGATCAGCAGCTGATGCTCGAGCTGCGCCGTCGCTTCAAGCCCGAGGTACAGGCCACTGGTGAATATCTCGGACGCGATTTGGTGGCTCTCTGGGGCTATGACAGCATATAGCCGGCATGGATGCACAAGCACAAGCCTCCGGCTCTAAGCGGATCCCTGACTTCTTTATCGTCGGGCATCCCAAGTGTGGAACCACTGCGCTGTGGGACATGCTCAAGGGGCACCCCCAGATCTACACGCCCCCCAACAAGGAGCCCT